>Ga0302215_10000028_pt1 | contig 122672 bp, 106 predicted proteins | sample II_Fen_N3_1_FD_194580 | JGI IMG/M metagenome (GOLD analysis project Ga0302215, IMG submission 194580) | Peat permafrost microbial communities from Stordalen Mire near Abisko, Sweden - II_Fen_N3_1 | ecosystem: Environmental > Terrestrial > Soil > Wetlands > Permafrost | place: Sweden: Abisko... | reverse complement strand
TTCCGACAGGGATATTGCACCCTTTTTTAGGCATATTCTATAGGATCGTATCTGTAAAACAGTTAAAAGTAACTTTAGGCGATAGATACTACCCGTTATTTATCGTCATGAATATTTCGGGATTAACATTATTAATAACGTTTATCAAGGTAGGGGATAAAGATGGATAAAATACTTAGAAAAGCCAAAGAGCAGGAACTTGCAGAAATCGTATTGATTTTCAAAAAGGCAATTAGTAAGATGAGCACTCAAAATATCTTTCAGTGGGATGATAAATATCCTGACGAAGAGATACTGCGTAAAGATATCCTAAAGGGAGAGCTACATGTTCTATGTGAGGGAGAAGTTATAAAAGCATGCGTAGTATTGAATGAAACGCAGAATATCGAATATCAAACCGGCGAGTGGCAATACTCTGAGGGTAAGATCGGCGTAGTTCATCGTCTTTGCATTCATCCCGACTATCAAGGACAGGGGAATGGAACGATATTGATGCAATTGGTGGAAGCATATCTTCGTGAAGGGGGATACCACATAATTCGCCTAGATACCTTCGCGCCGAATCGAATTGCGCGAAGCCTTTATGAAAAAATGGGGTTTACGTATGCAGGGGAAGTAACCTTTGATGACAGGGGATACTTTAAATTAATGGAAAAGAAAATTTAATTGCGTTGCTGCAACCTATGTTGAAATATAGGGCGTGCTTTGTTATAATCGATATACCAATTAATAACAGGAGGGTTTCAATGAAGTTTCATATTCCTGAAAAAGTGAATATTATCATAGAAGAACTGAATAATCATGGCTTTGAGGCATATGCCGTAGGTGGATGTGTACGTGATATGGTACTTGGTCGAAAGCCTGAAGACTGGGATATTACTACCTCTGCTACGCCGCAAGAGGTGAAAAGTATATTTCGCCGTACAGTAGATACCGGAATTCAACATGGTACCGTTACGGTGTTATTGGATAAGGATCATTATGAGGTAACAACCTATCGATTGGATGGAGTTTATGAAGATAACCGTCATCCAAAGGAGGTTTCCTTTACCTCTAGTCTTTCTGAAGACTTAAAGCGTAGAGATTTCACCATTAATGCAATGGCCTATAATGAAAAAGAAGGATTTATTGATTTGTTTGGAGGCATGGAGGATCTTAAAAAGGGATTGATCCGTTGTGTGGGAGGTGCAATAGAGCGTTTTGATGAGGATGCACTTCGGATTCTTCGTGCGGTACGCTTTTCAGCTCAATTGGATTTTGAGATTGAAGAAAACACGCTAGTGGGGATTCGTGAAAAAGTACATCATTTAAATCATATTAGTGCAGAACGAATTCGCGTGGAATTAAACAAGCTTTTACTATCCGACCACCCGGAACGCCTTAGAGTATTATACGAAGTGGGGATCACTGGAGTGATTTTGCCTGAATTTGACGCGATGATGACTACGCCCCAGAATAACAAACACCATATCTACAGCGTTGGTGAGCATACGATTCATGCGGTGGAGGAGGTAGCTGGGAAGCTTAAGCAAAGACTTTTTAATACAACACAACGAAGTATTCTAAGGTGGACCATGCTACTTCATGATGTTGAAAAACCGGGAACCATTTGTATTGGTAAGGATGGTCAACACCATTTTTACGGACATCCGGAAAAAGGAGCTACAACCGCTAAAAAAATCTTAAAGAGGCTAAAATTTGATAATGATACCTTGGATGCAGTAGTACACCTGATTCGTTGGCATGATTATCGCTTTACATTGACACCGGCAGGCATGAGAAAAGCATCCTCTAAGATTGGAAAGAATTATATGGATTTGCTGTTTGAAGTAAACAGAGCGGATACTTCAGCGAAAAATCCTGCACTTACAAAGGAAAAGTTTGATAGCCTGAAAGAGGCCACACGCCTGTATCAGGAGATAATAGAACGAGATGAGTGTGTAAGTCTCAAAGAACTTAACATTAATGGTAATGATCTGATCGAAGTAGGATTAAAGCCAGGTAAGCAACTTGGAATAATCTTAAATCGCCTCCTAGATGCGGTTATTGATAAACCAGAGTTAAATCAGAAGGAGTTGCTGTTAGAACTTGCACGTAATATAATTGCAACAAATCCTTGATTATAATTAATACAAAAGTTTAATTATAATTGAAATGAATTCGCAATTGTAACTAATGATGTAAAATCTTTCTAATAACCGTAAGTTATATTAAAATTATTCATCGTGGCATGAATATAAAGTTTTCAGCCACAAATTATCCTAATTAATCTAATCGTTATCCTAGGGGATACTTTTCCTTTAAAAATTAACATAAAATTATAATTAACCTCATAAGTAATTCACAACGTAAATCAATGAATAAGTGGGTATATGTATGCAAATGCGCAGACCGGCCTCATGTGGTTGTCTTATACCGCATGTGGGTAAGGCAAGTCATTTGTATACATATACCCACTTATTCATTTCACAGTCTAAATTTACTCCAACCCTTTACAAAGCCTAAGAAGAAAATTCATTATTTTCATCTTAGGCTTTTTTATATTCATGAATCGCTAAGTCATATCATAATATTAGTAGACGGGTTTCACGTTAGTTGGGAGGGTAAGCTGTGGAGGATAGAAGCCAGGAAGCATTAAAGAGATATCGACTTAAGATATACAATATATATAGAGCAAGAGGTGCTTTTTTGTTAGAGACGGACGGTGGACTAAAGCTGTATAAATGCTTTGAAGGCTCGAAGAATAGGGCTTTGTTTGAAGACAAGGTAAAGGAGCATCTGTCCCTTAATGGCTATCCAAATTCGGATATGTTTGTTAAAACAATAGAAGATGATATCATTAGTGAAGATAGCGTTGGTTGTCAATATATTATGAAAAACTGGTTCTGGGGCGAGGAATGTAATCTGAAAGAATTATCACAGATTGAAGCGGCTTCTTCTAATTTGGCTAGGCTTCATAGTGTACTTAGGGGTGTTGAATTTACTGACGAACAAAGGGAACATAATATTTCTCCTGATCTCATGGAGACTTTTGATAAGCGTAACAGGGAGTTAAAGCGAGTAAAAGCATATATTCGCGATAAAAAGCAAAAGAATGAATTTGAATTGCTTTACTTAAATTATTATGATGCATTTTATGAACAGGGAATCATTGCTGCAGAGCGCTTGACGGATATCCCTTATAAAGCGATGTTACAAGAAGGGATTCAACAAGGATTGGTTTGTCATGGCAATTATACATATCATAATATTATTATGCTCAAAAGCAAGACTGATGCGATAGCCAAAAGCTATGCTCCTCCAGGGTGGGTAAATAAACAGCCTTTGAGCGTAGCTGAATTGGGCGGAGGTGGTAATCCGATTGCTACTACAAATTTTGAAAAAAGTTATATTGGTCTCCAGATATCAGATCTATATCAGTTCATACGAAAAGTGATGGAAAAAAATGATTGGGATATATTATACGGTAGTAATATAATTGAAGCTTATGATAGGGTAAAGGCAATAACAAAGGAAGAGATAAATTTGTTGTATTTGCTTCTTCTCTATCCGGAGAAATTCTGGAAGATAACAAATTTTTATTACAATGGCAAAAAATCATGGATATCAGGAAGAAATACGCAAAAGCTAAACACAATTGGTGAGCAGAATACAAAGAAGCAAATGTTTTTGAAAAAACTAGAAAGCATACTATAGAATACGGGATTGAATTCAAGATATAGGTAAGATATAATAAAGTAAGGTACAAAAGTCTTAATGCATACAATTGAGGATAACATATGAAACCACGTAACAAGGTTAATAAAAGGTCAATTACAATCTTGCTAATTGGATTGGGATTTTTATCCGTAATCCTTCTGGCATCTATGATTGCGGCATCACAGGATGCGAAAAATATAAATGATTATAGTAATAGAACGGACAATGAGGGTGACACCACAGATATAGATTCTGATGGGAAAATTCTCTGTGTTGTAAAAAGTATAGATATAGATCAGCAGTGGGTTACCTTGTTTAATGTAGAGAGCAAAGAAGAGTTAACGCTATCTTATCATGGTGGTACAGACATTACGGATAAATATAATAAAATCATGTCAATGAGCCAAATGCCACTCGGTGCAATGGTTGATGTTTCTTATGAACCGGGTGATAATAAACTGATAAGTATGAACTTATCGACAAAAGCATGGGAAAATGTAAAAGTAAATCATTTGAACATCGATATTAAGAATCAGGTTATGAAGATTGCTGCCACCCAGTATAAATTTAATGGTTGCTTATCAGTTTTGGATGGAGAGGAATTTGTATCGGTTGATTCATTGGCGGAACAGGATGAACTAACTGTTTGGGGTTATGATCAGACGATATGGTCAGTCATTATCAAAAAGGGACATGGAACAGTAAAGCTAGAGAATTATGAGGATTACCTTGGTAATAATATTAAAGTTGGTTATGAGGGAATCCAAAAAATCGCTGACGGACTGGAGATTACAGCTCGTGAGGGTGAATGTAATATAACAGTTGAGAATGGTCAATATAGTGCAACTAAGAATATTATGGTCAACCGAAATCAGGTTACCTATGTATCACTGAACGACTTAGGGCCGATTGGGCCAAATACTGGCTTGGTGTTATTTCAAGTAACTCCCTATGGAGCTGATTTATATGTAGATGGGAAGCCTGCTTCCTATACGGATACACTTAAACTAGAATATGGTACGCATTCCGTCAAGGTGGCTTTGGGTGGTTATAATACTTATGAAGGTACGATAAATATTGATTCCGATAGTAAGACGATTAAGGTTAAGCTGCCAGAGGAAACCAGTGATGAAGATGCAACGGCAACTGAGACGGACTCATCTTCACCCGCGAGTGGATCAGTGACTCCTAAACCGGGGGTAACAGTAACCCCTAAGCCAGGCACAACAGAGAATACGGGTAATAAAATTTATGTTCAAACTCCAGTGGGCGCATCGGTGTATTTTGATGGAAGCTTTATCGGCATGGCACCTTGTAGTTATCAAAAGATTAAAGGGACTCATGTATTGACCTTTATTAAAGAAGGGTATGAAACGAAGAGCTATACGGTAGATTTAGTAGATGATAAAGTGGACGCATATTTTAAGTACGATGAATTGACAAAAACATCTTCTAACTAGTAATTACTGAATATTCTTAGCGATAATCAATTTATTTCAACAATATCTATTATCAAATATTGTCGCGGTTGTAAGAATACCTAAAAATTAAAACATAATATGTTGCATAGCATAGAAATGCGTCTATCGATTTCTTGCCCCTCTCTCTTTTCAAAGTTATTATTGTAGGATATAATAACTGGTAAATTATGGTAAAAGAAAGAGGGGCATTTTATGATTCAAAATTTATACGAGAGAGATATTATACTTTATACCTATGCGGCTTTATGTGGATTGGGGATTTTACTTCGATTCATTGTAAATATGGTTTATAAGCATCTGGTAAAACAATCGGAAGATTTAAGTAAGGCAAAAAATAAAATGCTTAGGTATATTAAGATGAAATTTGAGGCTTGCTTTCGTCTAAGAATAGGTGTGAATAATGTGGATAGTTTTGTGGATAAAAATGTACTGAAGTATCGTTTTTGTGGACTTTTATTATCCACATGGGAGAATCTATGTGGACAAGTTCTCATGTTGAATCTCCTGATAGTGCCTATTTTAGCGGTTCTCGGGGTTGTTTATAATTGTGGACAAGCAAGAATTTTGTTCTTAGGAGTTGTGGGTATTGCTTCCAGTGCAGTTTTAATAATTGTGGATAAAAGCATTAATTTGTCGAATAAAAAGAAAATGTTCCGTATTAATTTGTTGGATTATCTTGAGAATTTCTGTAAAGTAAGATTGGAGCAGGAGGTAACATCACCGGAGTTGGTTGAACAAAAACGTCGTGAGTTTAAGCAAGTGATTGAGGTGAAAAAGCAAAATAGTTCGGGTGCTAAGTCGGTTCATGCGAATGAGGAAGTTAAAGACGAACTTAATCGTAGAAGAGAAGCAAGACGGAATAAAGAAGAGGAAAGAAGACTCGAGTTAATCAGACGGGAAGAAGAACTCCGTAAAGCAGAGGAAGCTAGAAAAGAAGAGGAAAAGAGAAAACTTGAAGAAAGAAAACAAATTGCTGCAAAACGCAGAGAAGAGGAACGTCTAAAAATTGAAGAGGAAAGAAAGGCACTTGAAGAAAGGCGTGCAGAATTGAAGAGAAAAGCGCAGGAGATGCAATATGTGAATGAATTGAAGAGCCAGGCACAAGAGATAAAACAGAAATCTATCCCCGTGCCTACACCAATGCCTTCGCCAGTGCTGCCACCTACTGTAATAAAGGAATTAAACCCTGCTGTAGATAGCGAGGAATATGAGATTATGCAAATAGGGTTGGAAGAAATCGCGGCTCATCAAGAAAAACCAGATAAAACCGATATTGTAAAGAATCAAAATGTGGACAATAAAACAAAGACCTATTCAACCTCTTTACAGGAAGAAAAATTAATAGAAGATGTTTTGAAAGAATTCTTTTCATAGATTAGTATAAAAATAAACAAATATTTTCACACACTTAAGTTTGTACCTGCGAAATCCTTGGCAAAAACTAGTTCAAAGTGCAGGCATGTTAGGATTAGTGTTAAAAAAATAATTTAAGTATTATTGTACATAGGTAGGCTTGTTTAGTATTATAAATATCAAATAAAATGCCTTGCACAGAAAATCGTTGAATAATAGGTGTGGCTTTGTTAGAATATAAGTATTAAGCAAGAAAGGAAGTATAAATAATGACTAATAAGGTTACATTTGATTTTTCTGTAGCAAGTAAGTTTATTTCTAGCGATGAAATTGGGATGATTAAGGATTCCGTTTTGGTGGCTAAGAATCAACTTGTTAATAAAACAGGTGCAGGAAACGACTTTCTGGGATGGATTGATCTCCCAGTAAACTACGATCAGGGGGAGTTCTCTCGTATTCAAAAGGCAGCAAGTAAAATTCAGAGTGATTCTGAAGTATTGCTTGTAATTGGAATTGGTGGTTCTTATTTGGGGGCAAGAGCTGCAATCGAATTCCTAAGGCACAGCTTCTACAATTCAGTAAGTAAAGAAGTTAGAAAGACACCTGAGATTTATTTCTGTGGGAATAATATTAGCAGTAATTACATGAATCACTTAATCGATGTAATTGGTGATAGAGATTTCTCAATTAATATCATTAGCAAATCAGGTACAACTACAGAGCCTGCAATTGCTTTCCGTGTATTTAAGAAACTCTTAAATAATAAGTACGGTAAGGCAGAGGCAGCGAAGAGAATCTATGCGACAACGGATAAGGCAAGAGGGGCCTTAAAGAGTCTCGCAACAGAGGAAGGTTATGAAAGCTTTGTTGTTCCAGATGATGTTGGTGGACGTTTCTCCGTACTTACAGCGGTAGGTCTTCTTCCGATCGCAGCAAGTGGAGCTGATATCAGTAAGCTGATGGAAGGTGCAGCAAGCATGAGAAATTATTGCTTGAATAACAGCTTTGAAGACAATGATGCATTAAAATATGCAGCAGTTCGTAATACTTTATTACGCAAGGGTAAATCAATCGAAATACTTGTTAACTATGAGCCATCCTTACACTTTGTTTCCGAGTGGTGGAAACAGCTTTTCGGCGAGAGTGAAGGAAAAGATCAGAAGGGTATCTTCCCGGCAGCAGTTGATTTTACAACAGACTTACATTCTATGGGTCAGTTTATCCAAGATGGACAGCGTACTATGTTTGAGACAGTCGTTACCATCGAGAAATCCGCTACTGAAATCATTATTGAAGAGGAAGAGATTGATCTTGACGGTTTAAACTACCTTGCCGGTAAGAGTGTTGATTTTATTAATAAGAGCGCGATGAAGGGTACTTTGCTTGCTCATACTGATGGCAATGTTCCGAACCTTCAAGTGACCTTACCTGAACAGAATGAATTTTATCTTGGAGAACTCTTTTATTTCTTCGAGTTTGCATGCGGTGTAAGCGGGTATATGCTTGCTGTGAATCCGTTTGATCAACCGGGCGTTGAAAGCTATAAGGCGAATATGTTCGCTCTTCTAGGAAAACCAGGCTTTGAAGCGCAGCGCGAAGAGTTGTTAAAGAGATTATAAAAGGTGGCATAGACAGTAATTCACAATGATATATTACATGTTTTAGGAGTGATTTAGAGGACATGAATAATAGAGGGCTTTTTCAAAGCAAAGACTTTTCTTAAGTAATGATAGTAAGGATTTCATATCATTGTATAAGAACTGGAATGTTTTGAAAAGCTCTTTTTATTTGTAATAATAAATAATGTATGCCATAAGCTATGAATTAGTGATAGAGCAGCTATGAATATATGTGTACCTATTCATTTAAGGTACGGATAAAATATAATCCCGAAACAAAAGATTACAGTATAAAAAAAGGGGCAAGAACACAAGGAACATTAATAATTGTTTTGAGTATAATATATTAACCACATTAAAGGTAGTAAGACAGAGATGTCGGGATAGGATACATATCTTGATCGTTCGCAACCGAATCCCTTTTACCTCAAAAAGAGTGTAACAGCTTACTGCCTTGATACCTTACCTGTTTATTCGGCTGCTTAACATAGATATGATAAACCGGGGCTTTTGTAAAATTAACACTGATCTAATTTTGTGAAAATATAATACACAAAATCATCTAGATGTTGATTTTACAAAAGCCCCGGTTATTCTAATGCATATGAAAAATTACGGATAATTTTATAATTATTCTATTGAAATATCCTTACGGCATTACAGCGAGGTAGGAATACATTAGCATAAAGTGACAAAAGCTACCACCCATAACAAATAAATGGAATATCTCATGAGTACCGAAGTTTTTATGCTTATTATTAAAGATAGGTAATTTTAAAGCATAGATAATACCGCCAATCGTATAGATAATACCTCCTGCTAACAACCATTCAAAAGCTCCATCCGGAAGTGAACTAATAAGAGGTGCAAAGGCTATTACGCAGGTCCATCCCATTGCGATATAGACTGCTGAAGAAAACCATTTTGGACAATGAACCCAGAAACCGGTGACAATAATTCCGACGATAGCCAACAACCAAATCAGGACAAGCATCAAAAGCCCAATAGTATTATCTAGAGCGATTAAGCAAATAGGAGTATAAGTTCCTGCAATTAATACGTAAATTGCCATGTGGTCAAATTTCTGCAGTCGACGATGAAGGGTTATTGTTTTTCCGAAAGTATGGTAAACAGTACTGGCAGTATATAATAAAATCATACTCAGTATAAATATTCCCAATGAGATAAGATGGACACTTCCAGGCTGCCTTGCAGCTTTAATCAGCAGAGGAGTTGCTGCAAATAAGGCCATTAATGTGCCTATTAAATGTGTGATTGCGCTTCCCGGGTCTTTAACGGTTACATTTTTAACTGTCATAGAATTGCCTCCTTTTAAATAAATATAATATATTAATTATGTACATTTCGTTAATGATTATACATCATATAGAAAACATAATTTGTCATGTAGTATTGATTACTACATTAAGTATATGTCAATACTACAACACAACGTGTCAATGTGCAAGATAAAAATTTGAATTTTTTAAATTTTAATTAAAAATATAATGTGTTATAATTGACTTAAGTACTAAGGCAGGTAGCTACTTATAACAGACATTAGCTAAGGCAAGATAATGTGAAAATGAAATACAATTTTCACACCTGAAGTAGAGCCTGTTTAATCCTCGGCACAAACTAATTCAATGGAAAGGTGAGTAAAGCTTAGTGTAAATTATTGAATAGCATAATTCACACTTTATGTTTGAATCTGCGAAATTAGCATAGAGGATTTAGCGTTTTGCTTTTTGAGGTTAGTAGATATAATCTTGTAGTAGTAGGTATTAAGGAAAGGCTTGGTTATTAAGATGGAATTAAATATAGGTGAAATTGTTAAATTGAAAAAGCAACATCCCTGTGGAAGCAGTGAATGGGAGATACTTCGAGTGGGCATGGATTTTCGTCTTAAGTGCTTGGGGTGTGGACATCAAATCATGATTCCCAGAAAACAAGTAGAGAAGAATATCAAACAGGTTAGAAAACCTAACTGAGTTTTGATGTATGAGTTAGGAAGGAGACTTTCACATGAAGTATGTATTACTGGATTTAGATGGTACATTGACAAATCCTAAGCTTGGCATTACGAAGTCAATTCAGTATGCTTTGAAAGCGTATCAAATTATAGAAGATGATCTAGATAGTCTTTGCAAATATATTGGCCCACCACTCTGGGTTTCATTCAAAGAGTATCATGGAATTAGAGAAGATCAGATTGACGCGGTTATTGAGAAATACAGAGAATATTTTGCAGTTACAGGTATGTATGAGAATGAAGTATACGATGGAATTGAAGATTGTCTGGCCAAGCTTAAGAAAGAAGGGAAAGTTCTTATTGTAGCAACCTCCAAGCCTGAGATATTTGCCAAGAAGATATTAGAGCACTTCGGTCTTGATGGTTACTTTACAGATATATGTGGCTTAACCCTTGATGGTTCTAGAAGCACGAAGGAAGCGGTCATACGCTATGCACTAGAGAAGAACAATATTACTGATGTTAATTCGGTTGTAATGGTTGGTGACCGATTACATGATATTGAGGGAGCGAAAGCAGTAGGAATTGCTTCTGTTGGAGTACTTTATGGTTTTGGTAGCCATGAAGAGTTAGAAGAATACAAGGCAGATTGGATAGTTGAATCGGTTGACGAGTTATATGAGGTTGTTAGAGAGCTTTAGACGGGGATAAGGTTCATCGGCTTAAGTTGATAATAGTTGATAATGAATTGGATTATAGTGAATAATGTGAATTTTCAAAAAGGATATTATACATAATAAGCCAGTAGTGTATTATTATAAAGCATAATTCGCGCTCTGAAGATTGTGCCTGCGTAATCCTCGGCACAAACTAGCACTAAGGGAAAGAGTGTTAAGTTAGAGTGAGTTATTAAAAGACATAATTCACGAGTTGTTTTGTTCCTATAATTTAATATTACAAATCTGGGTGAAAATGTCATAGTTATTAAAAGAACTATTTTAGCAATAAAAATACTAATTTACGAAAGGAAAAATCAAATGAAACTGGTATCGTGGAATGTCAATGGTTTGAGGGCTTGCCTCAATAAAGGATTTATAGATTTTTTTCATAGTGTTAATGCAGATGTGTTCTGTCTTCAGGAAACAAAGTTACAGCCAGAGCAAGTAGAAGTATCCTTTGATGGATATCAACAATACTTCAATTCTGCTATAAAAAAGGGCTATTCCGGAACAGCAGTGTTTACTAGGATCGAGCCACTTAGTGTATGCTATGATCTTTGTATGGAGAAGCATAATGATGAGGGACGAGTAATCACATTAGAATTCGAGGAATTTTATCTGGTTACCGTATACACGCCTAATTCTAAGAGAGAGCTTGAAAGACTTGATTACCGAATGGAATGGGAGGACGATTTCCGCAACTATGTTATGGGACTGGATAAGAAGAAGCCAGTGGTCATCTGCGGGGATTTGAACGTTGCTCATAAAGAGATAGATTTAAAAAATCCAAAAACGAATACCAAAAGCGCTGGCTTTACCATCGAGGAGCGTGATAAATTGACAACTCTTTTGGATAGTGGATTTATAGATACCTTCCGTTATAAATATCCTGATTCCAGAGATATGTATACCTGGTGGTCTTATATGTTTAAAGCGAGAGAAAAGAATGCGGGTTGGCGTATCGATTACTTTTTGACATCAGAAGCACTAAGAGAACGAATTGAAGATAGTGTTATTCATATGTTTGTCCTAGGAAGCGATCACTGTCCTGTGGAGTTGACGTTAAAATAATTGAGCTTTACAGATATTCATTCAAATTATAAGGAGAGAAACATATGAAAATTTATGATATTACACAAGAACTTTTTACAGGAAGAGTATTTCCCGGTGATCCAGCACCTACCTATGAAAGGGTATTGAAGATTGCAAAAGGAGATCCGGTAAATCTGACAAATGTTATTATGGGAGCGCATAATGCCACTCATTTGGATGCTCCTTATCATTTTTACGATAATGGAAAAACAGTGGAACAGTTAGATCTGTCACGTTGCATCGGAGAATGTACCGTAGTTGAATTATCCGAGGATATTACGTTGGAGGAGTTAAGCAAAATCCTTGATCATTGCCAAAAGCGCATTCTGATTAAAGGGGAGGCAATTGTTACGTTAGAAAGAGCAAAGTTGTTTAACCAGTACGGTATTCTTTTAATTGGTGTGCAGGGACAGAGTATAGGGCCGGTTGATGGACCTATGCCGGTACATTATGAGCTTTTAGCGAAAGAAGTAGTATTGTTAGAAGGCTTAGTATTGGATGAGATTGAACCGAAAGATTACTTTTTAAGTGCAGCACCTATAAAATTAGGCGGCAGTGATGGTGCTCCGTGTAGAGCGACACTTTTAGATTTTAGTAAACAGAATTAGACGAAATTCTGCTTGTATTTGACGGTGTAAATAGGTATACTCAAAGAGAATAGACATATGAGAATATGGGGGAGTAAATCGTGGAAGCATTAAGAATTAGAATAGATCAAGTAGAACCTGGAATGATCTCGGCATCCGATATCTATAATACAATGGATCAATTACTTGTTCCAAAGGGAACAGAGCTTAATGACAAAATTCTCACTAGGTTAAGGTATTATAATATTGATTCTGTGTCAATTGTGAAAGGTATTAAAGAAGAAAAAGGGGAATCCTATATTGATGTGCTTCGCAGTACTCCCGAGTTTAAGAAATTCAACCGGACTTATGTCAATTCTATTGAGAATATTCAAAATAGCTTTAGCAAGATAATAAGTGGGGAAGAAGAGATTAACGTCGATGAGATGTTAGAAGAGACGGATCGCATTTTAAGTGAAAGTCGTAACGGAGCACATCTTATGGAAATGCTTCACGGAATAAGAGATTATGATGATTTAACTTATGTACACAGTCTAAATGTATCCTTAATATGCAATATCTTTGCTGGATGGTTAAAATTTTCTCCCGAAGAAACAAAGGTACTTGCGCTAAGTGGATTGCTTCATGACATAGGAAAAATTTTGATTCCAACAGAAATTATAAAGAAAAAAGATAAATTAACCAATGAAGAGTTTGAAATGATTAAGACACATACCTTTAAAGGGTTTCAGATTCTTAAAGATCAACCAATTGATATTCGCGTTAAGTTTTCTGCTTTGATGCATCATGAAAGAAGTGATGGAAGTGGTTATCCTAATGGTTTTGTTTCGGAGCAGATTGATGATTTTGCAAAGATTGTTGCAATTGCAGATGTTTATGATGCTATGACTTCGAATCGATTGTATCGTAACGCAATTTGTCCTTTTGATGTAGTTGAAAGCTTTGAAAAGGATGGCTTCCTTAAGTATGATCCGGGCTTTCTGTTAACCTTTATGGAACGAATCGTTGAATCTTATCTACATAATATTGTTCGGTTAAATGATGGTAGAGAGGGTGAAGTAGTTATGATTAATAAGCTTTCCCTATCAAGGCCGGTTATTAAAATTGGTTCAGAGTATATTGATTTATATAAAAACCATAAATTATCTATTGAGGCGATTTTGTAAGATAAAAAACCAAAGAGAAATATATGAGGTTAGAGTGTTATAAGTCGGGGTTAGTGGGAGAAATAAATAGGTGGGCATAAGTATACAAATGACTTGCCTTACCCACCTATTCATTAATTTACTTTGTGGACGACTTATAACACTCTAACCCAAAAAATAGTTATGTTGCTTATCATAAAATCACTTAAATTGTACGGTGTGGATTTCAATAAATTTTGTAAGCTATTCTGATTCTTTATAGAAATCATTTTTTACTTCTAATATGATATATTGTTTCTAGATATTTTCTTTATTTACAATCCTATTTTAATATAAGGCTGTGTTAGATAAAAATATTGGTATAGTATAAATCATAGCAGGGGATTTTCCCTCCTAGTCTATATGTATAAAGATATATTTAATTTCTGCGATAGTCATATTTCTTGTTAATATTTAGAGAAATTCCGTTAATAAGAACTGTCTGCGAATCAATCCAAGAGAGATCATCAATCCAATTATCAAGTGTTTCACCATCATCTATCGTTATGGTTTTGATGCTACTACTATTCACTTTCTGCCAAAAGATAGTTTTCGGTTGGGTAATATAATTCCCATCCTTGTCATTAGAATTCACTAAACCGCCTATATAAGCGATATCACTACTTTTAGAAGTTTTATAAATTACAACTTGGAGAAAATGCTTTTCATCTGGAGACATCATACCTCTTGAAAGTGCACTATATTTGTACTGTGTAAAATCAATTTTATAGTAATGGTCATATACATAATTGTAAATAAAAAAACAAACTAAAAAAGTTAATGCTAGAATTACTAAATACTTTTTATTTTTTAACATAATTTTACCTATTTATATAAGATTTACAACTAAAGTTACCTTCATATTTTAAAGAAATATAGGCGTTCTATCTCTGAATTGTTTTTGTCGTACATCAACTGGTTCGCTTATGCTTTTCTTAACAATCCTTTTGTAAATCCTTCTCCATAGAGTTTATTGTAACAAGTTGCTCTATGTATTCAAATAATTCTGTTATCTGAATATTACTTAAAGAAGATATATCCGATTTAATTGCTGATAATGTTGGCATTGTAGAACCTCCTGTCCTAAATCCTAATATATCATACCCAGAACATGTGCTCAATACCAATATTATTATCTAACAGAGCTTAATATAAATATTTTCAACTTTGCTTTTCGTATGTTTATCTTGCAGCTTAAGGATTACATTTACGATATGCAGAGATTTAATCATTCCGACAAAATCGATTTCTTAAAGTGGATACACGTCATGATTTCAAACATTAAAAACAGCATTGCAGGTACTTTATATAATTGTGAACCAAAGTTGAATTACTAGCGTCTAATTAACAATTATACCAGATTTTTAAAATACGGAAGGTGATACTATGAAAAAAAAGTGGATGACTAATTCAATTTTTCTGTTTTTAGTTTTAGTTTGTGTAATATCTTTTATTATATATTTATCAAGTGAAAAAAAATTAAGTTCAGATGAATTAAAAGCTCAACTTTGTAAATACGAATCATGGGTAGAGGTGACAAATAGGTCATGTCCTGATGTATACAGCTTTAGTGAAGATGGGACAATGGAAATGCGAGGACAAATGACACCAGAATATCAACACTATAAATGGAATTTTGAAGGGAATGCACTGAAACTTACAAATACAACTAATAATGATGTAATCAAAACTACATTAACAATGTACAAAAAAAATAATAAATATTTTTTGAAAGAAACTTACTCAGGTTCAAGCACTACTTACAGAGGAGAGTATCCAAAATAATTGGCTTTACGAGAAACTCTACATTATAAGCATTATATTAGTTATGTTAATCACCCGACTTATATTGGATATAATAATTCTGAGATTTGTATATAATCATTTAATATAATTATAAACACGTAATTAATATATAAAAAAGGTTTAAAGAGAATGTATTATAGGAATTAATGGCGGGGGAATACGCAACGATACATAAATAGTGAATATATAACAGATTGTGTGTATTTGAATTAGGAGAGTGAGATGGAAGCTATGAAATTAAAGGGTTGGATGCTAGTGTTTTTATGTGCATTTTTGTTTGTAGGGTGCAAAAATACCAATGATTCGCGTAATATTAGTGATTCAAAAATTAGCAATATCACATACGATAAATGGCTTTATAATGACGGTGGTTCGCTCAAAGTGGAAACCGAAGCCGTTGTGGTAACCGATACTGCCACGAATGAAAAGATAATCAAAGCACTTAATGTGATACTCAAGGGAAAAACGGAGACGACATATAACAAAATACCGTCGACCTATCAGTATTTGACAATTAACTATAGTGATGGCGCATCTATAGAAATTGAAGCTAATCAATGGTGCGGAATTTTAGTTGGTACGAAGCATTATGATTGCACGGAGGAGGAGTTTCGCAATTTTCAATCAACACTATATAAGTGATGTTTTATGAAAAGGTAATTGTGAAACATAGACCTGAAGTAGTGTATGAATGATGGAATTTGGTGACTTGCATTATTAGGATATAGTTTTGGTAAAATTCCATATACATATACTAACTTACAAATTCTAACCGACAAATACATACTGGACCAGTATCATATATAAAAGAGCACCGCCTCCTATGCTGAGGAGGGTGTTCTTTTTCCATATATGGAGGATTGTAATGGTAGCGATAGAGATTATCTCGGGTAATGCAAAAGGAACTCGCAGCAGCGATACATTTTTTAGACAATAGACTACCAACATGCCAATAATGGTGAATGGTAGGATATCAGCCAAATATTTTATGTATTTTGGAATTTCCTTATGTTCTGGAAATATTACAAAGGGTAGAACGCGAGTTAATATAGTTCCTAAGGATACTATGCTAAAAAAAAGAATTAATTGTGAAGTAGTATAGTTCATTGCGATTTCCCCCTTTCCATCGGAGTCTTAAGTAAAGTCACAAGGACAAGTATGGTAAGCATGGAAGGGATAATGAAGTTGGTGGCTCCAAATACCAGTCTGCAAAGGATTGCGCTACCAATACCGATCATAGCAGGCAGATGGTTGGAGGTTGATCGCCATTGATTAATTAAGATAACGACGAATAAAGCAGTTAGTACAAAATCAATACCCTTTGTATTAAAAGTAAGCATGCTTCCAAGTAGCCCTCCAAGCACAGTGCCGGTGATCCAATAACTTTGGTTCAACAAGGAGATAAACAGATAGAACCATTTTGCATTCACATCTTCCGGCACCTTAGCAGAGCAAACAATGGAGAAGGTTTCATCCGTTAGGGCGAAAATAAGGTAAGGTTTTACCATACCAAGACCGCGGTATTGTTTTAACATGGATACACCATAGAAGATATGCCTTGCGTTGACTGCAATCGTCATAAGAAATGCACCAATTGGGTCGAAGCCAGCGGCGAGCAAAGTAACTGTCACGAACTGCATGGAGCCGGCATAAATAAAGATACTGGCTACGAGAGACCAAAGTATGGGAAAGCCTTTACTATTCATCAGAATTCCATAGGCTGCCCCTAGCACAAGATATCCTGTTAAGACCGGAATGGTTAGAGGAAAAGCAGCCAAAAGAGCTGCTTTTTTACTATTTGTATTATCATTGGGGAGTGACATGGTATTTCTCCTTTGTATCAATTGTGGTTATTCAGAAAATAATTTATTTTTTAGAAGAACCTGCATATACAGGATAAAAATCCTCGCTATCTGCACATAGGAAACCATTGTACTTAGCTACAATTGCTTCAAAATATTCTGATACCATATCAAGATCTTCTTCACACATATTAATTGCAAAGATGGTTTGTATATTGCGATTCCTCACAAAGGATGCATCAGAAGGATCTTTAAAATCTATATCGATTCGTTCAAAATCCACCGAATTCTCATTTCCGAGCTCTACCTCTATCACATTCATCTCTTCCCATACTTCAACGGTAATACCTTGATTTTCTTGTAATAACGTTGCAAGTTCTTTCACGTTAATTTGTGATGGGGTCATATAAAGTAAATCAATATAGTTCTTAATTTCTTTTTTAATCATTTTCTTGTTGTTTTTTGCCATAATTTTTTCCTTTTCTATTGGGAATTGATATCTTGATTATTATAATACTTAGTATTGCTTGAAGCAATAGAGGGTATTTACTTTATTGAAAGAAAGATAAATTATTATTAATTCTATAACATTGACACCTTAATCACTTTTTTATATAAAAAGCGATAGAATGGGGGCGCGGAAGTTACTTTGGCAATTCAGGTTTTGCAACAAACTTAAACTATTTAGAAATTAATTGAAACGTTTACCATACTTGAGGTATCATACGTATATAACTAAAAAGAGAAAGTGAGCAAAGAGCACATGGAGTATAGTGAAGTTGCGGAATTGGTTCGTGAAGCGAAGCTTGGCGATCGCAATTCCTTTCAAAAATTATATAGCGAACACTACCGCGCCTTATACAAATTAGCTTTAAGTATGGTTCACAATGTCGATGATACGCAGGATCTCATTCAAGAGACCTTTGTAATTGTTTATCGAAAGCTACATACGTTAAGAGAGAATCAATTATTCAAAGCATGGACAACAAAGATATTAGTCAATCAGGCTTATAAGCTATTAAAATATCGCGCATCATGTGTTCCCTATTCGATGATAGCGTTAGATCAATTAGAGGTGTGGAATGATAATCTTGAGACCACGGAAATTGAACTATTACATACTGTTAATACATTAAGGCAAAAGGATCAACTTGTAATAAAACTCCGTTTCTTTGCAGGTTTAAGTATTAAAGAAATTGCAAAGCAGCTAAACTGCTCGGAGAACACCACCAAATCAAGATTATACCGAGCGATTGAAAAGCTTAAGAAGGAGTGTGTGCAATGAACGAAATTGAAAATAAATTGAATTCCATTAGTAATAAAATCAATGTACCCGACTGTGGACAGTTTACCATTCCGGTTATTGCAAAGAAGAGACATAATTATAAAAAAATCTTTGCCTACGGCACAGCTTTAGCCTGTGTGTTCATTTTCTATTTATCGGGGATTTATAAACGCATTCCACTTGAAGGTACAAAAGGATTTAGTGCACCAATTGTGACAAAAGGACCAATGGTGACAAAGGCAGCAACAGTGGTAAATAATGGGGATCAAGATATTACACTAAATCCTCTGGGGGAAAATGCGGGTGAGGGTATAGGCGAGATAAAACTAAATTGCTCTAAAGATAATTTTGAAAAATCGGTTCCAGTGTATTCAGTAAACGCATCAATCCTATCAGATGAGCAAATAGCTACAATACTTGCCAAATTAGGCTTTGTAAATGCAAAAGTAAATACCGATCAAAAGGTAAGGACATATTTGGATAAAAAGGGGAAACTGTTAATGTACAATACAGAATCAGGAACCTTGGAGTATATGAGTGAAAGGCTTCAAAATGGTAAGAGTGATGAGATAATTAAGAAACCCCTCACTAAGGAGCAATACATTGAAAAGGCAAAAATTTTTATAAAAAATCTAGGCTTTGAAGAGGAGATGTCAGTTAGGACAGCTGGCGGTGCTATGTTTGTGGAAGGTTTTGACGATAATAATAAACCGGTAAAAGGGATGATACGCTATGAAGTAGCCTTTGTGAAAAATGCAGTAGACGGGTATGAATTCGATGGAGTTGGACCAGGGATAAAACTTCAATTCGATGCATCTGGTAAGATTATAAGTATGCTACGTGTTAACCGGGAACTTACTAAACTTAATTCAACCGTATTGACAAAGAATGAAACAGAGATAGGGGAAGCCTTTGCCAATGGACATTATTCTGGATTCGAAACAGACGGTGGTAACGGTGGCATAGACATCGAGGATTGCAAACTTGTATTATTCAGTGACCCTGCGCAGATGAAACAAGACTATATGGTTCCCTTCTTCGTATTCACAGGAAAAAGACTCACAGACGGCTCAAAAGTATCAGTAATGATGAATGCACTAAAAGAGAATGAATACCGTGAGAATATAGTTAACTCTGTGGAAACTACTCAATAAATGATTAATGGGGTAGGGGTCAGAATCCGGGTTTAGTTTAATAATTACACCATAACTAAAATTATTATTTACAAACTGGTTAGTTAGAAAGTAAAAAATACAAGAGCAAGGGAGATTATAATGATACATTTAAAAAATGTTACAATGGATACGTTACGAGAATTCACTGCACTAAGTGTACATGATTTTCAGAATAAGTTTGTTTCTTCGAGCGCAATCAGTCTAGGCGAAGCGTACATACATAATTCTAATAATGTTTGTAAGGCTCAAATAAAAGCAATTTATAATGATAATGACATGATTGGGCATGCTTTGATTCAATATACACCTATGGGTGATGAGAGCTTTTATGATTTTCACAGGTTTATGATAGATAAAAGATACCAAGGGCTGGGATATGGGAAAAAGGCCTTTAATGTCGTAATGGATTATATTAAAACAATGCCTTTTGGGGAGGCGTCGAAAGTAATACTTGAATATATGCCGGGTAATGATGTGGCAAGTGGTATCTATCACGCTTATGGATTTGTTGATACGGATGAGTATAATAAGTACGGTGAAGTAAAGACAAAATTAAGTTTGGAAATATAAATGTACTTATGTTTCAGGTAGTGAGGGTAAAAAGTGAGAAGGAAAGGGTTAGTAAAATATATCATAGCGGTGATTGTGATTACAGTTGTGTCATTATTCGTTTTGTTAATATGGACATTTAAATTGAGTAGTGAAGATATTACGATGGTGACGGTTCAATATCAGACAAAATTAGTGACGATAGAAGATAAAGATAAGATCAAAGAATTTTGCGATCAGTTTTCTAATGCTAAATTCACATTAAAAGGCATGAATACAGGGAAAGGCTGGATGTATTGGGTTCGTTGTTATGATTCTAAAGGGAATATAAGATACAGCTTTACTACTTTGACTACAAATACAATTGATAGCAATAGCTTATTATATAAAGCGAAGGACAGTAATTTTAACGCGAGTTTTATAGATGAATTTTTTCAAAGTAAGTAATAATGATATAAACGATGATGATGTTAAGCTGTTAATTATCATGTACCTAGAGCATGCAAAAGAGGTTGATCTGCGCAACTAATCTATAGGCACACTTTTATAGTAATTTACCTTTAGATGATTAATGACGCCCTAACAATTATTTTATTATGATAAAAAATAAAAAGGCTACAATTCTAATATATTTTTCCACATATTTGGAATAATAAATCAAGTAAATTTTGATTCATTAGGAAGGATTGATAAAATGGCGGAAAAAATATTGGAAAAACCTGCAGGACGAATGAGTTACCACGATTCGGTTGAAGAAATGTTGATTAAAATTCGAGAAGATGGGATGTCCAATGTGTTCGATCGGTGGACGCAACAGGAAAAGATTCGTTGTAAATTTTGTTTGGAAGGCTTGAGTTGTCAACTATGCTCCCATGGTCCTTGTAGGTGGAATGTGGAAAAGGGCTTTGACAAAGGTGTCTGCGGAATTGGGCCGGATGCAAACGCGATGAGAAAGCTCTTAATACAGAATACGTTGGGCGCGGGAACTTATAGCCATCATGCTTATGAAGCATTTCGAACTTTGAAATCCATAGGGGAAGGGAATTCTCCTTTTAAAATTAAAGAAGAGAAAAAACTTAAGTGGATGTGTGAAAAAGTAGGTATTAACACCGATCAAGAGATTAACCAACTAGCTATTCAACTGGCTGACCTTCTAGAAGCACAACAGCATATTGGTACTCAGGATACGAATATCATGGTAGAAGCATTTGCCCCGAGGAAGAGGATACCGGTTTGGAAAGAGTTGCATCTCTACCCGGCGGGTACCGTTCATGAAGAACAAAATTGTGTGGCAAGTTGTTTGACCAATGTGGATGGTGATTATGCCTCCTTAGCAATCAAAGCTCTGCGACTTGGGTTGGCGACAATTTATAATTCGCAGATTGGCCTTGAGATGGTTCAAGATATTATATTTGGTACGCCGATGCCACATGAAGTAAATACGGATTTGGGTATATTTGACCCAGATTATATTAATATTGTATTCAATGGTCATCAACCTTGGATTGGCGCTTTAACCATTGAAAAGTTAAGAAATAAAGAGTATCAAGAAAGAGGTAAGGCAGTAGGGGCAAAGGGAATTAGGGTAATTGGTTCCATTGAGACCGGTCAAGAGCTTCTTCAAAGATATCCAATGGATGACGTATTCGTAGGACTCATGGGCAACTGGCTTGCAATTGAGCCGATGTTAGCTACCGGTACTGTGGACGTGCTTGCGATGGAGGAGAACTGCTCACCTCCTGCCATTGATGAGTATGCTGAAAAATACCAGGTAGCTTTAGTGGCCATCAGTACCATCATCGGAGTGCCAAGAATTCAAGAGAAACTACCATACTATCCTGAGAAAGCGGATGAGATGTCAGAACGTTTAATTGAGCTGGGAATAGAAAACTTTAAAAAGCGTCATGATAAAGTAAAAGCTCATGTACCAAAGCGTGTTCAAAAGGCAATTGCGGGTTTTTCTACGGAAGCCGTGTTAGCGGCACTGGGGAATTCGCTTGATCCTTTGGTTGATGTAATAAAAGCAGGTAAGTTAAAGGGTGTTGTCGCTTTGGCAAACTGTTCTACGTTAAGAAATGGGCCTCATGACTGGAATACCGTCAACCTCACAAAGGAATTGATCAAACGTGATATTCTAGTTGTAGCAGGTGGATGTGGAAATCATGGATTAGAGGTTGCTGGGTTATGTAGTCTTGAGGCAGCAGAGATGGCAGGTGAAGGGCTTAAGGCTGTATGCCAGCTTTTGAAAATTCCGCCCGTTCTAAGCTTTGGAACCTGTACCGATACCGGTAGGATCTCAATGCTAGTAACAGCACTTGCTGATCATCTAGACGTTGATATTCCTCAACTTCCAATTGCGGTAACCGCGCCAGAGTGGATGGAGCAGAAAGCAACCATCGATGGAATATTCGCAGTAGCCTATGGTGCATATACACATCTATCTCCGACACCCTTCCTATCAGGTGCACCTAAGCTGGTGAAACTTGTTACGGAAGAGGTAGAAGGACTTACCGGCGGTAAGGTTGCTTTGGGTGATGACCCGATTGAGGTGGCTAATAATATCGAAGCTCATATTATTGGTAAGAGAAAAGGACTTGGATTATCTTAAGGAATAGAGAAGCCGGTTGTCTGCAAGAAAGTGATGCAGACAACCGGCTTTTGTTATTCTCATCAAATTCGAATATAGTTTCGATACAACAATTACGTAAATATCAATCAGTTAAAACAAACAACTTATGAAGCAAGTATTACATTAATATGTATTGTATAAAATCTTATACGTTGTTAAAATTTGCCTTTAGATTAAAACTCATATCTTAAATAAGTTGTTACATTGATTTTTTTGGCATGAGAATTATAAACACATTTGATTAGATAAGTGAACAAAATTTAAATTACATTTATTTCACTATAAAAATCATCAGACAATATAAAGGTACCAATTCGCTTGACCTCACCAGTCATATACACGGAGGAATCGGGCATTATTTCAATCAATATATCTCCGCCCGGCATATGTACTGTAACGCTGCTATCAATTAAACCCAAACGATAAGCGGCTGTAGAGGCAGCGCAACTGCTACTTCCTGAAGCTAAGGTATAACCTGCACCTCGTTCATATATTTCGATTTTAATATGATTACGATCAATGACTTCTAGTAGCTGCATGTTAATTCGGTTAGGAAAGTACGGAGAATTCTCTACATAACTTCCTAAGGCCACTGCCTTCTCCTTGGATATGTCCTCCATCGGAATAATACAGTGAGGATTGCCGATAGAAACACAGGTGGCACGGTATTCTTGACCGTTAAATTCCATTACTTCATTAATAATTTCTCGTTCCTCCCCGGTAGCAGGGATCTGTGTACTCACGCAAGTAGTTTTGCCCATAAGAACACGCATAGAGCTACCTTCATCATTAAGATATTGAACCTTCACGTCACCACCTAAGGTTGATAAAGTGAACTGTTCATCTTTGATATAGCCAAAATCTTTAAGGAACTTTGAGAAAATTCGAACACCATTGCCGCTCTTTTCCGCTTCACTTCCGTCCGGGTTATAGATTTTAACCTTAATCCTATTTTCATCAAAAATTGGACCGTATAGAATCCCGTCGCTTCCAAAGCCAAAATTTCGATGACAAATTAATCTGATCTGTTCCTCATTCAGAATTTCCTGATTGTTTTGAGCATCAAATACCAGATAATCATTCCCTAATGCATGATATTTTTCTAATTGCATTGTGTACCTTCTTTCTTTATAGAACTGGATTTTTGTATATTGCTTATATTTGATTATAAATGACAGTAACAATTTGAAAAACTTATATTGTGTTCTATAGTATGCAAATATTGTTATGATGAAAAAATAAAAAAAATATCAATTTTAAACTCACCACTTGAAAGTTATAATTATAAGTGTTATATTAACAGTAGAACAGATAACACAAAAAAGAAACACATGACATTATAAAAATCAATTTAATAAAAATTATTATAACTCGTGAAGGAGGAGTAGATATGAACATTAACAAATTTACACAGAATTCATTACAGGCAGTGCAAAGCTGTGAGAGCTTGGCGTATGAATATGGCCACCAGGAAATTGATGTGGAGCATCTGCTCTATAGTTTGATTACCTTACAAGACAGTTTAATAAAGAACTTGCTAGAGAAGATGGGCATCACCACAGAGGTATTTTTAGCTCAGGTGAAGGGATTGCTGAACAAGAGAGCAAAGGTTGTTGGAGGTCAACTATATATTAGTAACGACTTAAATCGAATCTTGATATCTGCAGAAGAGGAAGCAAAGCAGATGGGAGATTCCTATGTATCCGTAGAGCATCTCTTTCTTAGTATGTTAAAGCAGCCAGGTAAAGAAGTAAAGCAACTCTTACAGGAGTTTCATATTAATAAAGATGGATTTTTAAACGCACTTCAAACGGTAAGAGGTAATCAAAGGGTAGTTACTGATAATCCTGAGGCGACTTATGATACACTTCAAAAGTATGGATACAATCTTGTGGAACGAGCAAAGGAGCAAAAGCTTGATCCTGTAATAGGGCGTGATAATGAGATTCGGAATGTGATTCGAATTTTGTCCAGAAAGACAAAGAATAATCCGGTACTAATCGGTGAGCCTGGTGTTGGTAAAACCGCCGTGGTAGAAGGATTAGCACAAAGAATCGTAAGAGGAGATGTGCCACAGTCATTAAAGGATAAGAAGCTTTTCGCACTTGATATGGGTTCGTTGGTGGCAGGTGCAAAATACCGCGGTGAATTCGAGGAACGGTTAAAGGCAGTACTGGAGGAAGTTGTTAAAAGTGAAGGGCAGATTATCCTATTTATTGATGAACTTCATACCATAGTCGGTGCAGGTAAGGCGGAAGGCTCCATGGACATGGGAAATATGTTGAAGCCATTACTTGCGAGAGGAGAGCTACATTGTATTGGTGCAACTACTTTGAAAGAATATCGTCAGAATATTGAGAAGGATGCGGCTCTGGAGCGTCGTTTTCAACCAGTTATAGTGGAAGAACCGACGGTCGAAGATACAATATCAATTCTTCGTGGCTTGAAGGAACGGTATGAGGTATTTCACGGAGTAAAGATTACGGATGGGGCATTGGTAAGTGCGGCAACTTTATCAAACCGGTATATTTGCGATCGCTTCCTGCCGGATAAGGCAATTGATTTGGTAGACGAGGCCTGTGCGCTGATTAAGACTGAGCTGGATTCCTTGCCAACGCAGTTGGATGATATGCAGCGAAGAATTATGCAAATGGAAATTGAAGAGGCTGCATTGAAGAAAGAGAGCGATAGACTTAGTGCGGATAGACTTAGTGATTTACAAAGAGATTTGGCTGAGCTTCGAGATGCATTTTCAACGTCTAAAGCAACATGGGATAAAGAGAAGGCATCTATGGAGAAGGTTCATAAGCTTCGTGAAGCACTGGAAAGTTTGAATAATGAAATTGAACTTGCGGAGCGCAGCTATGATTTAAATAAGGCAGCAGAGTTAAAATACGGGCGCCTTCCAGATTTGCAACGTCAACTGCTCCTCGAAGAAAATCGCCTTAAGCAAGAAGAACAGATCCTTGTTCATGAGAATGTCAGTGAAGAGGAGATTGCTAGGATTGTTTCCCGTTGGACGGGAATCCCGGTTACAAAGCTCACCGAAGGAGAACGCAGTAAGACACTCCATCTTGAGCAAGCACTTCATAAAAGAGTCGTAGGTCAAGAGGAAGGTGTAGTTAAGGTATCTGATGCAATCCTCCGTTCAAAGGCTGGAATAAAAGATCCTACCAAGCCAATCGGTTCCTTCCTGTTCCTTGGCCCAACCGGCGTTGGTAAGACGGAGCTTGCGAAAGCGTTAGCAGATAATTTATTTGACAATGAGAATAATATGGTGCGCATAGATATGAGTGAATATATGGAGAAGCATTCCGTAGCCAGACTAATTGGTGCACCTCCAGGGTATGTTGGTTACGAGGAGGGCGGACAGCTTACCGAAGCAGTTAGACGTAAGCCTTATACGGTAGTGCTCTTTGATGAGATTGAGAAAGCACATCCGGATGTATTCAATGTTCTGCTTCAGGTGCTAGATGATGGCCGTATTACGGATTCACAAGGTAGAACAGTGGATTTTAAGAATACAATAATTATCTTAACCTCTAATATTGGCTCCAGATATCTGCTTGATGGGATAGAAGAATCCGGTGAGATTTGCAGTGGTTGCGAGGAGATGGTCATGAATGAGCTACGGGCACATTTTCGACCAGAATTTTTGAACCGATTGGATGAAATCATCCTGTTTAAACCACTTTCGAAGGACAATATCTATGATATTATGGATCTTCTCATTGTAGAACTTAACAGACGTCTAGCCGATAAAGAAATAATTATTGAGTTATCGGACGCTGCTAAAGTTTTTGTTGCGGATAGTGTCTATGATCCAAGCTATGGCGCAAGACCGCTAAAACGGTATCTACAAAAGAATGTAGAGACTCTGAGTGCAAGGTTGATTTTAAATGATCAAGTTCGCCCGCAGGATACTATCTTGATTGAGGTATCTAATAATCAGCTGGTGGCAAAGGTAAAATAAGCTAAAGATAAACGGATATAAATACAATAATTAATTTAAATATAAATAAATTAATCATAAATTATTATATTCTACAAAGGAATCATAAAAGAATCAATATAAATCAGATTGAGTGGTAGTAAACTAAAATTTATTTAATTATTATGTTAAGTATAAATTAGTTTACTATCACTCGTTTGTTATGAGAAAGCAATTCATGCTCATAAGTATCTTTTGTAAATACAATTTTATCGTTATCAATATAATAATATACGCGTATTATTTTACCCATTCCAGATCCATTCATGTGAAATATAAATTGAATTTCTCCTTTATTTGTTTCTCCTAGCCATTTTAATGAAATTTCTGTTCCTTGGGTTGGTTTTTTGAACTTCCAGGTAGTTCTATTTAACGGAAGCATATACTTGACGTCAGCAAAATCCGGAATATCAGCTTTTGATTTAGAAACTGAAAAACCATTTGCTATTACTTCCACACTTGCATTTTCTGTTACTTTGAAGTTTTCTTGCCAACCATAGTAAAAATCTAATAAAAATTCTTCATTTGCTTTTGTAGAAGATGGATATTTTAAACCTAAAGTTATAGGAATAACATCATCTTTTCCTGATCCCCCTACAAATATTGTATTCTCAGAACTATGTAACTTGGCATACATAATGACAGATATTATAACAATAGCAATAATAAATAAAAATAAAATCAGATATCTCTTAGTCCTTTTCCCCATCATTGACTTCGGGACAGATATAATTTTTTCTAGATCAGTATTCAAATCATTAATTTTTTCTTCCATAATTATCTCCACAATTAAAATTAATTAAATCTACAAAAAATATAATTATACTTAATAGTCAATAAATAGAAAATTATATGCTATATAGTATTTTAACGACCATATTACGTATTTAACAAATCGGTAGGCTGGTTATTATCCTTAAAAGGATTTATTGAAAATTCAATGTTAACATTATAAACGGTATAGTATATGGAAATATGCTCAGATAAGCCAATCAGAATTCTATCTCCACACATGCTTAATAAAACCTTTTTTGAATTTTCCTAACCATTTAAAACATATTTGTAAGCTTCGGTTAGGCTTATTGTATCTCATAGAATATGATATAAAGGAAGCATATACTTGGAGTCGGCAATATTCGGAATATCTGTTTTTGATTTTTAGGCTCTGTCACATCTTATGGTTGAAATTTATTATTTTTTGAGCAGAGCCTATTCTGCTCTGCTCAATCGTTAATCTACTTAAAAAATTTCAAATAAAATACTGATATACTACAAAGAATAATGAATGCTGAACAGCAAAACTGAAAAATCGCAGTTGGTTTATTTTTTTTATACATTTTAATTCCATTTAATAATGTGATTGTTCCAGCAATAGGCATTACTATTGAATTTGTCGTGACAATATTAATGCCCCCAAATAGTCCAAGTGCTGATAATATTATTACTATACTTGACAAGGTGATAATAACTGCCATAAATATTTTGTCAGATAACGAAATCTTTCCCCATCTTCCTTTGGCTTTCCCCATTTACTCCTCCTATAATTATCTGATTTGTATTGTTTTTGATAACACATAAGAAACACTTGTATTACAATAATACACTAAATTGACTAATTATACCATATAAATCCCTAATACCAACAGTCTAAATATTTAGGTTGAATATTTATAGGTATTACAGGATGCCTAGACAACTGCCTAAAATGAACAGACATTGCAATTGATATTGCATTAGCCAAAAACAAGTCTGCTTTTTCAAGCTGTGTGTGCCCTTTCAAGCTAAACCATAAATGCCATACAAGATAATTGTTAAGGTATTTCGTAGCCACCCCATTGAAGTTGTCCATAAATTTTTTAAGCTTAGAGTGGTAACTATTTATTCTTTGTATATATGAAATCATTGTATATTTTTTTTCTATTTTTGTGACGATAGTTGGCTATACAATTTAAATACATCACTTATATCGGGCAAATAATATCCCCTCCTTCGTGATTTGTGGGTATATTAGATCATATTTTGTGAAAAACAGCAAACAATTGTTTTGTATATCAACCATATGTTGTGACAGAGCCAATTACTAATAGTCTGCCCATTATAATAATTACTAGGTTAATCAAAGGTCAGTTCATATAGTAGTTGACAAATTAAGGTACAAGAAGTATATTAAAATTAAAACTGAACAGACAGTACTAAACTTTGAGGTGAATATAATGAACATACCGAATGCAAGAGAGAGAATATTAAATACTGCAGTAAAAATCTTTGCAGAAAAAAGCTACGAGGGTTCCCGTATTGATGAAATAGCGAAAGAAGCGAATGTCCCGAAATCCTTGATTTACTATCATTTTAAGAGTAAAGAGGAAATTCTTCAGGTATTAGTGGATAATTTTACAAAGGAGTACCTTGCTCTAATTGATGATACCACACAGAAAAGTAGCCAGGAGAAGGCAGAGCAGTTATCTGGAAGAATGAAAAATAAATATTATGAATTTGGTATTCAAAATGCAGATCTAGTTAGAGTAATCTTGATTGACTCTTTAAAGAAAAACAAAGAAAAGCCGGTTTTATTTCATATCTTGGATGCCATGATAAAAACAGAAATCAAGGATAAAAGTGTACCAGATATTGATATTCAAGAGAGAAGAATTGCAGAATTCTTCACCAGCTTTATGCCCAACTATGCATATATCTGTTTTGGTGATGCGTGGACGGAGTATTTTGAAGTGGAGAGGGAACAGTTTAATCAACTATATCTTAAGGTGTATGAGGAAACGCATGGAGCGTATCACAAAAACCATGAGTAAGGTTATAACAAAAGCTTTGAAGATAGTTAATGAAAGAGTAATAAGAGAAAGAAAGTAATAAGCCATAACATAGGGAAAGGTGGTAAGGATATGAATCAAGAAGTAATTAGAATTGATTTAAATGGAGTGAACTGTTATCTGGGTAAAGTAAAAGAGGGCTTTGTTTTATTTGATACAGGTGGTAATTTAACGTTAGATAAAAAGTTCAATAATAGAAGACAGGAATTGGTTCAAAAACTGGAACAGGAAGGATGTTATCCGGGTAGTTTAAAAGCCATTATATTGACTCATGGTGACATAGACCATACAATGAATGCAGCATATCTAAGGGAACAATATCAAACAATAATCATTATGCATGAAGGCGATATTGAGCTTGTTGAAAATCTAACCATTGATAAGATGTTAGAAAGTTTTCAATTTAAATCACTGGTTTTGAAGTTAGTATTTAAGTTGATGAAAAAGCCGATAAGAAAACTTTCTGAGAAGTCATTAAATGCTTATGAAACTTTTCAACCTGATACTTTCTTGAATGAGGGCGATAGCTTGGCTCAGTACGGTTTTAATGGGAAAGTGATACACTTGCCTGGACACACCGCAGGATCAATTGGCATTTTATGTGAGAACGGAGAGTTGATTGCTGGAGATACATTTACCAATATGAAGAAACCCTCAACTGCATTGAATGCATACAACTTCAAAGAGTTGAGAAAGTGTGTAAAAAAACTAAAAGATAAGCAGATTACAAAGATATATCCAGGGCATGGTGAACCCTTTCAAGCGAATCTCCTTGGATTTATAAAGTAGTAACCTTCAATCTTGAATTTTTTATCCAACTAATTCATAGAATCTAATAAGTGATAATTCTATGGAGGTTGTATGAAGAGATCGGCTATTGCAGTTCTGCTTCTGACAATAATATTGGTTTCAACCGCACTTACAGGGTGTAAAACAATGGATACGGATATAAAGAAAATTAAAGACCTCGATTTTACTGTAGTTGAGGATGCAGATGTGCCAGGAGAACTCAAGGAATTTATTGATGAGAAAAAAGAAGTTCCCTTCAAGATGACCTATTCTAACAAGGATAGTCTCTACATTGTAGTTGGTTACGGAGCACAGAGAACGGGAGGATATAGTGTCACAGTGGATGGGCTGTATCTAACAAAGAATGCTATCTACATCAATACCAATTTATTTGGGCCGGGTAAGGATGAAGCAGTAACACAAAGCCTTACTTATCCATATATTGTTATTAAGCTAGAACGTCGTGATGAGAAAGTGGTATTCGAATAAAGCAGATTTCGATTATGAGGGAGTGATCAGAACCTAAATAGAGATGGTCACTCTCTTAAATTTTAGTATTAACATTAGTAATTATTAACTGAAATTACATTTATTATTGTTTGGAATTGGAAATAAAATAAAAAAATACTATATTTTGTTAATATATTAAAGTGAATAACAATATGTTGTGGATTATTAAAATATGGGATAGTGCTTATTGATTACCAAAAATATGCAAGCATTTTTGTGCACTTTTTTACAATGAGGAATGGTAAAATACGTAAAAGTGAAATTATTCCATTAATTTGTACAAAAATACAACAGATAGCTGTGCATATTTTTCAGTATAAACGGTCGTGAACACTCGAATTGTCTGAAAATTTGTTGACGAATATTGGAATTAGTGATATAATAGGCAAGACGCATGTGATTTGTAACAGATTTATTTATTAAGATGTTTTGGCATTTGTATTAGGGTCACCTGTTCCGAGTATGATGTTTTGGCATTGGCAAGGAGAAAATAATGATGAAGCAAAATGATGTAAACTGTGTGAGGAATGCAGTAATGAATCAGACAGGGAAGAGAGTTAAGATAAGAATAAACAGGGGAAGACACAAAGTAGATGTATCAGAAGGTATTATATCAGAGACTTATCCAAGTATATTCCTAGTAAAGATTCAGGAATCTAAGGATACACCCGTTAAGGTAGTTTCATATAGTTACACTGATATTTTAACGAAAGATGTTGAGTTGATCCTTTGCAATTGAGATTAGACTTAAACAACAAATTTCACGCTTCGCGAGAAATTGCGTTGTCATGAATAGAGCTAAAGCCGGAAGTATATGGCTTTAGCTTTTTTTATGCATTCTGAATTTTCAATTCATAAATTCCTTTGGACGTGAATAAGATATGACAGAGGCATCCGTCATATGTCCAAATTAAGGAGGGAATATAAGTGGATTTGATTAAAAAGAATATTCATATGAATAAATTAAGATGTAAGAGCACCCTGCAGCTTACATTGGACGACGATTTTAATGTTCCGGATGTGAAACCGGATATAGACCAGATTATTACCGAGCAGGGTGAAATCAAAATTAATGACATCAAAGTTATGAATGGAAAACTCCTTGTAAAGGGTGTTCTTGCGTTTAATGTCCTTTACTTAAGCGAAGGCGATCAGAGGCCGATTCAGAATATGTCAGGTGAAATACCATTTGATGAAATGATCAATATGGATATTACCTGTATTGATGATGATCCTACTGTAAAATGGGATTTAGAGGACTTATCAACAGGACTAATTAATTCTAGAAAACTGAGTGTAAAATCAATTATTCGTTTATATGTGGCTGTAGAAGATTTGTATGATGAAGAAACTGCAGTTAATGTAGAGGGTTCGGATGATATTCAATGCATCAATAAGAAGATTGAGGTAACGGATGTTGCGATTAATAAGAAGGATACCTTCCGTATTAAGGACGAGATAAATTTGCCAAGCAATAAAGGCAATATTACTCAATTGTTATTTCAAGATATCAATTTAAGTAACGTTGAAGTGCGACTTTTGGATGATAAATTTACGATAAAAGGGGAAATTCCCGTTTTCATTATGTATACCAGTGAGGATGAAGAAAACCCAATTGAGTATTTCGAAACAGAGATTCCTTTTAGCGGAACAATTGATTGCACTGGATGTACTGAAGATATGATTGAGGATATCACATTTGGAATTCTCAACAAAAGTCTCGAAGTAAAACCGGATGCAGACGGAGAAGATAGAAATATAGATATAGAGGTTATTCTGGAACTTGGTATCAAGGTATATAAGACGGAAGAGCCTGAAATACTGTGTGATGCTTATAGCCCTACGAAGGATGTAAGACCTATTATCCGAGATGCCGTTTATGAGAATTTAGTAATAAAAAATAATAGCAAATATAGAATATCAGATCGGTTATCGGTTCCGGAGAATCAGCCAAGACTTCTTCAGATCTGCCATGCACAGGGTAATATCAAATTAGATGATATCGCGCAAGAGGATACAGAACTTCGCGTAGAAGGTATTATTGAAGTCAACATACTCTATATCTCGGAAGATGACAGTAAACCGATGAATTCCTTAAAAGGAGTTATTCCATTTACTCAAGTAATTGAGTTAAAGGGAATGAAAGAAGATAGTAATTACGAGATTAAACCTTACATAGATCAGTTGAGTGTAATGATGCTTGATGCGGATGAAATTGAAGTTAAGGCGACAATTAATCTTAATGCAATCGTGTTTGATATGATATCAGAAGCAATTATAACTGATATTGAAGTAGCAGATTTGGATATGGAGAAGCTCCAGTCGATGCCTGGTATTATCGGTTATGTTGTGAAAAGTGATGATACCTTGTGGAAAATTGCAAAGAAATATTTCACTACTGTGGATAGCATCGTGGACATTAATAATCTCGCAGATACAAGAGTTGCTGAGGGCGATAAGCTGATTATCATGAAAATGGTGGATACTATTTTATAAGGAAATCTGATGAATGGATAGGGATAGATATAGAGTGTCATAAGTCAGATTTAGGAAGAGAAATGAATCTGTGCGCATATATATACAGATGACTTGCCTTACCCACATGCGGTATAAGACAACCGCATCAGGCCGGTCTGCGCATCTGCATATATATGCGCACAGATTCATTGAATTTACTATTAGGAGGACTGATGACACCATAATGCCAAGGGGGTATTCGATGATTTACTTATAAAGGGCATATGACACTCAAACCCAAATTGTATCTTAAATTCATATACATCACTAAACATGATTAATTAGTGTTAAGAAATTCCCTTTTTTATCCGAAATATAAACTGTAAATATAATTATAATTTTCTAGTAATTAGGAGGGGAAAACTTCCTACAAATCAAGGAGGATTGGGTATGAGCGTAAACGGAATTACGAATGCAGCACAAAGTTATGATAGTAAGGTGACTGCAAAATCAAATGCGAAGACAAGTCAGAAGCCAGAGGATGTAGCACAAAGTGAACAGACCAACGCTGATAATGCAGCTGCAGTATATGAAAAGAGTGAGCAGCCAGCGGACGATAAGAAGGTTTATAAGCAAGATACGGCAACCATTGAACGTCTTAAATCGGAAGCGGAGAGACGTAATCAAAGTCTTAGAGACTTAGTAGAAAAATTGTTATTAGAACAGGGACATGCTGTGGATGATTCAACAGATATCTATGCTTTGCTTAGAGAAGGTAAAGTGGATGTTGATCCTGAAACAAGAGCGCAAGCCCAGAAGGATGTCGCAGAAGATGGATACTGGGGAGTGGAACAGACCTCTGATCGAATTTTATCCTTTGCCAAAGCATTAGCCGGTGGAGATCCATCGAAGGCAAATATGTTAATAGATGCAGTGAAGAAAGGTTATGAGCAAGCTACAAAAGCCTGGGGTGGTTCTCTCCCAGAGATCAGCCAGAAAACTCTAGACACAGCACTCACTAAGTTAGAAGCATGGAGAGACGGTACAGAATCCGAATAAATAAAAAGGCAGAACTTCACGGTGCGACATTACCACCTAGAAGCTTCTGCCTTTTGTATAGCTATGAATAAGTGTCCCAATTCATTCTCTGCCTATATTATTGCTCATTTTTTGCTTTTACCCAAATCACAAGCTTCAAGGTGTTTCCTACGGCCAATAGGGTTTTGTCAAAAACACCTGCTTGCCAAAGTGCTTATGCTTAAGAAAGTAATGATACGCTTTTTGCGCAACAGCATAATTCCTATAGATACCAAATACGGTTGGTCCGCTTCCGCTCATTAAGGATGTTTGCGCTCCCAGTTCATTCATCTTATTTTTGATTTCAGTTATGATAGGGTAGTTGTTCACGGTTACAGTTTGAAGAATATTGTCCATATTTTTAGTGAGTGAATCCAGATCTCCATTTTCCAATGCTTTTTGCATCGTAGAAATATCAGGATGAAGCACAGAGTCGGATAAATGTAGATTCTCGTATACATATTTAGTGGACACGCTGATGTCTGGCTTGACTAGCAAAATGGAGCATTCGGGCATTGGTGGTAGTGGAGTAAGAACCTCTCCAATTCCTTCGGAAAGGGCGGTTCCCAACATAATACAGTACGGTATATCGGCACCTAATTGTACACCCAGCTTCATTAATTGTTGCTGAGTCATTCCGGCGTTATATAGTTCGTTTAATCCCTTTAAAGTCGCAGCCGCATCGGAACTTCCGCCCGCCAGTCCTGCAGCCACTGGAATATGCTTTTCTAATTTGATGAATAATCCATCCTCCACATCAATTGTTTTTAAAAATAAGGAAGCAGCCTTATAAACTAAATTCCCTTTATCGTTTGGAAGATAAGATAGGTTTGTTTTCATTTTTATCGTATTGCTCGTTGTCTTATCTATTTTAATCGTATCATGAAGGCTGATTGATTGCATAATCATGCTTACATCGTGATAACCGTCAGGACGCTTTCTTAAAACATCTAAACCTAAGTTGATTTTAGCATGGGCTTTAACTAATATGGAATTCATGGGTAACCTCCGAAGGATATAATTTAACGGTATTCTAACATAAATAATCCATATTTACAATCAAACTAAGGGGAAAGCTCATTCTCACTTTAACGCTCCAATTTTGACTAGTGATAATATTATGTTCACATTCTGGTTCTAACTTATGGTATTCGATATATAACTATTGAAATAGCTCTTTAAAAGAATCCCATAGTTTAAATTTAATTTTAACCGGTACTTTATTTTCAATTAATGAATCATACTCCTCTTTCGTTAAAAGATGTTTTAATTTTTGATCTGTTTTTGAGTCAACAACACTATAGGTATCATCCACAAAGCAAAGAGGGGGAAACATTACACACCACCAATTCTTTCCTTTGGCTTCGCCTATACGAACACGCAATGCTTCATAATAGCCGGGAGGAAAAGAATACTCTCCATATAATTTGAGAGGAAAATAACAATTTTCCAAGGATACGCTAACAGGATAATTATATCCGTTCTTGTTGATGGTTTCTTTTGCAATTTTCTGAATTAAATCCTCATTATCAGTTATTATGGAACGAGCTTCATTTATTGAGGAAGCTTTATTTAGTAATGGTGCAAGACGCTCTACCAGTTTGTCTTTTACCTTTAACTTAAGTGCTTGATCGGAATCACTGTCACTATTTGCAATAACATGAAAACGTATAATTTCTTTTGCAATTCCTTTTTGAATTTCAGTATTATGTAATGCGTTACCTTTCACTACAAACATTGTAGTTCCACAGATAAAGATGATAGCTAAGAGTAACAATTTATTTATTCTACTATTATTGCCTCTTTTATTATTATGTTTAAAGCTCCTCTTCTTTGAGGAGGGAAGTTCTCCAAAAGCCGAATTATTGATTAAACTATGTATATTTCTTGAATATTTCATGATATCCTCCATATTTGATGTAATGATCAGTAAAACGATCAGTTATGATGGTCAGTTACCTTTAATCTATCTTAGTAATTAGAGTGTTTCCACATAATGGTAATCTATACACATGGATAATATTTTTTAAATAAATAGGGTTTAAGGAGAGAGAAAATAAATACACAAAAATCAAGTATGTATAGAAAGAAATTAAAACGTTAGAAAGGAAAAGTTAAATTATATCTTCTTCATTCTTCACTCTAAATCTGACTTATGACACTATAACCATCATTAATAAATCAAAACTATAAAGTGGATACAAACCCTATAAGGACTTGTCCTTTTTATAACTTAATAGTACAATGTAGGGAGCAGTTAGTGAGGATGGAGGCAATTATGACCAAGGACATATTAATCACAATAACCGGCAAGCAACAGGGCGTAGACGAGAATCCGGTGACAATAGAATTACCGGGAAGCTATCATATGGCGAATGGAAAGCATTATATTCAATATGATGAAGAGAATGTTGAGATAGGTAAGTCGATAAGAAACATGTTGAAAATATCGGATTCTCATGTGACCTATAGTAAAAGGGATGCTATGCAAACGAGGATGGAGTTTGAAATAAACGAGACTACGCAGATGAATTATTATACTAATTATGGTAATTTATCCTTTGATATTAATACAAGCAAAATCGATATCCAGGAGCACAGCGATACCTTAGTTGTAAAACTGGAATATACCTTAACCAACAATGGTGCGCCGGTTTCAGAAAATATATTACACATATTAGTGAAAGCAAGAACTTAATCAAGAAAGAATTTGAAAAGCAAGAAATTAATAAAACAAGAAATTAATAAAGTAAGATATTAATAAAATAAACTCAAAACATTAGTACAGCGAAATAAAAAAAGGTAAAATTTTATAAATAATTTAACTATACTAAATTATTAAAAAAATTAAAAATTAAATCAAATAAAAAGCTCTTCTATGGAATAATCACCGCAATGCGGTATATTCCATAGAAGAGCTTTTATTTCGTTCGATATAATAACGTTATTGTATGAATCCATCATCATCAATAGTCACGGTTGAGGATATGTTTCTCATAAAATCATAGTAGGTCTTTTTGCGTGCCTTATCAGTCAGTAAATAAGTAAATGTGTTTTTATTCATAACCGGTAAGAGCTGGAACTTAACGGATCCGTCCGTATCAAGGTAGAGCTTCACCATCCCTGATGGTTTAGAGGAGGAGTTAAACCAGTAATTACCAAGGCTGTATGCAATAGGCTTCCCTTTATAATATTCAATACCCTGCATTACATGTGGGTGGCATCCGATTACAACATCAGCACCTGCATCAATATATTGCTGAGCCATCTTGCGCTGATATGCCTCTGGATAATTATTACGTTCGACACCCCAATGGACAAAGATTACAACAAAATCACTGTTAGCCTTTGCTTCCTTGACGGACTGGAGTATCAATGTGGGATCATAGGTTCCTACCATTCCAAGCTTGGAATCGGTCGCATACCAGCTTCCGGTAAATATAACTCGAGAGGCGGCAAGGAATGCAATCTTCCTTCCACCTACATTATAGTAAATAGGTGATTTTGCTCGGTCAATATTCTCCCCGGCTCCTACGTAATCAACATGGGCGTTATCTAAAGTATCAAACGTGTCCTCGAGAGCCTCTGGACCAAAGTCAAGTGCGTGGTTATTAGCTAAGGAGACAATATCTACACCCATTTCCTTTAGAAGATCTACACGGCTTGGGTCTGCTCGAAAGGTATATGATTTATTTTGTGATTCTGTGCCTCTGGTACTATAGGCAAACTCGTTGTTCAACATCATTACATCTACTGAACGCATCTCGTCTAATAAATTCTTAGACAAGCATTTCTCAAGGTTTTTACCCTCGGCGTCGTATTTTGCAACTGGATCACTATCCTCATCAAAATTTACGTCGCCAGCAAAACCCAAAACAACGGGGCTTAGCGCGGGGGTTGGAGAAAGAGTTGGTTTCGGTGTAAGTGCGGCGGTCTTGGTTGGAGTCGCACCCGATTTATTAGGAGCTTTGGTTGGTTTTTGACTATTTTGATTTTGTGTATTTATAATTGGCTCCTTTTGCTGCTGAAGTTCAAAAGCATAAATCAATAGTCCTGTTATTGCACATAGGGTAATAATGCTAATGATAAAAACGAGTATTACATTACGATTTTTCATAAATACCTCAATTCTGCCAAAGATGGCATAAAGTTAATATGTAGAAAGTGCAATTTGCACTTGATTTCAAGTTGGTGAAACGACTATAAAAAATCCTCTTACCAAGGGTAACAGTGCGTCATCATGGTGAGAGGATTATATTTACTTATTGTCTTTTTTAAAAGCACCCGAAACTTTTTTAAAAATGGATTTCTTCACTGGTTTTTGTACCAGGTTGCCTCTTAATCCTTTGACATCCATGATATAAATACCACTTAAAACTGCTTTTACTTCTTTTTTCACTGGGATTAAATCGTATACCTTAGGATCACACATCAAAGACATAACCTTTGGTCCGATTTTAGCCTTTACAATTGGGATCTTGGAACCACGCATATATCTTGGAGTCTGGTCAAGAACCAACTTAGGAAGATTGGCTTCTTTCATCTTCAGTTTCTTTTTATCAATAACGAGGATGGAAACAGTTTGTGCAGATGCCTGCATCTGAGCCTGTGAATCCGCTTGTTTTTTCTGAAGTTTGTTAGAAAAAAAGTATAATCCTACTAAAATACCAATAATTACAACAACTACGATTAATAATATAATCCACCCAGTCATAAGACAAGTGCCTCCTTATTTGTATACCGATAATTAACTTGTCCTTAATGGGACATCGTTAATTGTATCATCTTTTTCAAAAAAAATAAATAGTAAAGTTAAAAATAAACAAAGATACTTTTAATATTCAAATTATAAAAGTAAATCCCGCAACTCTAGAGTAGTTTGAAGTAATTTTATCAACCAAACGATCTTAACAAAAGGATATAGGTAGTTACTTTTATACTAATTCCTTGTTCTTTTCTAACATCTCTCGGATAATATTTTGAACATAAGAACCAAGGAATTTCTGATCTTCTTTTGATAACTCTGTAGGGTATATGGGCTTACCGTATTCTATAATAACATGAGCGGAATGAATCCAAGGAGCTTGCTTCTCAAATAACGCATCTGTGTTAGAAATCGCTACCGGTATAATGGCACATCCTGTTTTCTGAGCTATCTTAAAGCTACCCTCTTTAAAAGGAAGCATTTCGGTTCCTTGGCTTCGTGTACCTTCTGGTGATATAAATACACTGTATCCTGCTTTTATTAAATCAATACCCTTTAAGATGGTTTTAAGACCTTGTTTTATGTCGTCGCGGTCTAAGAACAAGCATTGTAAATAACGCATCCAATAACTAACAAAAGGAACTTTGGCAATTTCCTTTTTAGCCATAAAACCCGTTAACGTAGGAACAGTGGAGTACGCGATTGGGATATCAAAATAACTTCTGTGATTTGAGATATATAATACAGCTTCTCCTTTTGGAACATTATTACGACCAATTACTGTTTTTTTAACACCACTAATAAAATGAATTACGTGGAATGCGCCAACAACAATTTTTTGAGAGCTTGCAACCATGGCTCTGTGATTAAATCTTCCTATTATCCATTCAATAAGATATAAAGGAATGCTGATAATAAAAAATATCAATAAAAATAACGCCGCAAGAATGAGTCGCATAAAATCCTCCTATTTTTATGTTATATAATCCGTAGTACTTTATTTTATCATTACATCGGTTATAACTCAAGAATCCCTGTATTAGGATACTGGTTTTACATAGTCTAATGATTAATTAGTACCGCCAATACCTTAAAGAGTACCTAAATCATTAGGGGAGCTTGTAGTATTTTAATTATCACCATCACCGCTTGGGCTATTAGTTGGAGTAGATGGTGTGGCTGGAGTATTCGTTGGAGTATTCGTTGGTGCATTCGTTGGTGTAACGGCTTTTGTTGGTGTAACAGCTTTTGTTGGTGTTATAGATGTTGTTGGTGTTGCTATTGGTGATACGATTGGTGATACGCTTGGCGTTAAGGGTGGAGTAGGTGCCAAAGTAGCAGTTGGTCTAGGGGTTGGAGGTGTATAGTGTATAATGTCAGCATACAATGCCTCAAAGTCAAAAGTTGGACTTGGTGTATAGTTATAATATTCCTCCAAGGTTAAATTATGCTGGTACATATAATAAGCTAGACCTCGTCCCACATAGCGAATATGCCAAGGTTCGAAAGCATATCCAGTAATATCAGCCTTATCTTTAGGATAACGCACAATAAAGCCAAATAAATGAGCGTTCTTAGCTACCCACATACCTTCCGGTGTTGAGCCGAAATTATCAACCAATTTATTATTCATGTTATCAGTTGATATATCGATGGAAAGCCCGGTTTGGTGTTCACTGGTACCTGGAACAGCAGAATACTTTAATGTATGAGTTTTTCCTTGGGTTTTTATATTGTTTCTAAATATTTCGTACTGGCGATAGTAGGATCGATATGCAGATACACCAGTAAGATGATATCCATCTTTTTCAGCTGCAGCAAACAATTTTTCTAGAGCCTTTCCCGCTTCGGGACGCATAAGTGTTTTTTCGTCATGATATGTAGTAGTAAAATGCACATTCGGTGTAGCAAGGTTTTCTGGTTTATAAGTCTTAGGAATACAATGTTCCTTGTTGACAAATACAGTAATACTGGAAGGATCTAAATCCATTTTTGTGGCTGGAACAAAATTTGCTATTTCTTCATCTACTTCCTCTTGTTCCTGAGGAGTCAGTGTAACTTCATTAATATCATCCGGTGATGGAGTTGTTGATGCATCTTCATCTCCTGGAGTTTTTGTAGGATCATTAGATTTTGCGTCGGTATGGATATAGTCCCTTGATATTGCTACATATATGATACCGCTGATTAGGGTGAGAGACAATATAGAAATAATTATGATTATTAGTACCTTTCTGTTCAAAAGGGTATCTCCTTTCGTATTAAATCATTTGTGATTAGTAATGTCGGGACAGCTTGTCCCGCCCATGTAGAAATAGCTTTGGTTAAAATATAATAAATCTGATACCCTAACCATATTCTGATATATGCTTTTGATATGGAGCGTCAGGACAAAATTTTAGTATCATTAGCATCGTTCTGATGATGGACATACCAATTATAACATATCAGCATAGGTATGCTACCACATATGGTATTCGTCATGCTGATGTGTAAATTGGACGCATAAATCATTATATCATATTTTAGACGAGAGAGGTTTATAAAAAGATTACCAACCCACGTAAAAAGTGACAGGAAATTAATGGAACTTACCTGTTAGGCTATCCAGTAGTTTTGACTTTATCTGATATAACTTTGAGGATAAGTCAACATACACGATATGCGGATTAATTAAGCGGCGTACCTCATCCCAAATAGTGTCTAGCTCTTTCATGCAATAATCCCTTATTTGCATAACCGAAGGGGAGGTGTAGACGCATTCGCCAGAGAGAAAGATAGGTACAAGCAATTCTCTTAAAGTATAAGTACCCTCTTCTAAGGTGGTCTTCTTCCAAGTGGCAACGGGATCAAAGAGCAACAGCGGATTGTCCGGAGTGAAAATCTCATCGGCCAAGGTAATTAGATCCGCCTTTACTTTACCACTTTCCTTTTCGTAAATACGATAAATTTTCTTATTACCTGGATTTGTAATCTTCCATTGGTTTTCAGAAAGCTTAATCTTTGGTAAAAAAGCGCCATCACGCCATATAGCGGCTAATTTATATACTCCGCCAAAGGCAGGGCAGTCTATGGAGGTGATAAGCTTGGTGCCTACACCCCAAGAATCAATTTTTGCTCCCTGAGTTTTTAAAGAATCAATAATAAATTCGTCTAGATCACTGGAGGCAGTAATACTTGCATCAGAAAAACCAGCTGCATCAAGCATCTTTCTTGCTTTTTTTGAAAGATAAGCAAGATCGCCACTATCTAAGCGAATGCCGTATTTGACGGGCATTTTATTCATATCTCGAAGTTCCTCAAACACCTTGATTGCATTGGGTACACCGGAACGTAAGGTATCATATGTGTCTACCAATAAAGTGGTGTTCTGAGGATACATTTCTGCATATTTACGAAAAGCAGTTAATTCATCATCAAAGCTCATAATCCAACTATGTGCATGAGTTCCCAATGCTGGGACATTGTATAATTTGGCCGCTAGTACATTGCTAGTTCCAACACAGCCACCGATAACCGCAGCTCTGGCGCCTAGTGTGCCCGCATCCGGGCCTTGCGCTCTTCGAAGGCCGAACTCCATTACCGGTTGACCACCGGCAGCATATACCACGCGAGAGGCCTTGGTTGCGATGAGACTTTGGTGATTAATAATATTTAACAGAGCGGTCTCCACCAGCTGAGCTTCCATAATCGGAGCAATTACCTTAACCAGAGGTTCCATAGGGAATACCACAGTGCCTTCTGGAATTGCATAGATATCACCGGTAAAAGTGAAATTCTTCAAGTATTCCAGAAAACCTTCATTAAATACCTCCTGATTACGAAGAAATGTAATATCGTCTTCTGTAAATTTCAAGCCTTTAACATATTCAATAGCCTGCTCCAAACCAGCGCAGATGGCATACCCGCTACTGGAGGGATTTTCGCGATAGAACACATCAAAAATAACGGTTTCGTTATTGTTATTGTTGTAGTAACCTTGCATCATCGTTAATTCATAAAAATCAGTTAATAGGGTTAAATTTTGTTCGCCCATAATTCATCTCCTTTTTACTGACGAGTCAGTATAAACACGGAAACATACGACTGGCTGTTCGTCTATGATTTGAAATGTTTATATATGATTTTTTATAAAGTACTATTTTATCATATCAAAACATATACCACTTTCTATCATAAGTCAAGTATTCTATTGGCATGATTGAAGAAAAAGTTTGAAGTTATTACGATATGAAGAGATTGACAGAAGGCATAGATAATACAAGAAAGCCATCATCCTCACTCAAGACGGAAGGAGGTAGGGGTAAAGACCTCTCAGTCAAGTTGGTTGATGACTCTCTATAGAATGACACAATTTGAGATAACTACTGTATTAGCTCAGGAATAGATTTGATTTTTAGGGATGTAGTACTTATTAACCAATAGCTTATCATGCTGAATACGAAAGCAAGAAGAATTAGTGTAAGCATCAAATTGACAGGATGAGATTCATAAGTATAAGTGATATAATTTGATATGCCATTCCACGGATTCAATAATTTAGAACTGTAAGCATTATAATTTATTGAGGGGAGAATCAAAGTCAATAAAGCCCAGGAAGTTATCGCAATTTTAAGGATTCTATGAATTCGATAATAAATAATCGCAACCAAATAACTAATTGATATAAGAAAAAGGAAAAGGCAAAAATTAAATGAGAAATTAATGATATGGAAGGTGATTATACTTGATTGATTGAAGCGGTTTTCATAAGCTGTTTCAAAATAGGAGCTCCATATTATTTGATAAGTAGGCTTTGAATAATAATTAGCAAAGGCCTTGCAAAGAGCTAGCAAAATTTCACTGAATGACGTTAATATAAATACGACAACAAGAGAAGAGAAAATTTGGCTTAGGAATAAACTTTTTCTTGACACTCCATTCTGTAGAAGGAAGGAAAAGGATTTTTTTAAAGATCGATAACCTGCGAAACAAATTAATATTCCGGCAATTAGTTCTAAGCCGGTAAAATTTAGTTCAATGTTCGGGTATGATACGGGGAAAACGCCTTCAATCTGCTTGTGGGTAGAAGCAACTTGACTAGGCACAGTCAAGGACAGTAACAAGAATAACAAAACTAAAAAAATAGGATAGTATATTATTATGGTATCCCTATACATATGTAACTGATAGAAAAAAGCTGCTTTTATCCTCATCTTAATCCCTCCTCTTTGTTAGTAAGCTGTATGAACAGCTTCTGTAAATCCAGTGTTGATACGGCTAGATTATACGGTACCTTTTGATCCACCGGACCCAACACATAAGCCGTTTTTAGACCACCAAGAGTTTCTGTACCAAGAACTTGTTTGTCTTTAAGATAGGTATCGATAGAAGATGCGTTGCCTGATATGGTGTAGTACTGAGATAGAAGCTGTTCCAATGATTCGATTTTCATAATGATACCTTGATCGATAATAATAATATTCTCAAGTAAACTAGAGATTTCATCAATTAAATGAGTTGAAATAATGATAGTACAAGGCTTTTCACTATATTTTTGAAGCAATATTCGATAAAACATATCTCTATGATTCGCATCCAATCCCAATACTGGTTCGTCCAAAAGAAGATAGGGAGTGTTCACAGACAAGGCAAGGATCAGATTGAAAATGGAAATATATCCTGTTGATAGAGATTTCACATACTTATTGGTATCAAGAGAAAAGTCTTTTGACAACTGATTTGCGTAATCTTCATCAAAGTCGGGATAAAAGGCCTTCATCCACTTAAATATGGTTTTAATTTTCATAGTGTTTGAATATTGATTTTTATCATTCATCAAAAATATTTTTCCACTTGTATCGTCATTATTTATAATATTTTCACCATCCAATAAGACCTTACCAGAGGTGGCGAAAATTCGATTACTTATAATATTAAAAAGAGTAGATTTGCCAGCGCCATTTCTACCAAGTAGTCCATAGATTTTATTTTCTTCAAATTGAAGTGAGACATTATCCAGAGTGCATAATTTACCAAAGTATTTTGTTACATTCTTAACTTCTATACAATTCATCCTTAAACCCTCTTTCTATCATAGAATGTATTTCATGTTCCGTTAAATCAAGACGTTTTGCTTCTGATACTAAATTCATAATGTAGTGTTCAAAATATTGTTCTCTTCGCTTGCTTCTAAGCACATCCATTGCACCTGAGGACACAAACATCCCTAGACCTCTTTTCTTATAAAGAATACTGTTATCTACAAGAATGTTTATTCCCTTTAACGCAGTAGCGGGATTGATTTTATAATTTACTGAGAATTCTGTGATGGACGGTATTTGACTTTCTTCGGAAAAGGCACCAGACAATATGGCATCCTCAATACCTTCTGCAATTTGCAGGAAGATGGGTTTTTCAGAATTTGTATTAATTTGCACAGGGTAACCTCCTTTCGATTTTGTGGCAGGATTATTTTAATTAGGCGGAGCCGTGTGAATTATGATACTAGTATACAATGTGATGGATTGTTTCGTGGTTTAATTAGTTAAATTTTTGCTTGCTTGGTTAATTAGTTAAGTAATTAACCGTGTAACCATATAATAATGCAAATGGTAAGTATTGTCAACTGTAATTTGCTAAATAAGATTATATTAAACAGATAATTCGACGGAATATATAATGTGATAAAATATATAATGTGATAAAAAGATAATTCGACAAAATATATAATGTCTTTTAATAAGTGGTTTATAATTATCAAATATTAAAAAGACTTATTAAAAACGAGAAAATAAAATTTATTATTGCAGTTTTTCGCCAAATGTTATAAAATAACTCCTAAAGATAATCAACTTCATAATATTTGAGAAGTGAATGGTTATAATTAAAATTGTGAAAAGCGTTGACGGAGAGAGTAAGCATCGTGCAAAAATTGCAGCGAGTCGGGGGTAGTGTGAGCCCGGTATGATTAGCAGATAGCTGAAAATCACTCCCTAGTTGCTAAACCCAAAGGCGTGGTAGATAAAAGCCAAGTAGGTTAAGCCGGTATCTACCGTTATATAGATAATGTATAAAAGCCTGATCAGGTGGAGTACGTGAAACAGGTGGTTAAGTGAAAGCATACGCTCTCATCCTATTTCGGATGAGGGCTTTTTTTATGTCTTTTTGTTAATACTATATAGAAATAAAAGAAACCAACATTAAAAAAACATGTTAAGCTTAGTGAGAATATTAATAAGCAGGATTCTCACAGAAAAAATTGCGAAGTAGGTACAGAGGTGGTTACGTTTAGTTCTTTCAAGGTTTTGAGATGCTCAAAAAGCATCATGCAAAAATAGTGTGAATTATTGAAAAGCGATTAAGTTAACTATTTAATAAATTTATTATAGGAGGATGAAACATGTACGATAAGGTATCAACGGATTTAAACTTTGTCGATCGAGAGAAAAAGGTGTTGAAATATTGGCAAGAGAATAAGATTTTTGAGTCCAGTATTGAAGAACGTAAGGAAGGAGAAACCTTTACCTTTTATGACGGCCCCCCAACTGCTAACGGCAAGCCACATATCGGTCACGTATTAACTAGAGTTATCAAGGATATTATTCCAAGATACAGAACCATGAAGGGAAGTAAGGTTCTTCGTAAAGCTGGGTGGGATACACATGGCCTTCCCGTTGAGCTTGAAGTTGAGAAGTTGCTAGGTATTGATGGCAAGGAACAAATTGAAGCATACGGTTTAGAGCCATTTATACAAAAATGCAAAGAGAGCGTATGGAAGTATAAGGGCATGTGGGAGGATTTCTCCGGTACTGTTGGTTTTTGGGCTGACATGGAGGATCCCTATGTAACTTATCACAATGATTATATTGAATCTGAGTGGTGGTCTCTTAAGCAAATCTGGGAGAAAGATCTTCTCTACAAGGGCTTTAAGATTGTTCCTTATTGTCCTAGATGTGGAACTCCTCTTTCTAGCCATGAGGTAGCGCAGGGTTATAAGGATGTTAAGGAGAAATCCGCTATCGCCAAGTTCCGTGTAAAAGGAACGCAAGATGAATACATTCTTGCCTGGACAACAACTCCTTGGACACTTCCTTCTAACGTTGCTCTCTGTGTGAATCCACAGGAAACCTATGTAAAGGTTAAGGTTCAGGTAGATGAGAAGGGGAATGTATTAAAGAAGGATGGCAGCTGCGAATGCGGTCATGATCACGGTCATGAGCATAGTCACGCACAGGAAGCTCCTGTTGTTGCAGGAACTGAGTACTACATTCTAGCAGAAGCTCTTTTGAATGTAGTGGAAGGTGATTATGAGATTGTTGAGACCTATGTAGGTAAAGACCTTGAATATAAGGAGTATGAACCATTATTCGATTATGCAACGGTAGATAAAAAAGCTTATTATGTAACCTGTGATAACTACGTTACACTTAGCGATGGTACCGGTGTGGTTCATATTGCACCTGCTTTTGGTGAGGACGATAACCGTGTAGGTAAGATTTATGATCTTCCCTTTGTTCAGTTGATTGATGGAAAAGGTGAATTTAAGCCGGAAGCTACAGACTTCGCGGGTATGTTTTGTAAGACAGCGGATGAACCGGTTATGAAAATGCTTGCACAAAAAGGGTTGCTCTTTAAGGTGCTAAAATTTGAGCATAGCTATCCCTTCTGCTGGCGTTGTGATACACCACTTATTTATTATGCAAGAGAGTCTTGGTTCATCAAGATGACAGCTGTAAAGGATGAGTTAATTGCTAATAATAACACCATCAACTGGATGCCGGAAAGTATCGGACAGGGACGTTTTGGAGATTGGTTAAAGAACGTTCAAGATTGGGGCCTTTCCCGTGACCGTTATTGGGGAACACCACTTCCGATTTGGGAGTGTGAGGATGGACATCGTCATTGCATCGGAAGCATCGAAGAACTGAAATCCATGTCAGATAACTGCCCTGAGGATATTGAGCTTCATAGACCATTTATCGACGCAGTTACGATCAAATGTCCGGAATGCGGCAAGCAGATGACCCGTGTAAAACCGGTTATTGACTGTTGGTATGACTCGGGTTCCATGCCATTTGCACAATGGCACTATCCATTTGAAAACAAAGAGATCTTTAATGATAATTTCCCAGCTGATTTTATCAGTGAAGCGGTAGATCAGACTAGAGGATGGTTTTACTCATTACTTGCAATCTCTACTTTGATTTTTGAAAAGGCTCCATTTAAAAATGTTATTGTACTTGGTCATGTTCAAGATGAGAACGGACAGAAGATGTCAAAATCCAAGGGTAATGCAGTAGATCCTTTTGATGCACTTGATAGACATGGTGCGGATGCGGTTCGTTGGTATTTCTTCATCAATTCAGCGTTATGGTTGCCAAACCGTTTCCATCACGGCGCTGTTACGGAAGGTCAGAGAAAGTTCATGGGAACTCTTTGGAATACCTACGCATTCTTCGTTCTGTATGCCAATATTGATGATTTTGATGCTACCAAGTATCAATTAGAATATGATAAACTTCCGGTTATGGATAAATGGCTTCTCTCTAAGTTAAATACATTAGTGAAAACGGTAGATGACCAGCTTGATAACTACCGCATTACAGAGGGAGCAAGATTACTGGCAGACTTTGTCGATGAGCTTTCGAACTGGTATGTAAGAAGAAGCCGTGAACGTTTCTGGGTAAAGGAGATGCCACAGGATAAGATCAATGCATATATGACGTTATATACCGCATTAGTTACCGTATCCAAGCTATCCGCACCGTTTATTCCGTTTATGACAGAGGACATCTATCAGAACCTTGTAGCAAACATTGATAAGACCGCTCCAAAGAGTATTCACCTATGCGATTATCCTACCTATAAGGAAGAATGGATTGATAGCGAGTTAGAAGTGAATATGGAAGAAGTTCTAGAGATCGTAGTTTTAGGTCGTGCATGTAGAAATACGGCGAACATCAAGAATCGTCAGCCAATCGGGAACATGTATGTAAAAGCTGAGAAAGAACTTTCTGAATTCTACAAGGAGATTATTGCGGAGGAGCTAAATGTAAAGGAAATTACATTTACGAATGACGTTAGTGCCTTTACTTCCTATAGCTTTAAACCTCAGCTTAAAACTTGTGGACCAAAGTTTGGAAAGCAGGTAGGAGCACTTCGTAACGTCTTAGCTGAATTGAATGGTAATGCAGCGATGGAGGAAATCAATGCAACAGGACAACTTAAGCTTACTTTGGACGGTGTGGAAGCAGTTCTTGAGAAGGACGATTTGTTAATTGAAGCAGCCAAAATGGAAGGCTTTGTTTCGAATTCAGATCATGGAATCACAGTTGTTCTCGATACGAACCTTACACCTGAGTTGTTAGAAGAGGGCTTTGTAAGAGAGATTATCAGCAAGATTCAGACTATGCGTAAGGAAGCAGGCTTTGAGGTGATGGATAATATCCTCGTATCGCAGAGTGGTAATGATAGGATTAAAGATATTATAGTTCGTAATCAAGAAGAAATTCAATCAGAGGTACTTGCGAAGGATATTCGATTTGGCGATGCGAAGGGCTATACTAAGGCTTGGAGCATCAATGGTGAGGATGTAACTCTTGGTGTAGAGAAGTTATAGACATAATAAAGAGTTTTACAATTCAATAGCAAATCAGGGGGCACAACAGATTGTGAAGAAGGTATTATCTTCATGCAGTAGGCGGTTTATTATATCGTCATTACTAAATGAAATAATTATCTTCGGATAACCTGTTGTGCTTTTCTTATAGGAGGTAAAATTGGTACAATATCATGGACAAGACGAGGTCATTATACTATAATAGAGCTAAACAAATTCTGGTACTATTTCAATTATGATAACCAACTAAAAGCACATTTTGTGAATTGATTTAATATAAGAGGTAGTTTGTCACCTCAATAATAATTAAGTCACTTAAAGACATTTTGAAGGAGGGGTTAATATGAAGATGATTTACGTTATTGTACGCAATGTTGATAGTGGTTATGTTACAGAAGCATTAAATAAGAAAGGCTTCTATGTGACAAAGCTGGCATCTACCGGAGGTTTTTTAAGAGAAGGCAATACGACACTAATGATTGGCACAGAACAGAAGAATGTTGAGGCGGTTATTGATATTGTTAAGATGGAATGTGGTCCAAGACAACAGATTATACCTAACCCGGTTGGCCTAGCGGAATACTCATCGATGAGTGCTTCAGTAAATGTAGGCGGTGCAACGATATTCGTAGTAGATGTTGACCGTTATGAGAAGATTTAGTAATCAAATGAATTATTTGTGAAATGCTGTTTTTTGCTTTTCAATTATTGAAAAATATGTTATAACCAAATATAGTACTGTAGAATACATCGGTAGATAATACATATGCCGATTGTAAAATGGAAAGGATAACAGAATGAAGAAGAAAGTTTTATTAATTATGGGGTTGAGTTTACTATTAATGGTGGGGGGCTGTGGTAAAACAGGAGCAGCAGGTGATTTAAAACCTAACACAAGTACGGATAAATCTGATACAACAGGCAAATCAGTAAAGCCAGATTATACAGCAAGTAAATATGTGACGCTTGGTGCATATAAGGGTATAGAAGTGACTATAACACAAAAAACAGTTACGGATCAGCAGGTAGACGACGCAATTAAACAACAGCTTGAGAGTGCACCAGCTTATGAAGAGATTAAGGACAAGAAGATTGTTAAAAAGGGAGATATCGTTAATATCGATTATGAAGGCTTAAAGGATGGAGTTGCCTTTGAAGGCGGTACATCTAAGGGCTATCATTTGACAATTGGTGCAGGACAATTCATCCCAGGATTTGAGGACGGATTGATTGATAAGAAAGTGGGAGATAAGGTAAAACTGAACATCACTTTCCCTACAACATATCAGGATAAAGACTTAGCTGGAAAGCCAGTTGTCTTTAATGTAACGATTAATAAAATTGAAAAAGAAGTGAAAGCGGTATTAACAGAGGCTTACGTGAAAGAAAATACCCAATTTGCTTCTATTGATGAATTAAAAAAAGCAGTACGTCAACAATTAGAATCACAGAATGATAGTGCTAAGCAGACTGAGCTACAAACAAACCTTATCAATAAGATCGTGGAGAATGCAAAGTTTTCTGAAGTTCCGAAAGATTTGCAGAAATATTATGAAGACTACATGAATTATCAGATTGAACAATCAGCTGCTCAATCCGGTACGGATGTGAAAACTTATCTTTCACAGATGAATATGGATACTGACTCCTTTAAGAAATATGTAACAGACTATGCTCAGTCACAAGCAAAACAAGAGATGGCTTTAAAAGCAATCGCAGAGACCGAGAAGTTGGAAGTTACGGATAAAGAATTAAAGGATAAGATTGCAGAATTAATGAAAACCTATAGTAAAACAGAAAAAGAATTATATGCAGCAATGTCTAAAGATGAAATAAAAAGCAGTATGCTTTTACAGAAAGCATATGGTTTCATTATGGATAAATGTGTTTTAAAGACAGTAACACCAGCTCCAACTCCTTCAGCAACACCGAAGCCAGCAAAATAAACGGAAAGAAAGTAACTCATGCAAAAAGAATTTTTACCGATAAGTAGAAGTGACATGGAACAAAGGGGATGGGAACAATGCGATTTCGTATTTATAACGGGAGATGCTTATGTAGACCACCCTTCCTTTGGACCAGCAATTATTAGTAGAGTACTAGAGAGCCATGCTTATAAGGTTGGTATCATAGCACAACCTGACTGGAAGGATAGTACAAGTATTACCCTACTGGGTGAGCCAAAGCTTGGCTTCCTAGTAAGTGGAGGAAACATGGATTCTATGGTAAACCACTATTCGGTTGCCAAGAAGAAAAGACAGACGGATGCCTATACTCCAGGAGGAGTTATGGGTAAACGTCCTGACCATGCAACCTCAGTCTACAGCAACTTGATTCGTAAGCAATACAAAAGCAAACCGATTATTATCGGTGGAATAGAAGCAAGCTTAAGAAGACTCGCCCATTACGATTATTGGAGTGATAAGGTTAAGAGATCCATATTATTGGATTCTCAGGCAGATATCATATCCTATGGAATGGGCGAGCATTCCATTGTAGAGATAGCAGAGGCATTATCGAGCGGAATTGAAATACAAGATATCACTTTTATCGCAGGCACAGTGTTTAAAGCGAAGAGTTTAGAATCTGTGTATGATGCGATTGAACTCCCTGCCTATCAGAATATTTTGGATAGTAAGAAGGATTTTGCAAAAAGTTTTTATATTCAGTATTGCAATACCGATCCTTTTTCAGGCAAACGTCTTGTTGAAAAATACAAGGACAATGAATACGTAGTGCAGAATCCTCCAGCCATGCCATTGACGCAAGCGGAGATGGACAGAATTTATTCCTTACCTTATATGAGGGAGTACCATCCTTCCTATGAGGAAGCGGGTGGAATCCCTGCTATAGAAGAGGTAAAATTCAGTCTTACCAGTAATCGTGGTTGTTTTGGAGGTTGTAATTACTGTGCATTGACCTTCCATCAAGGAAGAATACTACAGACGCGTAGCCATGAATCAATTGTTGCGGAAGCAAATCATTTGATATGGGATAAGGATTTTAAGGGATATATCCATGATGTCGGAGGACCTACAGCGAATTTTCGACATACTGCTTGTGAAAAACAGACGACAAAAGGAGCATGTGTCAACAAGCAATGTTTATATCCGACTCCATGTAAGAATCTTACGATAGATCATTCGGATTATTTGGACTTGCTACGTAAATTGAGAAATCTTCCGAATGTTAAGAAAGTTTTTATCCGTTCCGGAATTCGTTTTGATTACCTAATAGCGGATAAGGACGAAACCTTTATGAAGGAGCTGTGCGAGCATCACATCAGTGGTCAATTAAAGGTAGCTCCGGAACACATTAGTGACAATGTATTGTCTTTGATGGGTAAACCAGAGAATTCAGTTTATGAGAAATTCAAAGTAAAATACAATAAGATGAACGAGATGGTGGGAAAAAATCAGTTTGTAGTACCTTATCTGATCTCTTCACATCCTGGTTCTACGCTGAAAGAAGCAGTTGAGCTAGCGGAGTACCTAAGAGACCTTGGTTATATGCCGGAACAGGTACAGGATTTCTATCCAACACCTTCCACAATCTCAACTTGTATGTATTATACCGGTCTGGATCCAAGAACGATGAAAGAGGTATATGTACCTAAGTCGCCTCATGAGAAGGCGATGCAGAGGGCATTGATCCAATATCGAAATCCAAAGAATTATGATTTGGTGGTTGAGGCGCTGAAGAAAGCAGACCGCGCTGATCTCATCGGATTTCATAAAATGTGCCTTATTCGTCCAAGACAATTCGCTAAGGAAAAACAATGGATTGCCAAAGAGGGGAAGGATATAACCAATAGTAATAAATCAAGTAGTAATAAATCAAATAATAATAAATCAAATAGTAATAAATCAAATAGTAATATAGGTGGAAGTAATAAAGTTACTGGCAATAAAATTACAAATAGTAAATTTGCTAGCAACAAAGCTACAAGTAATAGAGATGAAAGTTATAAAACTGTTAGTAATAAAACTGTTAGTAATAAAACTGAAAGTAATAAATTCACAAGTAACAAAACCACTAGCTATAAAGGTGGTAATACAGAGAAACAATTATCCACACGGAATAGCAAAGGGAAATCTCAAGATCCATTTCATGCAAGCAAGGGAAGTAATGGGAAAGCTACAGATAGCCGCACTAATACGAAACGAAACCATAATTCCAATGACCAAAGAGGGAAAGCTCGTAAGAAATAGCATTTAATTAAAGTGCAGTTGGTTTAAACTCGTAAGAAATAGCTTTAAACCTTAGTACTATCGATCCTTGAATAAATTGATTAATATACAGAACGATAATACTTTCGATTATAAATTGATTTATCATATAATTGAGATCAAAGATGCAATTATAGAGATGATAAGTAGTCTGGAAGCAAAAATGCTCCTTGACAAGGAATTGAAAGTAGTGATATACTACGCAAAGTATCTGTTTCATTGTGTTTAAGAATAACAAGCTCTTGGTCCGGGCGGACTAGGAGCTGTTTTTACGAAATGTTTAACAATTTTTGAAATGGTTTGGGAAGGTTATCATAGAGTTAAATGTTTTATTCATGGACAATAAATCGTTATACTTATGTAAATAATAACGAATGGGAAATATATGAGATAGAAGATACAGAGAAAGGAACGAAATATGGAATTAAAAAAATTTAATGAACTAGAAATAAACCCGAGTATTCTTCGTGCGATTGAAGAAATGGGTTTTGAAGAACCTTCGCCGATACAGGCGAACGCAATCCCAGTTATCTTAGGAGGCAAAGATATTGTTGGCCAGGCTCAGACTGGAACAGGCAAGACAGCAGCCTTTGGTATTCCGTTGTTGCAAAGTATTGATATTAAGGATAGAAACTTACAGGCAATTGTTCTTTGTCCGACTAGAGAACTTGCAATACAGGTAGCTGAGGAAATTAGAAAAATTGCAGCTTTTATGCATGGAATTAAGATTCTTCCAGTATACGGTGGACAGGAAATTTCTAAGCAAATTCGATCCTTAAAATCGGGTGTTCAGATTATAATTGGTACACCTGGTCGAGTTATGGATCATATGAGAAGAAAAACCGTTAAATTCGATACGGTAAAAATGGTAATTCTTGACGAAGCAGATGAAATGTTAAATATGGGATTTCGTGAGGATATTGAGACCATTTTAGGTCAGGTTCCAGATGAGCGCCAGACGATAATGTTCTCAGCAACTATGCCAGGACCAATCTTAGATATTGCAAAAACATATCAGAAAAACCCTGAGATGATTCGTGTTGTAAAGAAGGAATTAACAGTACCAAAGATTGAACAATATTATTATGAAGTTACGCCTAAGAATAAGCAAGAAGTGGTATGTAGACTTTTAGATATGTACAATCCGAAACTTTCATTAGTATTTTGTAATACCAAGAAACAGGTAGATGAATTGACATCAGCATTACAAGGAAGAGGATATTTTGCAGAGGGTCTTCACGGAGATTTAAAGCAACAACAGAGAGATCGCGTTATGAACTCCTTCCGTAACGGAAGAACAGAAATTCTTGTTGCAACTGATGTAGCTGCAAGAGGTATTGACGTAGATAATGTTGAAGCAGTATTTAATTATGATATCCCACAGGATGACGAATACTATGTTCATCGTATTGGTCGTACAGGTCGTGCTGGACGTGAGGGCAGAGCATTTACGATGGTTGTTGGTAAAGAAGCATATAAATTACGCGATATTATGAGATATTGCAAGACGAAGATAAAAGCACAACCAATTCCATCAATCAATGATGTAACCGCTGTTAAAGCTGACAAAATTCTTGATAAGTTAAAATTAATTATTGAGAATGAAGAATTAAGTAAGATGGTTGATATCATTGAGGAAAGAGTGAATGAAGAAGAATTTACATCACTGGATATAGCTGCTGCATTTTTAAAAATGCTGATGGGCGATGACAATGTTAAGGCTGAAGAGGAAAAATCCTCAAGTGAATTTGGCGATACTGGCGCAGAAGAAGGTATGGTAAGACTCTTCATTAATTTGGGTAAAAACCAGAGAATTAGACCAGGAGATATTCTTGGAGCAATTGCAGGAGAAACCGGAATGCCAGGTAAATTAATTGGTTCAATAGATATGTATGATAAATACACATTTGTTGAAGTTCCTAGAGAGCATGCTTCAGAAGTTGTTCAAGTAATGAAATCTGCAAAGATTAAAGGTAAGAGTATTAATATTGAACCGGCGAATCGCAAATAATTAAATTAAGACTGTAAGAAATGCGCATGATATAAGTAGCCTTTTCTTACAGTCTATTTTTAAGTACTTTTTATCTGTAGTGAATACATTTGCAGTGATAGAAGAATTAATAATGGTTAATGCTTATATATAAAATTTCAACAGCCACGATTATATAGAAGAATGTTTTTTAGCTAAATACAATCGTTTTTCAAAGTTAAAGTTTATTAAAAATATGGAAGTAAGAATAACTTGACGAATAAATAACAGGTGATATAATAATAATAACGATTATCATTGCTTTTAGCTTACAATATAATAAACTATAAAATTTGGAGGTAATTATGGCTGTGAACAAGTATAGCAGACAAAGGGAAGCAATTAAAGAATATCTTATGAATACAAAAGAGCATCCTACTGCAGATACCGTTTATATGAATATACGATCTACCTATCCTAATATTAGCTTAGGTACGGTATATCGTAATTTGAATTTACTAGCTGAGCAGGGTGAAGTACTTAAGATTAATTGCCAGGATGGTTGTGATCGATTTGATGGCAATCCTAATTTGCACTATCACTTTCTTTGCAATACCTGTGGTAAGGTTTTGGATATCGAGATGGAACCGATTGAGCATATTAATGTGATAGCAGGTGCTAAGTTCAGTGGAAAGGTACAGGGGCATGTAACATTTTTTTATGGGCAATGCCATGATTGTTTAAACAAGTAAGTAATAGATAGAAAGATATTCTTTTGAATATTTATTAGACTTTGCAGAAATAAGACAATCAAATATTACCTTTGATTTCTGTATAATTAGCATAGGAAATACATTACAATTGAGACCTTTTAAAAATATTATAAAATTTGTTAATATACGCTTGACAAACAACAAGAACTAATATAATATAATAATAACAGTAATTATTACTGTTATTCATTTAAAAATAATATTTCACATAATAAAGGAGAGCGTAATATGAAAAAGTTTGTATGTCAAGTTTGTGGTTATGTACATGAAGGAGATAGTGCACCTGATCAATGTCCTATCTGTAAAGCAGCGAAGGAAAAATTTGCTGAGAAATCAGAAGGTTTATTCTGGGCTGACGAGCACGTTGTAGGGGTAGCAAAAGGTGTTAGCGAAGACATTATTAAGGATTTAAGAGATAATTTTGCAGGTGAATGTTCTGAAGTTGGTATGTACCTTGCAATGTCAAGGGTAGCTTACAGAGAAGGCTATGCAGAGATCGGTGCTTATTATGAAAAGGCAGCTTATGAAGAAGCAGAACATGCAGCAAAGTTTGCTGAACTATTAGGTGAAGTAATCACTGACAGTACTAAGAAGAATCTTGAGATGAGAGTAGATGCCGAGAACGGTGCTTGTGCTGGCAAGAAAGATCTTGCTACCCGCGCTAAAGCAGCTAACTTGGATGCAATTCATGATACTGTTCATGAGATGGCTAAGGATGAAGCTAGACACGGTAAGGCCTTCAAGGGACTTCTTGACAGATATTTTGCATAGTACTTATTTACATTGTTAACCCCAAATATATATAATACCCCTCATTATATATATTTTCCTTTATATATTGTTCCCATCAACTGATGCGCCCTGTTCCCCGACAGGGCGCGTTGTATTTTTATGAATTGTACTATTTGATGACAAACGTTTTAGGTGCGATGCGGTATACTCCAATCAAGGCAGCTATGCGGTATGTTACAGTGGCCGCAACTGTTTTGAGAATAAATGATATGGTCTATGCATAATACCATTCAATAAAAAGGAACAATGCTATTTCGAACATTGTTCCTTTTTATATATTCAAATTCATACAATTAAGTTCTATGCTAGCATGACGATTAACCTATAAACAAATAGTCAATATGCCAATGCACTTTGAAAATTAATATCTTGAATTATCTTTATGGATATAAAGTATTTTCTCTTACTCAGCATCAATTTTGAAAAATTGCATTGTTTTTTCTAAGTTAGCAGCAATTTTCTTATTATTATTAGCCTGTTCGAGAACTTCGTTTGTTTTGTGAAAGATGGAGGTTGAGGTTTCTGCAATTTCAGAAGAACCCTTAGCACCTTCTTGAGAAGCAATTGTTACTTCATCAATCGCTCTTCGAATGTATATAATGGATTCGTTTAACTGTGTGGCTGAATTCTTGATCTCAGTAACCATTTCATCGATGTTTTTTGCATCTTCATCATAGCGTTCACCGGTATCTACCAAAAATGCATAATCTTTTATTACTTTAGTATCAACAAATTCTAATAAATGTTTGGAGTCGGTAACAATATCCTCAACAGTGAATGAAATATCATTTGTAATTTCTTCAATTTGAGAAACCGCTTGTTTGGAGTTATGGGCAAGTTTTGCTATTTCATTCGCGACAACTGCAAATCCTTTTCCGGCTTCTCCGGCACGAGCTGATTCAATGGATGCATTCAAAGCGAGGAGATTCGTTTGCGCAGTGATATCCAATATCGTTTTTGATAACGCCTTTATCTCGTTAATTGCAGCGGCTTTCTCAATAGAGTGTCTCAACTTGGTATTTGCATTGTCGTACATTTCTATAGCGGATTTTTGGGATTCAAGCGCTACTGTCTTAAGATTCTCTGCTCGCTCCTTGATTTCAGTAGCCAAAAGTTGACCGTTGGTTGACTTTGTAGTTACACGTTGAATCTCTTCTTCAATTGATATTGAGGTAGCATTCATTTCTTGAGTAGATGCGGCCGTTTCCTCTAATCCGGCAGAAAGCTCCTCTGTAGTTGCTGATATATTTTCGACATTGCGATATACGTCATCTGCACCTTCCGCCAATATAAAGGAGGAGTCATTGATTTCATTTGTTGATGCCTTAATGTTAAGAATGATGTTCTTAATATTATCTTGCATGTTATGGAAAGATCGTATAATATCACCAACCTCATCCTTGCGTTTATGAATTTTAGTTTGGAATAATACGTTAAAGTCACCATTTTCTAATCGTTTTAAGCTTGCTTTAAGCATACCATATGCTCGTGCTATATAAGTACCAAATATATATGCGAATACAGAACCAATCAATAGAAATATGCCTTGAAATAACAGTATTGATTGCATTGCAGTGTTCACTCTGCTATCGATAACATCAGTATGAATTCCTACGAAGAACATTCCAATTGTTTTGCCAGTTTTATCAGAGAGTGGAACATAATAAACTCTGGTAGGTCTATCAACTACAAGGGCGCTGCCAGGATACGGTTTGTTATTTTTTATTACTTGATCAACCACAGTTGGAGAAGCTTTGGTTCCAATCATACGTTTATCGTTTTTATCTCGTACCGTAGTTGATACACGAGTATCACTTGCAAAGAGAGTTATTAGAGATCCGGTGTCCTTTGCTATCATATCGACAACCTCAAAGTTGTCATTCATTTTAACTTCGCCTTTGTATAAGCTTCCGCCATCGATCCTCCAATCGCCGGGATATTTTGTGTCTAATAGGGATATGCTCATTGATGAGTAATTCTTAAGTTCTGTATCAATTTCATGATTATAGGTATCTGAAATCTTAGATTTGATTAACAGACTTGTTAGTATTATTAAAATCAATAAAAATATATCAAGAGCAATAGTGACTTTCCATTTAATTTTCAAAATGATCATCCTTTCATTATGTGATTATAAATAAGTAAATATTAAATTAGTAACAATAGTATAAGAATGTACTTAAGTTTTGGTGTTTTATTATACCATAGATGTGCTTAATTTATAAAGATAAAAATATAGTAAAGTAATACATTAAATGTAAATAAGTCGTTTCTGCTTAAAGAAAAACCATGATACAAATTATATGTGAACACAAAGATAGATGTAACAAGCGCTTTGCGTCACTGTTCATTTGGATCATGGTTAGTTTCTAAATAAAACCGTTACATATTATCCGATTAATATTTTGGCTTCCGGGTATACGATGTCGGAAGATCTTTTTGAAGATTTCATGGTGAGGGCTACTGCAAAGGATAAAGGACCTACACGGCCTAAGAACATCGTTAGTACGATGAGGGCCTTACTAAGAGTGGACAAATGACCTGTAGCACCTAGAGACAACCCAACAGTACCAAAAGCCGAGGTTGTTTCATAGAGAATATCAAGTACAGAGAAATCAGGTTGAATGGAGACAATAATAGTTGTTATTACAAGGACCAGTATTGCACTAAGACCTGTAATGGCTAATGCTTTATTAACGGTGTTTTGATGTATCTTTTTTTTGAAGAGAATAATATCTTCTCGGCCAAAGGCCTGTGAGAAGATAGTCATCAGAATAACACCGAAGGTTGTTACCTTAATACCGCCACCGGTAGAACCTGGAGCCGCACCGACAAACATAAGAAATACAGTAAAAACCTTTGATATTTCTCTCATGTCAGGAAGATTAATGGAATTAAAACCAGCTGTTCTTGCTACGGTTGATTGAAAAAAGGAAGCATTAATTTTTTCAAAAAAGTTCATTCCGGCTATTGTTTTAATGTTATTAAATTCATTAAATAGGATAAATAAAGTACCGGACAGAAGTAATGCACCAGTTATGGCAAGAACTAATTTGGTGTGAAAAATTAATTGCTTTGTTTTACGATAATTAAAAATATCACGCCATACCGAAAAGCCAAGACCTCCAAAAATAATTAAACCGCATATTGTATAAATCACAATGGGATCATTATTATACGGGGTCATGCTAACAAAAGTACCATTTACAGCGGCACTGGTAACATCAAAGCCAGCATTACAAAAGGCAGATATGGAAGTGAAGATACCCATGTAAAATCCTTTGGGACCATATCTGGATACAAAGCTGATTGATAAGAGTGCTGCGCCGATAAACTCAACTGCAAACGTAACCACAACAATTTTTTTAATCAATTTTAAAACATCATAATAAGAAAAGAAATTGATCGATTCCTGTGCCAAGATCATTCTTTTAATACCAAGCTTCTTTCTAAGAATTACAGAAAAGAAGGTTGCCAATGTAATAATACCGAGTGCGCCAACCTGAATTAGAATTAATATAATAATCTGACCCGCAATTGACCAATAAGTATAGGTATCAAATACAACTAAACCTGTAATGCAAGAGGCAGAAGTAGAAGTAAACAGTGCATCAATAAACGGGGTCCATTCACCAGACCTGGAAGAGAAAGGCATTGTAAGTAAGACAGCTCCCGTTAAGATAATAAATGCAAAGCTAAGTACCAGTAATTTTGCTGGAGCGATAGTAAATATGTCGAATTTTTTTCGCCTCAGTTTGTTTTCTAAATTCATTTGTTTCCCCTTCTTATCAATTTAGACTTTTAGTCTTATTCATAAATACGCCTATTCTCCTAAAAAATAATTTCGTAACTCCTGCTTATCCTTCATGGAAGAAGCGGTAATAATATAATCACCTTCATATATAATTGTACTTCCGCTTGGGATAATTACTTCGTCCTCACGAATGACAGATATAAGGAGGGAACCTTTTGGAATGCGTAGCTCTTTTAAACTTTTATTAATGACAGGAGAATTGGAAGTAATTAATAATTCATTTAAAGTAATTAATCCACCTTTTAACTCCATTAGTGTAACCATACCTTTATAATCTACTTCTTGTTCAATCAAGTCAGCAATAATTGAGGTACTACTTACAGCCTTGTCTACGCCAAGTTTTTCAAATACTGAGATATTCTTAGGGTTATTAACTCGGGCTATTGTTCGTTTTACTCCAAAGTTTCTCTTTGCCAACTGACATGCAATTAAATTCTCTTGATCCTTACCGGTTACAGCGATAAATATATCGGCTACATCGGTTCTAGCTTCCGTTAGGTATTCTATACTCGTACCATCTCCGTTTATAACACTGATATTTAACTCGTTCGCTATTTTCTCGCATAACTCAATTTTTGATTCAATTAATGTGATTTTATGTTTATAAGGTAATAGAGTTTTTACTAAGTAATAGCCAACTTTTCCGCCACCAGCAATTACGATTTTCATTTTGTTACCTCCAATATAATATAGATCATTGATGTTAATGGGCAGTATCCGCAATTACTAGGACATCCCCTTCGTTGATTTTAGTAATCTTATTAGCAAAAATAAAGCTACCAGTACGTATCACACCAAAGATCATACCTTCCTTTATTTTAATATGTTCGATTTTTCTGTTAATATCACGATCCGTTACTTTCTGATGTTTATACACAATGGAGGTGTTACCAAGGGTATGTGTGCTTATATTGTTTGTTACATCTACAAGGGATCGCATTACATTTACTGTAATATCAGTTGGACATATTGTTTCAAGACCAAATTGATGAAATACATGTTCACGGGAGGGGTTATAAATTCTAGCTATAACCTTTGGAACTTTAAATATTTCCTTCGCCACCTGACACACCATAATATTAGTATTATCATCCTCAGTAACCGCTACCAATGCATCAGCAGTTTCAATACCCGCGTATTTTAAAATATCTTGATCAATCGGAACACCAGTTAATGTAACTCCATTAAAATCAGGAGCAAGGTTCTTGAATGCCTTTCCATCATTTGATACCACAACAATATCATGGCCATCTTTTGAAAGGGTATGAGCAAACTTTGCCCCTACCTTACCACTACCTATTATAATTATTTGCATTTTTTTCTCCCATAACAATTATTTATGAATTTTGCGTTCAATAATAATCTGTACAATTACTATTATATCAACTTATAAAATAGTTCTATTACTAAGATACAATATATTCTATTTTATATCAATAAGAGATAAGGCAAATAAATGTTAATTTTTTGTTAAGAAATTTATACTTAATATGACAAAAGCGGACAATGTTCTTTATTAATAGTCATATCTAGATATTGCAAATAATGGTACATAATGATAAACTTAAAATAATTTAATAAATAGACGTATATGAATAATAATGAAATCTATATATGCGTCACTTTCATGGGGGAGAGTATATTAATATGACTTGCCCTTATATTTTATTTTTGCATGAGAAAAGGTGGGAGGTAGTTCAAATGATTGTAGGTTTGATTGTTGTGTTATTGTTAATATTTGTATTACCCTTTGTGTTTCATAAGGTGGAGCATAATTTGGAGATTTTTTTGTTCACAATGGGTATTGCAGCAACTATAATTTCACAAACAATGTCGAAGGAATTAGTGGTTGAAATTTTAGAAAACAAGTTACTGTATTTTATAACTGCAGCTGTATTAGTAGCGGGATTAATTTTTAGAGTAACCGTTAGTTATATTAAAAAGATGGTTCATTATGCTACAGTTCGAATGCCGTTACCGGTGTTTATATTCTTATTAATTGTGTTATTGGGATTAATATCGAGTGTTATTACCGCCATTATTACAGCTTTAATATTGGTAGAGATTGTTCATGCACTATCCTTTAAACACGAGCAGAAAGTTAAACTGACGATTATTGCTTGTTTTTCAATTGGACTAGGTGCAGCACTAACTCCGATTGGAGAACCATTGGCAACAATTGTCGTATCTTCCTTAAATAAAGATTTTTTCTATTTGCTGAGTAGTATTGGAATCTATGCGATTCCTCTTATTATAGTATTGGGATTGGTCGGAGCAGTATTAGTGAAGCAAGAAAAGGTAGAGGGACTGGAGAATGAATCACTGAAAGAGGTTATTACAGAAGAAGATAATGTGGAGAAAATTGAAAGCCTTTCAGAGGTATTCGTACGTGCGGCGAAGGTATTTGTCTTTGTAATATCTCTTGAATTATTGGGTGCAGGATTCAAACCCTTAATTGATGAGTATGTGATAAATCTACACAGTGCAATATTATATTGGATTAATATGTCTTCGGCTGTACTTGATAATGCAACTTTAGCAGCCGCAGAGATTAGTGCTGAAATGACCTTAAAGCAAATTCAGGCAATTTTAATGGGATTATTAATAAGTGGTGGTATGCTGATTCCGGGCAATATTCCGAATATCATCTCAGCAGGCAAGCTTAACATTAAAAGTCGTGAATGGGCAAAAACCGGTGTTCCGTTAGGGTTGATATTAATGGTTATTATTTTTGTAATTATATTTCTATTGTAATTAAAATAGCAATAGCAATAGGGGGTGGTGTAAAAATTAAACACCACCTCTTTTTTATTGTTTATAAAAAGACAAGTCTCATAACTTAAGCGCTATGAGACCTGTCTTTTTATATTAAAGCTTATATACTATTAGTTAACACTTCTCTTTACATAAGAGGTATGAAGAAGTTCATGTGCCTTATGGCTACCTGGCTTACCAAGGAACTCATCATAAAGAGCCTTGATTGCAGGGTTTTCATGAGACTTTCTGTAGGTAGAAGCTCTATCAATATCGTAAATGGCTTTCGCACGAAGTGTTCTGATATCGTTGAAGTTTCTAAAGGAAGCTGGCTGCTGAGGCTGACCACCACCGTTAACACAACCACCAGGACATCCCATGATTTCGATAAAGTGATAGTTTGCTTCGCCGGACTGTACCTTATCAAGAAGGATTCTTGCATTAGCAAGACCGGAAGCCACTGCTACATTGATATCCATACCTGCTACATTATAAGTAGCTTCTTTGATACCCTGTGTACCTCTAATCTCATTGAATTCGAGGTTTGTGAGTTCTTCACCAGTTAAGGTTTCAACTGCGGTTCTAAGAGCTGCTTCCATAACACCACCAGTTACACCGAATATTACAGCTGCACCGGTTGAGCTACCCATAGGATCATCAAAACCTTCATCAGGTAGAGAGTGGAAATCTAAACCAACACGCTTGATTAATCTTGCTAACTCACGAGTTGTGATTGAGATATCTACATCAGGAACGCCTGCTGCATTCTGGTCATCTCTATCAATTTCAAATTTCTTAGCGGTACAAGGCATTACGCTGACAGAAACAATCTTCGCAGGATCAACACCCATCTTCTCTGCTAAGTATGTTTTGGACATAGCACCAAACATCTGCTGAGGAGATTTACAGGAGGATAAATTAGCGATCATATCAGGATAGTAATGCTCACAGAACTTAACCCAACCTGGAGAACAGGAAGTGATTAAAGGTAATGTGCCACCTTCGTTGACTCTATGAAGGAATTCAGTTGCTTCTTCCATAATAGTAAGATCGGCTGCCCAATCAGTATCGAAAACTTTATCAAAGCCGATACGACGAAGAGCTGCAACCATCTTGCCTTCTACGTTAGTACCAACAGCAAGGCCGAAATCTTCACCAAGTGCTGCACGAACGGAAGGAGCGGTCTGAACTACTACGAATTTGTCAGGATCAGCAATTGCTTCAATTACTTCATCTGTGAAGTCCTTCTCCATAAGTGCTCCGGTAGGACATACTGCGATACATTGACCACAGGATACACAGCTTGTGTCTGCTAAATCCATCTCGAATGCACAAGCGATGTTGGTTTCAAAACCACGCTCATTTGCACCGATTACGCCGATACCTTGAGTCTTCTCACATACTGCGGTACAACGACGACAAAGAATACATTTGTTATTGTCACGGTACATATGTGCAGATGATTCATCAATTGCAAATTTTGTACGTGCGCCATCATAAAGATCTTCAACGCCAACGTTAAGATCTTTACAAAGCTTTTGAAGCTCACAGTCACCACTGCGTACGCAGGATAAACATTTTCTATCATGATCTGATAAGATGAGCTCTAAGGTCTTCTTACGAGAATTAAGAACCTTAGGGGTATTTGTGAAAATTTCCATTCCGTCTGCAATTGGGTATACACAAGAAGCAACAAGGCTTCTTGCGCCTTTTACTTCTACAACACAGATACGGCAAGCACCGATTTCATTAATTTCCTTTAAAAAGCAAAGGGTAGGAATGTCGATGCAGGCAAGCTTCGCAGCTTCTAAAATTGTAGAGCCCTTAGGTGCTGCAACTGACATGCCATTTATTTTAACATTAACAGTTTCCATTTCTAACCTCCATCTGCGTGAATAGCACGCAACTAAATATATATGAAAAGCTACCTACATTTCTATTATTTCTTGAAAATAGCATTAAACTTACACTTCTCGATACAAGCACCACATTTGATACACTTGTTCAAATCGATGGTGTGAGCTTCTTTCACCTTACCGATGATTGCTCCGTTAGGACATACTCTGGCACATAAGGTACAACCCTTACATTTGTCAGCTTCAATCACGAAGGAAAGGAGGGATTTACATACGCCAGCTGGACATTTTTTATCAATAACATGTGCAACATACTCGTCTTTAAAGAAATGTAATGTGGAAAGTACAGGGTTAGGAGCTGTCTGGCCAAGACCACAAAGTGCATTTTCTTTAATGTAGTAGCATAGTTCTTCCATCTTTGTAAGATCTTCCATTGTACCATTACCTTCAGTAATCTTCTCTAACATTTCATAGAGACGCTTTGTACCGATACGGCAAGGAGTACATTTACCGCAGGATTCTTCTACAGTAAACTCAAGGAAGAACTTAGCAATATCAACCATACAGTTGTCTTCATCCATAACGATAAGACCACCGGATCCCATCATGGAACCAATGCTGATTAAGTTGTCATAATCAATTTTAATGTCAAAGTGTTCTGCTGGAATACATCCGCCGGATGGTCCACCTGTCTGAGCAGCCTTGAACTTTTTGCCGTTAGGAACACCACCACCGATTTCGTCGATAACTTCACGAAGAGTTGTACCCATCGGAATTTCAACAAGACCTGTGTTGTTGATCTTACCACCAAGAGCAAATACCTTAGTACCCTTAGATTTTTCTGTACCCATGGAAGAAAACCATTCAGCACCGTTTAAGATGATCTGAGGAATATTAGCATAGGTTTCAACGTTATTTAAGATGGTAGGCTTCTGGAAAAGACCCTTTTGTGCAGGGAACGGAGGACGAGGACGAGGCTCACCACGATTTCCTTCGATGGAAGTCATAAGCGCGGTCTCTTCACCACATACGAAAGCTCCAGCACCAAGTCTGATATCAACATCAAAATCAAAACCGCTATTAAAAATGTTCTTACCAAGTAAGCCATATTCTCTAGCTTGTTTAATTGCAATTTCTAAACGCTCAACAGCGATTGGATATTCTGCACGAACATATACGTAACCCTGAGTTGCACCAATTGCATAACCTGCAATCGCCATAGCCTCAATTACTACGTGAGGGTCACCCTCTAAAACGGAACGATCCATGAACGCGCCTGGGTCACCTTCATCTGCATTACAACAGACATATTTCTGATCAGCATCATTTGCTTTTGCAAGCTTCCACTTTAAACCAGTAGGGAAACCGCCGCCGCCACGACCTCTTAAACCACTGTCTAAGATTGTCTGAACAACCTGGTCAGGTGAGTATTCAGTTAATACCTTACCAAGAGCTTCATAGCCACTGGTTCCGATATACTCATCAATGTTTTCAGGGTTGATAACACCACAGTTACGAAGTGCAATTCTGTGTTGCTTCTTATAAAAATCTGTTTCATTTAAAGATTTGATACCATCATCTGTTACCATTTCTTTATAAAGGAGACGAGTAACAATACGTCCCTTTAATAAATGCTCGGATACGATTTCTGGAATATCTTCATCAGTTACCATTGCATAAAAGGTAGCTTCTGGATAAATAATAACGATAGGTCCTAAAGCACAAAGACCATGGCAACCAGTCTGAACAACGGATACTTCAGTGCCGAGGCCATTCTTCTTAATTTCTGCTTGCAGAGATTCGATGATTTTAACACTTCCCGAGGAAGTACATCCGGTACCACCGCAAACCAATACGTGTGAACGATACATAGTGTGTCCTCCTTCGGATTAGCCGATTACTTCGGCAATCGTATATTTTGAAACAACATGACCACGAATCAAGTGTTGCTCAACAACTTCCTGAGCTTTCTCTGGTGTCATTTTAACATAAGTTACTTTATCTTTACCTGGTTCTAATACTTCAACAATAGGCTCGAACTGACATAAACCGATACAACCGGTCTGTGTTACAGATACATTATTAAGACCTTTTGATTGAACTGCATCGGAAAGTGCGGTAAGAACTGGTCTTGCGCCGCTTGCGATACCGCAGGTAGCCATACCTACAACAACACGGGTCTGGTCGCTAGATTCACTACGAATCCCAATTTGACCCTGCATCTTTTCTCTGATTGCTTTAAGCTCTTCTAGAGATTTCATGCTTAATCCTCCTTATCAATACTATAAGATTACGTTACGTTGACAGGAGGATTTGCCCTCCTTATCAATACTATAAGATTACGTTACATTACCAGGAGGATTTGCCCTCCATTTTATTAAAAAGTTCGCTAATTCTAAACCAAATTTCCACCGTCTGTTTCTCTTTGGTTTTCAGCTAAATATTCTTTGATATATTCAGAGACATCAGGGGAATTTAAGGGTACATCGTTAAGAATTTCACGAAATTGCCTAGTATCCAGTGTAAAATGATTGTCGTCAAATAGATATGTATAGACGAAATCAATCTGAGTATTCAAAGTAATTAAAGTATGAATGGTGCTGTTCATGTCGCCTAACGGCATACGGTCTATATGTGATAATTGAAAACTTGCTGTTACAGTAGTGCCAATACCCAATGTAGATTCGATATGAAAGGTTCCGTTAGTGTTTAATGCCGCCATTTTAAAAAATGGAACACCTAAACCGATTTTTCTGGTTGTACGCGTTGTAAAGAAAGGGTCTTCCACTACTTGAAGCTGTTCCGGTGTCATACCACTTCCATTATCGGCAATCGTAATTGCCATACGATCGAGTTCTCTTTGTATATGTACACTGATCTCAATCAAATTTGCACCTGCTCTGATTGAATTGTTAGCGACGTCTAATACGTTAAGAGATAATTCAGTCATCATATTAGTTGCTATACTTTGATAAGATGCCTTCGACGTCATCAACAGTTAGTTTACCATATACATCTTCGTTAACTGTTAATACTGGTGCAAGTCCGCAAGCGCCGATGCAACGGCAAGACTCTAAGGAGAAATTTCCGTCAGGTGTACATTCGCCATCTGAAACGCCGAGGAGAAGTTTTAATTTATCAAAAATATCTCCAGCTCCTTTTACGTAACAAGCGGTTCCTAGACAGACAGAAACATTATATTTACCCTTTGGACTCAATGAGAATTGAGAGTAAAATGTTACGATACCATAGATTTTTTCTAATGGTACGTTTAATTCATTGGAAATGATGGTCTGTACTTCTATCGGAAGATAGCCATATATTCCCTGTGCCTTTTGCAATATGGGCATTAAAGCACCTTTGTCATCTCTGTTATCTGCAATGACTTGTAAAAGTGCAGCTTCCTGCTCTTTTGTTCCTGCAAAGGGTACTGTATTATTTTGCGATCCCATTCTTTAACCTCCTTGAAATAAATTGTGTCGCCACAAACAGTGACATTATATCATAAGTGTGTTAAAAAATCTACAAAAATTATTAACAACAATTTGATATTTATAAAAACTGTTCTATGCAACATGTATAAGGATTTAGGCAGTAAAATCAACTGTCTAGCACTAATTATAAACGCTACAGCTGGTCATAACAATATTGTAATTGCTGACAAATAATATGTATGATATAATTAGACCATATCTACTATTATTCTTTTACAAAGAAAGGCTTCGACATGAAAGAGACGGACACATTGGAACTTGATCAACTGCTACAGGCGGCACCAGGAGGGATTGCCAAGATAGCTTTTGACGATGTACTTACAATTTTATATGCAACTGATACTTTTTTTTCTTTAATCAAAAGCGTTTCTGATAAATCTGTAATTATAATGCCAATATCCTTGATTCGCATGGTTTATTCAGCAGATATTATTAGTGTTACTCAGCAGATAGCGTCTCAAAAAAGTCGTAAGGATAATATGATAAGTATTACTTTCCGTTCATTGCAACAGGATGGAAGTTTTAGGTGGGTTATGATAACCGGTAATAAAACGCAAGAGGTTTATCAATCCGGAGCAAAGACAGTTCCGGTGTATTCTTGTATTTCAATGGATATTACAACCTGGATGGTGCAATACAAGAAATTGGAACAATTAAATAATTACAACAGAGCAATAACGGAACTATCGAAGGATCTATACTTTGAGTATGAGATAGCAACGGATACCTTATCTTTTTCTGAAATATTTCGAGAGATATTTGGAAAAGAATCCGTTATTACAGGTTTTCGCAAGAGACTGGAGAATACGAAGATCGTACATCCAGAGGAATTGCCCGCTATTATATCGATATACCATAGTATCATGAAGGGAAGAAAACAAGCCAGATTTGAACTCCGACTAATTCCAAAGGGTGGAAAACCCAACTGGTATATCTGTTATGCATCAATGATATTTGATGAAAATAGAAATCCATATAAGGTGGTAGGTAAATTTTCATTAACAAATCCAGTAATGACAGAACAGGAAGAACAATCGGTTTACCAACCACAGAGGGATACATTGACGAATGTTTGTAACAAAGAATCTTCCGAGTTTTTAATTGGCGAAACAGCAGGTAATCAAAGTTCGGAGACACTTTCCGCTTTGTTTCTGGTAGAAGTCAAGAATTATAAGGGAATTAATGAGATGAGAAAATCCATAGGCGGGAAGAATGTGTTAGTGGAGATTGCAGAGCTTCTGAATAATCGCATTCGAACTACTGATATTATTGGAAGAATTGGTATGGGTGAATTTGTGATATATATGAAGGATATTCCTTCTGATAAAGCAGTATTTAATGAGGCAGAATATCTATGTAAAACCATAGATGAAGCTTACTCTTATACCTACGCGAAGAACAGTGTTTCAGTAAACATCGGAATAGTGCTTCATCGTGGGGAACAAAATTACAACACGCTTCTTACCAGTGCAAATACCGCGTTGGTAATGGCTAAAAAGTCGTCGTCCAGTTCTTTTGAAGTATTTGCTGGAGGCATGAACTAAATTTAAAATCTAATGTTTGTAGAGATACGAACTTGGGCGTTAACCAATGATAATAAAATAATAATTTGGCTAATGGGAGGAATTGATTTAAATGACGATTGATGACATTAAAGAGATATTGGGAGCAAAAATGGTTGTCGGAGATGAATGGAAGGACAGAGAAGTACACACCGCTTGTGGTGCTGATATGATGAGTGATGTACTTGCGTTCATGAAGGATCGGTCAGTTTTGATGACTGGATTATGCAATCTACAGGTGATACGTACCTGCGAAATGATGGATATTATTTGTATAGTGTTTGTTAGAGGCAAGTTACCGGATGATGCAATGATTGAAATGGCACAGGAAAAAGAGATTGCAATTCTATCCACAGGACACCGAATGTTCTCTGCTTGTGGTTTACTTTACGAAAAAGGATTACGAGGAGGTACGTCATACCGTGAGTGATACAATTACAATGACCTATGAAGTTCCTGCAGATGATTTTACCAGAGCAGGGGAAGCCTCAAGTAAAGTAAAAAGCAAGTTAAAAAAAATGGGTGTTAATCCTGATATAATACGTAAGGTATCTATCGCTATGTATGAAGGAGAGATTAATATGGTAATTCATGCTACGGGCGGCAGGATTAATGTAATTATATCTGCGGAAGAGATAGAAATGGTTTTGAAGGATCATGGACCTGGCATAGAAGACATTGAGTTGGCGATGCAAGCCGGATATTCTACCGCACCTGAAAACATAAGGTCATTGGGTTTTGGAGCAGGGATGGGATTACCTAATATGAAAAAATATTCCGATGAGTTTCTCATTGAATCAACTGTGGGTGTTGGAACAACGGTTACAATGAGAGTAAAGATGGATGAATAAATAATATACGAAGCTAAGGTGCTTTAAATGCTCGCATTTATAGCACCTTCCATTCATAACAATACTTTAAAAATGGTTCTTGTGGTATCACGAAGCTGTAAATAGTTACAACTCCGTAATTAGAAAGAGATTAAAGTTACAGGGGGAATGTAAATGGATAAATTTTTTACATCAGTACACCTGAAGGAAGAATTGTGCATGGGGTGTATCAATTGCATCAAACGCTGTCCTACCCAAGCGATCCGAGTTAGAAACGGGAAAGCTGTGATTACAAAGGAGTTTTGCATAGATTGCGGTGAATGTATCCGTATTTGTCCTCATCATGCAAAAGAGGCCACATATGATTCACCTGAGATCATGAAGAAATTTGAATACACCGTAGCATTACCAGCACCTTCCCTGTATGGACAGTTTAATCATCTTGAGGATATTAACATTGTCCTGACAGCATTGCTTAAGATGGGCTTTGATGATGTTTATGAAGTGAGTGGAGCAGCCGAATTGGTATCTGATATATCAAGAAAATATGTATCGGAACATAAAGATCAATGGCCTATCATCAGTACGGCCTGTCCATCCGTTGTACGTCTTATCCAAGTGCGTTTTCCGAATTTGATTGAACATTTACTTCCGATATGTGCACCTGTGGATCTGGCTGCATCAATTGCCAGTGAAAAGGCGATGAAGTTAACCGGACTTCCTAGAGAAAAAATCGGTATTATTTTTATATCACCCTGTCCTGCTAAGATGTCAGCGGTTAAAGCCCCTATTGGTATAGACCATAGTGAAATTGATGGAGTACTTGCCATGAAAGAGGTATATCCGATTTTGCTTCCATTGATGAAGAAAAGCATGGATAATCCTCAAGAACTTCGTATCTCTGGAAGAATCGGAATAGGGTGGGGAAGTACGGGTGGAGAAGCCGGAAGTCTATTGACGGATAACTATCTCGCAGCAGATGGAATTGAGAACGTAATTAAAGTACTGGAGGATCTAGAAGATCAGAAATTTGACCAGTTAGAATTTATAGAACTGAATGCCTGTGCAGGTGGATGTGTAGGCGGAGTCTTAACGGTAGAAAATCCTTATCTTGCTAAAGTTAAACTGCTGCGCTTGCGCAAATATCTTCCGGTCGCATGTTCACACATTGCCAATGATATGGATGCAAACAGCTTTTGGAATGATGAGGTAAAGTATGAACCTGTATTTAAGTTAGGCAAGAATATGAAAGAAAGTATAGCCAATATGTCAAGAGTGGATGAACTGAGTGCGAAATTTCCCAGATTGGATTGTGGTTCATGTGGAGCTCCTACCTGTAAGGCACTGGCAGAAGATATTGTTAGAGGAGTAGCAAAAGAACAGGACTGTATCCATATTCTGAGGGATTATATACATAAGTTATCCGATGAATTGTCAAAGCTGGATACTATGAAACCTTAGATTGAGCAGATATGATTCACATTACTTGAAAGATATGTTAACTTGTTCAGATATGATTCACATTACTTGAAAGATATGTTAACTTGTTCAGATGTGATTCACATTACTCGAAAGATATGTAAGCGTGTGCGGATAGACTTATATAATTTACTAAAAGTGTTTGTAACATAGGAACGAAAAATGGAATTTGAATATAGAAGTTGGTGAATATTGACATTTTCTTGAAGTGAAATGGAGGATGAAATGAAGGTTATAGACTTGATACAAGCAGGAACATTTGAGGTGGTAAATGAAGGAGATAACACACAAAGGGAGATTTGCGCACCTTACTGCTGTGATTTGCTAAGTATTGCAATGGGCAAGATGAGAGCTGATTCTGCATGGGTAACTGTAATGGGCAATATTAATACTCTAGCAGTTGCTACCTTGGCAGACGCCTCCTGCATTATACTTGCAGAAGGAAGTCATTTAGATGAAGCTTCCTTAAACAAAGCAAGGGAGCAGGGAATTACGGTGATGGCATCTGAACAGCCGATATTTGAAGCAGCCTTATTTGTTTATAACAAACTGAATGCTTAAACTATCCTATGATTTGCATATCCATTCCTGTCTTTCTCCCTGTGGGGATGACGATATGTTGCCTTCTAACATAGTTGGAATGGCATTTTTGAAAAATCTTGATGTGATTGCAGTAACCGATCATAATTCGTGTAAAAACTGTGGCGCAGTAATTAAGCTCGCAGAACAATATGACCTTGTAGTAATTCCAGGGATGGAATTATGTACGATGGAGGAGGTTCATGTTTTGTGTTTATTCGCTCACTTATCCGATGCGATGCGTTTTGATGAATATGTATCGACTAAACTTTTGAAAATACCGAATGATGAAAGAGTATTTGGCAAGCAAGAGATTATTGACGAAGAGGATCAAACAATTGGAACCGAACCTTATCTATTAATTAATGCAACGGATATATCCTTTGATGAAGTAGGAACATTGATGAAGGAATTTAACGGTGTTCATATTCCGGCACATATTGATAAGAATTCCAATAGTGTATTATCGAATTTAGGTTTTATATCTCCCGATGCAGATTTTAAGGTGGTGGAACTTGCAAACCTATCTCATCTAGAAGAACTAGAGAAAAAGAATCCATATTTAAAGCAATGTAAAATTATTAGTAATTCGGATGCTCATATGTTAGGTAATATCAATGAAGCAATTCATTTTATCGACTGTGAAGAAAGAACAAGCGAACAGGTAATTAAAGCGTTACGTTAATAAATGGATTGTATAATAGGTGTCTGCTGTAAGATGAGGTTTATCTGGCTCGATTGCAACAGGCACTTGTTTTATGTGGAAACACCTTTGTCCTTAACCATCTTATAACGGTTGAATTATGTTAAACTTATGTTATACTAAAAACTAGATTAGATAATACTATGAGTTAGGGTATCATAAGTCATCCGTCAATTAATGAATAAGAGCACATATATATGTGAACTTATTGATTTTTCATTTAAATCTGACTTATGACAAGCTAGCTACTATTATATTATTAATCAATTAGGCTGTTAAAGTACGCTTATAATATGAGCAAGATACTTTTGACACGCTAATCATAACTTAAGGAGTTTAGTATTATGGATATGTTAGACGTAAGAGAACTATTTCGCAATCAGGAGAAGTATATCGGTAATAAGGTACAAGTTGGTGGTTGGGTGAAGAGTGTCAGGGATTCAAAGACCTTTGGATTTATTGTATTAAACGATGGAACCTATTTTGAACCATTACAGATTGTGTATCATGACACGTTAGAGAATTTTGGAGTAATATCTAAATTAAATGTTGGTTCTGCAATTATAGTAGAAGGAGATCTGGTTGCTACTCCTCAGGCAAAGCAGCCCTTTGAGATTCAGGCGACTAAGATAACCTTAGAGGGAACCTCCACTGCAGACTATCCTCTTCAGAAGAAAAGACACACCTTAGAATATTTGAGAACGATGACACATCTCAGAGCGAGAACAAATACATTTCAGGCAGTATTCCGTGTGCGCTCCATGATTGCATATGCAATTCATCAATATTTTCAAGATAGAGATTTTGTGTATGTGCATACGCCAATTATCACCGGAAGCGACTGTGAGGGTGCTGGCGAGATGTTTCGCGTAACTACGCTTGATATCGAGAATCTACCAAGAACCCAAGAGGGTAAGGTGGATTATACACAGGATTTCTTTGGTAAGGGTACTAACCTAACGGTAAGTGGCCAGTTGAATGGTGAAACCTATGCAATGGCATTCAAAAACATCTATACCTTTGGACCTACCTTTCGAGCAGAGAATTCCAATACCACTAGACATGCAGCTGAGTTTTGGATGATTGAACCAGAGATAGCATTTGCTGATCTAAAGGATGATATGGCCTTAGCAGAAGGAATGCTTAAATATGTTATTAATTATGTGATAGAGCATGCGCCCGAAGAGATGCAGTTCTTTAATCAATTTATTGATCAAGGATTGTTGGACAGACTGAAGAATGTCGCAAACGCTGAATTTGGTCATGTAACCTATACAGAAGCAATTGATATTCTGACGAAGAACAATGATAACTTTGATTATAAAGTGAGCTGGGGTTGTGATCTACAGACCGAACATGAGCGCTATTTGACGGAGCAAGTATTTAAAAAACCTGTTTTTGTAACGGATTACCCCAAGGAAATCAAAGCGTTCTATATGAAGCTCAATGAGGATAACAAAACCGTTGCAGCGATGGATTTATTGGTACCGGGAATCGGCGAGATAATCGGCGGAAGTCAGAGAGAAGATGATTATGACAAGCTGGTAAAGAGAATGGAAGAGATGGATCTTCGCAAAGAGGATTATGAGTTCTATCTTGACCTTCGTAAATACGGCTCTGCAAGACATGCTGGGTTTGGACTTGGATTTGAGCGTTGTGTGATGTACCTTACCGGAATGAGTAATATCCGTGATGTTGTTCCTTTCCCAAGAACTGTGAATAACTGTGAATTATAATATATAAATAAAGGGCTGTTGTGAAACTTAAAGTTACCGTTAAATTGACGGGTGATTTATGTTAGCAACAGCCTATAACATAGTGTAAAGGCTATATTATAATGTAAAAGTGTATAACAATAACATATTATAAAAAGGTATTATAAAAAGGTTGATAAAGACGAGCTACTGTCTTTGATCAACCTTTTAAAGTTAAAATTAATATTTTGCAGTTTTACATGTGAAATCTAAGAAAACGTAAATTATGCCAGGCACCACATGTATAGCACATTGTGTAGAGTTTAAGTTACCTCATTATTTTTTAATAGTAGTTCCATTAATATAATTTTTTAAGTCGGTACGCAACTTATCCCAGTCCTTAGCGGTAAGAACCTCACGATTTGGGAGCTTTCCAATGGTAACCTTAATACTTTTATAATTGTCATCAGTTGGAACTCGGAAGGTGTCTAAACTTTTCACCTTAAGGGCTGCGGCTTCTTCTAGATAACGAGTAAATTCGTTCTGAGTAATATTGGTTTCAATTTTTACATTCGTCAATATATCGTTCATAAGAAAAGCCATATCAAGTAAATTCTTACTTTTTACTTTGTCAAAAATAGCATTCAATACAATTCGATGTCTTTGTGTTCTACCAAAATCATTACTTTCTGTAGCAGTAGCTGTCTTACGGACGCGGCAATAACCCAAGGCTTGATTACCGTTTAAGGTCTGCTTTCCCTCTACTACGTTACGGTACTTCTTGTTGGAAATATAGTTGGTGGTTTGAAGATAGTGAGCTTCGTCACTTGTTAAAGTAATGTCAACGCCATGTACCATATCAACAATCGTCTCGAATTGATCAAAGTTAACCAAACAAAAACCATTGATGTCTACACCAAGATTCTTCTCTATGGTTTCACTTAACAAATCAATGCCGCCAAGTGAATAAGCTGCATTCAGCCTGTTTTTATCATGTCCAGGTATATCCACGTAAAGGTCACGCATTAATGAAGTTAACTTAAGTGAGTGATTTTCCGTATTCATCGTAGCAATAATCATGGAGTCCGTATTTCTGGCATTGTCGAACTCTTCAACACCAATCAATAGAATATTAATAATTTTATCAGTAGGTTTTGGGGGGTTATGGTTAACGTTATTGCCATTCGCCTGCTCTGAACCTTTATAGTCAAGATTGCTATAAATGTACTTGCTTGCCAAATTTATGAGTAGTTTTTGACCACCAGGGGTAAAAAACAAAATACAACCTAAGGCTACAAGTGATAATAAGGTATATAACAAAACTCTTAATACCCTCATTTTCTTTTTTTTCTTCCTTCGATTGCCATTATTAGGAGATGTTTTAGTTCTATCCATATCTGATTGCACCTGCTTTGCTAAAGAGGAATTCACGTCCTTTACTAAGGAAGCGGAATCTTCATAATCTTCAAGGCGACTTGTTGTGCGAGGCCTTGGTTGGTTTCTATTGTTGCTGTTATTTACAAATGAGGGTACGTCCACCCACTTCTTATTATTTGGATCTAAATTATCATGCATTCTATGAACCTCCATTTTACCCGAAGCTTGCGGTAATTACTTTAAAAATAATAAAAGGTTTTTTTGTTAGGCAATATGTATCTTAGCACCGTTACAATGTAAAGTAAACAAAAAACCATGTAAAATTAATAGAAAGTTATTGGCAATTTTCAACATGGATTTAGAACAGTAATTTTTAATAAATTGAACGATGAAAAGGCATAAAAAACCCGTAATCAAGGATAGTGTTCCCTAATTACGGGTAATTATACTACTTTACTATTAAATCGCTGCGAAAGACAACATTCTTTACCTTGTCTAGCGCAAATAATAATATCATTCCTAATACACCAGCTGCAAGTAATTCTCCGATACCAACGGTTAACATCATAAAGGGAACTGCATCCTCTACATGGTAAGCGTATTTCAATATCCAGGGAACAATCAATGCATTTACAACAATCGGTGGAATTGCTACTAAGTATTTGTACCGTCTTAACTGATAGGAAAGGATGGCCGCAATAAGCGTTGCCAATGTTCCAAAGATCATGTCAAGATAATGAACGCCTGGTGTTAAAGTTGCGCTTAAGAAGCAACCAAGGGTGACACCGGGTATAGCAGCAGGGGTAAAATATGGTAGGATGGTAAGTGCTTCAGCAAAGCGAACTTGAATCGGTCCAAAACTGAGTGCATTAAATACCATCACTAACACAGTGTAGATAGCCGCAATAACAGCTGCCTGAGTGATAAATAATGTTTTCTTATTCATTTTTATTCTCCTTTAGTTTTGTTTTAAGGGATGTTTGACAATCCCTTCGTCAGGAAGGTTACGAACTGACGTTAGGTTATTATGTGCTGGAAGAGCCTGTTTGCAAGCGTTTCAGCAAGGTATACTATAACTCATAGGTAAAGAAAATGCAAGCGCAACACCGTTTTTCGTTTATCCAATTTTATGAATTTGTATTATTCGTTTTTACATAAGTACCTTTATATAAGACAAATACTGCCACAGCTATGAGAAACATACCCATAAAAGCAGGGGAGGCATGTCCAAAGGACACATAGATTTGACCTCCAATGATAGGGCCTATCATTCTTGCCAAAGATTGAATTGATTGGCTTCCTCCTTGAATTCTTCCTTGTTCACTTGAATCAACGCTCTTAGAGAGCATTCCATTAAAAGAAGGCCCAAAGATTGAATCACCAAAGCCAAATAAAAACATACCAACAATTAGTAGAGGATAGAAGGAAAACATAGCGGAGGCTGCAATAAAACTGTACCCTATTATCTCCGAAAGCATTCCAAGAATTGCAATCTGTTTATCATTAAGTCTTATTAAAAGCTTTGGCATTATGAATCCCTGTGAAAGAATATCTTGAAAGCCCATAATTGAAAACATCAACCCAATCATTGCAGGTTTCCAACTAAAAGTATCCATTGTAAATTGTGTAAAAACTGCCTGCAAGGATCCGTTAGGTATCCAGAGCAAAAAGCCTGAGAGGAGTAGCCTATTTAAGGTTTTCATGGAAAATATATTTGCAAGTTGTATAAATGGGTTTAGTCTTACAATAGTAATTCGGTTCAATCTATTATTCTTGTTAAGGGTCTCTGGCATAAAAAAGAAACCATAAACAACATTCATTAAGGTAATGACTGCTCCAAAATACAAGGGTGCAGAATAACCAAACTTGGCAAGTAAACCACCAAGAGTCGGGCCAATAACAGAGCCTACGCCAACCGCTGCACTCGCCCATCCAAAGTATTTTGTTCGCTGTTCTCTAGGAATGATATCAGAAAAATATGCGAAGATAGTACTAATGGTTCCTCCTGTGATTCCATCTATTATGCGTCCGACAAATAATACCCATAGAGCTCCTCCAATTCCAAAAACTAAGTATCCGATTACAGAGCCCAAAAGGCATATTAAAAGTACTGGGCGACGGCCAAATCGATCACTCAAAGCTCCAATACCTGGAGCAGCAAAAAATACGCAGAACGCATAAACAGAAGTTAATAGTGTAACAATGATGGCTTGTTCTCCTGGATTACTGGTATAAGGCTGCACTAAAAATGGTACAACAGGCATTATAATACTAAAGCCTATTCCACATAGGAAAACAGACATAAGACCAAATAGTAAAGCCTTTTTATCAATTGCCTGTTTAGAGTTCTGTTTATTATGTAATTTAAATTTCATCATGTGAATTCTCCGATTAATAAAAGTTTTATTTTAATACTACAATAACATCATATTGTTTCCTTGGAAACAATACTACAATAACATTATATTGTTTCCTTGTCAACAAAAAATTAAGCAACAAAAAGCAGCCTGTTCTTAAAAGAATTAGGCTGCCTGTGGAATTATTTTTAATGTTCATATTATTCTGACTTAATATCTATACCAAGCTTATTTATCTCTGTGTCCAAATGGTTATTATATTTTTTCACGAAGTCAAGCATGCTGTCAATCTCTTCTTCGGTTACATGCTCAAATACGACCTTATCCCTCTCCTGAAACTCTTTGTGTAGTTTCTCATGGAGTTTATAAATTTCTTGTCCTTGAGCGGTAAGGCGAAAATAAATTTCTTTTCGATTATCAGGTTTCTGATAGCTTTCAATAAGCCCTTTTTTTTCAAGCTTCTTGGTCATTTTGCTTATAGCTCCCCTAGTCATATAAAAAGACTCTGCAAGTTTTGTCACGTTGGAATCTAGGTTTCTTCCAATGTGTTCAATGTAATGTACTTCAGAAGACTTAAAGCACTTAAGGCTGTCTTCCATCTTAAACTTATTAAGCCAAGCCATTTTGTTAAATAATTCTCTGAAACTCATCATAATTAGTTCTTCTTTGTTCATGGCTTGTCCTCCCAGCAATCAGTGCACTTATAATATTTTATTCGATTTCTGTTTCTATTTCAATAAAAAACTGTGATGTACCTTATCTTTTTCTATGAGAGTTAAAATGTATCTGTTTCTATGGAATTAAAATGTATCTTTCTCTATGACAATTAAATTGTATCTTTTTCTATGGAATTAAATTGTGTCATTTTCTATGGGAATTGAGCTTAAGGCGTGTTCTTAAACCACTCCTGTGTTGTCTTTTCCACATTTTCTGGCAATATATTATGATACACTTCATGATATAGCCATGATAAAGTCTTTTTATTTAGATATTTTCTCATTTCATCTTCCGCTTCTAACATGACAACTTTTATTAGACATGGGTGCTTGGTATGTGTATCTGGTAAGTTGTTTTTATCTACTAATATGTTGTTTTGTCTGATTTCTGCACATTGAAAGAAGGACTCACTCCCTTCAACGGCTTCAACTACATCCCAAAAGGTTATATTTTCTGCACTACGAGCCAAAGCATAACCACCTTTTGCACCAGGTACGGATTTAATAATTCCTGACTTACTTAATTTGGCATATACTTTGGATAAATAGGTTTCCGAGATACCTTGAAAGGTTGCCAAATCTCTAATTCCGACAGACTTTCCTTTTTCGGAGTTAACCATATATAATAAACAATGCAATGCATATTCTACCCCTATTGAAAATTTCATCTATATTACTCCTTTGCTCTATATTATCTTTTATTTATAATAGCCTATTACTTCTTATCTTTCAAGATACCCAGTATGGATCACATGATTTGAAAATTATTATAAAAATATTTAATATGGGTTTAGGTAAAAAATACCTTATTAATAATTTGATTGACATAAAAGAGAAAATACAATACTATAATTAAAGACACTTGTTGTCGACGATAATAAATATCCATAATTATAGGAGGAGTACAAATGTTTACAGAAAAATTAAGAGAAGTATTAACTCATGAAGGAGTTGTATCTATTGTAACATGTTTTAATAATGAAGCACATGTCGTAAATACATGGAACAGTTATTTGGTTGTGGTTGAAGGGAACAAAATTTTGATTCCTGCAGCAGCAATGATTAAGACAGAAGAAAATATTAAGGGCAATCCTAAAATGAAATTAACGTTAGGAAGCAAAGAAGTGATGGGATACAAATACATGGGAACTGGATTCTTGCTCGAGGGAACTGCTATATTCTTAAAGGATGGAGAGTATTTTAACATGATGAGCGAGAAATATCCATTTCTTACAAGGGTTCTTGAAGTGACCGTTAATTCCTGCAAACAGACATTATAAAAGGGTTTAAATCAGGGAGAAAATTATGTCTAGAAGAATAGAAAAAAGTAAGTGCGCTGGTTGTGGAATATGCCAACAAGTGTGCATTACGGGATGCATCACGGAAGGAGAAGATGGAAAAAGCATGATTATTGAAAATGGTTGTGTTAACTGTGGAGCCTGCCAGCTTGCATGTCCGTCCAAATGTATTGATCATTAATGGATCTTCTTATAGAATAAGCCGCAAAGGGGACAGGAAACAGTCTCCTTTTTGCTGTAAATGTTTTTCAAAGCTACTATATAATTAGAAAATGGTAATTCCAGATAATAAATATTATGAAAGGATACGCAATAGAACCATATATATTTATAATAGTTCTTTAAATGAGGAGAAGCCAACTTATGAAGTTGGCTTCGAGTAGGGGAGGATTTATGAAAAAATTTAGTAATTGATTAATTAATTGTTTCTTACAACTTTATTATAACCAGAAGATGTGGCGAAATTAAATACAATTAATGAATATTATATGAATATTTAAACATGAGAAAGTGAATAAATTGTTAATTTGTGAACAAAACCTACATTTAATTGGAGGAAAAGCCAACTTTTATAGTTGGCTTTTGGGGGAGAAAATTATGAAATCTATATTGTTTTACTTATTAACGAGAGTAATTTGCATGCCTTATTAGTAATATTGTATTGTTTTTAATAACGATATTTTTATGAGTTACTTTATAAACCTATTATATCTATGAGGTGTGTTCAAACTATTTACAAATTGTGATTTATTTATGAATTGATTTTGCTAAGAAACTCCTTTCATTAAAATGAAGAATGATAATGCAATTCAAAACATACCTTATATTGGACGCAAAGCCTTTGATAAAGGATATGGTAGTAATTGTTTTTATACTGAGTTCTAATTTGCATGGGATGGAGTACGAGAATATAAGAAAGGAGAAGCAGAATGGAAATCTTAGCAAAATATGTGGTCGTAGTTGTTTTGGCAATCTGTTTATGCCTCGGATATATAATTAAACATAGTATTTCATTTATTCCAAACAAATACATACCTCTACTTATGGCAGTGATCGGAACAATCCTGAATGTATGGATTAGTGGTTGGGCTTTTTCGCCTCAGATCTTACTTGGTGGAATGGCAAGTGGACTTGCAAGCACAGGCGCTTATGAAATGGTGCGCAATATAACGCCGAAGGATGAGGTTGGAAACAATCAAGAAGAAGTGACAGAATAAGAAAAATGCAATAGAGTATGCAATAACACATAAGTTTAACGGGCGATGCAAATCAAGTAATAAGTGGTTTCATTAGCCCGTTTTTGATTATGGAAATTGATTTGCCAGTATCTGTTTATATTAAAAATGACGTCAGTGTTTTGGATTAAGAACCAACGCCGTTATTCTGTAATATATGAAATTATTGTAAAATATCAAATAAATTTCGCTCACATTATAAAAATGTGGTATTATTATTGTATTATTTTTTAGCAGGACATGCTTTGACAGGAAGTTGTGTTAATGTAAGAGTAAATGGGTGGCAGCTTATAGCTAGTGAATAATGAAGGAATGCGAATATCCATTGTAATACATAGATGTTTTCACTTGGTAAGGTAATGTGAATTACAAAAAAGCATAATTCACATTGGTGGTGTGTACCTATGGTTAAAATTAAACAGGCATTATGGAAAGGTAAGGTTATTGTTATGAAATTTATTCATATTGCGGATATTCATCTGGGAGCAGTGCCGGATTCAAATAGGCCTTGGGGTGCAGACAGGGAGAAGGAGCTTTGGAGAAGCTTTGAATATATCATTGAACAATGTAATGAGGATAAGATAGATTTGCTGCTGATTGCGGGCGATTTGTTTCACAGGCAGCCATTACTAAGGGAATTAAAAGAAGTAGATTATATATTGAACAAGCTAGAGACTTCAAAGGTAGTTATTATTGCTGGTAATCATGATTTTGTAGGAGCAAGATCCTATTATCAGGATTTCAAATGGAATGATAAGGTTTCTATGTTTTTGTCGGAGCAGATGGACAAGGTGGTTTTGGAGGAGCTAGAGACCGAAGTATATGGATTGAGTTATTGTAATAGAGATATTACCAAGCCTTTATATGATGAGTTGAAACCGGAGGAGAATGATTATTATCATATTTTGCTAGCGCATGGTGGGGATGAAAAGGATATACCGATTAATCGTAGAAAGCTCTACGAGTCGCACTTTGATTATATCGCACTAGGGCATATTCATAAGCCTGAAGTGATGAATGATAAGATGGCATATAGCGGTTCCTTAGAACCGATTGATAAGAATGAAATAGGAGAACACGGTTATATCCTTGGTGAGCTTACTCGTAACAATGAAGGAAGAATATTAACTGAAGTTCGTTTTATCCCCAATTCAATTCGACAATACAGGAGGGTTGCCCTGCAGATTAATCAGGATACTACCAATGGCGCTCTAGTTGACCAAGCGAAAGAAATTATTAGTAGTAATGGAGCTTCTGATATTTATACCTTCTATATTCAAGGGGTAAGAGATGAGGGGATTCATTTTGACAAGGAAGTACTAAAGTCCTTGGGGTGTGTGCTTGAGGTGGAGGATCAGTCGGTTCCTGATTATGATTTTGATGCTTTGTATAGGGAGAATGCTGATAATATGATTGGAATGTTTATACAGAGAATTCGTGATAATGCAAAAGAAGATGACATTGCAAGGAAAGCTTTGTATTATGGAATTGAGGCATTGCTTGGAGCAAAGAATTAGGGAAACTTATAAGGGTTATATCGCATATCTTTAATGAAAGGTTTTGGTGATGGATGTTATTTACAAAACTTAATTTAAATTATTTTGGAAGGTTTCACAATAAGGAACTGGAGCTGAAGCCGGGAATTAACGTAATCTACGGCGAGAACGAAGGTGGTAAATCCACGATACATACCTTTATCAAAGGAATGTTATTTGGAATAGAACGTCTCAGGGGCAGAGGAGCGGCGACGAAGGAGGATCAGTATAGTAGGTATCTTCCATGGGACTATTCAGGTGCTTTTGCAGGAAGTATGGATATTCAAATTGGTGATAAGGAATACCGTTTGCAGAGAAGCTTTCATGCGAATGACAAAAATTTTACTATAACAAATCTGTCCACCGGCAGGGAAGTCGTACTAAAGGAAGGACTTATTAATGAGATAATTCCCGGGTTGACGGAAGCTATGTTTAAAAATACCGTTAGTATTGAACAATTGAAAGCATCTACGGATGTGGAGCTAGCGTTACAGGTTCGTAACTATATTGCGAATCTGTCCATCGCAAAAAGCAACGAAGTAGATGTTCCAAAAGCGATCAGCATGCTGAATGTACAACGAAAGCAGCTGGAGACAGCAATCAGTCCTACTGCACTAAAGAGCTTGCAGGTAGAAATTGAAGAAGGGCTTGCCAAAGAAGAACGCATGGATCAGCTAACAGAGCAGCTTTTGGAATTACGCAATGAAGAAAAACGGATAGAGCTGCTGATGCAACAGGAACAAAATCGAATTGATGCAACAATGTCTTGGAATATGGAGCAGTTACCTGCTATTCTTGAAAAGTACCGATCTTACCAAGAGTTAATCCGACAGGAGAAGCATTTGGAAGAGGGAGTGAATACGCTAAGGGAGAAGATTTCAAGCCAAGAGAAGGTGATAGAGGAGAAGGATATACTATTAGAGGATATCACAAGAGTGCAGAAGCTTCAAAAACAAAGTGTGCAAGTAGATAGTGAAGAAATGGAACTGATTAAGGAAAAGAATCGTCTTATTCAGGAAGGCAAGACAAAGCAGTTAATGGTATTATTGTCTCCAATTCTATTAGCATTAATACTGGCAGCAGTCACAAGGATGGATATATTGGCACTTATCTTTGCTGGAATCGTATTAATAGTAGGCATTATGTGTTATATTACGTTAGGCAGGAAACATATTAATTATCAGAATAATCTGGCGCATACCCTTCAGGTACTTGTAGAAAACAAGAAGCTGATCCGTGAGGAGATTGATAAAACTCTACACACATACGGAGTAACGTTTCCTGAGGAGCTGATAAAGAAGCAGCAGGATGCAATGAGAATTGCCTTTACGTTGGAGAATATGAAAGAACAATGTAAGGATTTGGACCGTCGGAGGAATGAGCTAGAGGATAGTAGAGACTCTTTGTATGATATTATTATGAAATACATGTGTTATTTTATTCAAGAGGAAGAATTAACTCCGGATGCGATACAAAGACTTCAGGATATGATTCAAAAGAGAAAACAGGAAACTGTTGATAAATTGCAGGAATACAAACGCCGGCTGGACAATTGCAGGTTATCTATTGAAAGGCTCACATGGGAGATTACTTCACTGGAAGAGAATGAAGTTCACCTACTCGAGGATAAAGAGCGTTACAAGGAATTAGAACAAAAGCAAAAGGAAAATCGAGCAGAACTAGAAGCGGTTAAGCTAGCACTGCAAGCTATACAAGAACTTGCAGTCGATATTCATGATACCTTCGGACAGGAATTAAATAGAGCTGTTTCTGAAGTAATAAGTGAAGTAACTGGTAAAAAATATACGGATATTAAGGTGGATGAAAAACTGGAGATAAAAGTAGGTTGGAATCAGGATTATATTCAACTTGATCGCCTAAGTGCAGGCACAATTGATCAAGTGTATTTTGCACTTCGCCTGGCAGTGGCACAATTACTCCTTCCTAATGAGGAGTTACCGGTTATTCTGGATGATACTTTTGTTCTGTATGATGATAAAAGAGTTAAGGCAGCGATTAATAAACTGGCTCAAAGGCAACAGGTTATAATATTCTCATGTCATAATAGGGAAGAGGAGATTTTAAGGGAAATGGAATTACCATTTCATTACCTTAACTTGTCCTATTGTTGATTTAAAATGGAGGCATTATAGTGGAAAACAAAACAATTCAAAAAAGTAAAAAAAGTAAAAAAAGAAAAATGGGACATAAAGTTAAGCTAACGATTCAGTTCATCATACTATTAATATTGATTGTTATTTTAAGTGGTATTCTATACTTTTATCTGAAGTACGGAAAAACAATATTAGAAATGCAACATCAGGCGGTGCAGATGGTGGACGAATCCACTGAAAATACCTTTAAGGCATCACAAACAAGTATGGTATATGATGCAGAAGGAAAACTGATTTCAAGATTGAAATCAGAAAAGGATGTCTATTACATAAAATATAATGACATTCCAAATATGGCAGTGGAGGCAATGCTTGTTACCGAAGATCATAACTTCTTCGAACACAAGGGTGTGGACTATTGGGCCAATGTTAGAGCTGCAGTGCAACTTCTTAAGAATAAAGGACATATCACACAGGGAGCCAGCACGATTACGCAGCAGTTGGCCAGAGGGGTGTTTCTTACTCAAGATGTAACCTATACAAGAAAGATTAAAGAAATCTTTGTTGCTCAGGAATTGGAGAAGATGTATAACAAAGATCAGATTATGGAATTTTATATGAACACCATATATTTTGCCAACGGCCATTATGGTATTCAGGCAGCAGCACGCGCTTATTTTGACAAAGGTGTATCTGAGTTGACACTATCACAAATTGCCTTTTTATGTGCTATTCCAAATAATCCAAACCTCTATAATCCGTTAACCAAGATGGACAATACATTGAAACGTAGAGATCGTGTATTAAAGCAAATGTTGGACAATGAGAAAATCACTCAGACTGAATATGATAATGCAATTAAAGAGACGATGACACTTACTCAATCAAAACCGGATCGGCAGAATTATGTAGAGACTTATACCAACTACTGCGCAATCCGTGCCTTGATGAAGCAAAAAGGCTTTGAATTCCGTAACGACTTTGACAATGATGAAGATAAGGAAGCTTACGAGAAGGATTACAATGAGCTTTACACTAGCTTTCAAAAAGCCTTGTATACCAATGGATACCGAATTTATACCTCATTTGATTTAGATAAACAAGATTTATTACAAAAAACAGTTGATGAATCTTTGAACAAATTTCAAGAAAAGGATAAAGCAGGCACGTATCAGTTGCAAGGGGCAGCAGTGTGTATTGATAATGATACCGGTAGAGTCGTTGCAATTGTAGGAGGGCGTGAACAGGATTCAAGTGGATATACCTTAAACAGAGCATTTCAAAGTTATCGACAACCTGGTAGCTCAATTAAGCCTTTGGTTGTTTATGCTCCCTCTTTTGAAAGAGATTATACTCCAGAAAGCATAGTGGTAGATCAATATATTAAAGGAGGACCTGGCAAAGCGGGTGGAAAATTTTTAGGACACATGAAGCTTCAGACGGCATTGGAGAAATCACTGAACTCAGTTGCATGGCAGTTGTTCAAGGAACTAACTCCTAAGGTAGGATTGTCTTATCTAAAAGAAATGAATTTTTCTAAAATTGTAGCCGATGATTATAATCTTGCCTCTGCTTTAGGTGGATTGACTTACGGCGCAAGTGTGGTTGAGATGGCCTCAGGATATGCTACACTTGAGAACGATGGATATTACAGAGACCCTACCTGTATTGTAAAAATCATGGATTCTGCCGGCAATCAAATCATTGGTGATGATGTAAAGATTAAGCAAGTTTATGATACGAATGCAGCCAGAACCATGACGGAAGCCTTGACCGGTGTTATCAAAAAAGGTACTGCAAAGGGAAAAGGGCTTAAGAATACCATTAGTGCAGGTAAAACAGGCACAACAAATGGTACGAAAGATGGTTGGTTTGTAGGATTTACCCCTTATTATACAACTGGAGTGTGGGTTGGTTATGACATTCCTAAACCGGTAACCGGGTTAATGGGTAAAACTTATCCATTAGAGATCTGGCACGATTTTATGAATGAAATTCATACGAGTGATATGAAGAAAGGCTTTGTGTATTATGACTGGAGAGAAAAGCTTATTACACCAACTGTAACGCCTACGATAACACCGGAGGCAACGACAGCACCGGAAGCTACGATAACACCGGAAGCTACAATGCCACCGGAAGAGCCAACTAATACAGAAGCGCCTACCGAACAACCAACACCTGTGATTGATGATGGCAACACGGATGTGAATAATGAATAATATGCATAGGTAAATCGAAGAAAGGGCAGGTAACCGAAGAATTCATACGGTTCCTGCCCTTTTACTCATGCGCTCAGCATAAGCGCAATCTTTACTGTATTTATTTATAGACACACGGTTAAATATAGTCTTAAGTCTTTCTAGCTATCTATTATTATTTCCTTCGTATTACAAAGAAGGAAAGGGTGTTGCTCTCATTATGTTATATCCTAACATTTCCTGGAGGAACCACCTTGATTGAATTCTTTGAGAATAGTTTGAATACGCTCAACTGGATTTAATAACCCACTAATACTGTTGTCATGGTTAAGGGTATCAATAATTAAAGCAACATACTTACTCATATCAACATTGATATACCAAGGCTTTGTTAATAACTCAGGGGTTTGATAAACGAGATTAGTGGTAAGCACGCGGTAGATAAGACCTTTTTCATATGCTTCATCAAGCTTCGTAAAACCATTGGTAAATAAACCAAAAGTGGAGGCTACAAAGATTCTACCTGCATTTCTTTTCTTTAACTCGGTTGCAACATCAAGGATGCTCTCACCGGAAGAAATCATATCATCTACAATTAAAACGTCCTTGCCGTTAATATCAGTACCAAGGAATTCATGAGCAACAATTGGGTTACGTCCGTTCACAATTCTTGTATAGTCACGTCTTTTATAGAACATACCCATATCGAGGCCAAGTACGTTAGCAAAGTAAACTGCTCTAGCCATACCGCCTTCATCCGGGCTGACAATCATCATATGATCTTCGTCAATCTTAATATCAGGTACATTATGAAGTAATGCTTTAATAAACTGATAGTTTGGTGCTACGGTTTCAAGACTATTTAAAGGAATTGCATTCTGTACTCTAGGGTCGTGAGCATCAAAGGTAAGAATACTGTCAACACCCATATTCGTTAATTCCTGCAATGCTAATGCACAGTCAAGTGATTCTCTGGAGCTACGTCTATGCTGTCTTCCTTCATACAAAAACGGCATAATTACAGTAATTCTTCTGGATTTACCACCAGCAGCTGCAATGATTCTTTTCAGGTCTTGATAATGATCATCGGGTGACATGCGATTAATATTACCACAAACCTTATAAGTTAAACTATGGTTTGTAATATCAACGAGAAGGTATAAATCGGTGCCACGTACGGATTCTTTAATCTGACCTTTGGCTTCGCCGGATCCGAATCTTGGACAACAAGCATTTAATAAATAAGAATCTCGTTGATAACCGGAAAATGCAATGGTTCCCTTATGTTCGCTTTCTCTTGAATTACGCCATTCTACTAGATATTGATTTACACTCTCTCCTAATGAATTGCTGCTCTCCAGAGCTATAATCCCAAGCGGTCCCACTGGAATAGTTTCTACGATTTTCTCGTTTTTAGACATTAAATTTCCCTCCATGAATAATAGAATTGGTTACCGAGCCATTAAAGTTATAACATTATATAATTGGTTCGTCAAGACACTTTTCGCCATAATATGTGTAATTTATTGTGTGATCGATCCATTGATCGCCTTATGTAGACGAATGTCCTCCCCAATAATACGCTGTACTGAGTAGCTGCTAATGATTCGTGAATAAACACGTTCACTATAATTAATATTAATATCAGACAAGGATAAATTGGTGGATATCACAGTAGATTTCTTTCTTAACAGTCGCTCATTAATAATCAAGTACAGTTGAGAATTCGTAAAAGAATTGTAAAACTCAGTTCCTAAGTCGTCAATAATAAGTAGATCACAGTTTAAAATAAAATCAAATTGATTGGAAGCCTGATAGGAATTCTCTTCATCCTTGCTAAATTTATATTTCTCAAGAATATCAAATAAACGAAAAGCGGTAAGATAGATAACGGTATAGCCGAGATCCAAAAGCTCTTTTGCGATACTGTTTGCAAGAAAGGTCTTTCCTACTCCAGTATTACCCAAAAGAATAAGATTATCCTGTTTATCTTTAAAATGCTTAATAAAGCTTTTGCAATTGGCCACAACCTTCTGCATATTGGAAAGTGGAGATAAACCAGTGGCTTCATCCACATAGTCATCGGAGTAATAGCGAAAAGAAAATTTGCTAAAATTCTCCTGTGACAGTATGTTTTTAAGATTAGAATTAGAATACATTAAATCTGCGATTGCCTGCTTCAAACAATTACATTTTTCATTGTTGATAAAACCGGTATCTTTGCATCTGTCACAGCTATAATGCATGTCCAGATAATCAGTGGGCAATCCATGAGCAAGTAAGAGTTCACTCTGTGCTTCTTTTAATTCAAGAGTTCGACTCTTTAACTCTTTTAAACCACTGTCGTCACCAAAAAGTGCAAGTCTTCCGCTTTGTGCGGATAAAGAAATCATTTCATCTTCAAGGTCTTTTAATCTGGGGATAAGTGAGTAAGCTTCCTTTAGACGGTTGTCCAAATCATGCTTGTGCTTCAGCTTGCGACTGTCGTAATCCCGTAAAATCTGGTTGTATTGATCATTTCTTAATGCCATATTACGATCTCCTTATGATTCATTTTACAAATGACATAATTCCGGTGTATTAAGAACAGTTATAGGTTCTTGTTTAATAGCTTGCGCTCTAGATCAGCATAATCTTGAGCGGAATAAGATCTTTGTGGGAACTGATTAAAACGGTTGGTACTTGTCTTAGGAGAAGGGGCAACTTTTTTTACTTCATTCGTTTTGTTACCCTTGACGAATTCTTCATCGAGTCTAGTAATGTCAGTATGACTTTTTACGTCCTTTTTAAACCATGTCTCAAGAATTTTATCCGTATATTTAAAATCAGGCTTCTGGGTACGAAGAAGAGTGCGATTACAAGCTTCTGTGATAATATCATCAGAAAAGCCGAAGACCTCAACCCACTTCGTTATGTACTGGCGTTCGATTTGTCCGGGAGCCCGGTTTAAGCCAAATGCCTTATTCACTGTATTAAAATGGTCATTATAAGTGGAGGTTGCAACCTTGGCCTTCTCTTCGGTATCAATACCGTTCTCCGCCCAGGTTAAGGCAACAGCCTCAATATAGGAAGCGCTCTTCTTTCCCTTTGATACGCAGTATTCATATAGATACATAATCAATTCAGCGGAGAAATGAAGCTCTTCGTATAAGTAAAGAATTAATTGGAGGTCCATTGGTTTTAATGGACGATCCAAATAAATTTCAACAATGTTCATAGCATATTTGATTTCATCATTGTTCGTAAACTGCTCAATCTTCTCAGGTGAATAGCTTTGACGAGAGGCTGGCTTGTTCTCAGTATGTATGCTTACGGCAATTTCATCAATCTCTGTGTCGGTATTGCCGGGAGGGGATGCGTCCTGAATCGCAGCATTGATAGCTACCAGATAAATTTCGGTTATTTCTTTTTGCGTATTACGTGACAAAGTAAGCAAGTTCAGCTTCTCCCAGTAAGAAAGAGCACGAATGATGTCTTTTTCGGTATTTTCCAAACGGTCAGCAATGGAGGAGATGGTCACTTCCTGGCACTCTCCAGAAAAGCAACGCAACAAATAAAGATATACTTTGACATATGCGCCATTTGCGGATGGCATATATTGATCGATGAAGATATTCGGCACTACGGTAATGTCTGAAATACCCTGTGCATACAATGAAATCTTGCTCATAAAATGGTTCCCTCCAATACAAATCCATGGCAATATAGTGATGCCAGTGACATTATAGCACAGTTAAATCTTTATGAAAATAGCCTATTTTATGGGACTTTCGCCATTTTTTAACCTTGTGGATAAAGTGGATAAAGTGGATAATTAAAAAGTCAAAACATGTAAAAATATGTAAATTTGAATAGAACATTCGCATATTGCGAAGTTTATTGTGTTAAAAGTCTATATTTGTAGAAAAGTTTACTGTAAAAAAAATATCCACAGGAATTATCAATAAAATTGTTGATAATACTGTGGATAATGTGGATAACTATAAACCTAAGAGCCTTTCGCCCACGGATACTATGTCTCCGGCGCCCATTGTTATCAACAGGTCCCCGTTCATACAATTTTCTAATAAATAATTTTCAATCTCGTCAAAGGATGAAAAATGGTGAGCATCTTTACCGATTTTTTGCAACTCATTTAATAGATCTTTCGAGGAGATATCACCCGGATTCTTCTCTCTAGCTGCATAAATATCAGCAATTACAACGTTGTCAGCAATAGAGAGAGCTTGAGCAAACTCTGTCAGATGTTGCTTGGTTCTAGAGTAAGTATGGGGCTGGAATACGCACCAAATGTTGTTATGTGGATAACTTTGTGCTGCGGTTAAAGTGGCGGAAACTTCCGTCGGATGGTGGGCATAATCGTCAATAATTGTTACACCGCCAATTTCTCCCTTTAATTCAAAACGGCGTTTTGAGTTTTTAAAGGAAAGAAGGGATTTCTTGATCATATCGATAGAAATGCCTGCTTCAAGAGCAATGCCAATCGCGGGTAGAGAGTTCGATATATTGTGAACACCAATCACATTCAAACGCATACGATCAATAAACGTTCCTTTACAATACAAATCATAGCTTCCAACACTGTGTTCGTCAAAGTCAATTTTATCTGCTGCAATATCATATGTAAGATTTGTCTTACGATAAGCAGGATCAATAATGCCATAAGTAATTACTTCACAATCCAAATCCGAAGTAATCTCTTCATAATTATCAATTTCACCATTAATAAATAATTGGCCGCCTTTCGGAATTCGTTTTGCAAAAAGATGAAAGGAATTACGAATATCATTTAGATCTTTAAAGAAATCAAGATGATCTGCATCTACATTAAGAATAATAGCTCTCTTTGGATTAAACTGTAAAAAGGTATTCGTGTATTCACATGCCTCAGTAATAAAATGCTCCGATTTGCCCATGCGAATATTGCCGCCAATTGCATCTAAGATACCTCCGACTGAAATCGTAGGGTCCATTTCATTTTGCACAAAGATTAAAGAGAGCATTGAGGTGGTAGTAGTCTTCCCATGCGTACCGGATACAGCAATTGCATCTTCGAAGTTCAACATAACCTGACCAATCATTTCAGCTCGGTTGAGCATTGGGATGCCCCTTCTCTTAACTTCCATAAATTCTTCATTATCTTCTGAAATAGCTGCGGTAAAAACAACTACCTCCATATCAGAGGAGATGTTGGAGGCTCTTTGACCTAAGTAGAAGGTAATTCCTAAATCCGTTAAACGTTCTGTAATTTTACTATCGTGAGAGTCGGAACCACTTACTTGAAAGCCATTAGTATGAAGGTATTCTGCAAATCCACTCATACTGATTCCGCCTATACCAATAAAATGAATACGACAGGGATTGTCAAAATCTATTTTATACATAGTACACTTCCTATCCATAATTTTTTGTGTTAAGAAAATCATGTAATACTTTGTATGATTTCTCTTGCAAACATCGTTTTTTGACGCTTACTACCTGTTATTATAACCCATTTCACTTAAAATACAATATTAAAATCAATCTGCAATCACTTTCCTTAAGGGTTTTACAAAGCATTTTGTACTCATTATATTCAAATACATAATCTTTAATGCAAGTATCAATTAGTAATAATATAGATAAAGTTCTTATTAAGACCAAATTTATGTCAAATGCAATGATATTAGCACAAAAGATGTAAAATTTGTTATTTTTTCGTAAATATTATTCACATTTTGGAATAAATATGTTATAATGCTCATAAATACCAAAGTTTGGGAATCGTTGTACTAAAACCACGGGGTTTTGGGTGTTTATACAAAGGGGAAAGTGAAAGAATACTATCTTTTTCTTGACAACTAACGATAAACTTGACAGAAGGGAGCAAGAACCATGCAGATTACCGACGTACGCGTACGCAAGGTGAGCAAGGAGGGCAAGATGAAAGCGGTTGTATCAATTACACTTGATAACGAGTTTGTAGTTCACGATATCAAAGTAATTGAAGGAGATAAGGGCTTATTCATTGCTATGCCTAGCCGTAAAGCTGGAGATGGAGAGTATAGAGATATCGCTCATCCAATCAATTCTGAAACCAGGGACAAGATTCAAAAGATCATCCTTGAGAAGTATGAAATTGCAGCTTTAGAAAACGAAGAAGAAGCAGTATAATTGAAGATGTTATAAAAAACGGCAGCTATGGGGCTGCTGTTTTTTTGTAAAAAAATATAACTATAAAACAAAAGAAATAGAACGGAATCAGTTAACTTAACTGTTGTCACCAAGTGTTGGAAGGATTATAATAGGTAAGTAACAGAAATCATTGATTTAAATATCTTAATAGGGAAAAATATGATCTGTTTTGGAGCAATGTATGAACAAATGGGTTAAAGTGGTTGGAGTTATAATATCTATTTAATCATTCTTTATGGTTGTACTTGGTGGATCAGTAAAAGAATTATATTGTTCGCATTGTCAGAAGAAGACTTGGTGTAGTCCCGTAATAAAATAGAATTAAGTAAGAAACTATAAAGCATACAACCGCAGAGGTATACATTTTTTGATGTGGCGGAGGTTCAAGAATGGAGACACATAGATATGTACATTATAGTAGGGTTAGGTAACCCAACAGATAAATATCAGTCAACTAGACATAATATCGGATGGGATGCCATTACTAGGATCTCGGATGATTGCCGTATATCTTTGGATTCAAAGAAACATAAAGCGATATGTGGGAAAGGCTTTATGGAAGGTGAAAAAATAGTATTGGCGCAACCACTTACTTATATGAATTTAAGCGGCGAAAGTGTTCGTGAGTTGGTTGATTTTTATAAGGTGTCACCGCAAGAGGTTATCGTCATTTATGATGATATCAGTCTTGAGGTGGGGCAGTTGCGTATTCGAAAAAAGGGTAGCGCAGGTGGCCATAACGGAATTAAAAGTATTATCAGTCATCTGGGAACCGACGAATTCCCAAGAATTAAGATTGGTGTTGGTGATAAGCCAAAGGAATGGGATCTAGCAGACTATGTATTGTCAAGATTTCTTCCACAGGAGCAACCCCTGGTTCGGGATGCTCTAAAAGATTCTTCGGATGCCTGCAAGATGATTATGACATCAGGGATAGAAGCAGCGATGAATCTTTATAATCGCAAAAAATAATTGGAGTGTAATAAGTTTTCCAATAGGAGGAAATACTGTTGAAAACCTTTATAGCGCCCCTGAAAGAATTAAAAGAGTTTAATGACATCAGGGATAACATCGCACGAAAGACTCTGCCGGTACAGGTGACCGGTTGTATTGATTCTCAAAAATGCCATTTAATTCATGGTTTGGGTGAGGGTTTTAAGTTTAAGGTCATTGTGACTTATAATGATATGAAGGCGAAAGAAATCTATGAAGATTATCGCTTGTACGATAAAGAAGTATATCTGTATCCGGCTAAAGATATCATTTTCTATAGTGCAGACATACATGGTAATGCAATTGTACGAGATCGCCTAAAGATTATCAGTAGAATTATTGAACAAAAAGATACCACCATCATAGTAACATTAGATGGTGGCATGGATCGCTTACTTCCCCTAGATTTGGTGAAGGAGCGTATTATAACAATTACGAATTCCTCCATATTGAAGTTGGAGGCGCTTTCTGCTGCCCTGATTCATCTTGGTTATGAGAAGCAGGCACAGGTAGAAGCACCGGGAGACTTTGCAATACGAGGGGGAATCGTCGATATCTTTCCGTTAACGGAGGAAGCTCCCTACAGAATTGAGCTGTGGGGGGATGAGATTGATTCCATTCGTACCTTTGATGTTAACAGTCAGCGATCCATCGAACAGGTGGAGCAGTTGGTGATTTATCCGGCGGCTGAGATTATACCAGATCAAAACAGAATCCGTGATGGTCTTAAGAAGCTGGAGGAGGAAGAAAAGAAGTATTATAAGAAGTTGAGAGAGCAGTTTAAAACAGAAGAAGCCGCTAGAATTCATCAAATAATTGCAGAGTTTAGAGAGAATCTAGAAGCATTTCAGGGTTCGGTAGCACTGGAGAGCTATATCAATTATTTCTATGAGAATACGGTAAGCTTCTTTCATTATTTTGATAATACAGATGCTATTTTCTTTTTGGATGAGCCCGGGAGACTTGTTGAAAAGGGTGAAGCAGTTGAAACCGAATTTCGCGAAGGTATGATTAGCCGTATCGAAAAAGGATATATTCTTCCAGGACAGCTCGATGCCATCTATAGCTATAAGGAGACAATGGGCTTACTGGCCGCGAAGGATACAATCTTAATCAGTACAATGGAGGTTAAGAATAATTTTTACGCTCCTAAGTATAAATATGACTTTACCATTCAGACAGTTGCTTCCTATCATAAGAATTTTGACATTCTAATTAAGGATTTGGAACGTTGGAAGAAGAACAAATACCGTGTTATCCTACTGTCCGGTTCTAAGACAAGGGCGATGAGGCTTAGTCAGGATTTGCAGGATCTTGGATTGAACGCCTTCTATAGTGATGACATGGATCGTGTGCTACAATCAGGAGAAATCATGGTTGCTCATGGTAATCTTAGAAGAGGATTTGAATACTCCTTAATTAAGTTAGTGGTCATCTCTGAAAGTGATATCTTTGGTACGGAGAAGAGGAAAAAACGCAAAAAGACCTCGTATGAGGGTAATAAGATTCAAAGCTTTACAGAGCTTACGCCAGGTGATTATATTGTTCATGAAAATCATGGTCTTGGTATCTATAAAGGAATCGAAAAGATAGAAGTAGATAAGATAACCAAGGATTATATAAAAATTGAATATGGTGGAGGGGGCATTCTATATGTTCTGGCCACCGGGCTGGATGTAATTCAGAAATATTCTGGCTCCGAAGGTAGAAAGCCGAAGCTGAATAAGCTAAATTCAATTGAATGGAAAAATACCAAAGCTAAGGTTCATAGTGCAGTCAAGGATGTGGCAAAGGATTTGATCGCGCTGTATGCGCAAAGACAACAAAAGGTTGGTTACCAATTTAGTTCCGACACGGTATGGCAGAAGGAATTTGAAGAGGCCTTTCCTTACGAAGAGACGGATGATCAATTAAATGCGATTGAGGCTACCAAGAAGGATATGGAAAGTACCGGAATTATGGATCGCCTAATCTGCGGTGACGTAGGGTATGGAAAAACTGAGATTGCAATTCGCGCAGCATTTAAGGCGGTTGCAGATGGTAAGCAGGTAGTTGTATTGGTGCCGACTACAATTTTAGCACAACAGCATTATAATACTTTGGTTCAACGTATGATGGACTTCCCGGTAAGCGTCGATGTACTCTCCCGTTTTCGAAGTGCAGCAGAGCAAAAGAGGACATTGGAGAGATTAAAAAAGGGTAGTTTGGATATTATCGTTGGTACACATAGAGTGTTATCCGGTGATGTAAAATTTAAGAACTTAGGGTTACTTATTGTAGATGAAGAACAACGCTTTGGAGTGACCCATAAGGAAAAGGTTAAGCAATTGAAGAAGGATGTGGATGTGCTAACACTCACAGCAACGCCGATTCCAAGAACACTTCATATGAGCCTGGTTGGTATCAGGGATATGAGTGTTTTGGATGAACCACCGGTTGATCGACAGCCAATTCAGACTTATGTTTTGGAGCACAATGACGAAATTATACGTGAAGCCATAGCCAGAGAACTTGCGAGAGGCGGACAGGTATATTATGTATTTAACCGAGTGAACGGTATTGATGAAGTGGCGAATACTGTTGCGAAGCTGGTTCCGGAAGCCAATGTCGCTTTTGCACATGGGCAGATGAATGAACACACTTTGGAGAAGATTATGTTTGAATTCATCTCTGGAGAGATCGATGTGTTAGTGTCTACAACAATTATCGAGACTGGACTGGATATCTCCAATGTTAATACAATGATTATTGATGACGCAGACCGCTTAGGTTTGTCACAGCTTTATCAGTTAAGAGGGCGAGTGGGTCGTTCTAACCGAACTGCTTATGCGTTCCTAATGTATCGACGAGATAAGATGCTCAAGGAAATTGCAGAAAAGAGATTACATGCAATCAAGGAATTCACTGAGTTGGGCTCCGGATTTAAGATAGCCATGAGAGATCTGGAGATTCGAGGCGCCGGTAACCTGTTAGGTCAGGAACAAAGCGGGCATATGGAGGCAGTCGGCTATGATCTATATTGCAAGATGTTAAATGAAGCGGTAAAGACAATGAAGGGAGATCTTCTGGAAGAAGAAACCTTTGAAACAACGGTGGATTTGGACATGGATGCATTTATTCCCTCCACATATATTAAAAATGAGGTTCAGAAGCTGGATATCTACAAGCGTATTGCAGGGATTGAAAATGAGGAAGAGATGATGGATATGCAGGAGGAGTTATTGGATCGTTTTGGCGATATGCCGAATGCGGTGAATAATCTACTCAATATTGCGTTAATAAAATCCACCTGTCATAATGTTTACATCACAGGGCTGGTTCATAAGGGTAATGAAGTAAAACTTATGATGTATCCCAAGGCACATTTGGCTGTGGAGAAGATACCAGAGCTTCTTACCAAATACAATAATTTGAAGTTGATTCCACAAGCAACCCCATACTTTGTATACCAGTTGACGGCAACCCCTAAGGGGAAGGCGGATACTCTGGCGATATTTGATCAATTGACTAAATTGCTAGAGGATTTCAAATTACTGCGTAGTAAAGCATAGCATATATTATACCGGGGAAGTATAATAAGAAAAACAATACGATACAAGAAACCACTGCAAGATATGCAGGAAAGGGGAACAGGGGATGAAATTAGGAAATAAACTGAGGTTAGTATTACCAATATTTTTAATATTGTTATTATTTACAGCATGCAGCTCGGGCACGAAAAAATATGAGTTATCCGATTTAATTGGAAAGTCAATATCGTCCTTTGAACATAAATCAGCAATAAAGGTGAAGAAACAAAGCAACGGGGTGTATTTAAAAGAGGGAATCGTACAAGTTATAGCTCCTGATAAGAAGGTGACTTCAATTACCCTGCTTGATAATCCTGGTAAATACACGGTATTCGGTGTTACCATTGGAATGAATAAGGGAGATGCAGATCCACTGCTTCAGGTGGCCTTTGGAAAAGAAACCTCTAAGACGATTAATGAAGATAAACATGCCACAATATATACTTATGTGAAGGATGACAAGGCACTTTATATTTGGTACGATGTGGATTCCAACAAAGTTATCAACCTTTCGTATTATAAGGTGGATGCTCAGGATTTGGGGGGCAAGAATGAGGCAACGCCTGCCACCACCGGTGAATTAATGCTTATGGTAGGGGATGTCAAGGTTTATTATAGTGAAGCGATACTATATTTGTTGACTGCTACGGATAAATACGAGGGTGAGTATGGAAAAAGTATTTGGAAGGCGGATGTCTCTGGTAATGGTACAAGCTTTGGTAATATGATAAAGGATGAGATAATCAACCAAATATGTGAGCTAAAAATCATTCATGAGAAAGCACAGGAACTGAAAATAACGCTGACAGAAGAAGAACAGTCACAAGCGAATTCTTATGCAAAAGAGCGTTTTGATAAAATGTCAGATCAGGAAAAGCAGAGCTATATGATTACACAGGAGCTTTTGCAACAAATGTACGCGGATCATATGCTTGCAGATAAAGTGTTTGAGATGAAAACGATCAATGTTAACACGGACGTTTCTGATGTTGAGGCAAAACAAATTACGGTTCAAGATATTTTTATAAAGAATTATAACCTGGATTCTAGCGGTCGCAAGGTTGCACTGTCAACAGAGGATAGGGCGGCAGCAGAATTAAAGGTTCAGTCACTTTTACAGCAGGCGAAAAATACGGACGATTTTCGCGCCATAGCACTTGCGAACACACAGGCAGAGAAGGTGGAATATACCTTTGGTAACAACTCGGTTCCGAAAGAATTTACAGATGTTTTGAAGCAGGAGGCATTTGCATTAAAGACAGGCAAGATCAGCAATATTATTGCGACGGAGGATGGTTGGCATATATTGTATTGTGTTTCTGACTTCAACTCAGATGCAACCCTTCAGGCAAAAGAAAGTATCATTGATGAACGACGAAGCGATATGTTCGTTAAGCTTTACAAGGAATGGTCAACAGGATACGAATTTGTCGTGAATCATGAAGCATGGGAATCGATTCCGCTTGGAGAATAAGGAGCTAGGGATACCGATGTCTGGCATATGGAGGTTATTATGTGTGGAAGATATGATTTCACGGTAGAACAAAGCGAAGAGATTATGGACATACTTAAGAAGGTAAGTGAAAAGTTTCAAGGGACGGAAGCGAAGACTGGCGAGATCTTTCCAACCAATCTGGCTCCGATTCTGATCCTGGAAGAACAGGAGGTACAACCTTCTCTTAGTAATTGGGGATTTCCTAAGTATGATGGAAAGGGAGTAATCATCAATGCTAGGGCAGAAACGGCATTTGAAAAGAAAACCTTCCGAGACAGTCTTGTCAACCGACGCTGCATTGTTCCTTCGACTGGCTTTTATGAATGGGATAGTGAGAAGACAAAGCATATGTTTCATTTGGCGGATACGAATGCATTGTATATGGCTGGCTTATATAGTAATTATGGTGGTGAATCGCGATATGTTATCCTTACTACAGCGGCGAATGAATCAATTAAAAATATTCATACTCGAATGCCTCTGATTATTCCGAAGAAGGATATCAAAGATTGGATTATGGATCAAAGTGCAACTGGTGATTTTTTGAATGGAGTACCACCGCAGTTGATAAGGGAAGCAGTATAAGAATTACGGAGAAAAGAATAAAGAATAAAGAATAAAGAATAAAGAATAAAGAATAAAGAATAAAGAACAAAGAATGGTTAGTGTGTCATAAGTCCAGATTTAGAGATGAAAATGAATGTGTGCACATATATATACAGATGACTTGCCTTACCCACATGCGGTATAAGACAACCGCATGAGGCCGGTCTGCGCATCTGCATATATATGTGCACACATTCATTAATTTATGTTATGGATGACTTATGACACACTAACCAAGAACCAAGAACTAATATGTAAAAGGAACCAATGGGAATTCCTAATCCGGAATAAGGATGGAAGTATACCGACGCTAGCACAAGAATATGGTGTAATTAGTGAAATGGGAGAAGGGGAAGAAGAAATTGTTGAAATGGAATAATATGTATGGTACTCTTGTTATGGGAACTATTTACAGTCGTTACCACAGGTAATAGATGAAACGAAAGAGGAGAAATCATATCAAGCAGATGAAAATAAAACAAATGCTGAATTTAACTTTACAGCTCAATATATTCAATTCCGTATTACAATAGCTATTTATACGAAAGACAGTAAACCTCTATTTAAAATATCATCACTAAAGTTAAAAAAGTAAGTGAAGATGAGAAGTGAACATTTAATCAAAAAAGTGTAAACTGATAAGCTACCAGATAATATTTTACAGCGGTTGAGGCCACCATTAGTGAATATATCGGAAGAAACAGAGGAAGCATCCTAGCCTAGGGTAGATGATACTGCTAATATTAATGAAGCAAGTACCAAAGATCAAGAATAAAGAAATTAAGAATTACGATAACCTTGAACTAAGAACAAAGAATTAAAGATTTATTATAGTATTAATCTCAAGTAGGATGTCTACAGTGCTTAACCTGGTATGATAGGTTAGGGGGTGGAGGCATCTTTTTTGGTGTTAACGGATAAAACTATTAATATTATAGCTGGGTCAGAATAGAATGGAAATATATATTCAACATAGGTCGAAATCTCCTATTGAAAAAAATAGTAATAAAATGTAGAATAAAGTAGATACAGCACTTAATTGACACTTTGTCATGAACTAGTTAACACTAGGTTATTCACATAATGGGGGGACATATGGTAAAAAGAATATTGGCATTGGTTATGGTGATAGTGCTTTTGGGCATACCCGTAAGTGCGAATGCGCAAACTTATACAACTAAGAGTCAGGTCTATACCACTGTTAAGAAAAACCTGATGGCACATAAAAGTGGATTTAAAATTGATATGAATGTAAAGACGATGAACGAGCTACGTAAAGGGAAGGACTTAATGTATACCGTTTTTGCAATGGATGATAAAACCACTTCTAAGGATTTTGATTATCTGAAATTGAATGTAGATAGTTGGAGAGAAAGCTGGAAATGGAGCAATACAACTGGAGCAGCTAGTCTTACCATTACAGTACAATATGCGACTACTGTGGAACAAGAGAAAGCGGTAGATAAAAAGGTTGCAAGTATATTAAAGTCTCTTAATCTAAAAGGAAAATCAGATTATCAGAAGGTAAAGGCAATCCATAACTATATTATTAATCAGGTGAGTTATGATAAGTCACTGAAAAAGCATACCGCATATAATGCACTGATTAATAAATCAGTAGTATGTGAGGGATATTCTCTGGCGGCATATCGTTTGTTTCTCGATGCAGGTCTGTCCAGTAGGGTGATAACCGGTAAGGCAGATGGGGGAGCACATTCCTGGAATATTGTAAAGGTTAATGGCAAATGGTATAATATCGATTTAACATGGGATGATCCTATTACATCAAATGGCAAATCAGTGCTCAGATATGATTATTTCTTGAAGAATAACAAGGCTTTTCAGGATCATATTAGGGATGCGGAATTCAAGACGGATGCATTTAACAAGGCATATCCGATGGCTAGTAGTAGTTATAAATAATAAAACATATTGAATCATCACACCAAAAAGGCTAAAAGCAGCAGTATTGTCACTGCTGCTTTTTCTCTAAGCATTTCTCGGGATCAAGCTTGGTCAACTGCCACTTGCCCTCTTTGCTTTTCATATACTGAGCAATTTCAACGTCTGTGTTATTTGTTAACTGGTAGAAGAGAAAAAGGTAGTCATTACCGTCAGTTCCGTGGAAGGATACTTGTTTTACATAATCTTTTTGCTTGGTAGGGTATTTTTTTTCAATCATATTACACCAACCGCCATATCGAATCTCAATTGAAGAGTCAGCATCATGCGACCATCCGTGATAGGGTGCGCAGAGAAAGTCTTCTCCGGTAAAATCAATACTATTAATCTTATAGACACCATCTTCCTTGATCAAATCAACAAAAGCATAATAATAGGCAAAGTTAGAAGTCCCAGATTCTGTGCCCTCGATTGTCTCAATTTCAACAAAATAGCGAAGTTGATCTGCAGGACTATCATATACAGGAACTTCTTTAAATTTAATCAAACTTGTATGAAGTATGTTAAGGAAGGACTTTATGTATTGGTCATAAGGCAAGCGTTTCTGATATTCCTTGGATAAAAATTGATAAGCCACAGGATAAGGAATCTGAGCACTACCTATGGTTCCGCATCCACTATACTTATCCTCGGCAGAGTTGGAAGCTTCACGTAAGATGCTAAAATAATTAATTAGAGTATCGGTGGGTGTCTTTAATAAATCCTTTGGTAACTTTATCTGATCAGTCTCTTTTTGATAATAAGGATCAAAGAAACGGTAGGTGAAACGATCATTTAACACAGGCAAAGCAGAAGGTCGAAAGTAATTTTCAACACTTGGTTTTGTGTCTATCGTGGTCTGATCTTTGTCTTTTGATTGAGTGTATAACGTTCCACCCATAACCATTTTTTCGGTTACAGTATGAGGATAGAGCTGAAACATTAGAAAAATAGTGATACAAGATAGAAGTACGAAGGTAATGATTAATACATGCTTGCGGCTAAATAATAAAATTTTCATCTTAACACCTACCTTTATATATTGTTATTAATATATATGTGGGGAATGAAAAAATAGGACAAGTATATGGGCAGGAATCAAGAAATGAATAGGGAAAATTGTCCAAGACTGAACAGGAAAAAGACCGGATATAGAACAGAAAAAACTAGATATATACAGTGAAAACGGGATGTAGAACAGTTATAAACTGAATGTTAAACCAGATGTTAAACCAGATGTTAAACCGGATATAGAACCAGATAAAAACCAGTTATTAAACCGGCTATAAAACAATATATTGAACGGAAATAGTAGAGGATATAATGGGGCAATTACAAACCTAAGTCAATAATAAATTGGTTGCAGAGTTTGAATATTAAAACAATAAAAAACAGAAAGCGACGTCAACAATAAAATGTTAACGTCGCTTTCTGTCATAAAATTTTTATTGAGAAATCGATTTAGGGATTTTATTACCGTCTTTATCGATTACGTTATAAAGAACGGTACCCTTCTTGTATCTTAAATCAGCGATTCTATTAGGAGACTCATATAATATTCCACCAAAATAGTCATGGATTTTAAAGGTGGCATTTGGGTCGTTTGCATATTGTGGAGGACACTCTATATAAACTAAAGTTTTAATATCATTATCATCCCATACAAAGCTAGTTCCATATAAAGAGTACTCGAAAACTTTATCTTTTGTATTATAAACCGTAAAATACTCTAGGTCAGGGTTAATATAGCAAACGATAGCTACTCGGAGGTCATCAACCCATTGTAATTGGTTAATCGTTGAGATGGTTGAGGTGGCTTCCTCTACCTTAACCAATTGATTATTAACCAGAAAGCTAGACCTATCATTGGGACTTATTGATAATCCATTAGGAATATTGAGAGGGCTTAGGGTAGGAGCGTTCGTCGGGGTATCTACGGGACGATAGGTTGACTTATAAATTTCATTAACACTACTATCTTTTTTAGATCCACACCCGCAAAAGGAAATAATAATGAGTATTAACAAGAGTGTAATAGGTTTGATAAAGTGCTCCCCCTTTTTAAAGTTTTATCTTTGAGTTCCGGAATCAATAAGTATTACGTATTCAATATCATTTTTAATAGTATCTAAATGGTAGCACAAATATGTACATTTATCAACATATCAGTTCATATTTCTTGGTAAAAAGTAATAAATAATGGATGGTATATAATGGTAATTGTTATTTAAAAATGAAACCATAGGATAGGATTTACCGTCTATATATTTAGAGAAAATTAAATTTCATTAATAAAAAGTTTTTACATTAATAGCAAGGAGATAGGAAGTATGGAGGATAATCAAATTCAAAAAAAGAATAGAATTCAAAGAATAAAGAGAAATAAATTAATTTTAGGTGGATGTATAACTTGTCTTTTAATTGCCTTAGTTATAGTAGGAATCATTGTATATAAAATTGGTAGTGAGAAAGTAAATATAAACAAAGAGCAAGTTAATATAAACATAGGCCAAGCGAATGATGAGACAATCGTTATGGAGCAAGCAAATGAAAAACAAACAAATGAGGGAAGGACGTATGTTGAGCAAGCTAATGAAAAACAAACAGGTTGTGGACAAACAAGTAATGAACAAACAAGTGGTGGACAATTAAATGGGGTATTAGATAAGGATTTAAGTATATTAAAAACACATATGCAGGATTTCTCAGATGAGCCTTGTGTGGAGATACAAAAAGCGTTAAATAATTCAGAAGCAAAAAAAGTATATTTATTATTAAATAACTCTTGGTTTAACTCGGAAGATTTAATTGATTTTAGTCAGGTAGTGACTAAGGATTACAAAGTTTATGCACCAACGAATTCATTTTCATCCTATGATGTGTATTCAGAAAAGAAGGACGGTGATATTGAATGGCTAGGTAATTGTAAACCGTCTAGTCATAATGAAATTGGTTTTTTCAATTTAACATACGCAATGATTGATAAAATGCTTGGAAATGAAAAAAAGTCGAAATATATAATAACTTATTCGAACTCTCTAAATATAATTTTTATCTGGGTACAGAACAAAAATAGTGAATTTATAATACCGCTTTCATTAAATAATTATGTTGGACTTGAAAACGGGAAACGGTATCAACTAGATGAAATAACTAAAATTTTAAAAAGTAACCTTCACTTTTAATTAATGAGCACATATTAAGGGACTGATAATTAAGATAATAAATGCAACATTTTAAATATTACAATAAACACTTACACCAAAAGCAAAACTATTTTAAAAAACAAACAACACAAACTAAAGTAGGAACCTACGGTGTGATATCTTTGTGACGGCGCCTATGCATAAGATGCAATTTTGCCTTACAAATTGCAGCGTTGCATCGAAGCCGGAATAAAGATATCACACCGTAGGTTCCATTCACAATCCCTGGCGTTTATAAAAAAATTATTATCATTTTAAAAAACATTGGACATTATCAAATCCCCCCTCCTCAGTGTATTTCAGCCAATGAATAAGAAAGTGCTACAGGAACAACCTCCTGCATCCTCTTTTCAGCAGCCTTATAATAATTCTCGTCAATTTCAATTCCAATAAAACGCCGATTCAACATTCTGGCAGCCACTCCAGTGGAAGCAACACCCATAAACAAATCGAGCACAAGGTCATCCTCCTTACTGGCTATCTGAATGATTTGCTTCAGTACAGACAGTGGCTTCTGGGTGGGATGCTTGGGATCTTTCAATCGTTCACGTCCGGAGCAAATAGGAGCTTCAATAAAATTATGCATTTCATTCTGTCTTGAGAAATTCCAAGTATGTTTCTTGTTCCACATACAGACGATGAGCTCGCAACTATTGAGAAAAGAAGATTTACGAATGTTTGGCACGGGGTTTGTCTTATGCCATACCATGAATTGAAAGGTATCAAACTCGCAATCGAATACACTATGCCATTTGCCAATCAGATTATAACTGGTAAAAATGAAGATATTCCCGGTAGGAGACAGGACACGCTTGAATTCATTGACGAAATCACGAGGTTCCAGGTCGTTTAAATCCCAATCGGCAACGTCATTATTGATGTCATGGCGCCAGTCGAATTTCATATTACCGGTTGAATATTTGGCAAGATTATATGGTGGGTCACAAAGAATTAAATCAATACTACCGTCCGGTATTAGCTTTAGTTTCTCTAGGCAATCCCCATTCATCAGTAAGTATTGATCAATACTTTTAACATCAATCATAAAATGATCTCCCCAGCAAAGAACCTTAGTCTAGCTATATAAATGCATAATATTTACAATTATAATCCAGCTTATTATAGCATGGATAGGTGAAACAGGGGAGCGAAACCATAGCCAATGTTTCGACAGGAAGCAAGGCAGTCCTATGTTATTACTGTAATTATCTTATAATCTCATTTTACTCAACAGACATAACCAAAAACTATCTCATAATCCGGTCTTGATTTTATTCTATAGATAAATCCGGTAGCTATTTGATATACTTTTATTGCTCAATAGACATATCCGGAAACAACCTCATAATCCGGTCTTAATTTTACTCTACAGATATATCCGGTAACTACCTGCAACGACTCTTTTAAAATGATATCCCAATTCTCTTACAAAACCCTCCATCCAGGCTTCGCATAACTCGTTATATAACTCATTACTTCCACCAACCTCTTCTAGAAAAGGAGATGGAGTAGAAATGCCGGTAATCCACACCACCTCACTATCGCTCTCCATCACAAGTTGATTATAATTTCCATCTACATTAATATCCGGCATATAAGCTTGAATATTAGTATAAATGCCAATGGCAGTAAGATAATATTCTTTGAGTGTTATAGCAAGATTAACTCCACTCTTGGTTAAGAGGTTAATGAGCGCTTCTTTTAACTCCGGTTTACAGTTCACTAGCTTATTAATGGAATAATTATATTGGTACTCGATCTGACACCTTCTTCTATGAAGCCATGAATCCATCTGTTCGTTATCTTCTATTTCCTCGAAAGAGATATTCTCAAAACGACCGAATAAATGCTTCGTTTCTGCCTGCAGATTCACGCCGTAATGTTCCCCCAGTTCATGAATGTCTTCCACGATGGATTGAAGAAAAAGTATTTTGTTATGAATTGCATTATGTTTTGAGTTCACTGATGTGTTCATAGGACAACCTCCCATTATTTAAGAATAGCATCCATCCATGTAGAGACCGTATCCTCACCTCATAGTGGTACAAAATAAAAAAATCTACTGGATAAACGATTGTTTATCCAGTAGATTTGCCTAATAACGATGGAATTATTCTAAAAATAACTTGATGTCATCTTCTACGGAGCCGATACCTGCGATGCCGAAGGTTTCAACAAGAACCTTTGCAACATTTGGGGAGAGGAATGCTGGTAATGTAGGTCCTAAGTGGATCTTCTTAACTCCTAAGTGGAGAAGTGCAAGAAGAACAATTACTGCCTTTTGCTCATACCATGCGATGTTGTAAGCGATAGGAAGCTCGTTGATGTCTTCAAGTGCAAATACTTCCTTCAATTTAAGTGCGATTACTGCTAAGGAGTAGGAGTCATTACACTGACCTGCATCAAGTACTCTAGGGATACCACCAATATCGCCAAGGTCAAGCTTGTTGTATTTGTACTTTGCACAGCCTGCGGTAAGGATTACAGTATCCTTAGGAAGAGCTTTTGCAAAATCAGTATAGTAGTTTCTGGATTTTTGACGTCCGTCACAGCCAGCCATTACGAAGAATTTCTTGATTGCGCCAGTTTTTACTGCATCTACTACCTTGTCAGCAAGTGCAAGTACCTGATTGTGTGCAAAACCACCAACGATGGAACCCTCTTCAATCTGTACAGGAGCGGCACAAGTCTTAGCTAATTCAATAAGCTGTGAGAAATCCTTGTTACCGTTCTCATCCTTTTCAATGTGAACGCAACCTGCAACACCAGTAGCGCCTGTTGTAAATAATCTGTTTTTATAAGAAGGAGTAGGAGGAACAACACAGTTTGTAGTCATTAAGATTGGTCCGTTAAAGCTTTCGAACTCTTCTTTTTGTTTCCACCATGCATTACCGTAGTTACCTACAAAGTTGGTGTATTTCTTAAATGCAGGATAGTAGTGAGCAGGAAGCATCTCGGAGTGAGTATACACGTCAACTCCTGTACCCTGTGTTTGCTCAAGAAGCAATTCCAAATCCTTTAAATCATGTCCTGAAATTAAGATACCAGGGTTTGTTCCAACACCGATGTTAACTTTGGTGATCTCCGGATTACCATAAGTACTGGTATTGGCAGCATCAAGAAGAGCCATACCATCCACGCCGAATTTACCAGTTTCAAGAGTAAGAGCTACTAATGCATCTGCGCTTAATGTATCATCTAAAGTTGCAGCAAGTGCTCTTTGCATAAATGCACTTACTTCTTCGCTGTCGTGCTTTAATTCATTTGCATGCTTTAAGTAAGCAGCTAAGCCCTTTAAACCATAGATAATTAATTCTCTAAGGCTTCTTACATCTTCGTTCTCAGTTGCAAGAACACCAACGGTAGCAGCTTTTGCTTCTAATTCTTCACGTGTGTTAACAGCCCAAAGTGCAGCATCGGATAACTGATTTAAATCAACGACCTTGTTAAGCAAATCCTTTTTAAGGTTTAAGGTTTCAAATACTCTTTGATAGAATATTTCATCATCAAAATTGGCATTTGTAATTGTAGTAAATAAGTTAATGGTAATATAGTGATTTACCTGTGCGGAGATTACCTCTCCTTGAGCACGAAGAGCAGTGGTTACTTCACTTAAGCCCTTTGTTGTATAGATTAGAAGATCCTGCATGATAGCTAAAGCTGGTGATTTACCACATACACCGAATTGTGTACAGCCAGTGCAGCCTGCTGTTTCTTGACATTGATAACAAAACATTTTGTTGTCCATTTTTATTTCTCCTTTTATTTTATATTCATTTTTATTTGTTTGACTTCGTGATTACAAGGTGAGTATAATACAGATGAAGAGATAAAAGTGTAGCTGTGGCTACAAAGTGAAATAATTTTTATTTACTTGTAGAATAATTTAAACAGAACATGGTAGCGACACGAGTTAATAATAGTAGCACTAGATAGCAGCAAGTGATATTACATGCTATCAACCGGAGCTTATAATTCAACTTAAAAAAGGAGATTTCTATGGAACAATACTATCCAATTCTAAATAAATGCCCCCTGTTCCGCAATATTGATGGGACTCAATTTGGCCATCTGATGCAATGTCTGGGTGCGCAGGTGAAGCATTATAGTGCGGAGGAATATGTCTTCCTGTCCGGCAATCAGATTAATCACATTGGAATCATCTTCTCAGGTGTACTTGAGATTATGAAGGAGAATCTTGCAGGGAATAAGCACATTGTTGCGATGGTTGGACCCTCCGAAATGTTTGCAGAGGGAATTGTATGTACGGCAAAGCGCATCTCGCCAGTAACGGTGAGGGTAAAAGAGGAGGCGGACATTCTGCTTATCCCTTATGAGAGAATGTTAAAATCCTGTGGCAATACCTGTACCTTCCACCTTAATTTAATTCAGAACATGATGGTGATTCTTGGAGAAAAGAATTTTATCCTCAATCGCAAGTTGGAATTGCTTACACTTAAGGGTATGCGAGAAAAGATAGCAAGTTATCTGTTAAGTGTATCGAATGATCGTAGCAGTAATATGTTCGAGATTAATCTAAACAGAACTGACCTAGCGGATTATCTGAATGTATCGCGAACCTCAATGTGTAGGGAGCTTGCAAGGATGAAAGAAGAAGGACTTCTTGACTATTACGGGAATAGTTTTAAGCTGATGGACAAGAGTAGGATAGAAGAATGCTTGGAATAAAATCATTAGGACATAATAATGCTATATTGAACCGATTATATACAGCATTTTATGATGAATTATAGGAATATACACTGTAAAATGTTGTTTTTGTGTAGTATAATATTTTGTATATATTTAGAAAATATGGGGACATATTACAAAGGGGTGATAAACCATTGTGAAACGAAGAAAACTGATCGGAGTTATAATATCCGAGACAGAGGAGTTATATCAGCATAAGCTAATGAAAGGAATTATAGCAGAAAGCTATTCACTAGATTATGATGTTGCAATCTTCTCAACTTTTATTAAGGACACCGGTATGCCGGAATATAAATTAGGGGAGAAGAACATATATAATTTAATAAACTTCGATCATTTTGATGGTATCATTGTCGCGGGTCGAACCCTAGCGTTAGAGCACCTGCAGGAGGAAATAGAGGAACTACTGGTAAAAAGCTGCAAATGTCCTGTAATCTACATTGATCAAGAGTCAAATCATTATCCAACCATTTATGTAGAGGATCGTAAATGTATGGAGCAGTTGACCGATCACTTGATTGAAGTTCATGGTTATAGAGATATCTTCTGTTTGGCAGCAGATCCTAACACCCAATCTACCATTAATCGAGTGGCAGGGTTTCAGGATTCCCTTCGAAAGCATAATCTACCAATTGATGAAAGTAAGATTAGTTATGAGGGCAATTTTAAATATTCGGGTGGGAAAAGATTAGCACGTAAAATTATAAACGGTGACATACCAAAGCCAGAGGTAGTAGTATGCATTAGCGATTATATGGCGATTGGTTTGGTGAGTGAGCTTGAGAAGAATGGAATATCCGTTCCAGAGGATATTGCAGTCACGGGCTATGATGCAAGTGATGAGGCCGCGATTTGTAGCACTGTGATAACCACATACTCTCCTCCGATTAATTATACCGGAACAAAGGCAGTGTGCGATTTAACAGAGTTGATGACCGGATGTCGTCCAAATGTTAAGAATATAGCAACGGGACGCTTGGACATAGGACATAGCTGTGGTTGCCATGATTTTGAATTTATGAAACGAAGTAGTATATTAAGAGTAAAAAGAAAAATTGATGATAATCGAATCTTTCTTGATAGTTATATGATGGAAGCGTTGACAGCTATAACCGATTTTGATGAGTGTATTAAAAAGTTCTGTTACTATTTATATCTAATTAAAGACTATAGTGACTATTATCTATGCCTTTGTAACAATTGGGATGGAAGCAATCATCATTATAGTGATGAGAATGATATTAAGCAAGTAACCGGATATACAGATAAAATGCGACTAGTGATGAGCAAGCAGAATCAGGAATATGTAAGGAGCAGCTTTTTCTTTGACACGAAGGATATGCTGCCCGATCTGTGGAAGGATCGCGATAAGCCGAAGGCTTATTATTTCACACCAATTCATTTTAATGAAAATACATTTGGATATGCGGCGTTATCCTACGGGGATAAGGTTAGAGTATTCGATATTACGTATCGCAACTGGAGCAGAAATCTTATGAATGTGCTGGAATTCAATCGGGTGCATCGTAAGCTCTATCGCACCTCCTTCCGTGATGTTTTAACTGGTATTTACAATCGGCGAGGATTGGATCAAAACCTATCCGACGTGTTAAAGCTTATCAGAAATCAAGATAAAAAGTTATTAGTAATCATGGCTGATCTTGATAATATGAAATCGATTAATGATAATTACGGTCATCAAGAGGGTGACAATGTTATCATGGTGGTAGCAGTTGCTATTCAAAGCTCCTGTAGGGGGAACGATATCTGTGCCCGTATAGGTGGAGATGAATTTATTGTAGTTGGAATTTGCGATGAGTGGAATCAGCAATCGACAAGGATTATCAACGGTGTGAATCGATATATTGACAATTACAACAAAACCTCAGGTAAACCCTATCAGATTCAACTAAGTTTGGGGACATATAGTGATTTTATTAAACAGGATGAGGATATCAAGCTAATTATGGATACTGCCGATCATGTAATGTATGCCAATAAGGCACACAATAAACAAAAGAGAATTAGGAATTAAAAAGTCAAAGATTAGTAGAGAAAGAGAAAAGAACGAGAAAAGAAATAAAAGGGCTGTTTCGGAGCAAGGTGCTTAATTTGATGAAAAGAGGTTGGTAATTCGGGTAACCTCATTTTCTTAAAAGCTCACTTGTTTTCAGACAGCCCTTTTTTGTTTTGATTACGTCAGTTATTTTGCTATAGGTGGAGGAATAAGCGGTAAAACCTTTTCAATAAATAAGTTGGAGAGATGGGGGTCAAATTGTGTTCCGGCATTTTCGCGAATCTCTTGAATCGCTTCCTCGATCGATAATGTTCTAGCATAGGTTCTTGAAGCGGTCATGGAATCAAAGGCATCTGCAAGTGTAATAATTCGTGCCTGAAGAGTGATCTCTTCCCCTTTAAGACCTTTTGGATACCCTTCGCCGTCCCATCTTTCATGATGTTCTAAAACATACCTGGCAATATCGGAGTACTCATCATTCGAGGTTAATATTCGATATCCTGTTTCTGCATGGCGTTTTACTTCCACCCATTCTTGAAATTCAAGAGTTCCAAGGGTGTCTAAAATATCCATATTAAGAGCAATTTTACCGATGTCGTGCATTAAGCCCGCGGTCTTTAATTTCTTGGTTCTTTCCGGATCTAGATTCAGCACTCCAGCAAAAATTCCGCATATTTTACTAACTGCTTGGAAGTGATGCATTTCCCTAATGTTCTTCTTATATAATGTGTTCATAATATGCTGAATGGTGCTTCGCTTCATCTGCGCGCTTTCAATCAATTTATTACGATACATAATGTCTTCGGCATCTTTAAAGATTTCACTAATATTGGTAAAGGAGTTGTACTTTGTGGCATGTCCCATAGAGATAGACAATACAACATTCTTCATAACCTCATCAGAAACTGCAGTGGAAATACGTTGCACAAGCTTCTTAGTATCCACAGAATTTGAGTTGGGTAGGAGAATAACAAATTCATCGCCACCGATACGTGCAATCATATCCGTATTGGCACATTCTCTCTTCAAAATGGCTGCAACAGTTGTTAATAGAACATCTCCCGCCTCATGTCCAAAGACATCATTCGTAAGCTTTAGACCATTTACATCTGCCATAATGATTGAAAGAGGGAGGCATTCCGTATCCTTATTGAGATGTTGTATCTCCTCCTCATAATATCGGCGATTATAAAGGCCGGTAAGCTGGTCGTGATAGCTTAAGGAAAGTATTTTTTCATCGGCTTTACGCTTCTCGGATACGTCATTTACAATAACGGCAAATTGATTTATCCTAGGTGAATACGCTGAAACTGCAAAATACCGGTCAAATTCTTCAGAGTAGTTTTCATATTGATGAGGTTCTCCGGTCAAGGCTACCTTGCCATATAAATCAATCCAATAGCTTTCTGTATTGGGAAGGATATCCAAGACGGTTTTGCCGATGATATCCTCTGATTTTAGTCCGGTTAACTCTTCGTAGCTTTTGTTTACACTTAAAAAACGATAATTGATAGGTTTGCCATCCTTATCACAGATAATCTCATGTACAGCTAAGCCAAGCTGCATCTGTGATACTAGGAGGCGAAATTGTTCCTCACTGGTTTTTAAAGCTTTTTCGGCCTTATTCTTCTCGGTTATATCACGGGTAAATGCACAGATGAGACCACTTGTAGGCATATAAGTAGCAATGGTTTCAATGTCAATGATTGAGTTGTCTTTATGCTGGTGACGAGTTTGATAACGTAAAGAACCTTTCTCTTTAATTATTTCAAATCTTTTTTCAATATCCGCCTGAACACGGTGATAAAGAACTCGGGATATGTTGGCATTAATTAACTCGTTATGGGAGTAACCAAGCAAATCACAGAAGGCATCATTGACTTTAAGGATTTCTCCTTTCATATTACATAACCAAAAACCTGCCATTGTAGTCTGAATAATGTTGGTATATTCTTCTTCAAGAAGTTGCTTTTCAGTGATATTTTGAATTTCACCTACAACATTATATGATTTATCATCGTTGTCACGAAAGGCTGAAGATAAAGCGTGAAGGTAACATAGCTTTCCATCCTTGCTGGGGTATTCATATTTCTCATAATTTAAAAGTCCAATCACAAAGGAAACTGCAATAAAAAAACCAGTGGTTAGGAAGGGGTTAAGGGTGAAATTGGTATTTATATAATAATCAAAGCAAATATGTATCAAGCCTAGAAAGCCAGCTACAAGAATAGCCTGTTTTCTAAACCAGATACTCGCCATAATAATCGGGATATAAAATAGATGAGTATAATTAATATTTAATTTTAAAAGGATACTAATAAAGCCCAAAGCGATACTTACGATAATTGAAATAATCAATATCAATAAATGTTTATTGTAAGTCGATTTGATTTTCATACGAAACACTCCAATCGGAATACGTAAATTATGTGAATTACATACCAGGTATGTTCAATCATAATTCAAAAAAATTGTCAATAATGCTAATCGATGCTAATTATAACAGATTACGTGAAGTTCGTATATAATATTGTCATATTCTGTACCAATATTAATAAAATAGTTTAAAAAACATAGATATTCAGCATAAAATATTCCAAATATCTATGTTATATTATTTATTTTCAAGTTTTCAGAACAATTGTTAAAAATTCTTTGCTGTTTCTTTTGCCGATGCAATAGCATTGTTGATGATCTCATCAATGTTATTACCGATTACATCTAACCCCTCTGCTGCAATGGTAGTAAAATCAGTAATTCCAAGAAAACCAAGGATTGTTCGTAAATATCTATCGCCCATTTCATAGGAAGACAATGGCTCTGCAGAGTAAACACCACCTCTTGAAGTAATGTGAACGGCTTTCTTGCCAGTGCACATTCCGACTGGACCATTTGCCGTATATTTGAAAGTGATGCCAGTAACCGTAATATAATCAATGTATGCCTTTAAAATTGCAGGAATGCTGAGATTCCAAAAGGGTGCAGCAATGATATATTTGTCTGCTTCTACGAACTGATAAGCGTATTTTAAGATTGGATGGTCGTGAGCGGTTCCTTCAGCAGGAGTGTGAAGTTCATTGATTTTGCCAAAGGGAAGCGGTTCGATACCCTCTTTATACAAATCAATAGTAATGATTTCATCATCTGGATGAAGTTTTTTATACTCCTCCATAAAACTGTCTGAGATTTTAAAAGTTCTTGATTCTCCATCTGGTTTTGCATTCGCTTTTAGATATAGTACTTTACTCATAGTTTAAACTCTCCTTTTTATATAATGTTATTTAACAACTACTATGTAAATTATTAAAAGGCATAATTCACATAGTAGTTTTGCCAACGAAAGCATTGGCACAAACTTATAAATAGTAGAAATGTAAAGATTGATAGGAATTATTAAATAGAATACACCTTTGTTCGGCCAATCAAATTCGAAGAATTTTGGTCGTATATATTGTTAGTATGGATGCTTTGATGGGTTATTTATTCACAAAGAAGATAAAGCAATCAAAAGTTATAAAACTTCGAAGTGAATATTGTTATAACCTTTCTTTAAAATAATTATACGATATCCTTTAGATTATGCAAGTATATGGGAAAAAATATAAGAAAAAACATTAGTAAAAAGATAAATAAAATATAAGAAAAAATTCATTATATGTGATACAATATTTTTAAATTTTATTGCTACAATATAGTTGTGTTTAAGTTGGCTTATGTCAGAGGTGATCTCAGAGGTGATGTTAGAACTGATATCAGAACTGATGTTGAAACTTAAGTGGAAACTGATGTCAGAACTTTTGTTAGAACTGATATCAGAACTGATATCGGATCTTAAGTCAGAACTTATAAAAAATGATGATATAAAAGGTACGATATAACATGTGCTGAATACGCTTATGTGAAAAGGTGCTCAGATTAAAGATGCTGATAAAGTGTGATATAAGTTGTTTATTTAAAAATGCTAATATGATAATTATTTATATGAATTAACAATTGTGGAGGATATAGAATGAATTCAATTTTAAATGAGATAAAAAAGATTGGGATTGTACCCGTGGTTGTGCTAGATGATGTGAAATATGCCTTGCCACTGGGAAAGGCATTATGTGAAGGTGGACTTTATTGTGCGGAAGTAACCTTTCGAACCAAGGCGGCTGCCGAGTGCATCAAGTTGATGTCACAAGAATATCCTCACATGCTAATTGGTGCGGGTACGGTATTAACCACGTTACAGGTGGACGAGGCTGTAGCAGCAGGAGCCAAATTTATCGTGTGCCCAGGGTTTAATCCAAAAGTGGTACAGTATTGTATCAAAAACGAGATCCCGGTTCTTCCTGGATGCATCACCCCAAGTGAGGTGGAGCAAGCAATCGAACTTGGGTTGGAGGCGGTTAAATTCTTCCCGGCTGAGGTTGCTGGCGGCTTGCCTATGATCAAAGCAATGGGGGCTCCTTATACAAATATACTGTTCATGCCAACAGGAGGAATTAATGCCGACAACGTAAAAGAATATCTTGAGTACTCCAGTATTCTTGCTTGTGGTGGAAGCTGGATGGTCAAAGAGGAACTGTTACAGAAACAGGATTATGAAACCATAAAACAATTAACGATAGAAGCAGTAGCTATCGTTAAACAGTATCGATAAGGAGAAGACCATGGCAAAAGTAGTAACCTTAGGTGAAATTATGCTTCGTTTATCCCCGCCAGGGCATCAAAGATTTGGACAGGCAGTGAACTTTGATATAAATTATGGAGGGGCAGAAGCCAATGTGGCTTTTTCTCTAGCGCAGTTCGGACATCAGGTCTCTTATGTAAGCAAGATACCAGCAAACCCAATTGGTGACAGTGCAATACAAACACTGCAAAAGCAGGGAGTGGATTGCACCCACATTGTACGTGGTGGAAAGCGATTAGGAATTTATTATTTGGAAAATGGAGCGTCCATTCGCCCCTCAATGGTAGTGTATGATAGAGCTGATTCCTCTATAACGGAGGCGGAGGTAGAGGAATTTGATTTTGATGCAATCTTTGAACAAGTGGAGCTGTTTCATGTAACAGGCATTACTGCGGTCATCAGTGACAAGGCAGCAAGAGTCACTCTTGAGGCGATGAAGGCAGCGAAGAGACATGGCGTGTGCATATCCTTGGATTTGAATTACCGTGCTAAGCTTTGGGCAGAACAGATTGAACAAAAGCAAGAACGCATGTGTTCGTTAATGGATTATGTAGATATCTGTTTTGGTAATGCCTTAGATGCTTCAAGATGTCTGGGTTACCGTGATGGTACAACAGATTATCTAACAAGTGATTACAGTATAAGTGTTAAAGATGAAAATATGGCAAAGGTAGTGAAGCACTACGGCTTAACTTATCTTATTACAACACTGAGAAATAATATTAGCGCCTCCTTTAATGAATGGTCCGCAGCCGTATCGGATGGTAATATTCTGTATAAGGGAAAGGACTACCAGCTCGATATTGTGGACCGTGTTGGAGGTGGAGATGCCTTCGCAGCAGGTTTTCTACATGGTCATATTGTGGGCAAGTCAATGGGCGAGGCACTGGAATACGGCATCGCCGCTGCAGCCATCAAACATACCATCCCTGGAGATTTGAACTATGCTACGGTACAAGAGGTGGATGCTCTGGTTAATGGCGGGGGTAAGGGTAGAGTTGTGAGATAGAATTGAAGATAGAACAAAGAAATTGAAAAGAATAATGACCTGGAGAAATTGATATATAACAAGTTGATTATAAAGTAAATTAATATGTTAGCCAAATATATGCTAACGTCTAATAGATATTAAAGGTAAGGGATGGAATGAAATTTGGGTTAGGATAATCTTTCCTATATCATTAAGAAAGTTTTGTGCTGATATTACTATGATTTGGGGGTAGTGATATAACCAATTATTCTTTATAATGAATAGTATCAGATATTAGAAAAAGGAGCGACAAAAGATGACCATACAAGATATCAAAAGAACGATAAAATTGCCCATCGCTGTAATTGTTGTTTTTTTCGCCATTTTAGGAGGTGGAGCAGCCACAACGGTGCATGCTGCTACCAACATTGTACATATAGATTTAAAACTTACGGACGGAAGCGACATTACATATGCTGTGAATGTCGCATTGCTAGAGGCACATTATTATGCAACGGAAGAGAGTCCTTATCTAATAAGCATACCAGAAGGTAATTACACAATATCTAGCCGGCTACGAATGTTCAGCAATACAACGCTTGATGCTACAGGCGCAACCATTAATTATTCGAGTGAAGCAGAGGCTTCTAGTAATTTAATTATGGCAGGTTACTCGGCGGATAATAAAAATGCTAGTTTTGGTGGTTATAATGGCTATTCCAACATAACCGTCGTGGGAGGTACATGGATCAGCCCCCTTTATAACAAAGGCACCATAATCCGTTTCGCACACGGAAAAAATATCACCATATCGGATGTCACACTATCCGGTGGTGGGTGTGCTCATCAAATGGAGGTATGTGCTATCAATGGATTTACAGTGATCGGATGTACCTTTGAGAATTTGAAGGCCTTTGTGAATAGAGCGGACAAGCAGGAGGCACTTCAGTTGGACATACCCTGTTCTCCTGATGTATTTAAAGAGGTATATGATGATGGAACTGTAATGAAGAATGTACTAGTATCTGGATGTACCTTCAAAAATGTTCCAAGAGGTGTAGGAACCCATACCGCTCTTCTTGGTGCCTACCACGAGAACATAGTGATTACCAATAACACCTTTATCGATGTTGGAGAAGAAGCAATAATTGGCTTGAACTATTATAACAGCCAGATTACCAACAATACCATTATCAATTGCGGTGGAGGAATTCTTTTCCAATATTTTAAAGCGAACTTAAATTCGGTTTATGCCTCTGTCACTGATGGAAGCTATGTAAAATCTGTTCGACACGATGCTAAAACCGTGATCTCAGGCAATACTATTTCCGTTGCTTATACGGGTGATAGTGATGAATATCAGGGAATTAAAATCTATGGTTATAACTTAACTGCAAATAAAACCGGCGCATATGGTAAAACTATTCCTGCAGGAGATTACTATATTTCGAATGTAACGGTAGAAAATAATACCATTAATACTGCCGGACACGGTGTTCATCTTATGGACGCAAAGAACTGCAAGATCCAGAACAATATCATCAATGGCAAGGGGTATAGTGCCAAAGATGCAAATGCGACAAAATACGATGGAATCTTTCTGGAACAGAGCAGTTTAAATGCAAAGATTTACAACAATCATATTAAAAATATCGTTCGAAATGGGATTCTTCTGACCACATCTTCAACAGCCAGTCAGATCAGTGCTAATGTGATACAAGATACCGGTCGCTTCGGAATTGGACTCTATAGCGCCTGCAAAATGACAGGCAATATCACCAATAACACTATTAGCAATACACGTGATAGTGGAATCTCAATCTCTACAAAAAGTACTGTTGGAGAAATCAAATCCAATCAGATCAACAATGTGAAGGGCTCAGGCATCGTTGTTTATTCCGAGTGCACTGTCCTTGGAAACATCTCGTTAAATACATTGTGTGACATTGGCTACAACGCTAGCAAAAATTCCAATGCAATCTCCATCAGTACGAAAAGTAAAGTAAATGGAAGCATTAACCAAAACATTATCACACGAGCCAAGAACAAGTATTCCTGCAAACAAGGCATTCTTCTATATAAAGCATCTTCTGTAAAAAAGGGAATCACCAACAATCATGTTATCGCAAATGAGGCGCAAGGAATTATTATCCTGAGTATTCTTAATAATATGAATATAGCTTCCAATCAAATCTCTGATGGAGCAGGTAATGGAATTCTGATTCACCCTGGCACTGCGCGCTATAAAATTACAATTAATAATAATGTAATTACGGCAACGTCCAGAAAGTATGCTATTCACGCAATTGATGGATATGTTTCCATCGTTGGTAATACGGTTACAAAGAAAAGTCTTAAAATTAAAATTGATAAGGCTGTCAAAGGCAGTGTAGATAAGAATATTATCAAGTAGAGGCCAACAGAAATAGATATGCCATACTAATTCCTGAATGCTACGCATTCATCGACACGCGGGCTGGCGCCCACTACATCAAGAAAAAATAGCTCAATTACGAATTAATTCGTATTGAGCTATTTTTAACTTTGGTAGCATGGCTTATAACTTTCGCGATTACTCCCACTCAATAAATTAACATATTTGTTAATCGAGAACTGTATTAAGTGTGATTTGTTTCAGGTATTACTTTATTCTTCACTTCTTTGTTTATTGTAATATTAAAATCCTACCTTTCATAATTTTTAATTACATCTAATGCACTTGAACCAATTTCGGGGAACAACGGATAATTATTAATTTTATAAACACCTAATAATTTTTTCGAAATTTCAGCAACATTTTTTTAATAATAAGCTTAATTAAATATTGATCAACATCATCTATTGAAAGCAAAAGCAAAAGTGCTGGTAATGATAAGGCTTAGTATCAGTTTCAGAAATATATTGCCTATTGAGTCTTATAACCTCAATTGTAAATCGAAATTCCATACCTAAACCTTGATTTACATTGTGATAATTTATAAATTCATTGTATAAACAAAGCAAGAATCTCGCCTTACAAACTCAGATACTGAAATGTTAATCATAA
>Ga0302215_10000025_pt1 | contig 130688 bp, 121 predicted proteins | sample II_Fen_N3_1_FD_194580 | JGI IMG/M metagenome (GOLD analysis project Ga0302215, IMG submission 194580) | Peat permafrost microbial communities from Stordalen Mire near Abisko, Sweden - II_Fen_N3_1 | ecosystem: Environmental > Terrestrial > Soil > Wetlands > Permafrost | place: Sweden: Abisko... | reverse complement strand
GAAGACTACCAGGTAGATAGGACAAAGGTGGAAGTGCGGTAACGTATGTAGCTGATTGTTACTAATAGGTCGAGGGCTTGACCTTAAAAGGTTTACAGTAATAAACGGACAAAAAACGTTCGTAAATGGATGGAACATTTTCGTGTGTAGGTTAAAGTCAATAGGAAACAACTATAGCTCAAAGCAGAATGCTTTGGGTTTTTTGTTGTATTCAGCCCAGAGTATAATGCTTCGGGCTTTTGTAGATTATAGCTCAAAGCATGTTACTATGGGCTTTTTCTGCATTTTAAATCATAAAGTAACAATTTTCTTTATATATAATAAACAAAAATCAACAAAAAGTCTGTTAATTTTTAAGTTAATAAAAGTATTTACAAATAATAAGGTATAATCTATTATAGAAATATATTCTAATTAATTTCTATTATTTACATTTCGGTATTTCAAAACATTCCCCAACAAATAAATTGAAAAGGAGGTTATTGTTTGAAAATAGCATTCTGGAGCATTGCAAATGAAAAATGTAATGTATCTGCTAATTTGGCAGCAATAAGTGTAGCTAGTGTTAATCGCTATCCATATTCTGTAGTGGTATTAGAAAATCGATTAAATAACTTAAATCTGGGCAAGGCATACATGGGGAACACAAGTGTCAGCTTGCTTAATGAAGTCGGCACAAATTACTATGATGGTGGAGGAATTGAGGGCTTATTACGCAAAATCCATAGAGGAGCGATATGTGCAGAAGTACTTAAACTACATTTAAGAGAGATTATTCACGACCATCTTTACTATATTCCGCAAAGTAGAGTAATTCATAGCGAATTATTTGATTATGAATTTAATCATTGTATTCAAACACTGTTTCGTCTGATAGAAGAAAACTCGGATATATGCTTTATTGATACGGCAAGTAGCAACAATCTTAGTACCAAGACAATTCTTGATGAGTCAGATTTAATCGTTGTGAATTTATGTCAAGATCAAAAAGTATTAGATGAGTTCTTTCAAAATTATTCCTCGCTAATTCCCAAATCAGTTTTTATTATAAGTAATTATGATACTCGTGCATTTCTTAGAAGAAAGAGAATAGCACAAATTTATGAAATCGCTACTGAAGATATAATCATCATTCCTAAAAATATTTCTTATCAATTAGCTTATTCAGCTGGTTCAGTAGTTGAATTTATCTCAAGTAATTATTCCTGTCTTAGAGAAACCCCAGATTTTCTATTTTTAAATTCTATAAAAAAGGCATCTTATATTATTTTGAAAAAAGCTGCTAATTTAATTAAACAAAAAGAATTATCCTTGTACAGTGGTTTTTTTATTAAACTTTCAGTTTTGTATTCCATAAGTGACTATTGGGTAATTGCTTAGTAAAGCTATCTATTGTCCATGATGGGATATATTCACGTATCATTAGGAGATTTAAAAAATGAGTAGTAACTTATATTTAAATGATTTGAGGAATGAAGAACAAATTCTTGATGAGTTAATCGAGTATTTTACTAACGTTGATACTAAATCGCTTAACTTGGTGAATAGAGGTATTAAGTCTAAGGATTTGTTCCATATTGATGTAAAAGAATTTTTGAGAACTCGTCAAATTGTAGATAATGTGGCGGAACAAGTTTGGGAACGATATGAGAAATTTCTGTGGGGTTATTATGTTCTAGACGATCTGATCAATGATCCATCTGTGTCAGATATAAAGGTATTAAATGAAAATAATGTCCGTATTAAGAAACTAGGAAGGCGTAGTAATTCTGATGTAAAGTTTAGAAGCAAATATGATTTTAAACGCTTTGTTGATATGGTTGCTGTCAAAAATAAAACAAATCTTAGTGATATTAATGCAATTCAAATCTTTACGGACAAAGATAGTAATCCTAACTTTATCCTTCGCTTTAATGTTTCCACATCTTTTGTAAATTCTACTAATTCCCCATATTTACATATAAGAAAAATACCAAAGAACAAATTGTTGTTTTCAGATCTAGTTCAAATGGGTGTTATGAATGAAAATATAGCTGACTATCTTATCAGGGCGGTCATAGACAAACCGGGTCTAGTATTCTGCGGAAAAGGTGCTTCAGGAAAAACGACGTTGATGAACGCTTTATTAGAATGTATACCACATGATGAAAGTGGTTTGGTAATACAGGAAAGTGAAGAGCTATTTTCTGATACCCATCCTGATTTAATGTTTCAGAAAGTAATAACTTCTAAAGGTGAAGGGAAAATTCAATATACATTAAAAGATCTTGCAATCAATGGTTTACTTACAGATTTAGATTGGTTTATTATTGGCGAAATTAAAGGAGGGGAGGCATTATATTTTCTTAATGCATCTTATACCGGGCATAAGGTTATGTGCAGTACACATAGTAATAGTTCGTCACAGGCTCTTGATAAAATAGCAGATTTTATTAAGTATGAGAGTGATTATAGTAAAGAAGATGCTTTAAGAATGCTTTCCTCTCTCTCAACAATAGTATTTATGAAAGATTTTAAGGTTACAGAAATTTCAGAAATTATAGGATGGGATGATACAACCCGTAATGTAAAATACAAAAGAATTTTTTAGTAAATTAACTTGGGGGTAATGTAATATATGCTTCTTGGATTTAAGATTTTATTTTTTGTTTTGATATTGTGGGTAACCTATAAAGCCTATCAGCTTATTATGGAACATCAGATTGCACAAGTTACCATCAAAAAATTATACAAACATTCCAAAAATGAAGCTACGATTCGTGAAGGTGTAGAGAGGAGAAGTAGAGAGGAAGAGGGAAGAAAAGAAAAGGATAATTTTTTGAGAAGAATGGATGTACTTATTGACAGAAGTGGTCTTTCGTTAACACTGACTTTCATTAATACAGGCACTTATATATTCATAACTGTAGTTGCAATTATGATGTGTTTATTGATTACAGTAAGTATTTCTCATTCTCCTTTTATAGCTTTGGTTACTAGTTTGAGCACCTTGTTTATGTCATATCTTATTCTTTATACTTTTTCAGGTGTTAATTATAAAAGGACGGAAAAAAATATATTAGAGTTTGTAAATCTATTGGAGAATTACAGCAAAACAAATGATGATATCATAACAATTCTTTATAAAGTATATCCTTACTTGGAAAATCCACTGCATGATGCAGTAGAAGAGTGCGTATTTGTAGCACGTTCTACCGGGGACGTGTCCAAAGCGTTGATGAAGCTAGAAAATAAAATTGAATTGGAAAAATTCAAAGAGATTATTAGAAATATTGAGATATGTTCGCGTTATGAAGCAAATTATGAAGAAATAATTAAAGATAGTAGAAAAATGCTTCGTGAGTATATCTCAAGTAGAGAAGAAAGAAAAGCTCTTATAAAAAACAGTCGAATTGAAATGGGAATTATTATCACTTGTTGTATATTCATCATTAGTATATTGGATAGTTACAGCAGTATAGGTGTAATTAATGTACTGTTCCATTCCCTCATTGGCAATATTTTATTAGGGTATTGTGTTGTTGTTTTATTTTTGACTTTTTGGGTATTAATTGCTATTGATAAATAATATATGGAAGTGAAAGAGGTGACAAACATGGTTCAATATATCTCAATAGCAAAGAGTGGTATGTTAATTATAATTATCCTTTTCATATTTGTATTCTTTCTACGCTATTCCATAAAAGATAAAACAGTAAAAATGAAGCTGGTGGCAAGGATGAAAATACAAGAATCTATGAAAAGAACTCATATAGATTTTTTGAATTATAAAAGAATGGATATCTACCTATCACAGTATGGTATTAAATTTATGTTTGGAGATAAAATTGACCCAATAAATTATTTTGGAATTAAACTAGCGTCATCTTTTTTATTTTTCATAGCAGGAATGAAGTTAGGAGGTTTTCTTCTTGGAACTGGTCTTTGCTTTTTCGGTTTTATTGCCTTTGATTTTTTAATTTGGCTCTCTAATAGCCAAGATAATGAAAAGATGGATAAGGATATCTGTTCTATTTATGACACTCTTCGCTTGCAGACGAAGGCTAACGTATATCTGTTACAAGCACTGGGTGACTGTTATCTTTGTGTAAAGACAGAACGTCTTAAGGCTGCTTTATTAAAGCTAACCAGCAATATTATTACTAATTCTGAGATTGATGTTGCGATAGATGAGTTTAATCTGCAATTTAAGAATAATTATATCGATTCATTCTGTATTATCATTAAACAGTCGTTAGAAAGTGGAAAAAGTGTTCAGATTCTTGAGGATATGTCCAATCAGCTTATAGATGTTCAAAAAGCCATTAATATGAAAGAAAGAGCGGCATTGGAAAGAATTATTCAATTATTTCAGTTACTATTCTTTGTTGGTATGATTGGAATATGTTTATTTTATTTGTGCTTGGAAATAGGGAATGGACTTGCATCCTATTAATCATGATAAAAAATATAATAATATTATGAAAGGAAGAAATATGTATAAGTTATTATTAAAAAAACAAAAGTTAGTAGAAGTAACTGAAAAATTATTAAAGGGTTTAACTAAGAAGGACAGGGGAGGTAAGGAGATTATTGCAGAAATTGGACTGGTAGTGGTTGCGGTCACACTATTATTAATTTTTAGAACACAGATATCCAGTATTATATCAACTATTATGTCGAAGGCCTCCACTGAAATAGATGCCCTTTTTAGTTAATCAATAGAAATCAACTATGATTCTTGCTCAGAAAGGACATTAATGATAAGTGTTAATCGCAGAGGTTATTTGACAAAAAAGGATCCGGGTAGCATGGTTGATTTTGTCTATGTTTTATGTGCATTGGTTATAGTAACTATAATTTGCATTATTATGATGAATTGGTATTCTGATCTAGACAAAAAGACGAAGATAGAGATGCTAGGTAGGGAATATATCTTAAGGATGGAGACATTGGGATATCTTTCTGAGGAGGATCAAGATAGTTTGATCAAAGAGCTTAAGGAATACGGGGTTATAGATATTACGTTGACAGGAACAACAAAAGAAGCAGTCGATAACGGTAATAAAATAATTTTAAATGTTGTTGGAAGCCTGGAAGTTAATGCTTATCAGCTGGAGAACTGGCTTCATATGAAAAAGGGAAGAAGACTTATTCCAGTTACAATACATAAGTCTTCTACGGCAAAAAATTAAACCACAAAGAATTAAACCACAAAGAATTAAACCACAAAGAATTAAACCACAAAGAATTAAACCACAAAGAATTAAACCACAAAGAATTAAACCGGAAAGAATTAAACCACAAAGGATATAACCAGAAAGAATTAAACCGCAAAGGATTAAACCACGAAGAATTAAACCACAAAGAATTAAACTTGCAAAGAATTAAACCGCAAAGGATTGAGCAGCAAGATTAGACATCAAAGAATTATATAGTAGAGAACGGAATTGTAATGTACGATGGAGAAGTTAATGAAAAAAGATATTGGTTCTAGCATAATTTACTATGTTCTTATTATGGCGCTAATCGGGATGGTATGTCTGTTGGCATCATATGTAATTCGGATGAAAGTTGTAGGGATAATTAATGAAAATGCACAAGATAGTGTTGCACTGTCAAATTTGGCATCTGCCCTTATTGATGCAGATGAATATAGCAGATCAGGAATTATTAAGGTGAAGGATATAGATACCTCCTACTCTATTTATGAAGATGCGCTAAGAGAAAATATGAATTTGTCAATTGATATGTATCCTTCAAACTCTAGTTATATTACATCTAAAATTGATGTATTGGAATTCTCTATTTACAATGTTGAGGGGTTAGACATTACTCACATCCGAAGATCCGAAAGTAATGGAACATATTTAGTGGAAACAATATTTTATGATGGTCAATTAGGGATTTTACAGACACCGGATGGTGTCATTATTACCAATACAACAATATACAGCAAGGTGGGCTTTACAATAAGAGGATTTATGAACAGCGAACATTATGTTTGCAAGGAGGGATGCGTCGATATTGTAAACAATTAATTATGGGGAAAGGATGGTGATTCTATATTTCGAAGACGATTATTAAGGAAAAATAAAGATAGTGAAACAAGAAAAAAGAATAACCCCATTAAAAAGTTTCTATTTAGTTTTCTTCTAGCAGTAATAGCATACATTGGGCTTATTAACTTAGAAAAATCATTATTACAGGACTATGAGCGTTGTAATGTTTTAAGGGCAAAGGGTTTTATTGAGGAAAATACTGAGTTTACCAAGGATAATGTAAAGAATTATTTCTATTCTGATGAGATACCTGTAAAGCTTAGAACTGAAAAATCAATCCAATCATTTGATGAGATTGTAGGTTCAGTGACATGTGTATCACTGGATAAAGGTGAAATCATATCTAAAAACCGATTGATATCAAAGACCAATATACTCAAAGGAATAACACATCCTGTGGAGGTAAGTTTTGAAGCATCCGATCTATCACAGGTTGTAGGTGGAATACTGCGAAAAGGTGACATTATTAATATTTCGGTAATAAACAGCTTAAGTAAAACTAATATGGAGGTGCTTAATTCTGCGTATGTTGAAAAGGTTTTTGATACAAGTGGAGTGAGAATAGAGAAAACACAAAAGGATGCTTCTGCCGTTATTTTAAATGTAATCATAGATAATAGTGCCGTAAAGGACTTTAATGAAAAAATTTCAACTGGGGAGGTGAGAGTTAGTAGAATAGGTAAGATTCCATAACGAAATTGTATAGATAATATAGCTAGAAACTTTGGGCTTGTAAAGATGGAGTTGCAGCAAGATACTTTTTGTTTCTTATAATAGAGTAGCTAAAGGTTAAGTACACTTCTGATGATGAAGGAGCATTAAGATAATGTACACTTCTGATGATGAAGGAGCATTAGGAATATGTATACTTCTGATGATGTAGTAGCAGCAAGATAATTCACACTTCCAATAATTGAATAATAGTTAGTTTATTTACACTTCTTATGCTCGAATAAATGCCATATACTATGCGCTTCTAATATTTCTGTTAGTTTGTTCTCTTAATAAGTTCTACATTTCTTAATAGTATTTAAACTAGGTTGAAAATTTTGCTGGAGTTTATTAGAATAAAATTACAAAAACTTAAGAAAGCAGGGGATTTCGATGAGAAGAAAAGTGATATCAATGGTATTAGTAGTTACTATGATATTGTTGACATTTATGAATGGGGTAAGTTCTGAGGCAGCAGTAAGAGTTACAAAGAAAAATGATAAGGTTTGTGTTACAGTTACAAGTAGTCTATACACGAGCTATTCAACTAAATCTAAGAAAATTGGAACATTGAAAAAGAATGAAGTTATTAATCGAATTGGTGTTACAAATAGTGGATGGACAAAAGTTGTTATAAATGGAAAGAATGCTTATGTCTTAAGTAAATATGTAAAATTAATCACTACAACCAAAAAGAATGATAAGGTATTTGTCACTAGTTCTATAAGCGTTCACTCTAGCTATACAACTTCATCTAAAAAACTTGGCTCGATTAAAAAAAGTGAAGTTGTACAACGGACTGGTGTTACGAATAATGGATGGACTAAAATCGTATATAAGAATAAGACTGCCTATGTTTCAAGTAGCAAAGTCAAAGTAATTACTGTGACTAAGAAAAGTGATAAAGTATATGCCTCTAGCTCTGTAAGTGTTTACTCCAGCTACACAACTGCATCGAAGAAACTAGGTTCTATAAAAAAGGGGGGAGTAGTGCAACGGACTGGAATAACGAATAATGGCTGGACAAAAATTTTATATAAAAAGAAAACGGCCTATGTTCCAAGTAAAAATATAACTACAAAAAAACCAACATCGCTACCATCAAATATGATAGATCCGAAGCATTTTTCACAATATGACCCACAACTGAAGGGATTGGTTAAAAGTGTTGATGCTAATACAATCGTAGATTTTAAAAGCTATATGGGGTATTTCAATCATAATGATACTAGTTATGTTTGGAGTGATGAGTGTAAGAAAATTGCGGTAAAGATTATAAGAGGTGATTTGAAATGGGATAATAACTACAGAATCTTTAGAATGACTGGAATGACGGATAGATATCGCACAACGGATGCTTTGGATTCCTTTTTAGGTTCGGTTGAATATTTTCCGGAATGTAAAGAGGTTGCTATTGTTCGTATTACATACATCGATAGATGGAATTCAGGTAGCTATAAATTTGTATGCGTAGCAAAGTAGTATAAGTAATTTACACTAATTTGTTAAGGGGGTGATGAAATATAAACATAATTATAAAATGGATGAAAAGGATTTCTATTCCATTATTCATAATTATATCAATTGTCATGTTGCCTAGAAAAGAAGCATTTGCAGTGACTCAGAACCCTATAACATTTTATAATACTTATTGCAGGGATGATGGGTACGCTATTCAGTGGGTTACAGATGCATATTACTTCTGCACTAGGGGCAAGACAGCCAGTTCTAATTCTACCAAATATTCTACGCTGGGCTTTAAAATCACGGCACCTGACAAATCATATGCGAATGCAAAAATTGGTGGAGATTGCATAAAACAATGGGGCGACTCAGTACAGGATGATACTTATACTTATAATTTATATAAGGTAGAGTACACTGACATGGTAAATTATATGGCACTTTACAACGGTAATTCAAGTAGAGATATAGATTTATATAATAGTTTTACAAGAGAGAATAATAAACCATTATTTAAATTCGATGCTATTATGACAGTTGTTTTAGGTGATTTACCTCAAGGCATAATGAAAGAAGATATTAATGGTATTTGTACCTATACAGGTAAAATTTACAGAAGTCTTAGTGAAATTTTAGCTGCAGCAAATTGGTCCGATGCAACTGATGTGGCATTAAAAAAATATTTTGAGATACCAGGGGATGGGGCAAATATAAGCGTTGGAACGAAAACACTAATTATGAATGAAACTATGGCACCAGCGAATGGCATGTATTATAATTCTACACAAAAAATGTATTATGCTAAATATGGTACAGCGTTTCAAATTAGGCAAGATGCTATATCTAGTTATGTCTCTGAAAGTTTCCAAGCCAACATGAATTGGTTAAATGTAGTGGATAACAAAACGGGTAATTGGTTAAATCATATATTCTTTATGTTACCTCAAGGACTTAATAAAACGACTACTAATTTATATAAGCAGGAGGAAACGAATACTGGCGGCGGCATAACTGATGATCGTGTGACGTTAACAGGTTGGACTACATCGCGTACTACATATGATAAGTTAACCACTTATGCAACAGTTAAACCTACAACCAATAACGATGTTATAAAATTTCAGCCGAGAGCTAGGATTTATAACGGAAATAGTTATACCAGCGCAACAACGAGAGCAAATGCAATCAGAATATTAACCGATTCTTGCCCAAACGGAACATATGATAATGCAAAAAGTATTATTGTTACAGTAGATGGGAATGCGCCAAGTGGAAGCTTTTATCCAAACTTATCTAGTTGGACAAATCAGACGATCACAATACGTTTTACACCTACTGATTCACAAGCAGGTGTAGACCATTACGCAAGATATAATGGTATGAGTTTAGATGGAGGAGTTACTTGGACATGGGATACTACAGCTGCAGATCATGATTTTTCTGCAGAAAAATACAATGATTCTGATCTTATTACAGAAGGTTTAAGGCGAATAAAATATTCGGTATACGACAATGTAGGCAACGCCAGTACAGTATATAGCGGTGTTTATAAAATTGATAAAACTGACCCAAGCGGTATTTTTACACCAAATAGTTGTACCTGGACAAGTATTCCTACTTACAATGTACAATTTAATCCATCTGATGATACATATGGAAGTGGGGTAAGAAATTGGACTTATCAAATTAGAACATCTGCGAATAAAGGAAGTACATGGTCAGTTTGGTCGTCAACTATACCCATAACGGGAGATATAACTGGATCAATTCCCTTAACTCCATCGGATAATTGTAATTTGTATTATCAAATTCAGTGTGTCGTAACAGATAATGCAGGTAATTCTGCTACAGTATCAAGTGGCACATTCCAATTTGATAGAAAAGATCCAATATTATCATTAACACCTAACACGGATTGGCAAAATTCTTCTGGTAGTACAAAGATAACACTTACTGCAAGTGATGACGCTAGCGGAATTTCTTATGTAAAGTTTGGTGGAAAAAGCAGTGCCCTAGATGCAGGTTCAGAAGTAAATCTTACGGATAATGGTTTATATAAAAATGGAGCAACTAACGTAACAAGTAATGGTACCTACTATTTTACCGTAGCAGACCGAGCAGGTAATAAACAAGTGGTTTCTTGTATTGTATCTTCCTTTGATACCTCAGCCCCCTCAATAGTTATAACCCCAACGTTAAGAAGTTGGGCAGGCACTGGAGGTAATTCAGCTGTACCAGTTGCAATAAAAGTTACTGATACCTTAAGTGGGTTAAAAAACATTATAATTCAAACTAGGAGTAAAACAAGCGAAGCTGGTACTTGGAGTGATTGGTCAAATATTGCATCTATTACTGATTTGGAAATTGGATCCTCCGATAATGTCTATACTAAGAATATTACATTAGACACACCGGGTGCGGCGTCGGGACAAGCAGTTATATGGCAAATTCAAGTATATGCTACAGATGATGTTAATAATTCTTCCTCATGGGTTAAAAGCGACGGCACGATAGGATATCAGATTGATAAAGTAATGCCATTTGGTAATTTGAGCCCTAATAATTCAACATGGTCTAATTCATCTGCGTATCCCGTAACGTTTACTCCATCGGATGCTCATAGTGGAGTGAAGCAGTGGGCTTATCAGATAAGAAGCAGTAGCGACAATAAAACTACTTGGACAAGTTGGTCGCCTGTAGGAGCAACAATTGTTACAGGCAGTTCATCAACAACCCTTCAATTTAATCCTCCAGCAGGAGCTGGTACTAGATATCAGATTAAATATCTAATTACGGATAATGCAGGCAATACTAGCTCGGAGATAACAAGCGGAGATTATTGTTTTGATCGCATTGCTCCTTCAGGAATATTTACACCAAACACCTGTATATGGAGAAACACAAACTTATCCATTTCGTTTAATCCTAGTGATGCAGGATACAGTGGTGTTAAGCAGTGGAGATATCGTTTATCAAATAATAATGGTTCATCATATGGAGCGTGGAGTAATTATGTTGTAGGAAGCACAAATATAACAATATCCACAGAAGGCTATAATATTATACAAGCAGAAGTAACTGATAATGCTAATAATATATCTACTATTAAAAGTGGGCAATATCTTATTGACAAGACTGCTCCATCAGCAAAGTATAGTAAGTCTAGATTTGATTCAACGATGATGATTAACATTAATGATGTTATTGAAGCGTTATCTGGGATTAGCAATATCTATGTGGACATCTACGATAAGGATAATCCAAAGGTATATATCCGCCAAATACTTACTCAGATAAACGAAACTACTAGTTATGAAGCAGAAGTAACATTAACGGAAGCTTTAAAAACTGCTTCATCATTGGCTATATATATTTATTTGGTTGATAAGGCTGGTAATGTTAAGGTGCTGTCAGATGAAACAACCCTTGATTTTACCGTAAATGCTACTGTAAAGCGTGTAATTGAACCAAATGATCCAATATTCAATCCTGGGCAGCAGGGAATGATTTTGATTTCACTTTCGGGATACGTAGATAAGGTAAGTATTACGTTTGAAAGTATTTTTAATCAAAGCGGTATTGCTCAAGATGCAGAGTACACTTTGATTCCACAGGAATTTGCTGCAGTCAGACATCTATTTTATGTTCCACCTTCTTGCCAACAAGGGAAGTATGTGGTGGAGGTTACAGCATATAGGAAGTCAGAGTCAAAAACAGTGTATGCTGATTTCGATGTACAAACGCTTAAGATGAATAAAATTCGTACCAGAATTCGTTCCCATTAACGAATATTATCTTATTTTTTTCTTAATTTTCTTAATGTTCTATATATAAAATCCAGGTGAATATTTTATGATGATGAATTTATTATTATTTGCATTATCGCTGCTATTAGCGAAATTAGGCTATTATATACTTGATAAATTGAGTAAAATTGATGATGATTTATTATTTTACGTTCGATTGAGGGATATGATTATTTTAGCTGTTTTTTTGTTTGTTACTTCGCTAATTTTGTTATACAAAAATCAACCACAAGTAACTGCTCAACTTATTTACATATTAATTCTCTTTTGGTATCTATATCTAGTTGCATGGATTGACTTCTACACAATGAAAGTTTATCGTATTTCAAGCATTCTTTTTTGTCTCATAGGCTTAATTAATTTTATTTGTTATGTTCCATCTTACGAACGTATCCTCGGACTAATATTTTATATTGTATTTTTAATGGTACTTAGTGTAAAAAATATGTTTGGAAGAGGAGACATCGGAATTTTCATTTCAACATCCTTGATTCTTGCCTGTCTTAATTACAATGAATTTACCATTACGATACTATTACTTCACAATGTTTTGTCAACTTTGGTTTTTATAGTTGTGAACCGAAAGCATATTCACATTAAGAAAATAAAAATGAAAAAGGAGATAGCATTTGCACCAAGTATTGTGATCGCAGCATGGATTATGACAATCATTTATTTTTAATCTACTTTACTATTAACTTCATAATGAATGCACGATAAGGGATTATTTTTTTCGATATTAAAATACACTCGTAGTAATATATCTATGAAAAACATTTACAAGGGAAGAAAGTCATGGTAATATCCGATATAGAAAGAAGAATTGTATTATATGATTTATAATACAGCACTTGAAGCAAAGGAGGAATTCCATGGAAAGAAGAGATAAAGTCAATTACTATTTGGATTTGGCAGATATGGTTTCACAAAGGGGAACCTGTCTTAGAAGACGTTATGGAGCGGTTATTGTTAAGAATGATGAAGTTATCTCGACGGGTTACGTTGGTTCGCCTAGAGGAAGAAAAAATTGTACTGATGTTGGTACCTGCGTACGTGAGAAAATGAATATACCTAGAGGCGAACGTTATGAGCTTTGTAGAAGTGTACATGCCGAGGCTAATGCGATTATCAGTGCGTCGAGAGATAAGATGATGGGTAGTACTCTTTATCTGGTAGGTACAGAAGTAAAAAGTGGTGCCTATATTGAGAACTCCAGTTGCTGTTCCATGTGTAAGCGATTAGTAATTAACGCCGGTATTGATAGCGTGGTTATTCGTGATTCAAAGGATGAGTATCGAGTGATTGATGTAAATGACTGGATTAAAAATGACGAATCTCTACAAGGGACTTTCGGATATTAGTTGGATTAAATTAATAAGAAGGGATATGAAGTTGGCATTAGCCAAGGTCATGTCCCTTTTTTTAATACATCTAGCAATATGGCGCAGTATCTGGGGGATGCCTCCAGCATGTATGTGGCAATTCATATTCCAAATAGGTTTTTTGGAAAACAGTTTATTCACACCTGTGAAAAGAATGAAGTGAGATTACAAACTGCATCATTATATTGCACTGTAGAGGCTAATCATATAGATAAATTACTTATCGTATATGGGTATAAAAGTCTTGCACAGATTTATTAGGGGATTACGGTATAGTGTGAAATGATAGCAGAGAGCGAAATGATAAAGCGACAAGTGATAAAGCGACAAGTCGTAAGACTATTTGGTAATGTTGTACTAAAAAAGCTTTTGAAATTATAATTAATTGTAAATTATTTATGAATAATTGTATAATTTTCATGGAATAAGCAGATAATAACCCTACATTAAAATTGATAGGGGATGAATGATATGATTAAAATAATGGATATAAAATCGGAAATTGACCTTCAATCAAAGCATCCACACGTTAAATCACAGTATAAAAATAACGATAGGCCACAGGTAAAAAACAATATTGAACATGAATTATTTTATCAACAGAATGGAAGATATCCTGATTCTGAAGAAGATAGTATATCTCAGGATATAAGTGATAGGGCAATTGAAATTGAAGAATATTTATCAAAATAAAATTGCCAGATACTCCTTTACAATTTAAAACAAATGATGAAGATAAAAATGGAAGGCTCAGGCCTTCCATTTTTAATGTGGTTTATAGGAAAATAGATAGAATTAAAGTTAAAAAACCTACACAATAAAATTTAATTTAGTTTTGCAATTTGTTATTTATATTATTTAATTAAGGCATCTAGAAATAACATAATATAATCTAGGTAACTGAAGTAACATATAATTCATTTAAGTCATTAACAATTAACCCATCTTAATTAAGTTTCTTCTAATAGTGGATTATATTATGGGTCGGGGTGTCATATTTCAGCCTAAATCTAAATTATGGCTCACTAATTATTATTAAGTATTTATCGTAGCCTACTATTGAAGCCCCTTTAAATCACTATAAAAATTTGGATAGGAAATATCGACGCATTCGGCTTCAAGGATGTTGGTTTCGTCCTCTGCAAGTAAGGCAGCAATTGCAAATGACATTGCAATTCGATGATCGGATTTACTCTCAATCGTAGTACCATGAAGAGGGTTACCTCCAGTAATAATCATCCCATCTTCCGTGCCAGTGATATCAGCGCCCATATTAGACAAATTATTGACCATGACGTCAATTCGGTTGGATTCTTTTACTTTTAATTCAGCGGCATCTTTAATTATGGTTTGGCCTTTTGCAAAACATGCAAGAATTGCAATGATTGGTATCTCATCAATTAAGGTCGGGATAATATCGCCACCTACTTCTGTTCCATGTAATTCACTGTGCTTCACTACGATATCAGCAACTGGTTCACCACCATTGTCGATTACATTTTCTAAAGAGATATTAGCACCCATTTGCTTGCATACACGAATAATTCCGTCCCTTGTTGGATTAATACCGACATTCTTAATTACAATTTCAGAGTTTGGTATGATTAATCCAGCAACTATAAAATAGGCTGCAGAGGAAATATCTCCAGGTACATTGATTTTTCTACCGATTAGATTTGGATTTGGTTGGATGGTAGCAGTATTCTGAATGGAGGTTATACTTGCGCCGAATTCCGTTAACATTAATTCGGTATGATTTCTAGATAAAGAAGGTTCGGTTACTGAGGTCTCACCTTCTGCATATAAGCCTGCAAGTAATACGCAAGATTTGATTTGTGCGGAAGCCACCGGCGATAGGTAATGTATTCCTTTTAAAGCAGATTGTTTTTCATTGGAACCATTTATCAAAAGAGGGGAACGGTCATTGCCGCCAATGCTCCTAATATCGGCACCCATCCTAGATAGTGGTGTCATAATTCTCCCCATTGGCCGTTTTTGAATGGACTCATCCCCGTTTAAAGTAATTTCAAATTGCTGGCCGGATAAGATTCCGGAGATTAGTCGCATCGTAGTACCGCTATTGCCGACATCCAACATATCCACCGGTTTGGTTAAACCGTGGAGTCCTTTTCCATGAATAATAACCTGATCGGAGGATAATTCGTTGATAATATCAATTCCTAATTGGCGAAAACAGCGAATCGTGGATAAACAGTCAGCACCTTGAAGGAAATTAGTTACTTCCGTGGTGCCACTTGCTAATGCACCAAACATGACTGCTCGGTGAGATATGGATTTGTCTCCGGGTACTGTGATCGTTCCTTTTAATGGACCGCCTTTTTGAAATATCATTATTCGATTCTCCTTATTCACGTAAAATTATCTTATTAATATGTTCCTTGTTATGGATTGTATAGTCTTGTGAAATAATATATCAATATAACTATGATAAGTACAAATCAGTATTCACATTATTTAAACAAACCTAAACTGCGCTATAAAGTAAATCACCATAGATATCAATCGCTTTAATGTATATAAATATTTTATATTTTTAAATACGAAGATATTTATTTGCGCTCATAAATATGATAATTATATCTTCCTAGCAAAGTAGTCGCCTTCGTCTGAGCGCCCTCATCAGAAAATTCAATTCTAAGTACTCCTTCTTCGAATTCTCTGTTATGAATAATCCCGATATTTTTTATGCTGATTTGATTGCTTGCAAGCAAGGTAGCAATCGTTGCGATAGCGCCTGCTTCATCCATGATATCTAGATAGATTTCAAACATTTTCTTCATCATACCGATGGATTTATTCGGAATTGAGCTTCGGTATTCGCCGGCACGATCAAACATCGTATAAAGATAATCCTCATTCATATGGGCAAGTGCATTGGAGGCTTCTTGAAGTGATGCAATATATTGATCCAACAGTTCTTTGATATCGGGGGCATTCGTAAGACAGATGTTTTGCCACATGATTGGAGAGGAGGAGGCAATACGGGTGATGTCTTTAAAACCTCCCGCTGCAAGCGCTCTCATTTTCTCAGTTTTATCATCAGAATCCTGTACAAGATTAACAAGTTGGGCTGCGATGATATGAGGAACATGGCTGATGGCAGCAGTGATTTTATCATGCTCATAGGGATCAAGAACAATTGGGATAGAGCCCATTTTTTCTACTAATCCATGTAGGAGAGCTAGCATGTACGCAGGAGCTTCCTTGGAGGGAGTAAGTATGTAATAAGCATTCTCCATCAGCAACGCATAAGAATTCAGATAGCCCATCTTCTCGGAGCCTGTCATTGGATGACCTCCAATGAATTGCGCATCCATTCCAAGCTCTTTTACTGCGGTATGGATATTACCCTTAACACTACCTACATCGGTTAGGATGCAGGTATTCTTTAAAATAGGCTTTAATTGTTTCAAATAGTTAATGTTAGATAGCACCGGAGCGCATAAAAAGAGGAGATCGCATTCTGTAAAGTGATCTTCTAGAGAGCTTGTGATTGCATCCAGCACTCCGTCAGAATGAGCTGCCAATAAATCGGCACTTGGTTTATCTTTATGGTAATCGTAGGCGAAAAGATAATAATTACTATTTATCTTCTTCAAGGCTCTAGCGATAGAACCTCCGATTAATCCAAACCCAATAAAGCCAATCTTTAATTCGCCCTTAAAATCACTTTCTAAATCGTTCATGAAAACCTCCTAGTTTATATTAAAATTTCCTTCCCATCAATTCAACAAGAGGAGATAGCTCTCTCATTAACTTTTCAAACTGATTAAAGTTAAGAGATTGAGGACCATCGGATAATGCCGTCGCAGGATTTGGATGGGTTTCAATCATCAAACCATCCGCACCAACAGCGACGGAACTCATGGCAAGTGGTTTGACATATGCACGCACACCGGTTGCATGACTTGGGTCAACAATAATCGGTAAATGGCTTTTCTCTTTGATCACAGGAATTGCACTGATGTCCAGGGTGTTTCTGGTTGCTGTTTCGAAGGTACGAATACCACGTTCACATAATACAACATTTGGGTTGCCTTCTGCAATAATATATTCGGACGCATTTAACCATTCGTCGATGGTTGCGGATAAACCACGTTTTAATAATACCGGAAGACCGGATTTTCCTGCTTCTTTTAATAAGTAGAAGTTCTGCATATTACGAGCACCGATCTGAAGCATATCCACGTATTTTACAGCAGTTTCTATCGCATTAAGGCTGGTTACCTCGCAAATCACCGGAAGGCCGGTTTCTTCTCTGGCTTCCTTCATATACTGAAGGCCTTCTTCCTCCAAGCCCTGGAATGCATAGGGGGAGGTTCTTGGTTTATATGCACCTCCGCGAAGAATATGTGCTCCAGCTTTTTTGATAGCATGAGCGGTAGCAAGTAATTGTTCCTTACTTTCAACTGCACACGGTCCCGACATCACTACCATTGAGCTTCCTCCGATGGATACATTCCCAATTTTTACAATAGAAGGCTCCGGATGAAATTTCTTATTTGCCAGTTTATAGCTCTCGGTTACGGCTACTATTCTTTCTACATCCTCGAATATCTCAAGGTTTTGATCCAAAAGCTTGGACTTGTCGCCGACAACGCCAATGATGGTTACTTCTTTACCTGCGGAGATGTGGGCATCCAACCCTTTCGATTCGATAATATTTTTGATTTGCTCTATTGATTCTGCTTTCGCACGAGGTTTCATTACAATAATCATATAAATGTCATCCTTTCAAAATAATTAGTATTAATAAGTACAAGATATAATTTGCTCCTTTGCAAAGGATATTTCTACCCTCGGTAAAGGATATTTCTGCTCTTCTGCAAAGGATATTCTACTCCTCTTATAAAGGATATTTCCACTCCATTGCAAAAATACTTCTAATCCTTTGCAAAGCATATTCCTAATCTTTCAAGTTCTGTTTCGCGAGTTTCAATAGAACACTTTGGCATATAGAATAGTGCGTAGCTATCTTGTTTTGCCATTATACTCTGAAAAAATTGCACTGTCAATACTCTATTACTTTAAAGTGTTACGGTTTAAAGTGTAAAAGAAAGTTATTTGTCAATATTTCCATAAAACTATTGTAAAACAAATTCAGTTCTAGTAAAATATACTAAGAAGTATTTATGGGTGATTATATGTATTTACTAACAAATTTCTCGAATTATCAGAAAATTTGTTAACCCAGAAAACCTACTTACTATTCGCGTATTGGAGGAAAGCTTATGAATGTTTTTACTTCAGAAAAGATCCGCAATGTTGTTTTTTTAGGCCACGGTGGCTGTGGCAAGACTACTTTAGTCGAAGCCATAGCGTATACAACAGGAATACTCAAACGTCAGGGAAAAGTAGAAGAGGGAAATACGATCAGTGATTACGACAAAGAAGAACAAAAGAGATTATTCTCCATCAGTACCACAGTAGTGCCAATTATTTTTGAAGATATTAAGATTAATTTATTTGACACTCCGGGTTATTTTGATTTTGTTGGAGAGGTGGAAGAAGCTTTGGCAGTTGCCGATGCGGCAGTTATTGTTATTTCAGCGAAGGCAGGTGTTGAAGTAGGAACAACGAAGGCATGGGATTTCTGCGAGAAGTATAATTTACCGAGGATATTCTTTGTAACAGATATGGATGATGATAATGCAAGTTATCGTGAAGTGGTAGAGAACTTAACCGAGCGATATGGTAAGAAAATCGCACCTTTTCATATTCCGATCAGAGAGAATGAGAAATTCGTAGGTTTTGTAAATGTTGTAAAGATGGCAGGCAGAAAGTTTACCAATGCCAGCAATTATGAAGAATGTGAGATTCCAGAATATAGTAAAGAAAATCTTTCGAAGACTAGAGAAGCTTTACTGGATGCAGTTGCTGAAACCAGCGAGGAACTTATGGAAAAGTACTTTGCGGGTGAGGAGTTTACACAGGATGAGATATCTATAGCACTTCGAAATAATGTGATAGATGGCTCCGTTGTTCCGATATTGATGGGTTCAGGTATTCATGCTCAAGGAACAACAATGTTATTACAGGCAATTGAAAAATACTTCCCGGATCCGACCAGAATGAAAATAAGTGGTACTAATACAAAAACCGGCGATGAATTTGTTGGAGATTATGATGAGAAGAAGCCATTTTCAGCAAGAGTATTTAAGACCATTGCGGATCCATTTATCGGTAAGTTCTCATTGTTTAAGGTTTGCTCCGGGGTAATTAAATCGGATTCAGTTATCTTTAATTCGGACAAGGAGACAGAGGAAAAGGTGAGCCGCCTCTATATGCTAAGAGGAAAGGAACAAATAGAGGTTCAGGAACTTCATGCAGGAGACATTGGCGCGTTAGGTAAATTAAGTGAAACAGTGACTGGAGATTCGTTGTCTACCAAAGCAGTTCCAATTAATTACGCTCGTATCTCAGTTTCAACACCTTATACCTATCAACGTTTTAAAACAAAGAATAAGGGTGATGATGATAAGGTTTCACAGGCACTTGGTAAGTTGATGGATGAGGATTTAACCTTAAAGTTAGTGAATGATAAAGAAAACAGGCAAACGCTTATTTATGGTGTTGGTGACCAGCAAATTGACGTTGTTGTGAACAAGCTCTTTACTAAATATAAAGTGGAAATTGAAATGATGAAGCCAAGAGTACAGTTTAGAGAGACAATTCGTAAAAAGGTACGTATTCAGGGCAAATATAAGAAGCAATCTGGGGGACACGGTCAATATGGTGATGTTCATATTGAATTTGAACCTTCCGGTGATACAGAGAAAGCATTTGTATTCCAGGAGAAGATATTCGGAGGTTCCGTTCCAAAGAATTTCTTCCCAGCTGTGGAGAAGGGAATTGCAGAGTCCGTCTTAAAGGGTCCGGTTGCAGGTTATCCGGTTGTTGGATTAAAAGCAACCTTAGTGGATGGTTCCTATCATCCTGTAGACTCCTCTGAAATGGCCTTTAAGATGGCTACAATTCAGGCCTTTAAGCAAGGTTTTATGGAAGCATCACCGGTACTTCTTGAGCCGATTGCCTCTTTGAAGGTTACTGTTCCGGACAAGTTTACTGGTGACATCATGGGTGATTTAAATAAGCGCCGTGGTAGAGTTCTTGGTATGAATCCAATCACAGGGAACAAACAGGAAATCGAAGCAGATATTCCAATATCTGAATTATACGGTTATTCAACGGATCTACGTTCGATGACTGGTGGTAGCGGAGAATTTGCTTATGAGTTTAATCGTTATGAGCAAGCACCTTCCGATGTACAGCAGAAAGTCATCGAAGAGAATGCAAAGGAAGAAGAATCAGAAGGTTGATTGAAATAAGTAGCATTTGATTACAAATGTAAAAAGGTTACAGCAATTTTTACTTGCTATCTAAGCAAATATAATGAATAATAATAGGGGGCTTTCGTGATGGACCTACTTGAATAAATAAATTCTTGCAGGATAATACGGAGCCTCCTAATATGTGCGAAATGAGATAAAAGGAATACTTTTTTTTGGAGAGGTCGCATGTTAAGAAAAGGATATTTGCATCTATCTGTATTGGAATATATACGGATAGTGTTTCATAAGTCGGAGTTAGAATGACAAATGAATATATGCGTATATTTTTTGATTCACTATACAGATGGATTAATACAATCTAACCGTATAATAGTACCTAAGTATATAAAGAGGATTCAGGTATATCACTCTTTTTATAAAACGAATGAATAAAGGAGATTATTTATGGAAAAGTTTTTTAAACTTAAGGAAAATGGCACAAAATTTTCCACAGAAGTTATTGCCGGAATTACAACTTTCTTTGCAATGGCTTACATCATCGTTGTTAATCCCCAGATGTTGTCACAAACAGGTATCCCATATGGTGCAGTGTTTTTGGCAACAATAATCGCATCTGTGATTGGTACCTTAGTAATGGGACTCTTTGCAAATGTGCCTTATGCACAGGCGCCTGGTATGGGTCTTAATGCCTTCTTTACCTTTACAGTAGTTTTTGCTTTAGGATTTTCCTGGCAGCAGGGCTTAGCAATGGTATTTCTTTGTGGTATTATTAATGTTATTATCACGGTTACTAAGATTCGTAAGATGATTATTAAAGCTATCCCAACTAGTTTACAGCATGCAATTGGTGGCGGTATTGGCGTATTCATCGCATACATCGGTGTCAAAGATGCGGGATTTCTTAATTTCACATCTGATCCAGGTAAGAATATAGTACTTAAAAGTGGTACAGTTATCTCTGACAGTAGCGCAGTTCCGGCCCTTGTTAAATTCAACACACCTGAAGTACTTTTAGCTTTAATTGGTCTTATTATTATTGTTACGCTCTTAGTTCGTAAAGTGAAAGGAGCAATTTTCATCAGTATTATTCTTACAACAATTATTGGTGCTTTCATGGGTATTGTTGATTTCTCAAAAATTGGAGAAACCAATGATTTAAGTAAATCCTTTAGTGAATTAGGTTCAACAATCGGTGCTGCATTTGGCCCAGAAGGAATACAAACCTTCTTCAAAGAGCCAGCTAAGCTTCCATTGATACTTATGACAATCTTTGCATTTAGCTTATCCGATACTTTTGATACAATTGGTACCTTTATCGGAACAGGTAGAAGATCAGGAATCTTTGATGCAAAAGATGAGAAAGCATTAGAAGAAGGATCCGGTTTCAAATCTAAGATGGACAAGGCTTTGTTTGCTGATTCCATTGCAACAAGTATCGGTGCAATATTTGGTACCTCCAACACTACAACTTATGTTGAAAGTGCTGCCGGTATTGAAGCAGGCGGACGTACTGGTTTAACTTCTGTTGTTACAGCATTATGTTTTATCATTGCTATGTTCTTTGCACCTTTTGTAAATGTTATTCCAATCCAAGCGACAGCACCTGCATTAATTGCTGTTGGTATTATGATGTTAGCATCATTTAAAGATGTTGAGTGGAGTGATTTAGAAGATGCAATACCTGCATTCTTTGCAGCAGTTTTCATGGCTTTCTGCTACAGCATTTCCTACGGTATCGCAGGCGGATTTATTTTCTACTGTATCGTTAAGGTTGTTAAGGGTAAAGCAAAAGAAATTAGCCCTGTAATCTGGGTTGCATCAGCATTGTTTGTTGCTAACTTTGTTATATTAGCAATCATTAAGTAATAAAATTCAACAAATAATAATGATGAGCAAATTTGTATTCTATAATTAGCTCAATAAATAAGAGTTTTTACTTTATAGTTCAATTACTATGAGGTAAAAGCTCTTTTATTTGTAAAGCTATTTTATGTATCAATGGAAACCTATTTACTTTTATTTATAAAACTATTAACTTTTGTGTATGATAAATGTGTAAAGTAATAATAAAAATCCGTTGAAGAATATGACTTTTATTGGCTTTTTACAGAAACTTAAGGACAAATCAAGCTAGCGGATACGGCTTGGAATATCCTATATAATATGGTAATATTATTCTACAAATATATATTAGGGAAGGGTGGAAATAAGATGAAATTGATATCAAATTTAAGAATTAGATGGAAGAACATGATTGATACCATATTACGTTTTCCATTAACAATCGTTTTGTTGGTTGCTGCATCAATTATGAACGTAATCTCAACGAGTAATGTAAATTATGTAACAGTTGGCTCGACACAGAATGAACTCTTTTCCAAGTTATTTGTAGCGTTTTTACTGGGCGCACTTGTGAGTGTGGTTGGTCAAATGACTTTTGAACGTTTTTTTAAAGAACAAGCTATTAGGTATGTATATATGGGGAGTGGGGTCTTGTCCTCCTTAGTGTATTATATTGCGATCAAAAAAGCGAATTTAGTTGATGTGGAATTAGGAATACGCACAATCGTAATCTTTTTTATACTTATAATTTTATTTATTTGGATTCCTGTTATCAATAATAGGTATCATTTTAATCAAAGTTTTATGGCGGTATTTAAAGCTTTTTTTACTTCCATATTCTTTACAGGAGTTCTATATCTGGGTATTGCTATGCTTCTAGGAGCAATTAATCTCTTAATTACAAAATTAAATGGGCAGATATATCTGCATTCTGCTACCATTATATTTGTTATACTTGCACCGATTTATTTGCTATCACTTATTCCGAACTATTATAAGGAAGATGAGGATTCGGAGCATATCAATAGATTACTTTCGCCCTCTAAGTTCCTTGAGGCTTTAATTTCATATATTATTATTCCTATTACAATTGCATTTACAGCAATTCTACTGATATACATTGTAATGAATATTACAGGTGAATTTTGGACGGATAATTTGATGGAGCCTCTGTTGGTAGCGTATTCCTTAACCGTGATTGTCGTTTATCTTCTTACTTGTTGCTTGCAAAGTGCTATTGCGAAATATTTTCGTTTGATTTTTCCTAAGATTCTCATCCCTGTTGTGTTGTTCCAAACAGTTGCTTCCGTTCTCAAGATTAATGAGGTGGGTGTGACCTATGGACGTTACTATGTCATTCTGTTTGGCGTATTTGCAATCATTGTAGGAGTTCTTTTTTCCATACTACCACTGCGTAAAAATGGGATAATTGCACCAATTTTAATTGCATTATCACTTGTAGCAATTATACCTCCAGTAGATGCATTTACTGTAAGTACCTCAATTCAGGTATCTCGATTAAAGGAGGCTTTACAAAGGAATGATATACTTAAGGATGACAAAATTATTGGTAATAAAAATGTTGCTCTAAAAGACCAAAACATAATATCCTCCTCTATCACTTATTTGGATCAAATGAATGATACAAAAAGGATTAAATGGCTTACCGCCTATACGAATTCAAATAATTTCAAAGAGACCTTTGGATTTGATCAGTATGGTGGTAATAGTAACAATAATTATAAGTATATTAATGTTTCCAGAGATGAAAATACTCCTATATCAGTGGACGGTTATGATTATCTTGTTAGGAAGAACTTGAATTCCAAAGATGAGAATGTGATTGTTAGTAACTTTAAGCAAGATGGCAAAGAATACAGTATTAAAGTGACTGGAGAGCAGAATAACAGACAGATTGTACTAGAACAGAACGGTCAAATTGTAGTTTCCTTTGAATTGAATCAAATTATTGCCAAATTTAAAGATTCATCAGAAAAATCACCGGTTAGTTCAGAGGAAGTAACCTTTACAAGCGAAAATAATGCAGCGGTCTTAACTCTAATAGCCAATAACATCAATATTAATGAGTATGAGAATGAAGATAATAAAGAATTATTCGTTGATCTTTATATCTTGCTAGATATTAAATAACGAAGTAGAAGTATTTATAAACTGCATAAACCAATTTATATAAAGTAAGATTCACAGATTAACTGCTCTAGGTTAAGATTTATATTGGAATTGCCGATAAATTACTATATCAAAATTAATAAATGGAGGACATGTTTCCATTTCCTTTTTCCTACTACCTTTGACTTTACAAAAAGGGAGATTAACACTATAATGAATTATAAGGAATTGTGTAAATTGTGATAAAAATATGACGAAATGCGTAATAAGTCTTATGTGGAGGGATACAAATGGAGATGGATATGTTAAATGAAGGCGAAGCAAAAGAAATTGAAATCCTTGAGTTCAAAGCAGGAGGCAATTCTTATGGTATCAGTGTTAATGAGATCAGAGAGATCTTAGCCTATAACATGAAACCAACACCTGTACCAAATGCTCATGCATTTATAGAAGGTATTATCATGCCTAGAGATTTTATTATTACGATATTAGATTTTAATAAATGCTTTAATTTAAACTCAGACGATGAATTTAAAAATGAAATGATTATTAACACTCGTTTTGGAGATTTAAATATTGCACTTCATGTAGATAGCGTGAATGGAATTCATAAACAAAATGAGGCTGCTATTCATTATTATGATTCTGAGGAAGAACATTCTGAGTTTACAACAGGGTTTATATTAAATGGAGATAAAAAGTTGGAATTAGTGGATTATATAAAATTATTTCAGTCCATTAATTCGGATATAGATCTTGCTTAATTAGATTATCAATTAATTGGACGGTGCTTGAATGGCTAAATGTAAATTGTGTAAAACAGATATATCGAATGGAACAGAATATTGTAATAACTGTCTGGATAAAGCAAATGAGAAATCGAACGAACGTTATCTGGACAGTTTATTAAATTCTGTTAAAAATACAGAGCCAAATCAAGATGCAATATATAAAAAGAAGAATAGTGATGATTTGAGTGACAGTGATGCTTTGAATAAAAGTAAGGCTTTGAATAACAGCAATGCAGAGGTTGCAACTACACTTGAATATGCTGACGACAAAGTTTTGGAGGATATCGATGACTTCGATATCGGTGATTTTGATCAATTTTCATTTGATGAAGATCTAGCGGATTTTCAGGCCGATCATTTTATTAGCGAAACTGATTTATTCGGTGACCAGGTACCTGACTTTTTTTTAACTGATTTTGATTATGACAGAAAGTCGGTAAAGGATAGTAGCAAAAAAAATGCTATAAAAGATAAATTCGAGGATACTATAGAAGAGACCCAAGTTAGCAAAAGAGATATTGTTGATGATATTATTAAAGATAACAAACCGCATAACAAAGAAGATGCCGTAGTAGAAGATGCGATACAAGAAGATGACATAAAAGAAGATGCTATAGAAGATTCCATTGTTCAATCCAAGGTTCAAAATCAATCTCAATGGGATGATGATTATGCAGATTTATTGGATACTCAACATGTTAACCAGCAAAACGAGGCGATTGATGAGGATGATATTAAATCAGAGAAGGATATTACCACAAAACCAGACAGTATTTTGAACCAGGATGTTACAGCTGAAGCAGACAGTACTGCGAATCAGGAGGATGCTTCTAACCAGGCATTTAATGATTTGACGGATAATGTGAATGAAGAAGAAATACATAATTATAGTACAAATGATGATTTGGATTCGGATTTAAATGATTTATTGAATGGTCTAGACACCTATCATGGGGAAGAAGAGGTCCATGAGGAAAACCCTCAAGAGGTATTTAATAATCAGGAGTCAGTTAATTCGGAAATGTTTGAGACACATAATGATTCAGATATTGAAGAGAATGCTGATAATTTTTATCAATCAGAAGAAGAGGATGATTTTCTAGCTTTATTAAACCAAATTTCTTCTGATGATCCAGTTGCTGATGATGTTAAGGCAATTGGCGATTTAATGAATGGTGTTCCAGGGCAGCCAAAACCTGGTGACTCAAGGACTGATGTCGGTGCTGTGTTTTCTGATGCACTTAAGGTTGTGTCAAATCTCAACGATCCGAATATTAATGAGGATGAGATTTTAGGCAAGCTTGAAAGTTCCAAGGGAAAGAAGAAGAAAGATAAGAAAACCCGTAAAAAATCCTCACAAGAGGAACAGGATTCTGGGGATGTAATTGCAAAGCCTAAGAAAAGTCTATTTCAGCGTTTGTTTGGTAATATTAAGAATAACCAAACTGAAAACAATAAAATTAGAGATGAGGAATCCATCTTGGAAGCCTCTTCTTTACAAACACCTGAGAAACAAAAACCTAAGAAGAACAAAAGCTCCGCTAGTAAAGAGAAAGCGAAGGACAGTAAAAAACGTGGAACGGACGAAGTAGGTGAGGGCGAGCCATCAGATAAAAAAGAAAAGAAGAAAAAGATAAAAGAAAAGAAACCTAAAAAGCAAAAAACAAAAGAATTCATGGAAGTAATTGATGACATTGATGAAGATGTCGGAAGGATAAATCGTTTGGGTGCTTCCATTGTGTTTCTGTTCTTTGGTCTTTTGGCGTTGCTATTATATGTGGGATCGAATACTTTAAATTATACAATTGCAATTAAACATGCAACTACTTATTTTGATAAGCAAAAATATACTCAAGCATATTATGAAGTATATGGCGTAGATATTAAAGATGAAGATATACAGATTTACAAGAAGATAGAAACGGTTATGTTCGTAAATAAAGAACTTAATTCTTATAATAATTATAGTTCACTAAAGGAATATCCTCAGGCACTGGATTCCCTATTAAAAGGTTTGAAGAGGTATGATAAATATATCGAGTTAGCTGGTATGTTAGGAATTAAGACGGATATGGACTATGTGAGAAAGCAAATTCTGGCAGAAATTCATAAGGTATTTAACTTATCTGAGACAGAAGCAACTAAGATGATTAAAATTAAAGATATGAAGGAATATAGCTTAAAGGTATATGATGTTATTTTGGAAAACAAAGAGAATTTACAAAGTAAAGGGATGAAGAAGAATGATAGCAATAATTGATTATGATGCGGGTAATTTAAAAAGTGTAGAGAAAGCTTTAATCCACTTAGGGGAAGAAGCGGTTATAACCAGAGATAAGCAGCAGATATTAAATGCAGATAAGGTTATCCTTCCAGGGGTTGGAAGCTTTGGCGACGCAATGAATAAATTACATCATTATCAATTAGTTGATACGATAAAGGAAGTTGTAGCAAAAGGGATACCTTTTCTTGGAATTTGTCTAGGATTACAGCTTTTGTTTGAGCGAAGTGATGAATGCGAAGGTGTGGAAGGGTTATCGATTCTTAAAGGAGAAATCTTACGAATTCCGGATTGTGAAGGGCTAAAGATACCTCATATGGGTTGGAATTCGTTGTCAATTAAGTCTGGCGCCACATTATACAAGGGTTTACCTGACCAATCCTATGTATATTTTGTACATTCTTATTATCTGAAGGCTGAGGAGGAAGCAAGTGTCGTTGCAACAACTCATTACAGTACTTTGATTCATGCATCTGTTGAAAAAGACAATGTATATGCCTGCCAATTTCATCCGGAAAAGAGTGGTGAAATAGGACTTATAATATTAAAGAACTTTGCAGCCTTATAGTTTGAAGTCAAGAGTGAAAGATTGAAGCTCTTTTGCTTTATAACCTTGTGTCTACGTATTGCTGGCACAACTAGTTGGCGCAATAAGTATGCGCAGGATTGGAGGAACACATGTTTACGAAAAGAATTATTCCTTGTTTGGATGTTCATAATGGTCGAGTAGTAAAAGGCATTAATTTTGTGAATTTACGCGACGCCGGAGATCCAGTAGAGGTAGGTGCAGCATATGATAAGGCCGGTGCTGACGAACTTGTATTTTTAGATATTACAGCATCTTCAGATGCCAGAACTATCAAAATTGATATGGTACGAAGAGTTGCGGAGACAGTATTCATCCCCTTTACAGTAGGTGGGGGAATTCGTAGTGTTGAGGATTTTAAGATGATTTTAAGAGAGGGTGCGGATAAAATTGCAGTGAATACTGCAGCCATACTTAATCCCACGTTAATTAGTGAGGCAGCAGATAAATTCGGCAGTCAGTGTGTTGTTTTAGCGATTGATGCAAAGCGTAGAGCGGACGGTTCTGGCTGGAATATATATAAGAACGGCGGACGTATCGATATGGGTATTGATGCAGTAGAGTGGGCTATGAAGGCCTGCGAATTGGGAGTCGGAGAGATTCTTCTTACAAGTATGGACTGTGATGGTACAAAAGATGGATATGACTTAGAGTTGACAAGAATAATATCGGATAATGTACCGGTTCCCGTTATCGCTTCCGGTGGAGCTGGCAATATGGAACATTTTTATGACGCCTTAACAACTGGTAAGGCAGATGCGGCATTAGCAGCGTCCTTATTCCATTATAAAGAGATGGAAATCATGGATTTGAAGAATTATTTGAATGATAAAGGTGTAAGCGTAAGACTATAGATTGAAAAGAGGATTTATGTTAAGTTCAATTAAGAATGATTGGCTCCAGTCAATAAGCAAAGAATTTAATTTGCCTTATTATACGGAGCTTTCTCAATTTGTGAAAAAAGAATATGAACAAGCAGTTATTTACCCAAAGGCGATGGATATTTTTAATGCGTTTCATTTTACTCCATTGAGTGAGGTGAAGGTCATAATTCTTGGACAAGATCCATACCATAACGAAGGGCAAGCCCACGGATTATGTTTTTCAGTAATGCCGCAGGTGGATATACCACCTTCGTTGGTGAATATCTATAAAGAGCTACAACAGGATTTGAACTGTTATATGCCTAATCATGGCTACTTAGAAAAGTGGGCAAAGCAAGGCGTATTATTACTGAATACGGTATTAACAGTTCGTGCCCATCAAGCGAATTCCCATAAGGGAAAGGGATGGGAGCAGTTTACGAATGCTGTATTACAGGCAATTAATGAGCAGGATCGGCCAATTGTATTTCTATTGTGGGGAAAACCGGCACAGATGAAGAAATCAATGTTGAACAACCCAAAGCATTTAATTTTGGAAGCACCTCATCCAAGTCCTTTATCCGCTTATCGAGGATTTTTTGGATGTAAGCATTTTAGTTCGGCGAATGAATTTCTAAAAAAGAATGGGATACAACCGATTGATTGGCAGATAGAGAATCTTTAAAGCGAATATGCATTTACACTTCAAAAAGCAGCTACCTACTTTGTAAAATGTCCTCCATAGAGAGGTCATTTTATAGCGGAGGTAGCTGTTTTTTATGATCGTCTTTCGTTCGAGTATAATATTTTATATCTCACTCAATTACTTCATCAGAATCAATTTACGAATCAATTTACAAATCAATTTACAAATTTTATACAAATCAAGTGACAAATCAATTTTGAAAATAATTTACAAATAAATTACCAATTAGAATTAACTGTAAAATGATATTTATGTAAGAAGATGGTGTACATTGACAATTGAATATTGATAGTTGGAGAAAAATGTATTATTACTATTATAAATACATATTTACGGAGGGAAAGTATGGCAATTATAATATGCCCTGAATGCGGAGCAAGCGTATCAGATAAGTCACCAAATTGTATTAGGTGCGGATATCCACTTATTGTTGAAAGCAAGGTTATGGTTTACGGATACACACAAGCATTTGCAGTTAATCCAAAGGTAGAAATATTTTTAGACGGAGTATCGGTAGGAAGCGTAAAAAACGGAGATTTGGTGGAAATCCCTATCAGGAAGAGCTCAGTATTAGAATTCAGATGCGCATTCCGTAAGAACCAAATTAAAGTAGAGCCTGGTAAAGTGACAAAGATAAAAATTGTTTGGAATAGACTCACAGGCAAACTTATCCCTAAAATTGTAGACATGGTTTCAGACTAACATAAAGCCAACTATCAATTTTTTTCTATATTGGTTAGTGGTTTATTTATCTAGGATGAATACATGGAACATTGCATAAACTGTGAAGCATAATTCATGAATACTGAAAAAATGATAAGACACAAAGAACAATATATTGATCTTCCTCCAAAGGGAAAGGATATTTATCGAGTCTATGACTCATATGATTATTACATATGTAACCACTAACCAATAACGGGTGGTGGTTTTTTATTGTTTATTTTTATTAATTTAGAGGAAAGGAATCAGAGCATTAAGAATAGGTTTAATTGATGTAGACTGTCATAACTTTCCTAACTTCCATCAATGAAGTTGTCTGCATGGCATAAAAAATGTGTAGATTAAGTTGATTGGTACACGGAGTAATAGCCATAAGACTAATTGGTGCTATCTGTCAGGATGACGAAAAATAAGCACTCCGGCCAGAGTAGAGAATTCTCTACCACGAACCGAAGTGCTTAGGATGAATTATTAACTACATCTATCAAATAAGTCCTTAAAAATAACGAGATACTATGTAAGTAGTAATTAATGGGCAGATGATACAGGTAACAATGATATTAACTATTGGTTTAATTTTTTTATAAATATTTATCATGTGTTTTCTTGTTTTTCTTTTCATAATCATACACCCTTTCTATTGAAGCTTGTATCATTATTATATGCTTGTATAATTTTTTTGTTACATTGTAAAAAGATTTTTTAAATAAATTAAGGTGATGTTATCCTTTGAAATTATTAATTTTAGCTTAGGGGGTGTAGGACTCAAAGCCATTTTTTGTACTTAACATATAGATTTTTTTAATCTATAATAAAATTATGAGCTACAGAAAATCTATTTGAAAACATGCGTTGAATGTAAAATAAATCCAGATTATAACAAAATAATGGTATTATAATACAGTAGATTATGGAAGGGGAATAATAATGAATTATACATATGTTACGGATTATAAGGATAATAATAAGTATAGGAAAAGTTTTAATGAATTAACAGAGAAAACATATGGCTTTAATTTAGAAGACTGGTATCAAGAAGGACTTTGGGGCGATACATATATCCCTTATTCTTTGTTGGACGGTGATAAAGTGATTGCGAATGTATCTGCCAATTTAATGGAATTTGATAGGAAGGGTGTTATAAAGAATTACGTGCAAATTGGTACGGTTATGACGGATGACGATTACCGTGGACAAGGATTGAGCCGTTTCCTGATGGAGAAGGTGATAGAAGAGTACAAGAATAAATCAGATGGAATTTATCTGTTTGCAAATGATAGCGTGGTGAATTTCTATCCTAAATTTGGGTTCGAAATAAGCCAACAATATCAGTTTAGTAAGAAAATCCCATTGTCTAAAAACATAACGACAATAGAAGTGGTTGATTTAACTAATAAAAATCATTGGAATAATTTTTTTGATGTAGTAAAAGGGAGAATCAGTAATTGTAGCTTTGAGATGAATAATCCGGGATTAACAGGGTTTTGGACAAGATGGAGCAAATCTGTTTATTATCACCCGCAAGAGGATGCCTATGTTGTTGCAGATGTTAATGAAGGAACGTTATATATTAAAGAAATATTTGCTGAGCATAAAATAAATCTAGATGCTATTATCAGTTCCTTTGGTGATAAGATCAAGGAAGTAACTTTAGGTTTTACACCATGCAATAGTGATGGTTATTCGATAAATGAGTATAAAGAAGAGGATAGTACATTGTTTATCCTTGGCAGTGATTTAAATAACATTGAAGATATGAAATTAATTTTTCCTATCTTGTCACATGCATAAATAAGCTCGAATTTTTATAAAACTAATACTTTTTTATATATGAAATAATGTAAACTTGTTAGTAAGAAATAATCTAAAATTTGTTGATATAATGTAAACTGGTATCTTATATAATGTAAACTAATTAAGAAATAGTGTTAACAGATTTTTATAGTATGAAAACTTCAACGCACTTAACTATAATTTTCTGAATCTAACTAAAATCAATATAAATCAACTGTCATTATATAGCAAAACCCAAGAAGTATTTAATTCTTAAATAGAGGGATAATATTGTTATGAAATTCTTTTATAATAAGAAAATATTTGCTTGGAGGGCACGTTAATGGAAAAGCATGATAAAGGTTTATCGGCTTGGCAACTTACAATGATGGCATTGGGTTGCGTAATTGGAGGATCTTTTTTTCTGGGTTCTTCTGTTGCATTTAAAGCAGCGGGGCCGGCTATAGTGATTGCATATATTTTGGGAGGTATATTAGTCTATTTTATTCTGTTTGCACTTTCTGAGATGACAGTTGCAAACCCTAAATCCGGCTCCTTCTATACCTTTACTGCGCAGGTGTTCGGACCAGGTGCAGGATTTGTAGTTGGTTGGGTTTATTGGATTGGTATGATATTAGCAATGTCAAGTGAAGCTACTGCAGTCTCGATCCTTATTAAGGAATGGTACCCGCGAATTTCAATACCAATTTTGGGAAGTGCAATCATTATTGTAGTTACGTTGATTAACCTACTTGGAGCAGATAAGCTCAGTAAACTTGAAAGTAGCTTAGCAATTGTGAAAGTATTCGCTGTAATTGCTTTTATTGTTATTGCTGTGCTATTAATTGTAGGATTGATTGGAAATCATGGAGCAATTGGTACAGGAGAATTGGCTCACGAGTCATTTATGCCTGGAGGTGTCAAAAGTATTGCTGGTAGTATGCTAATTGTCATTTTCGCATATGCGGGCTTTGAGATTATTGGTCTTGCTGCTTCAGAAGCAAAGGATCCTCATAAATCAATACCCAGAGCAATAACTTATACAGTGATTAGTTTAGTGGGTCTTTATATTATATCATCTGCAGTATTATTACCGCTGCTCCCTACGACAGCCATTACAGGGGATGTGAGTCCCATGGTGGCAGCCTTGAGTCGATGGGGAATGGGCTGGGCAAGTCAAATTATCAACTTTGTTTTAGTAACGGCTATTTTATCCACGATGCTTGCGTCTATGTTTGGTTTGGGGCGTATGATGCGGTCTATTGCAGATGATGGAAATGCACCGAGATGGCTGAAAGATAAGAAAGATATACCCTATCATGGAATTATATTTTCAGGCGTAGCAATGCTGATTGGATTAGGTCTAGGATTTTTGTTTCCAAATGTGTATCTATTTCTAATTAGTTCAGGCGGTTTTGCAACGCTACTTACCTATGCGGCAATTGTTGCCACTCACATTCGTTATCGAAAATGTAATGGCTGTCCGCCTAATGGTAATTGCCAGATGCCTGGATATCCATATACTTCATGGATTGCACTCATAGGCATAATCATTATTATAGCGAGTATGCCCTTTATCGCTGGACAGACTGCCGGATTAATTGCAGGAGTTATTATTACAATTTTATTTGCTGTAATTTATCTGATTATGAAGAAGTTAGGTAAGACAAAGGTTTATAATAAACCCGCAAGCCGAGTTCAACTTAGAGAACGCTTTTCCAATGAATTCTCGGAAGAATTATCAAGCGATAACCTAGACAAGAATAAAAAAGCATCCGAAAATAGCGATTGTGGTTGTAATAAGGATAAAAATAAATAGTCGCTCGGAGTGAAATAAGATATTGGTATAGTAAGTAAATGAAGATGCATACAGAAATAAATGCAGACGCACACAGATATATGCAGATGCATACAGATAAATGCAGATGTGCAATGCAGACATACAATAATAAATAATGGAGCAATAATAAACTTCCACTTAGAACAGCCTATAAAAGCAGTCTAAAAGAATTTATTATTGCTCCATATTTTTATTTGTTCATATTCTTAATAGCAGTTGCTAACATCAGTTTAATTCTATTTAACTGATTAACCTCGCTTGCACCAGGATCGTAATCCACGGCTACAATATTGGCTTCTGGATGTTGCCTACGTAATTCCTTTATAACACCCTTGCCAACGATGTGATTTGGCAAGCAGGCAAAAGGTTGTGCACAAACGATATTATTTACACCACTATGAATTAATTCCAGCATCTCACCGGTTAAGAACCAACCTTCTCCAGTTTGATTACCTATAGATACCACCGGTTCTGCATATTCTGCAAGTTTCTTAATTGGTACAGGTGGGGTAAAGCGTTTACTCTTAGCCAAGGCTTTTTTCGCTGGATTACGAAGCTGCTCCAGAGACCAGATAACCAGATTGCTGATATGGGCTGAGGATTTCTTCTTACCAAGATATCTTGCTTTAAAGTTTGCGTTATGTGCACTGTATAGGAAGAAATCAATTAAATCAGGAACGACTGCTTCAGCCCCTTCTGATTCTAATAATTCAACCAAATAATTATTTGCTGATGGAAGGAATTTAACAAGGATTTCTCCAACTACGCCGACACGAGGCTTTATAAGATTTTCGTGTAAAGGTAAATTATCGAAATCACGTATGATTCCACGTAGGTTTCGTTTGTATTCACCCCATTTGCCAGTTTCCAAGCTCTTCATGCAGATGGCTTTCCATTTTTGATGAAGTGCATTGGCAGAACCCAATTCCTTCTCGTAAGGTCTTGTGCGATATAAAACACGCATAAATACGTCGCCGTATACCAAAGCCTGCATAGCGGACATAAGAAGCTTAGGTGTTATTTTAAGACCAGGATTTTTCTCAAGTCCTGAGGCACTAAGAGAAACAACCGGAATTTGAGACATTCCTGCTTTTTCAAGTGCTCTACGGATAAATCCAATGTAATTTGTTGCACGACATCCACCACCGGTTTGTGTGATCATAATGGCAACCTTATCAAGGTCGTACTTACCAGATAGCAAGGCATCCATAATTTGACCAACAACCATCAGGGAAGGGAAGCAGGCATCATTATTGACATATTGTAAGCCGACATCCACCGAATGACGGTTGTCGTTTGGCAATACAACAACGTTATAGCCACCGCTGCGTAAAGCTGGTTCCAGTAAGTCAAAATGAATTGGTGACATCTGCGGTGCAAGAATAGTGTAAGTTTCTTTCATCTCTTCAGTAAAGATAGCTCTATGGTGTGCTGCGTCAGCTACATGACAACCAATATGCTTTGCTTCACGTTCGCGGACAGCTGAAAGAAGAGATCGAATACGTATTCTAGCGGCACCTAGGTTATTAACCTCATCTATCTTTAATACAGTATATATCTTACCTGACTTTGACAAGATTTCGTTTACTTGATCAGTCGTTACTGCGTCTAGTCCACAACCAAAGGAATTCAACTGAATCAGTTCAAGATTTGGTTGATTGCGTACATAGGAAGCAGCTGCATATAATCTGGAATGGTACATCCACTGATCAATTACGATAGTCGGACGATCAATGATGCCCAGATGAGAGATGGAATCCTCGGTCAGTACAGCTACACCATAGGAATTAATTAGTTCCGGAATACCATGGTGAATCTCTGGGTCTATATGATAAGGGCGACCTGCAAGGACAATACCCTTACGTCCTGAGGCATGAAGATATGCCATGGTCTCTTCCCCTTTTTTGCAAATATCCTGTCGAGCAACCTCAAGTTCAGTCCAAGCTGCGCTAAATGCCGCTTTCATTTCCGTAGAAGTGATACCGGATTTACCAATGAAAAGTTCGGCTAAACGTTTGTATAATATGTCACTATTTTCAAAGGACATAAAGGGATTTTCAAAATTAATTGAAGTATCTTTAAGTTCTTCTACGTTATTTTTGATATTTTCTGGGTAGGATGTAACAATCGGACAATTGTAATGATTGTTAGCACCATCAATCTCTTTTCTCTCATATGGTATGCTTGGATAGAATATGTACTTAATCCCTTTGTCGATAAGCCATTTGATATGGCCATGTGCAACCTTTGCCGGATAACATTCCGATTCACTTGGAATGGATTCAATCCCAAGTTCATAAATTGCATGGGTCGACGTTGGGCTTAAAATAATCTGATATCCTAATTGAGTAAAGAAAGTATGCCAAAACGGATAATTCTCATACATATTCAATACACGTGGAATGCCGACAACACCACGCTTTGCTTGATCGGCGGTTAAACTAGGGTAATTGAAATAGCGATCTAGTTTGTATTCAAATAGATTTGGAATATTATCAACATTCTTTTCCTTACCCAAACCACGTTCACAACGGTTACCGGTTATAAATTGTCTGCCTCCGGTAAACTTGTTGACGGTTAGTAAACAACTATTGGTGCATCGTTTACATCTTGCTAAGGTGGTTTCAAATTTTAATTCATTTATCTGATCAATTGTAAGCATGGTGCTTTCTTCATCTTCATAATGTTCTCTGGCAATTAATGCAGCACCAAAAGCACCCATGATTCCGGCAATATCAGGTCTAACAGCGGTACATCCGGAGATGATTTCAAAGCTTCGTAATACGGCGTCATTATAGAAGGTACCGCCTTGTACTACCATCTTTGCTCCAAGATCCTTTGGATTGGTGATTTTTATTACTTTATATAATGCATTCTTAATGACAGAATAAGCAAGGCCGGCAGAGATATCTGCAACAGTTGCGCCTTCCTTTTGTGCCTGCTTCACTTTGGAGTTCATAAATACGGTACAGCGGGTACCAAGATCAATTGGATTTTGTGCGTAAAGAGCAACCTTTGCAAATTCCTGAACTTCATAATTAAGAGACTTAGCAAAGGTCTCAATAAAGGAACCACACCCGGAGGAGCAGGCTTCATTAAGGAGTACATTATCTACGGATTGATTTTTTATTTTGATACATTTCATATCCTGACCGCCGATATCAAGAATACAATCAACTCCAGGTTCGAAGAAGGCAGCAGCGTGATAATGAGCAACGGTCTCTACTTCACCCTCATCAAGCATAAGTGCAGCTTTAATCAAGGCTTCTCCATAACCGGTGGAGCAAGAACGTACAATTTGTGCGTTTGGAGGAAGAAGCTCATAGATTTCTTTGATGGATCGTATCGCAGTTTTTAAAGGACTGCCGTTATTATTACTATAAAAGGAATAGAGCAAGGAACCGTCCTCACCAACTAAAGCAACCTTCGTTGTAGTGGAGCCAGCATCAATTCCGAGAAAACAGTTACCGCTATATTCTGCAATATCACCTTTTTTAACACTATGTAGGGAATGTCTCTGTTTGAATTCGTTGTATTCCTCTTCATTTTGAAACAGAGGGGTCATTCGGTGAACCTCAAAATCCATCTCAATGCCACGTGAAAGTAAATCATACAAATCAGTCAAGGTCTTTGTGTTCTCGGGTTTAGCATTCATAGCAGAGCCGATGGCGGCAAAAAGATGAGAATGCTCAGGAGATATGATTTGGCCATCTGTTAGGTTTAACGTACGAATAAATGCTTGTTTTAACTCGGTTAAAAAGTGAAGAGGACCACCAAGGAATGCAACATTACCGCGAATTGGCTTTCCACAGGCAAGACCGCTAATCGTTTGATTTACGACCGCTTGAAAGATTGACGCGGCCAAGTCTGGCTTTGTAGCACCTTCATTAATTAACGGCTGTATATCCGATTTTGCAAATACACCACAACGTGCAGCGATTGGATATATTGCCTGATAATTTTTTGCATATTCATTTAATCCGGCAGCATCCGTCTTAAGTAAACTAGCCATCTGATCAATAAAAGAACCGGTTCCACCGGCACAAATACCGTTCATACGTTGTTCGATGCCATTGGTAAAATACACAATCTTTGCATCCTCACCACCTAGTTCAATAGCAACATCCGTCTGTGGAGCATAATCTTGTAAGGAAGTGGAAACCGCAACAACTTCTTGCACAAAGAGGACATCTAAATGCTTGGATATGGTTAATCCGCCTGAACCGGTGATAACCGGGGATACTGTAATTTCACCCAAAGCCTCTGAGGCTTTTTTAATTAATCCTGCTAAAGTTTCTTGAATGTTAGCAAAGTGTCGTTCGTAATCAGAAAATAAAAGTTCTCCTTTATCATCCATAATTACAATCTTCACGGTGGTAGAACCTATGTCAATTCCTAATTTATATTTTGTTAACATTATAACCTCCCAAATCTAGATTGGTACAATTTACATATAAATCAAAAGTACCGTATTAATCATTTTATCATTTGTTACCTTTTATGTTACACATACTTTTCTAATTATACGATACAAGTTTGTGAAGTTCAAGATTTTTAATCATAGCTAGTGATTTAATGTAAAATTATCCATAATAATGGATGCAAATAATAATATCCATATATGTGAAAGGGGAATATATTATATATGAAGGTGGTATTTGGGAGAATATTATGTATTGCATTAATTATGTAATTAAAAAAGAGGATACACTATATCGTATCAGCAGACATTTTAATGTTACATTGCAGGCCATTATGGAGGCAAACCCTTTTGTTAATATATATGAACTAAAACAGGGGACTATAATTCGGATTCCCGTCAGTGTTCCGGAAGGAAATTATACCAATCATATTGAGTACACAGTGAAGGAAAATGATACATTAGGTAACCTTCTAGATGAATATAGTATTAATGTCGCAGATTTTATTGAATTTAATAAGTTGGAAGATTTGTTTTTACAGGCCGGAAGGGAAATTAAAATTCCAATTAAATATGATTGGGAGTTATAAGTTTGATTCTTAAATTAGAATAAAAAACCTTGTTTTGTTTGACAAAGGATTTAGAAAAACATATAATAAGTTTGAATTATTGGTAAATATGAAAGCTTAAAGAAACAAATTAAATAAAAATGATGGAAAAAGGATGTGGTAAGGATGGAAGCCGGCCCCGGTAGTAGTAAGAACCAGAGTAAAAATAAAAATTTAACAGATACTGCTAACAGCAGTGGCTTTTCTATGCTTACTGGTGGACTTTTCACCCTTTGATTGTAATGCATAATTTCCGCTGCTGTTAAGTAGAGGAAAGGAGTTATTATGATCGATATTTTTAAAACAGCAGAGGGATCATTAAAGAGAATGACTGAAATTACTGAGGGCTGCTGGATAGCAATGACTAACCCCTCTGCAACTGAATTATTAGAGATAGCAGAGGCTACCGGAATTGAGATTGATCATCTCAGAGCCCCGCTCGATGAAGAGGAACGTGCGAGAATTGAAGTGGAGGAGAACTATACTTTAATTATAGTAGATATCCCTACCCTAGAGAAAAGAAATAATAAGGATCGTTATGTTACGATTCCCCTTGGAATTATTGTAGCAAAGGATTGGATTATCACAGTGTGCTTAGAAGAAACCTCGGTGCTCAAATGCTTCATAGATGGCCGTGTCAGAGACTTCTACACCTTTAAGAAAACAAGATTTATCCTTCAAATATTGTATAGAAATGCATCAACCTATCTTCAGAATCTTCGATCGATTGACAGAAAAAGCGACGAGATAGAAAGAAAGCTTCACATTGCAACTCAGAATAGTGAATTGATCGAACTCTTGGAACTTGAAAAGAGCTTGGTTTATTATACAACTTCCTTACGTTCTAACGAAGTTGTATTTGAGAAAATGTTAAAATTGGAGACAATTAAGCATTATCCTGAGGATGAAGATCTACTCGAAGATTTGATTATCGAGAATAAGCAGGCAATTGAGATGGCTAATATATATAGTGGTATTTTAAGTGGTACAATGGATGCATTTGCATCAATTATATCCAACAACCAGAATATTGTAATGAAGTTCTTGGCTGCAATTACAATTGTATTATCAATTCCTACCATGTTTGCAAGCTTTTATGGTATGAACTTTGATGTAATGCCTGGAATGCATAATCGACTAGGTTTTTACATTGTTGTAAGTTCAGCATTGTTGGTAGCAGCTATAATCATATGGATTTTCCGAAAAAAGAAGGTATTTTGATTATATCTTGAAAGGTACGGGTGCTTAACATGAAATTACTTAATAGATTAGAAAGAAAATTTGGACGGTATGCAATACCAGGGCTAATGAAATATATAGCAATATTGTTTGCTGCGGGGTTGTTAATCGGAATGGTAATGCCGGAAAGTTATTGGAATTATCTGGCGTTAGACTTTGGCAAGGTGGCAGAAGGACAGGTATGGAGGTTAATTACATTTTTGTTGCCGATTTCTGATATGAATAGGATCTTTTGGACTGCCCTCTCTGTATATATCTATTATATGTTCGGTGTTTCATTGGAGAATGTTTGGGGTGCATTTCGCCTTAATTTGTACTTTTTAGTTGGTATTGTATTTAATATTTTGGCGTATTGGATTTTCTACTTGGTGGGTCAACCTATTATTATATGGCCTTCCTGTATAGAAGCTATTTGTGGAACCTTGTTCTTTGCATTTGCATCCATTTATCCGAACTCTCCAATTTATTTATACTTTTTAATACCGCTAAAAGCAAAATATTTGGCTTGGGGCTTTGGAGCATTTTATGTTTATCAAATCATTAGTGCTATTGTTGGACATCAATACTGGAATACAATTCCGATGATTGCTTCTATGGCGACCTTCCTACTTTTCTTCTTTGCATCAAGAAACTATCATAGGCTTTCACCAGGCGAGATAAAGAGAAAAGCAAACTATCGCAGGCAAGTGAATCAGGCGAAAGGCCAAGGCAATGTAGTACAATTTCAGGGACGTAATGTGGTAACCAGGCACAAATGCGCCGTATGTGGAAGAACGGAACTTGATAATGACCAGTTGGAATTTCGTTTTTGTTCAAAATGTGATGGAAATTATGAATATTGTATGGATCATCTGTTTACCCATGAGCATGTTCATAAAGATTAATGTAGAAGACAAACAACTAAATATCTTTAGGGTGAATTTTTTATAGATTGATAATTGAAAGTATGATATGAATTTTGACAAGGGCTATTTCAAAATAATTAATATTCGAATGAAAGCACATAGCATTTCATTAAGTAGAAGATTGATATTTTGTAAAAGCCCTTTCTTATATGTATGTAAGAATTATAAGCGTAATGCAACCAAAATACTGGTTTATTTTGGATTTTGCTGATATAATATAAGGTAATAGGAATTATAATAATAAAATTTAACACTAGAATCATAAATAATAAATGGAATGAAATTGAACAGGATGGTAAGTTATATGGACAAAAGAATGAAACAAATTAGTCAAGAGATTCAAAAAGGCAGAAATCTAGAACAGAATATCCCGCAATTATTTAATAGCATGGCAAATCAGTACCAGGTGGTAGCAGAGGTTCGCTTAGCGATGCATTATTTTACTTTTTATGAAGCATATTATGATGATGAGAATACCTGGAGTAAAGAGGCATTATCCTATATTGAACAGGTTAATGGAATTATTCGTGATAATATTGTCGAGAACAAAGTAGGTACAGATCGTGAGAAGGCAATTGTAAAAATACACTCAATTCGTAAAGATATAATGAAGCATATGGAGGCATTAATCTCCTATACCGATATGTTTCAAATCTATGAATATGTATTAAATCGTATCGAATACCGATTTAAAGAAGAAGCAGAATATGTTGATGATGAGGAATTTGCGAAAGACATACTTCGTTTTATCTTTGATTCGGATGATAATTTTATAATCAATGAAAAAATTAAAGATATTGTAGGCCAATTACCAATTCGTATTACAAAGCAAAAGTATTTTGAATTAATCAATGATAGCTTTAAATCCTATCTCGGTGCAGCAGCTTCATCACTTGAATCATTTCTATATATGTTACGTACATCGGCGATGCTTAATAGTGGCGACGAGATGGGCATATTATATCCTGAATTATGGGAGAAGAAAGAACAACTTGCTCAGATGGACTATCAAAACATGACGCGTGAGTTGTTTGATAAAGCGAAAAGTACACTTCGAATTGCAAGCTTGACATTGGAAACAGAAACCAGCGCTTATTACGGTCTTCAAGAAATAATTAACGATGCATATGCACTTCTTTTATGTACTCCATATGCGGGCATGGCTATAACAGATGATACAACAACAGATAATGCAAGAAAGGCTGCGCAGAGAATTATTACAGACATTAATGTTATCTTTGCAACCAAAGAGAAGAAAGATGTCTTTGATGAAGTAATGGAACATTTTACAGGCTTAGAAGGTGTCCAAGAAGAACTTGCTTTTGGAGTCGACAGCATGGAGAGTGCGTTTTTTGAAATTACACAAAATAGTAAAGATTTAGTTGAAAGTCTTATACTCAATCCAGTGATGAATGTACTGGTTCGTTCGCAAAGTCTACTTTCCAACAGTTTGTTTGTTGATTTCGATGAGAGTGAAGATGTAATTATGGTAAGTGAGAGCAAACTTGCCAATGCAGCAAGACAATTGGAACGTGATATGACAGAATTATTTAGCAAACAAGATCGTATTCTTACTCGTGCAATCATGGCAAATACCATGAATAAGTTGCCGGTATTCTTCAAGGATCATAAAGAAGTGATGGATTATGTTCGCTATAGTTTGGAACGTTGTTCCGACATTCATGAGAAAATAGCTTGTATTGAAATAATTCGAGACATTATGTCCGAATAGACTGTATTAACTATGGTAATTTGTGGTATACTATATTTGATGGCAAAATGTATAATAAAGGTTAGGGTATCGAATGATTTCATGGACAACACGCCTTTATATAGGCGATAAAATGAAAAAGAAAAAGGACAGAGTAGTTTCTTCCATTAATAATAGTGAAGTTACCTTTGGAGTATATTGTATTGCCTTTGCTTCTCACCAGGACAATCTGTTTGATATTATGGAAGCAAATGAACTTTTGTTTCCTTATTACAAAAAGTCTGAGATTCGAATCGTAGGACTTGCCAAAGGAAGAGAGGAAGCTTTGAATTTGGTTCAGAAAATGGTGATGGAGGTATATCATAAGACTGGGAATTTTAATGTAAGAGCTTATTTTACATAAGATTGCTATCAGATTATTTTGCAATACCACACTATTATATCGATTATGAAGACAGGCGAGGGTTGATGAATGCTTTCTGTAATCCTACTGATATTGAAGATAATTGGTATCACATTATTGGTTTTAATTGGGTTACTGTTGGTTATCCTATTAACCGTATTGATTGTACCGATTAGATATCGTGTTCAAGCAGAACATGGCGAAGAAAAATTGCATATTGTTGCAAGAACCAGCTGGCTACTACATCTGATAGGAGTTAATGCCTCTTATGTTGATGGGGTATTTCGTGTTAGGATGAGGGTGCTTTGGATTACACTTTATGATAATCTGAAACCCAATATAAAAAAACGTAAGAAGAGTAAGCCTGGTAAGAAATCTCACAACAAGACATCAAGATCATCTTCTGTTAGTAAGTCCTTAGTTCCTAGTAAGAGGAACAACAATATTGAGAAAAATGCAGAGAACAATGCTGTGAACAATGCTGTGAACAATGCTGAGAAGAATATTGAGAATAATGCAGAGGACAATGCTGAGAAGAACAATATAGAGAATAACAAAGCACAGAACAACAAAGCACAGAACAACAAAGCACAGAACAACAATCCAGACAACAATAATGTTGTGATGAAGGAACAGGTTATAAAGCATGTGAAACACGACGTAATAACCGCGAAACATGAATTGCCGTTACCATCAGAGTATGAGTCTTCGCAGCAAGCAAAGTTTAGTTCCGAAGAGAAAAAGAAATTCCTTTTTGAAAAAATAATAGATGAAATCAAAGAAAAAACAGTAAAAATCATTCATAAAATTAATATGATTAAAGATAGGATTGTTGCATTTTTTGCAGGAATCAAACAAAAAATAATAAAGTGGTTTAACTCACTACAAAAAATTAAACATAAAATCAGTCTCATTCTTAAATTCATTAAAGATGAAGTGAATAAGGATGGATTTGGAGTAACATTTTCCGCTTTAAAAAAATTATTAAAGCATGTCTTGCCAACTAAACTTAGATCAAGAATTGTCTTTGGTACTGGAGATCCATGTAGTACCGGACAAGCACTCGGAGCCATTGGGTTTGTCTATGGCCTTTATGGTGATAAAGTAAAGATAATTCCTGATTTTGAAAATAAAAAACTAGAAGGAAAGCACGATGCTAGGGGAAGAATAAGATTAATTACAGTTCTGATTATAGTAATTAAGCTTATATTGGATAAAAGATTTAAGCAATTAAAGAATAATTTCCAAATATTAAAGGAGGCTTTATAAATGGCAGATAATAATTTTAATTCAACCGTAGAATCATTGTTTCGTGGAATGGATAGTTTTATTACGACAAAGACAGTAGTTGGAGACGCAGTTAAAGTAGATGATAGCACGATTATTCTTCCACTGGTTGAGGTTAGTTTTGGAGTTGGTGCTGGTGCATTCGCTGGAGAGAAGAAAAACAATGCAGGAGGAGGTATGGGAGGTAAGATATCTCCAAGCTCTGTATTAATTATTCAAAATGGAAGCTCAAAATTGGTTAATGTGAAAGAACAAGACAGTGTAACAAAACTTCTAGATATGGTTCCGGACTTAATTAATAAGTTTACTGGCAAAGGTAAGAAGAAGGATGATATGGACGACAAAGTGGAGGAGGTTTTAAAAAGCCAAAAGGAAACCAATTAATTGGAATTTCACGATTGGAGTTGACAAATTAACAAAATTTCGCTTGCAATATATATCAAATTCTGATAGAATATTAAATGTTTGTAGGGCCATTTGGTTCTATATTATACCTAAGGAGGTGCTTTTGATGGCTAAATGTTCAATATGTGATAAAGGTGCTCACTTTGGAATCGCTGTGAGTCATTCTCATAGAAGATCTAACAAGATGTGGAAATCCAATGTAAAATCCGTTAAAGTTAATGTTAACGGTGCTGCAAGAAAAATTTATGTTTGTACTTCCTGTCTTAGATCCGGTAAAGTAGAACGCGCATAAGGAAAACGATGGGTGTCAGGGGATCTTGACACCCGTTTTTTATCCCACAGAGGATTGTAACCTTTAGACAACATGTGCCACAAGAATGCGCACTCACGTGTAAAAGTCTTTTTAGAAGTTTGTACGACAATATCTGTTTAGGCAGAAAGCGCTTAGCGCAGGGAGTTTCGCTAGCGAAACTTTTTTTTATCAAAGGAAACGGAATCCGGATGATAAAAATGGAATTTAGACAATATTTGAATAAGCATATTAGCAGCAGAATAAATTATATCCAAGTAGTAAGCATAGAATAATAATACATATTGCTAAAATACCATTCGTGATGAAAAGCATAATAGTCATACCAATGGCAATCCAGAATAGGATAAACCCTAGCATTCTCTTCATAATTGTCACATCCAATCAAAGATATTAGTAATATATATTATGCAAGAGTATCTATGCTTAACACGAATTATGTAATATAATTGTTTTATAATGAATAAATACAAAGTATCCGATTTGGAGTTTACGAAAAGCGTAACAAGTGTTTTTCTTCGGAACAATTATGGGTATACTATAATGAGACATAGGTATTAGATAGGAGGGTTAATATGAAAGGACATATGAACACAAAAATTGGTGAGATATTAATTGATAATGATGTATTAGCAAAATACGCCGGTGCTTCAGCTATCGAGTGTTTTGGTGTGATTGGAATGGCATCTATTAATGTAAAGGATGGCATAGTAAAACTTTTAAAACGTGATAATTTAAGCCATGGTGTTAATGTATTGATTGAAGAAAATAAACTAACGATTGACCTGCATATTATCGTATCCTATGGTGTAAGCATTTCTGCAGTTGCTGATAATCTGATTAGCAATGTTAAGTACAATGTTGAGGAATTCTCAGGACTTGAAGTTAAGAAGATCAATATTTTTGTTGAAGGTGTCAAAGTAATAGACTGATCTTGAGAAGAACAACATTTAAGGAGGAAAAACAGGTGGTAATGAAAACGATAGATGCAAAGACTCTCAAGAAGATGTTTCTTGCTGGAGCAGCATGCCTGGAAGCAAAAAAAGAGATAATTAATGAATTGAATGTATTCCCTGTACCAGACGGTGACACAGGAACCAATATGACATTAACAATTATGTCCGCAGTGAGAGAGGTTAATAATCTTTCTGATCCTACATTGGAGGAACTTGCTAAAGCAATATCTGGAGGATCCCTTCGCGGTGCGAGAGGTAACTCGGGTGTAATTTTATCTCAGTTATTTCGTGGTTTCACGAAAGAAATTAAAGAATATAAAGAAATTAATGTTACAATCATGGCAAATGCATTACAGAAGGCAGCTGAGACTGCTTATCGTGCTGTAATGAAGCCTAAGGAGGGAACAATCCTAACAGTTGCTAGAGGTGCTGCTGAAAAGGCAGCAGAATTGGTTTCCCAAACAGACGATTTAGTTTATTTTTGCCGTGAAGTAATTGCTCATATGGAAGTTGTACTAGCAAGTACACCGGATATGTTGCCGGTATTAAAAGAAGCTGGAGTAGTTGACTCCGGTGGTCAAGGTTTACTTGAGATTGTAAAGGGTGCTTACGATGCCTTGATTGGTAAGGAGATATCTTTAACTAATCTTGTCTCCAGTGAAGTAAGTTCTTCAGGAAGCAGTAGAGAGCGAATTTCTACAGACGATATCAAATTTGGTTATTGTACTGAATTTATTATTAATGTTGAAAAAGAATATAATAATAAGACAGAGGATAACTTTAAGGCTTATCTAGAATCAATAGGTGATTCAATTGTTGTTGTTTCAGACGAAGATGTGGTTAAGGTACATGTTCATACCAATGACCCTGGTCTTGCTATTCAAAGAGCATTAACGTATGGATCTTTATCAAGAATGAAGATTGATAACATGAGAGAAGAACACAATGAAAGATTGGCTTTGAGTGCTGATAAATCTACTAAGGTAGGGAAGATGGAAGAGAAGCCGATCGTAAAACCTAGAAAGAAGTCAGGCTTTATTGCAGTGTCCATGGGTGACGGTCTTGATGAGATATTTACCGGACTTGGCGTTGACTATATTATTAAGGGTGGTCAGACAATGAATCCAAGTACGGAGGATATGTTGAATGCGATTAATGAGGTTAATGCAGATAATATCTTTATCTTACCGAATAATGGTAATATTATTTTGACTGCGGAACAAGCGAAGCATTTAACTAAGGGTAAGAAAATCCACGTTATTCCTTCTAAGACGGTTCCTCAGGGTATTACAGCAGTGATTAATTTTGTTTATGATAAATCTCCGGAAGATAATGCAGCTCGTATGACAGAGGAGATGCAGAGAGTGAAATCCGGTCAAGTAACCTATGCAGTTAGAGATACCAGTTTGGATGGTAAAGAGATTAAACAGGGTAATATTATGGGAATCGGTGATAAGACAATTTTATCAGTTGGGGAAGATGTTCCTGCAACTACGTTAGAATTGATTAATTGCTTGGCTGTTGCTGATTCTGAATTAATTAGCTTATATTACGGTGAAGAAGTAAGTGAAGAGGATGCAGCTGCTCTTGCAGAAGTAATAATGGAGAAATATCCGAATTTGGATGTTGAGGTACATTATGGTGGGCAGCCAATTTATTATTACGTATTGTCTGTAGAATAACATATTGATAAGACACAAAAGAAAGTACTTTAAAGGTAGTGGTTCGATTAAAAACGAACCACTATTTTAATATATAATTTTCATGATGGAAAGGGTGAAATGATATGGATATAACACGCATACCAAAACCGGGTGAATTTTATCGGCATTTTAAGGATAAGCTCTATCAGATTATTACAGTTGCAAGTGATAGTGAAACTGGAGAACAGATGGTAGTGTATCAGGCTCTTTATGGTGATTTTAAAACATATGTAAGACCATTAGACATGTTTGTTAGTGAAGTGGATCATGTAAAATATCCTGAAGTAAGCCAAAAGTATCGATTTGAGTTAATAAAAACTCAGGATGGAGAACATATAGCTAGTAACACAATAGCACAAACTACAGCGCAAACAACTGCACAAACGACAGAACAAATAACTGCACAAACAACAGTGCATACACATGCACAAACATCAGCGCATACACATGCACAGATACATGAATCAGGTTCAAACGGTTTGCCAATAACAAGTTTTAGCGAAAGAAAAGAAGATGAAAGGATCGAACGGTCCAGTTTTGATAATACACCAGAGGGCTCAGTCAATTCACTTTTATTAAAATTTCTTGATTCGCCCTCATATAGTAAAAAATTAGAGGTTTTATCTTCTAACACGAAGTATCTTAATGACCGTCTTATTAATGACATGGCTGTTGCTATAGATTGTATGGTTGAGGATGGTCCAATCGACCAAAGAATTAATGAATTAAAATATTGTTTGCAAGCGATGTGTCGATTTGAGGATCGTAGACAAAGATAAATTGCAAGACAAAGATAAATTGCAAGACAAAGATAAATTGCAAGACAAAGATAAATTGTAGAACAAAGATAATTTGCAAGACAAAGATAAATTGTAGAACAAAGATAAATTGTAGAACAAAGATAATTTGCAAGACTAAGATAAATCATAGAACCAAGATACATGAGTCGTATAAGAAAGAGATTCGTATGAAGGGGGTAGCTTAGTAGATTATAATTACTACAACATATAAGATAGGAGCCAACCGCTACTCTTTCATTTAACTAAAAGAGTGAACGGATGGCTCCTATCTTATATAAGTTAAGTGTTCAATTAATACTTTAGATGTTTCAGAGTATTAGTTATGTCACCATTTGAATTTATAACTCCCTTTATGATCGGAGGCATCCAGCTTAATGGTATAAGTACCGGGTTCTGAGAGGGTAACAGTAAAGTTGCTTGTAGCAATTGCCATCCCTTCATACTGTTTGTGATCCTTATCACTATAGATGGATACATCTATGGAACCTTTCTTTGTTACAATATCAACCGTAACCACTTTACTCTCTCCTTCTTTCACAGTAAGGGATTTCTCTTTGGTACCGCTAAATTTATAATAAGAACCGTAAAATTCATGTTTTGTATTGTTCTCGACAGCCCCGATTTGAATATAAGAGGAACATCCTGTCCCTGCAATTACAAATACAAGGAACAGTGGTAATAGAAGTTTTTTCATAATCTTATTCCTTTCTGATGTAGAGGTAGTGATTCCCTCATGCACCTTATACATTAATCTAAATTAAGTTTTTTTCTAAATATCAAATCTGTTATTAGATAATATGCAGTACTCAATAGGAGCGTCATTACTATTGTTATAGGGAAAATGAATTGTGGTACTGAATTAATAGAATAAATATAATCTTCAAATAATAATCCAGCCATTACCAAAAGGATGCTTCCTCCGATCTGTAATGCAACATTGATGCCAACATAGCTAAGGATAGCTCCGAGCAATTTATGACCATTAAATAATTGACCGATTGCAATGGATACATACACAAAGAGAATGGAATTAATGATTGCAAGTAGGATGAGTACGATCAGTTCAGTGATAAAAAGAATACCATAGGAGCCAAAAGAGTCATTCAATCCATTAATTAAAGATTGGAAGCCATTCATAATTTCATCAAGGCCGGTATGTGTCGTTGCAACAATGAATATTGCCAACGCTGAGGCAGCAATACTTGCAATGGTCCATAAAGTAGCAACAATTAATTTTGAATTAATTAACTGATAAGGTTTTGCGGGTAGTGTAAACATTAGATAGCCTTCGTCTTTTACTAAATTCTTATAGAAACGAATGATTATGATAACAAAGGATACAATGTTAACAGCGATAATACAGAATACAAAGCCTGCAGTTATAATTGCGGGAATGAATAAAAATACGCCCTTAAATATATCTAAACTTAATACAATTCTATCCATAATAGTAAAAACAGCTAATATTAAAAAGATCGGTAATAATAATTTTGATGTTGCTTTCAATTCATGCTTTATCAATTTTCCTAACATCTGAATACCTCCCGGAATAATGCATCTACAGATTTGCCTTCCTTGGAACGAATATCATCCACGGTTGACTGGAGAGTGATGCTACCATCTTTAATGAATACGACCTCATCAAGAATCTGTTCAATATCGGAGATTAAGTGGGTTGAGATAAGGACAGTGGCATTCTCGTTATAATTGGTGATGATCGTATTGAGTATATAATCCCTTGCCGCAGGATCAACTCCCCCGATTGGTTCATCAAGGCAGTAGAGGTCTGCATTACGACTCATAACTAGGATTAACTGAACCTTTTCCTTAGTACCTTTGGATAAGGTTTTCATCTTTAGTGTAGGATTGAGGTGAAGTCTTTCTATCATGTCATATGCTTTCTTCTTATCAAAATCCTCATAAAATTCTTCGAAGAATTCTATGGTTTCTGATATTTTCATCCAATCCGGCAGATAGGTTCTTTCGGGTAAATAGGATACAATTTTTTTTGTTGTAGGGCTTGGCTTATTGCCACTGATTAAAATTTCACCTGAGGTAGGTGCTAACAGCCCGTTTACTAATTTGATTAAAGTGGATTTGCCACTTCCATTTGGTCCTAAGAGACCAATGATTCGACCACGTTCTAAGGTGAGATCAATTGCTCTTAAAGCTTTCAAACCACCAAATTGTTTGGTTAATGCTTTACATTCTAGAATAGCACTCATTTTACAAACTCCCATCTTCTTATTTGCTTATTTTCCTTGTTTCATAACTTCAGTTACAATTGTTAAGGTTTCTTCCGTCTCATAACCTAGTTGTTTCATTCGTGTGATAAATTCCTCTACCAGTTCTTTTGCAGACATTCTTTTAAGCTGTGAAATCATTGCATCATCTGAAGTGATAAATTTACCGCTGGTCCGGTTGGTATAGATTAATCCGGTACGTTCTAATTCGGATAATGCTTTTTGCATTGTATTCGGATTTACCATGGCTTCTGCTGCTAAGTCTCTAACGGAGGGAAGCTTATCACCTGGTTTGAAAGTTCCTGATATAATGCCTGCCTGAATCTGCTCGATTAACTGAATGTATACAGGTCGTTCAGAATTAAGTTCCCATTTCATTTATATTGCTCCTTTCTGTATCGCTGTATTAAGTGGTTAATACAATAATACAATGGAAAATATGGAAAGTCAATAGTGAATTTTAATAATATACTTTTTTTATGAAAATGTATCGTTTATAATAAGAACAATGTGAAATGGATTGCGATAATGTAAAATAAATTTTGTTAGGGAGTCATAAGTAAGATCTAGAGTGAAAAATGAAGCCATAACATAAAAATAATATAATAATGGAGGCGAGAGCTTGGAGTCGATTGATAAAATTACGGTGATTAAAGGAATTGGGGAGAAGTCACAAAAGCTCTTTTATAAGTTAGGAATAGAGTCAGTTCAGGATTTGCTGGAGCATTATCCACGAGGATATGACGAATTCGAGCATCCGGCAAGCGTTGCTTTTATAAAAGAGGGGATGACAGTGGCAATTGAAGCCTCTTTAGTGGCATCGCCTAAGATTAAAAAAGTAAGGAATTTGCAAATTATTAATGCTCAGGTGAAAGACTCCTCCGGGGCGATTCAATTGACATGGTTCAATATGCCATTTTTACAAAAAACCTTACGATCTGGCTATCATTATATATTCCGTGGCAAAGTAAGTCGTAACAATGGAGTTTTGACCATAGAACAGCCGGGAATCTATTCTAAAGAGGATTATTATCGATTGCTTAAGATATTACAACCAATTTATCCGTTAACGGAGGGATTGACGAATGGTTTGATTTCAAAGTCAATTAAGCAAGCGTTGACTGAGGTTTCCCATGCAAAGGATTATATTCCGAAAACTCTTGTGAAGGAGTTATCTTTAATGGAGCGGACGAAAGCGCTGAAGGAGGTGCATTTTCCTAGAGATAGAGAAGGGATGATGAAAGCCAGACAGCGACTTGTGTTTGATGAATTCTTCCTGTATTCTCTGGCACTTCGTAAGCTGCAAGAGAAGAAGATGACGCTACTTTCTGAAAAAAAGATGCAGGAAGTTGAGGAATGCAAGGAATTAATTAATACCCTTCCCTATCCATTAACCAACGCACAGGTACGAGTATGGGAGGAAATTAAGAAAGATTTACATGGGGAATACGTCATGAATCGGTTGATTCAAGGTGATGTAGGATGTGGTAAGACGATTTTAGCGATTCTTGCATTATTGATGACGGTAAAGAATGGTTATCAGGCTTGTTTTATGGTCCCTACAGAGGTGCTTGCGAAGCAGCATGATAAGTCCTTGACGGAACTGCTATCTGCTTACGGCATACGTATCTGCATCTTGGTTGGTTCTCTAACGGCGAAAGAGAAAAGATTAGCTTATGAAAAAATTAGGGCACATGAGGTGGATATTATCGTCGGAACGCATGCACTTATTCAAGAAAAGGTGGAATATGATAAGCTTGGGCTTGTAATTACGGACGAACAACATAGATTTGGCGTAAAACAAAGAGAAACACTGATGAATAAGGGTGGGAATCCACATGTATTGGTCATGAGCGCCACTCCTATTCCGAGAACGTTAGCAATTATTTTGTATGGAGATTTGGATATTTCAGTTGTGGACGAGCTTCCCGCTCAGCGTTTACCGATTAAAAACTGTGTAGTGGATACCAATTACCGTCCCAATGCGTATCGATTTATGAATAAGCAGGTATCTGAGGGTAGGCAGGTGTATGTTATATGTCCAATGGTAGAAGAAAGTGAAGAAGTGGAAGCGGAGAACGTCATAGAATATACGGAACGGTTAAGAGAAGAGCTGGAACCTTCTATCAACGTGGAATTCCTTCATGGGAAAATGAAACCAAAACTCAAGAATGAGGTGATGGAGCGTTTTGAGAGTGGAGAAATTCAGGTGTTGGTATCCACGACTGTGGTAGAGGTTGGTGTCAATGTACCCAACGCAACCGTGATGATGGTGGAGAATTCAGAACGTTTTGGGCTGGCGCAGCTTCATCAGCTAAGGGGACGTGTGGGACGTGGTAAATATCAGTCCTATTGTATCTTTATCTGTGGCAGCAGTAGTAAAGATGCCTGGGAGAGATTGGAGATTTTGAATAAATCCAATGACGGGTTTTTTATCGCAAGTGAGGATTTGAAGTTAAGAGGACCTGGTGATATCTTTGGCATTAAGCAGAGCGGGGAAATGGACTTTAAACTTGGAGATATTTTCACTGATGCTAGTATATTAAAGGTAGCAGCAGAGGCAGTTAAGAAACTATCAGACAAGGCAGTTGATCAAATCTTTCAGGAAAACCCTTATTTGGAGGATAAACTGTTATATCGTAATAATAATACTTTATAATAATGCGATTGTCATAAATCAGAGTTATGGTGAAAGATGAATATGTGCTAAAAAGCGCAATACATGGTCTTTTTGAATACTAATCTGATATGTGTATATTTTGTGTAAATTTATTAAATAATTACAAAATCATGGTAATATTAATGTGTTTCATGTATAATAGGTACAGCAGTTTAACATAAATGTTGATAAAGAAGGTAATGTATGGCAACCATAGTATATAATACAGATCAATTAAGAACACATGAGTCCAAATTATCATTGGTGATTCCCGTATATCAAGAAGGAAGCCATATTCGAAGCTCAATTGCTGTGATTAGTAATACGTTAAATAATAATAATATTCCACATGAATTTATTTTGATTGATGATGGATCAAGGGATAATTCTTGGGAAGAGATGAAGAAACTGACCTCAGAGCTGGATACTGTGACCGCACTTCGACTAAGTAGGAATTTTGGTAAGGAATCAGCCCTTTGTGCTGGTTTAGAATGCGCAGATGGAGATATGGTTCTGGTTATGGATGCAGATTTGCAGCATCCTCCGGAGATTATACCGGAGATGGTGAAAGCCTGGAGAGATGAGGGCTTTGATGTGGTTGAAGGAATAAAAAGTTCCAGGGGTAAAGAAAACCGCTTTTATAAGACTTGTGCAAAACTTTTCTATTATATAATATATCGAACCTCTGATATTAATCTGGGGAAAGCTTCTGATTTTAAATTAATGGATCGAAAGGTAATTGATGCTTGGAAGGAGATGCCAGAGCGTACTATTTTCTTTCGTGGTATGACAGCTTGGCTTGGTTTTGACCGTAAGCAAATTGATTTTGAGGTTGCTGAACGTGTTAATGGTAAGTCTAAGTGGTCCTTCGTCCGATTGATTCGCCTTGCGGTGGATGCAATTACCTCGTATACTTCAGTTCCGCTCCATTGCATTACGGTACTTGGACTAGTGATGTTTTTTGGAGCAATTCTTCTGGGCTTGCAGACGCTCTATATGAAATTTGCAGGTAAGGCAACAAGTGGATTTACAACGGTAATTCTTCTGCAATTAATTATCGGTAGCAGTATTATGATAAGTCTGGGTATGATTGGCATTTATTTGACAAAAATATATAAAGAAGTAAAAGGGAGACCAAGATATCTGGTTTCAAAATGTATACAAGGCAATAAACATAAGATAATTATGGACAACCTCAACGCTGTTAGGGAGTCTGAGAGTGAAAGCAAGGAGGTTTAGCAATGTTCGGGCTCATCTATATCATTTTATGTTTTACAGTTGGTTGGGCAATATGTAGTTATGTATTTCCCAATTTAGGTACTCTTACTGACGAGGATTATAGTAGGAGAAAAATTAATCTTAGCCCTTATTTATTATTAATACCGGCTTGGTATATAACTGGTACACTGGCTATGACTTGGCCTACGTATTTGATTGCTTATCTATTTGGAGATAAAGCTGAACCTCTCTTATATGCAAATTGTATTATGCTACCAATTGGTTTTGTTGTATCGGCGATAGCATGTTATAAACACTTCAGAAAAAACAATACAAATATACGAAGCTTATTGTGTAGCGATCGTAAAAGCCGTCAAATTGAAATTGTTCTAGTGATTGCGGTAACATTATTAGCTAGTATTTTAATGTGGACAACCTTTTTTGTGGTTGATAATCAGCTGTTCGTTGGTAGATCCGTGTTTAGTGATTTTTCAGCGCATATCGGCATGATACGATCCTTTTCCTTTGGTAATAATTTTCCTACCCAATATGCTCATTATGCTGGGCAGGATATCAGATATCATTTTATGTTTCAGTTTTTGACCGGCAATTTGGAATATCTAGGTCTAAGAATTGATTACGCCTTTAATATATCGAGCATAATAAGCTTTACAAGTGCATTTATGCTATTATATGTCTTAGCGGTGAAAATAACTGGCAAAGTTACGGTTGGGGTATTGTCTTGTCTGTTTTTTGCATTTCGTAGTTCCAAAACTCTCTTTACGTATATTGCAAATATACCACAGGGAAGTAGCATATTAAAAACCATGGCTAATAATTCGGATTTTATATCGGATACGCCGAACGAAGATTGGGGTTTGTGGAATCTAAATGTATATTGCAATCAGCGCCACCTTGCATTTGGTTTAGCCGCGATGTTCTTTGTGCTGATTTTGTTTATGCCGCTTATGTTTGATATGTTTGCGGAATTAAAGAAACGTAACGATAAGAGTGAAAGCATATCGATCCGTTTTATTAAACAATTTAAATTCTTATTTTTTTCAAAAGAGGGATGGGTCGTACAAGATATTCGTACTACGATAGCATTAGGTGTATTGCTAGGAAGTATGGCGTTCTTTCATGGTGCTGCTCAAGTTTGCTGTTTGCTTGTTCTGTTTGTAATGGCAGTCATTTCAAAAAGAAGAGCGGAATATGTTATCGTCGCTGTCATTACTATTATTTTGGCTATGGCTCAGACGAAGTTATTTATTCATGGTACTCCAGTATCAACGAATTATTTATTTGGATTTATCGCTGAGAATAAGACACTTTTTGGAGTTGCGTCTTATCTGGATAAGTTACTCGGTATTCTTCCATTGGTTATTCTTGCAGCTTTGTGTATGGAAAGAGGCGCCAGAAGATACCTGATTATAGCCTTTACTTTGCCGTTAGTATTTGCTTTTACCGTTTCTTTAACGGTAGATGTAACAGTAAATCATAAATACATTATGATGAGCTGTATCCTACTAGGAATCTTTGCAGCTGCTTTTGTAACAATATTGTTAGAACACAAGGATTATATTGTTAAAATAGTTGGTGTCTTGCTTATAATAGCGCTAACATCTACCGGAATTTATGATTTTATAACGGTATTGACTCGGAATCGCCCAGAATCATCAATTGTATTAGATATGGATTCAAAACTAACAAAATGGATTGATGAACATAGTGATTCAAAGGATATTTTTCTGACGTCGAGCTATGCTCTTAACCAAGTGGTTTTAGGTGGAGCGATGCTTTACGAGGGGTGGCAGTATTTTCCTTGGTCGGCTGGGTATGATACGAATACTCGCACCCAACAGGTAAAATTGATGTATGAAGCATCCACGCCACAGGAGTTGAAGAGATTGGTAAAAGAGAATCATATTAGATATATCATTGTCGATAAGGAATGTCGTGACAATGAGGACTATAACGTAAATGAGGATAATATTAAAGCAACTTATCAGCGAGTCTATAATATCATGGAAGACAATGAAATGACTTCCATATATGACACAGAGAAGGAAATGAAATGATAATATAAAAACATACAAAATGGAGGACGGGCAATTGGATAAATTATATATAGTAATCCCGGCTTATAATGAAGAAGCGAATATTAAATCAGTAATAAAAGACTGGTATCCAATCGTAGAAAAGGTAGGTAATGGGAGTAAATTGGTGATTATTGATGATGGTAGCAAAGATTCCACTTACCAGATCATGTTAGAGGAGGCCGACAAGCTGGAAGCCTTTGAGCCAATAACAAAGCCAAATGGTGGTCATGGAGCTACCGTTTTATATGGTTACCATTACGCAATAGATGCCGGAGCCGATTACGTATTTCAGACAGATTCTGATGGACAGACCTTACCAGAAGAATTCTGGCCATTTTGGGAACAAAGACAAGAATATGACATGGTCATTGGACATAGAAAAGGAAGACAAGACGGTTTTTCAAGAGTATTTGTAACAAAAACCTTAAAAGGGGTTTTACAGCTTTGCTTTCATGTTAATATTAAGGATGCCAATACACCGTTTCGTCTAATGAAAGCAGCAACATTAAAGCAGCATATCAATACGATTCCGAAGGATTTCAATCTTTCCAATGTAGTATTGTCCGTTATTTATGCAAAGAAGAAGCTAAAAGTAAAGTATCTTCCGGTTACGTTCCGACCAAGGCAAGGGGGAGTGAATTCAATCAATATGAAGAAGATTATTCATATCGGTAAAAAAGCGATTAGTGATTTCAGAAAGATAAATCAATGTATAAAGTAGATAGATGAGGTGTTAATTATGCTAAAGAAAATTGTTTATATTATTATTGCTGTGTTATTATTTATGGCGGGCAAATTCTTACTGCAAGGAGACTTTTCTTCTTTTCTTCAATGGTGGGGAATTCTCGCAGCAATCGGTATTATATATATTCCCTTGACTACCCTGTTGTTTTCATCCTTTCATGATAAGGGATATTTGTTTTCAAAAGCAATCGGGTTAGCTTTAACTGGTTATTTTCTCTGGTTCTTATCTTCGTTTCACATATTGAAATTTACACTGCTCTCTTGCGTGATATGTGTTTTGATTGGTGTGTTATTAAATATCGGATTATTCTTATATTTGATGAAAAAACAATGCAAGGATGATTCGAAAAAATACGCACTGTTTGATATCAAGAATAAAGAAATAGATCATATTATATTTGAAGAATTATTATTCTTTGCAGTATTTTTGCTTTTTACTTATGTAAGAGGGTTCAAGCCAGAAGCTTATGAAACAGAGAAATTTATGGATTATGGTTTTATGACCAGTATGATGCGAAGTGATTATATGCCTCCACAGGATTTCTGGTTTTCTGGTACAAAGTTGAACTATTATTATGTGGGACAGTTTTTTGCTACCTTTTTAACCAAATTAAGCATGGTAAAGGTCTCCGTTGGCTATAATTTGATGTTAATGATGGTGGGAGCATTGACTTTTGTGCTACCGTATTCCTTGGTATATAATATTACGAAACAATTTAGTAAAATTCGTGGAAAAGTGTATTCCGCTCTATCCGTCATTAGCGGTTTTATTGGAGCTACAGCGGTTTGCTTAGCAGGTAATATGCATTACCCCACGTTTCATTGGTTTCAGCCTTGGTTCCAAAAGTTCTTTGGATTAAAGGTGAGTGAAGACAAATATTGGTTTCCTGATGCCACCAGATTTATAGGATATCATCCAGAGACCCATGACAAAACGATTCATGAATTTCCTGCCTATTCCTTTGTATTAGGTGATTTGCATGCTCATGTGGTTAATATTATGTTTGTAATCACGGTACTTGCTATATTATTTGCTTGGATGTGTGCTAGAAGAGACAAGCAAAGAATGCAAACCTCATTGAAACAAGAGGTATTTCATCCTGCAATTATCATGGTGGCATTCTTTATTGGACTTTTCCACTCTACCAATTATTGGGATTTCCCGATTTATTTTGTCGTTTCAGGAGGGGTTATTCTATTTACGAACCTAATTGTATATAATTTTAAAAGGAAGGCATTAATAGTAACCGCACTGCAGGGATTACTTGTAATTGTTTTATCTGAAATAGTAAGTTCACCCTTTACTTTACACTTTACTCGAATTTCCACTAGCCCGGTTCTATGTGAAGATCACACGCTGTTGAATCAGTTTATAATACTGTGGGGGTTGCCGATATTTATTGTAGTTGCCTTTCTATGCTTTACGATTGCGAATTTCAAGAGAAAGAAAGCGGCAGAAACAGAACTAGAGAAGCAAGAAGGCAATAGGGAGAATGAAGGAAATGAGGAGCAAGAGCAAAAACCTCAAGTTCCAGGAATAGTTCGTTATATGACAACGCTTTCTGATTCCGATTTGTTTATTATCACAATTGGTTTATGTGCAATTGGTTTAGTGCTGATTCCGGAGATTATCTATATTCAGGATATCTATAGCGGAGATTTTAAGAGAGCAAATACAATGTTTAAGCTAACTTATCAGGCATTTATTATGTTCGGAATAGGATTTGGTTATATCTTTACCAAATTACTTGTATTTGGTGAGACGTGGAAACAGAGAAAGGTGGCAGTAGCAGGATTAATATTATTTGCGATGTCCGTCTGCTATATACAGGATGCGGTTCATTCTTGGTATGGCAATATAAATTATTTTAAAGGGTATAAAGGACTTAATTGTACAGCCTTTCTGAAGACAACCTATACAGATGATGTCGGTGCCATTGACTGGTTAAATAATAATGTCAAGGGGATGCCTGTTATACTTGAAGCGAATGGAGAAAGCTATACGGATTATAATAGAGTATCAGTTATGACTGGTCTTCCAACCGTATTAGGATGGAGAACGCATGAGTGGTTATGGAAAGATAACCAAGAAATACTGGACAAGAGAGCGGATGATATTTTAACCATTTATACTTCAAAGGATAAAGACGCAGTTAAGAAATTAATTGAAAAATATAATATTTCTTATATCTATGTCGGAAAATTGGAGAAGGAGAAGTTTCCTTCCATTAACAATGAGTTACTGAAGAGTCTAGGTGATATAAAGTACATGAGTAAATCGACAGCCGATAAAGCTTATGAGACCTACATCGTAGAAATAAAATAGGGTATTTATCTACGCCTGTACTTCGATTAGTTACGAACTTAAGACGTAAGGAGTGTCAGTATGCATTTGTTAATCAAACGATTAGGAAAATTGCATCTGCTGTTGCTTCTGATTGGGATTCTGGTTTCACTTTTATTCTTAGGAACTCACAGTGCATATGCAGATGTACAAAAGAAAAATGCTTATTTGATTAAAATTAATCGTACCTTTAATACGATTACAATTTATTCGAAGGACGACAAAGGGAAATATACCATACCGATTAAAGCGATGTTATGTTCAGTTGGAAAAAGCAATAAGACTAAAACAGGAACGTTTAATACAAAGGCAAAGTATCGGTGGAAAATATTGATGAATGATGTTTGGGGGCAATATTCCACTAGAATTGATGGTGGAATGCTGTTTCATTCGGTTTATTATTATGATAATAATCCAGCTCGACTAGCCACGAAAGAATTTAATAAGCTCGGGACAGCTGCCTCTCACGGATGTGTTCGTCTGACCGTAAAGGATGCAAAGTGGATCTATGATAATTGTTCCGTTGGTACAACGGTTACGATCTATGATGATAAAAAAAGTCCAGGTCCGTTAGGAAAACCGACGCCTATAAAAATTGCTTCTAATGTACGCTGGGATCCGACCGATCCCGATAAGAAAAATCCGTTTTTGAAAAAAACCCCTGTAATTTCAGGTTTAAAGGATGTAAAAGTAAAGTGGAATCAGGATTTGGATTTGTTGAAGAATGTGAAAGCGAAGTCAACGGTTGGAGCTAATATTACTTCAAAGATTAAGGTGTCTGGTGAAGTAGATGCAAGTACACCGGGAGTGTACCATATTAAGTACTCTGTAGTAGATGAATTAGGTAAAAGTAGTTCCAAAAGTATAACGGTTACGGTTGATAAAAACAAGGTTGCGCCGAACTTTACAGGAATAGCGGATAAAATTGTAGGAGAAAATGTTATCATAGATAACAGCTTTGCATTAAAAGGTGTTAATGCCTATTGTTCTAAATATAAATTAGACAAAAAATTAATTAATATCGAAATAAAGAAAAACAGTAATACTTTATATTACATAACTTATACAGCAAGTGTTGGGAAAGGTCCAATAACTACGAAGAAATCAATCGTCAGAATTGATAATATACCCCCTGTAATTACCGGTGTAACAGATGCTACACTTGAGATTGGTGAAACACCTGTCAAAGAGAATTTACTTAAAAATGTAACAGTTAGTGATAATTATTCAAAGTCCGATAAGATAAAATTAACAGTAAGTTGGGTTGAAAATCCGGATGGCTCCTATTTGGTTACTTATGAAGCGACCGATGAGGTAGGCAATAAAAATGTGGTTCAATGCACACTTACGATTCAAAATAATACATTAAGTGGATCAAAAAACGTTATTTCAGATAAATCATTTTTAATAATTTATAAGCGATTAAATCCTGTTTTTCGACGAATAACCAAATATTACATTTAAAAAAATTATAATATTCGTGTATTTTGTTTCTTTTTGCATATACTACTATCGTAACAACTTGATGAATTGTTTTTAATAAAACGGTTCTCCAAGATGATTACAATTACTCAAACAACAACACAACTATTTTGAAGAAGTTCAAAATATGAAATGGAGGAGTTTATATGTCAAGAAAAAACAGTTCAGTACCCGAAGCACAGGAAGCATTAAATCGTTTTAAGTATGAAGTTGCTAACGAAATTGGTGTGCCTTTAAAGCAAGGTTATAACGGCGACTTGACATCAAAACAAAACGGTTCAGTTGGTGGCTACATGGTTAAAAAAATGATTCAGGATTATGAAAACAGAATCGCAGGCAAATAAATATAATAAGTGAAAATAACGGTTGTTGCTTTACGCAACAACCGTTATTTTGTTGCTTGTCCACAAAATAATAAAAAAAACATTGAAATATTCAAAGGGATAAGATAAACTTACTTTATTGATAAGCAACTAAATAATTGATAATTTCGGAGAAAAATATGAGAGTAATAGCAGGTAAAGCAAGAAGGTTACAGCTTATTACACCGGAAGGGTATGATACCAGGCCGACCACTGATAAGACAAAAGAAACATTGTTTAATATATTAAATCCGTATCTTACTGACATTGATTTTTTGGATGTCTTTTCAGGTAGCGGTGCAATTGGAATAGAGGCTTTATCCAGGGGAGTAAAATACGTTGCCTTTATTGAAGATAATAGAGCTGCATTAAATTGCATTAAATCGAATCTAAAAACCACCAAATTAGAGGATGTAGCGGAGATATTACCATATAAAGCGATAGAAGCAATCCGTATGTTAGAGTTAAAGGGCAAGGTGTTTGATGTTATTTTTATGGATCCGCCCTACAATAATCTTTTAGAGAAGGAGATGCTTCTTGCGTTACAAAATTCATCAATCATTTACTGTGATACGATTATTGTAGTAGAAGCATCCTTAAAAACTGAGTTTGATTATTTAGACGATACAAAGTTTCGAATATTTAAGAAAAAAGAATATAAGACAAGCCAACATGTGTTTATTGAAATGAAATAGATCCATTATTAAAAAAATAGATGGAATGGTCTATTTATTTCTTTGCTGTTTTATGTCATGATGGAGGTATATATGAAGATAGGTATTTATCCGGGTAGTTTTGATCCCATTACACTGGGACATTTGGATATTATAAACAGAGCATCCGGTTTATTTGACATATTAATTATTGGTGTATTAAAAAATAATGCGAAAAAGCCTTTGTTCTCATCTCAAGAACGCGTTGAGATGATTCAAAAGGTAATTAGAGAACAATCTAAAGCAACTAATATTCAGGTAGAGGCTTTTGATGGTTTGCTGATTGATTATGTTGCAAAGAAGAATGCATCAATTATTGTAAGAGGACTTCGAGCGATTACTGATTTTGAATATGAGTTACAAATTGCTCAAACAAATCATAAACTTAATGCGAATATTGACACAGTATTTTTTACAACTAGCGTGGAATACTCCTACGTCAGCTCTAGCGCGGTGAGGGAAATTGCCGCCTTTGGGGGAGACATAAGTCAGTTTGTACCAAGCTGTATTAGACAATCAATTTATGATAAATATAAAAAATAAGGAGTGTTTGCAATGGGATCAAGCAGAATAGAACAATTAATAGAAGATATTTATGAATTTGTAGAAAGCTGCAGGATGCAGCCGTTATCAAGCACAAAGGTAATTGTTCCCAAGGATGAATTGTATGATTTGTTGGACGAGCTTCGTCTTAGAACACCGGACGAGATTAAACGTTATCAAAAAATTATATCCAATAGAGATGCCATTATAGCGGATGCTGAAGATAAGGCAGAAGGGATCATTTTTCAGACCAAAGAGAAGGCGAAGGAATTATTGAATGAGCATGAAATTATGCAGCAGGCATATTATCAGGCGAATGAGATGATTATGCAGGCATCGGAAGAAGCAGACCGATTACGTAGAGAAGCAATGGAAGAGGCAGAGCAAATTAGAACAGGCTCCTTGGCATATTCTAATGATATTCTGTCAGAAGTTGAGCGTATATTGGCAGCAGCATATGAATCAACTGCATCCAAATTTGATAGTTACATCGGTACCTTAAAGAGTAATTTAGAAATAGTTAGCAGTAATAAAAAGGAATTGAATGATCAGTTATATCGCATGAACAATGTTCAAGCCAATGCAACAGTGCAAGAACAATTCAATGAAGATGATTTTGATTTTGATGAGAATACCTTTATGAAGGATGTAGAATAGTTAAACAATCGGGAATATTGTTACATAAATCCATGCAAGTAGGATTGACAACAATGCACCGAGTAATTTTACGATTAAATAAGAACTTATAGATAGTCTTGTGTCTCCCAGTACACTTTTGGTTTGGGCTAATCCAGAGAGCCCTCCAAAGGATGTAAGTGCCGAAACCAAGACTATTTTTATATTTATATCGAGATGTGTGTTGCAAACTTGGCTAATACCGGTGGTTATTTCGAATAAACCCATTACAAAAGCTTTGATAAAACTTGTGTTTGGACCGATTCCTTTGATAATTTGTGCTAGGATTGAGAATAATATGATATAGCCGCCGATTTTCGTGACAATTTCAAAGGCATTCATAATTGAATTATCCAATACAGCAAAAGAAAAGCGGGCAGGTTTTGGGGTAGGCAAAGAAACTGCAACGGCTTTGTCAGTCATAAACTTTGAATTTTCTAAAGTTAGATTAGTTATGAATCTGTATAGCAGAGCGCTAATAATAGCAGAGCCATAAAGGATGGCAAATAGAACGTAGTTAAAGTTGGGAAGCTTTAGTTGTGTAATTGCAATATAGCCAAGGATAAACATAGGGCTTGCATTATTGCACATAGAAAGGAGGAATTGGCCTTCCTTAATAGAGATTTTCTTGTCGTTAACCAAATCTGCAGTAGTTTTAGCACCCATTGGAATTCCAGACAAAAATCCGATAATAATTGGATAGCAACCTTCACTGCTAATACCAAAAAGGCGTCCTAATATCGGATAGAATAATCTGGTGAGTTGCTTTGTGATATTTAATCGAACCATTAAATTGGACAGTATGATAAACGGAAGAAGGTTAGGTAATACATTATGAAACCACAATAAAAGACCGGAGCTTGCGCCTTGAAAGGAAGCTTCGGGAAATAATAACATTGCAATTAAAAATAATAATACGGAACCTTTAATAAGTTTGCTTTTGCTTATAGCAAGTAAATTCATTACGATTACCAAGCCTTTCATCAATGCCTGCAAGCTTTATAATTAGTTCTTGAAGACATGAGGGAAGTTTATTATAATTTATTGAAGGGATATCCAATTTATGATAGAAAAGGAAAAAGGAGATACAAGGATGAGCACAAAAATGAATTTACCAAAGCGAAGTGAAGTAGATAAAAAACATACCTGGGCCATTGAAGATCTATATATCAACGATGAAGCTTGGCAGGTGGAGTATGATTTATTAAAGGGACTAATTTTAAAAGCTGTGGAATATCAGGGAAGACTTTCAAAATCAGGTGATATATTGTTGAGTTTTCTTCAACTTTCAGATGAAATCGGCAAACTATTAGAAAGAGTGTATGTGTACGCTAATCAGAAAAGTCATGAGGATACTGCGAATGCTATTTATCAGGATCTAGCCAATAAATCGAATGCTTTATCCGTACAAGTGAGCAGTGCACTAGCGTTTGCAACCCCTGAGATTTTAAATATACCGGAAGACATGTTAGTTCAGTTTTGGCGTGAAAATGCTGAGTTAAAATTATACGAATTCTATCTCAAAGACATCCTTCGTTTAAAACCCCATATCTTATCGAAGGAAATGGAAGAATTATTAGCGGATGCAGGTGAGATTGCGGAAGCTTCAAGCAATATTTTTGCGATGTTTAACAATGCGGATATCAAATTCCCGGAGATTGAGGACGAGAACGGTGAGAAGGTAAAGATAACGCATGGTAGATATGGTCAGATGTTAGAAAGCCCAAATCGAAAAGTCAGAAAAGATGCGTTTGAGGGCGTATATGCTACCTATAACGGTTACCGCAATACGCTTGCCTCTTCCTTTAGTGCGAATGTAAAGCAGGAGGTTTTCTTTGCCAAAGCCAGAAAGTATAATAGCACACTTGAAAGAGTGTTGGATTTAGCCAACATTCCCACTGAGGTTTACAAGAATTTGATAGATGCAGTACATGAAAACATGGGATTGATGCATCGATATGTGACGCTTCGAAAAAAACTTATGGGTGTAGATGAACTCCATATGTATGATTTATATGCTCCTTTGATAGGGGATGTTACAATGGAAATTCCTTATGAAGAGGCAAAGGAAATCGTAGAAAAGGGGTTACAGCCTCTTGGCGAAGAATATCGAAGAATACTAACCGAAGGATATAACAATCGATGGATTGATGTGTATGAAAATGAGAATAAGAGAAGCGGTGCTTATTCCTGGGGTGCATATGGAACACACCCTTATGTATTGTTAAATTATAATGATACGTTAAATAATGTATTTACCCTCGCCCATGAGATGGGCCATGCAATTCATAGTTATTATTCTGATAAGGAACAGCCCTTTGTGTACGCCGGTTACAAAATTTTTGTAGCAGAGGTTGCATCGACTTGTAATGAATCACTTCTTATTGATTATATGTTAAAGAATACACAGGACAAGAAGGAAAAGGCTTATTTAATTAATCATTTCCTAGAGAAATTCAAGGGTACCTTGTTCCGCCAGACCATGTTTGCTGAATTTGAAATGATTACGCATAAGATGGTGGAGGATGGTCAAAGTCTTACCGCGGATGCTCTCTGTAAGGTATATCATGATCTGAATGTGTCTTACTTTGGTGAGGATATCGTCATTGATCCAGATATTGATATGGAATGGGCTCGTATCCCTCATTTTTATAATGCCTTCTATGTTTATCAATATGCAACTGGATACTCTGCAGCAATTGCACTGTCTCGCAGAATTTTGAATGAAGGAGAGCAGGCAGTACGGGATTATATCAGATTCTTAAGTGGTGGTAGTTCGAATTATCCGATTGAACTTCTTAAGGGTGCAGGCGTGGATATGAGTACGAAAGAACCGGTGAAGCAGGCGTTGCAGTTGTTTGGGGAGCTGTTGGACCAAATGGAGGCGCTGTTGCAGTAGCTACTTCTGTGCTGGCGGGGGGTGTTGGCAAAGGGGAGGTAAGTGTTCTAGGGGAGATAAGTGTTCTGGGGGAGATAAGTGTTCTGGGATAGGTTGTTGAGGGGCGAGCAGGGGGTAGGGACCGGCATGTATTTCGGATGCGGCTTCACCCTTTCGCCAGTTGTGCGAGACAGCTTGGACATAGAAAGATTATGTCCATCTGTCTTCGTACAACTGACTAGGGTGGCAGCATACGAAATACATGTTCCAGTCCCTACCCCCTGCTCGCCCCCGCGTTACGTACGTGGGAGACAATTAGAGGAAAGAAGTTACAAAAGTAGAAATGCAAAAATAGAAACAAAAAAATAGAAATAAAAAATAGAGAAATATTGAAACAGAATAAAGAAATAGAGAAAAAAATAAACGACGTATATGGGGATAATTTTTTGCCAATATGTGAGAATAGATAAGAAGAATGTGGTAGGGCTTACTTTACAGCTTAGTCGAGATAAACGATGTTAAGATAGAGGGATAGATTTGCATAGTTATAGCATAAGAGACAATGGGTAAAGTGGAAGTGTGAAATGGGAATGAAGTTTTGGGCTTACTTTACAGCTTAGTCGAGATAAACGATGTTTAGATATAAGGATAGATTTGCATAGTTATAGCATAAGAGACAATGGGTGAAGTGGAAGTGTGAAAATGGAAATGAAGTTTTAGGGCTTACTTTGTAAATTAGTTGGAGAGAGGGAAACGGTATGGATTTTAGGAAGGCTTGTAGGGATGATATTATTCAGTTGGTTAAGATACGATTGGAGTTCTTGGGAGAGGATTATGAGGGGTTGACGAAGGAACAGTCTGAGTCGTTGCGTGAGCAGCAGGTGAGTTATTATGAAGTGCATCTTGAGAGCGACTTTATGGCGTACATAGCAGTTGAGAATGATGAGATTGTGGCGAGCGTTTTTCTGGTTATTGTGGAAAGACCTGCAAACCCGAGCTTTCCAACGGGTAAGATTGGTAATATACTGAATGTATATACGAGGCCGGAGTATCGAAGAAGAGGGTTGGCGGGAAGGTTGATGGATATGATGAGGGAAGATGCTAAACAGTATAACCTTTCTTATCTAGAACTTTTGGCGACACAGGAAGGGTATCCTCTTTATGTTAAGAAGGGATTTCATGATTATAAGAGCAAGTGCACGGAGATGAGGGTGGAGTTGTAGAGTAGTTATCAATAATTTCAATTTACGTACCGCCTTTCCTTATCTACAGTAGAGAAATTGCAACAATTACGAAGTTCAGGTGTTACGAAAATCAGCATTGGGATTCAATCCTTTCAGCCGGAGTATTTGCAAAGAATCAATGAGGGTAATCTTGCGACTGCGCTAACCCTTGAATTCTCAAGAAGGCAAAGAATGTTATATTATCTGTTTTGGACTGCTTACACCTTACGAATATCTTCAGAGAATTTTAAGACGTTCTTTGGAAATAAACTTGAACGAAATTATGGTTTGGAAATGAGGATAGCAAGAGTATTGGGGTTTGTAAAAAAGGAGAACGGACAATATCTTATTACGGATAAAGGTTCTTATTATTACCATTATTATGAAAAGTTTTATACCCTTTCTTATATAGACCACATGTGGAATAGCATGAAGAAGGAAGCATTTTTAGAGGAATTAATTATTAAGTAAAATTGTATAAGAAATTGCCCTATGAAACCATCTTTTTAACGATTCTATGTATTGTTAAACGATACTAAGTGATGTATGATGATGTCATAATAAAACTTTAAAAAATAAAACAAATTGTGTAACTAATTATAAAACCATAGTAAATGACTTTCTTATCTTTCGATGGAGAAAAGACGTTTATTGTGGTTTGTTTTTTTATAAAGAGAAAGGGCAGGTGTGACGATATGATAGCAGTGTATGTAAATGAACAGGGCGTGACCGCTTTATTGGGTGAGAAGGGCGTTGTTCGTATTTATGATAAAGTGGGTCATGATTGGCAAGTTATCAGGGAATATCCATTTGAGATGGAGCAAAATCAAAGTCTTTCCGGGATTAGGAGATATTTGCAGGAAATGGTTCAAAAACTGGAAGGTTGTAAGGTTTTTGTGGCCAAAGCAGTTGCCGGTCAGTTATATTATCTCCTTGAAGCGCATGGTTTTGAAAGCTTTGAAGCGGAGGGCGTTCCGGAAACATTCCTTAATTCAGTCCATGAAGCTGTACAACAAGAGAAGAAGAGTAATGCAGAGAAGAAACCTTCCCCTGAGGAGTATTTTAATACGACTGAGGAGGTTGGAGTGTACGTGGTAAATCTAAAGAAGGTTCTTAATTTGGACTGTTCCCTCACTTCTAAAAAATTATTATTACCCTTCTTTCGTAAGAAAGAGTTCAATCGCGTGGAGGTTTTTTGTGACCATGTACCAAGATGGTTTGAAACGGATCTGCCGCCGTTGCAACTTCATTCAACAATTGTTAAGTTAAATGATAATGAGTATAGTGTGCATATTATGCCAATTTAATAATTTAAATTGACATCAAGATTGAAAGGAGTTGAGATGATGAACTATCCAACAAGATACGGGGAACTAACTCATTTGAGTGAGGTCACAAGATATAGTAATGGATTTTTGAAGGATTGTGTTATGGAGGATAAGGTTGAACTCAATACAGAGTATGGAACCTTGATCCCTCAATATGATTTCGTCGATCATAGGAAAAAATATGTATCCTCCTTATCCTTTTATGAAAATGGAACGTTAAGAAGAATAGCCTTAAATGATCAAATGCTTATTAACACACCGATTGGTATTAGAAAAGCGGAATTAATTACATTTTACGAGTGTGGAGCAATCAAGCGATTGTTTCCTTTGAATGGACACCTCACTGCCTATTGGGAGGAAGAGGATGAGTATAAGCTAGCGAGCGAGGACTCCTTTGACCTACCTTACGGCAATATAACTACCAAAGTAATCTCAGTATATTTTTATAAAAATGGAACCATTAAAAGCCTAACTTTTTGGCCGCAAGAAATAATTCAAATAAACACACCGGTTGGTAAAATGGCGGTTCGCACGGGAGTATCTTTTCATATAGATGGAAGCATTCATTCACTTGAACCGGCCACTTATACCCTTTTACAAACTCCAATCGGTTCACTGATTGCCTTTGATGAAAATGTGAATGGAATTTTTGGAGACAGTAATTCGGTTGTATTCTCAAAGGAAGGGAAATTACTTTCCTTGATAACCTCCAATCAGAAGGTAATTGCTCAGAATGTGGAGACAAAAACTCGTATAACCTATTCTCCTTATCAAGAATTAGATGATGACGGGATAGAAGAAATTTGGTTTCGTCCTTTGAAGATTGAATTTGAAGAAGGGTTTGTCCGATTTAACGAGGGGAAAAGGTTTAACATAAGTGAATATCAATTTACAGTCCAACCATATCACAAAGTTGGCATCAACCCTTGCAGTAATTGTGCTAGCAGTGGACAGTGCAATTCGAATTGCGTGGTATAAGGTTCAATAGACTGCAACTTAGATAATTACAATACCGTGCTTATATTCATTGGCGATTACGGTAACGAATTTTGCAAAAACAGCCTGGTTATACAGATGTGCAGCAAATATATCTTCCTTTAACATCTGCAGGGCAAGTGGTGTAAGTGTTGATGACGCCTTAGAAACCTTTGTAATGATTGGAAGGCTTTGATTTTTCTGAGCTTTACGCAACAAATGAGAAGCATTTTTTTTGACCCCAAGCACACGGGCATATTGGGTGAAACCATTATTGTTATATTCTTCAAAGGTTCGTGTTTTCATATTGAGAAGGAGATGAAGAATTGCCCTATTTATTCTAGTCAAGGTCATATTCTTTGTCTTTACTTCTTTGGTAAGCTCACCAAAACTTGAATAATAACCGGATAGATTTTTTAAACGGTCAGCCAGATCGCTAGTGATATCCACATATTCTGTTAGAGTATTATTTTCTTCGGACAGCAGTTTATATAATATGTTGCTTAAAAAATCATCTTCAGTGATAGGGTAGGTTTTTAGATAATTAGTTTGTAATAGTTTATATACCTCATTTGGCACACTGTACTGCATCTCGTTAAAATACTGTTCATCCTCAACTTGATTGTGTATCGCCTTGCGGATTGCAGTTGCTGAACTGATCACTTGAGGAGAGGTATCATCTGATTTATGAAAAGGTGAGGACGTATCCACTAGAGCAGCTGCTTTTACACCTAACGTTTCTTCGTGATAGTGAGCGGAGATCCTCTTGATCGTAACTGGTACAATAGTTGACTGAAGACGTAATAGAGCCTTCATGTATTCAATTCCCAAGATGTTGTTAGGCTCTGTTAAAACTTGTGATAGAACGTCAGCGTTCGAAACATGCTTCTCCTTTAAATAATGCTTTAAGGCTTTCAATCTGGCAGCAGGATAGGTTAATCCTTCTTTAATGAAGGATTGTAGATGGTTTTCAAAGGCTTGTGGGGTATTTAATAAAAAATTGGCCGCCTCTTGAAGTAAATTAATATCACCGCATTCACTCCCAAAACAGATACAATCTACTATGCCAAGCTTATTTAACAAGGATACGGCTCCATGTGCAAAATACTCAGCACTTGCTGTTGCATAACAGACTGGGAGCTCTAATACTAAATCAACACCATGAAGCAAGGCCATCTCGGCGCGTTGGTATTTGTCTATAATTGCAGGGATTCCTCTTTGGACAAAATTACCGCTCATTACAGCAATAACATAATCAGCTCCGGTGATACGTTTTGCTTCCTCGATATGATATTTATGCCCATTATGAAATGGATTGTATTCTGTTATTAAACCAACAATCTTCATGCAATTTATAACTCCTTTTACATATTATTTCAATTAATATTATATTATCATCTCGGTGAATTACCGTCAATGAATCAGTTATAATTGTATTTTTATAATATTAAAACATGAATGACTAATTGCAGATATTTAGTGAAATAATCTAAATAATGAGATGCAATTATCTCATCGTTAAAAATTACTAAAATTACTTTAAAAACGACCAACATTTTTCAACAATATGTTCTTGTATCTGCAATTAATTTGACTTATAATTAGAACGATTGAGTTTAATATTTGGTTCGCGTGTTGAGCGTATTATGTGGCAAAAACAGATAACATATGTTTTTAGTCCTCGTATTGTTTTCAATATATGCTACCTGTTTTGGTCACAGTGTATTTTACACTAGAATCACTATTATATCAGATAAAATAATATAGATGCTAAGGAAGGAGTTTCACAATGGGTTTTATTGACACGATTAAAGAGAGAGCGAAACAAAACATTAAGACTATTGTATTACCGGAGACAGATGACAGAAGAACTTTGGAAGCCGCAAGCAGAATTTTGGCAGAAGGTGTAGCGAAAATTATATTAGTTGGTAACAAAGAGGCAATTGAAAAGGTTGCAGAAGGCTTGGATATTACAAAGGCAACTATTATCGATCCGAATAATACGGATAAACTTCAGAGCTATGTTGATCTACTTGTTGAAATTAGAAAAAGCAAAGGAATGACACCTGAACAGGCAAAAGAACTTTTGACAAAAGATTATTTATACTTCGGCGTAACTATGGTTAAGGCTGGAGATGCAGATGGTATGGTATCAGGTGCAGTTCATTCTACAGCAGACACACTTCGTCCTTCCTTACAGATATTAAAAACAGCTCCAAACACAAAGTTAGTTTCATCTTTCTTTATTATGGTTGTTCCTGATTGTGCATTTGGTGAAGGTGGTACCTTTATTTATTCCGATTGTGGACTTGTTCAAAATCCTAATGCTGAAGAGTTAGCAGCAATAGCTGGTAGCAGTGCAAAGAGCTTTGAGACTTTAGTAGGTACAGAACCAATCGTTGCTATGCTTTCCCATTCAACAAAAGGCAGTGCAGCTCATGCTGATGTAAATAAAGTAGTTGAAGCAACTAAGATTGCGCAGGAATTATATCCAAACTTTAAGATTGATGGCGAGTTCCAATTAGATGCAGCAATCGTTCCTAGCGTTGGTGCTTCCAAAGCGCCGGGTAGTGAAATTGCTGGTAAGGCTAACGTTCTTATCTTCCCTGATCTTGATGCAGGTAACATCGGTTACAAGTTAACACAAAGACTTGCAAAAGCGGAAGCTTATGGACCTGTTACACAGGGCATTGCAAAACCGGTTAATGATTTATCCAGAGGATGTTCTGCAGATGATATCGTAGGTGTTATCGCGATTACTTCCGTTCAGGCTGCTTCACTATAAGTAGTTCGTTATTCAGTTAATTAGTTACTAATTTAATGAAATAAAATCAATGTGTAAATATAAGAAAAGAGGTAAGTATTCATGAAAGTATTAGTTATTAATTGTGGTAGTTCTTCATTAAAATATCAATTGATTGATTCTGCATCTGAGAAAGCTTTAGCTGTTGGTATCTGTGAGAGAATTGGTCAAGAATCCAGTTACTTAAAACATGCTCCTAAGGGTGGGGAAAAAGTTGTTATCGAGAAGCATATGGAAAGTCACCAGAATGCGATCAAGATGGTTCTTGATGCATTAACCAATGAGAAATACGGTGTAATCGCTTCCTTAGAGGAAATCGGTGCTGTAGGTCACAGAGTTGTTCACGGTGGAGAGAAATTTGCAACTTCCACAATTATTGATGATGAAGTGATTGCTGGTATTGAGGCATGTAATGATTTAGCACCTCTTCATAATCCTGCTAACTTAATTGGTATTCGTGCATGTAAAAACTTAATGCCTGGAGTTCCGATGGTAGCTGTATTTGATACCTCTTTCCATCAGACTATGCCTCCAAAAGCTTATTTATATGGACTTCCACAGTCCTATTATGATAGCTATAAGATCCGTAAATACGGTTTCCATGGAACAAGCCACAGCTTTGTATCTAAGAGAGCAGCAGCTTTCTGTGGACTTGATATTGACAACTCTAAAATTATCGTATGTCACCTTGGTAACGGCGCAAGTATCTCTGCAGTATTAAATGGTAAATCGATTGATACTAGCATGGGCTTTACACCTCTTGCAGGTCTTGTAATGGGAACCAGATGTGGTGATATCGATCCATCCATCATCGACTTTATCGCTAAAAAGGAAAACAAATCCTTAGAGCAGATTATGAATGTATTAAATAAAGAATCCGGTATTCAGGGTATGTCTTCAGTATCCAGTGATTTCCGTGATATCAATGATGCTATGGATATTGGTAATCAGAGCGCAATCGTTGCTTTTGACGTATTTACTTACCGTGTTGCGAAATACATTGGTAGCTACGTAGCTTCCATGAACGGCGTAGATGCTATCGTATTTACCGCTGGTGTTGGTGAGAATGACTGGAGAGTAAGAGAATGGGTATGTCAGTACCTTGGCTACTTAGGAATCACAATTGACTTAGCAACTAACTGCACTAAGAGCAAAGAAGTTATGCTTACAACTCCTTCTTCTAAAGTTAAGGTATGTATTGTTCCTACCAATGAAGAATTAGCAATTGCAAGAGAGACTGTAATATTAATAAAATAATTGCGCTTACAATTGGATTAGGTTAATTTGTACAGAATTCATATTTTAGCGTTGACAAATAATAGCACAGTAGGTATAATACAAGAAGTGCGTAATCATAAAGTGAATATTCGGAGAGATTAAATGTTAATATCTTTGTCAGAAATAATGACTACTAATGATAAAGTAGTGCAGATCAATGCCCCCATAGAGTTAGAAAGGTTTGATTATCTTGGGAATTCTTATGAGTTCGCTCAGAAGGAACCTGTGAACTTGACTATTACGAATCTTGGTAACAAGATTATAATGATTGAGGGCAGTACGAATATTTCTCTTACCCTATTTTGTAGCAGATGCTTAAAGGAAATTGTATTTCCGTTTAAGATTGAGGTTCAGAAGGAGGTTGATTTTAACCTTTCAGAAGAACAAAGAGCAGAGGGTTTGGATGAAACAAATTATATTATTGGATACAAACTGGATGTAGACACATTGATTTATGATGAAATACTAATTGAGTTCCCCTTACAGTTACTATGCAGTGAAGATTGTAAAGGTCTTTGTAAGACTTGTGGAACTGATTTAAATGAAAAATCTTGTGACTGCGATAAGTTTAATTACGATCCCAGAATGTCAGTAATCCGAGATATTTTTAAGAATAATAAGGAGGTGTAACAATGTCTATTTGTCCTAAAGGTAAACATTCTAAAGGTAGAAGAGATAGCCGCAGAGCTAATTGGAAGATGACCTCTCCTAACTTAGTTAAATGCAGTAAATGTGGAGAACTTATGGTTCCTCATAGAGTGTGTAAAGCTTGTGGTTCTTACAACAAGAAAGAAATCATCGCTAGCACAGCAGAATAGTTAAATCAAGGCTTCTAGGGTTTTTCCTAGGAGCCTTTTTTGTGGGTTTACACCAATTTTACACCAATTGCTAAATAACGAAATTAAGAATAAAAATTATTGTTCTATAATGCAATCATTGAGAACTAAATACTGACCTTTTTTTACGTTTACATAGGATGAATTTTTAAAATTATCATTAGCAATAATGTCATTATGTCTACTGTTAGGATAAATACAATAATACCCGTCTGAGCCGTTTGTTCTTAACTTATACTCACCGGCAGGTATATCATATCCGACCTTTAACATTGTACCGAAATTATCTAAATTTATGGTGTTGTCCTTATAAAATTCTTTTGAAGGGAAGGCAATACACTGACTCAACTCTAAATATTCACCTTTCTTGACTGTAATAATCGAATTGATTTCGAAATTATCATTAAATAATATATCGTTCCCGTTTGCGTCACTTGAGACACAAAAATAACCACTATATCCATCAGATGATAATATAACATATTCACCAGCCGGAATATCAGAACCAATCTTATATTGGCCTTCATTATAACGTGTAAGTTTTTCTATTGGCGACAATGTAGGGGTTGGCTCAAATGTTGGCGATAGCGTAGGCGTTGGGTCAAAAATTGGGATCGCTGTAGAAGTAGGCAATAGTGCTTGTGTCGTGCTGACGTGGATACTATCATTTAGAGTAGTTTGACTTTCTTCGGGTGCACTGTAAGTACATCCTGATAAAATCGATATAGAAGTAATTAAAACACAGATTTTTCTCATAATTCTCATAATAGACCTCCTTATATATTACAAATTAGCAATTACTTATATATTATTACATAAATATACAAAGATGTAAACGTATTCCACTAGCGTATTTAAATAGCAAAAACTTTATTTGCAAGAGATTTATATATCTATTCAAATAGCTAGTATTTTTGAATTGACAAAAGTATATATCAAATGATAGAATTATATCATAACAAAAAGTTATTAATAAATAGTAAGAGCATCTTAATATTATAAACAGACAATGTTCTGTTTGAGTGAAACTCATTGCTGATAATTAAATATAAATCGAACGCCTAGAGCGACTTCCAACCGAAGCCGTTCTTTTTTTTTATTAATAACTAAAAAATAATATTTATTTATGAAGGGGTGTTGAATATGAGAGCAAGAACAATAACAGAGGTAACAAGTGAAACAGTATTGATTGACCGCAAAACCGCCGGAATCTTATACAGTTTAGGATGGCAGACGTTGGATAAGGTTGCAACTGAGTGCGGGGCTAAATGTTATATAGGGAAGAGAGTTCTATATCATCGAAGAAAGCTTGAGGAACACTTTAATACATTAGTTAATTAATCGAAATGGAAATGGGTGGTGAGAAGTTGAAATATGTTACAACAGGGACAAACAATAAAATAATCGATATTAATACATCATTAATAGAGAGAATAAAAATAATTAAACCGGAGAATACATACACCCTAAATGACAAAGGAAACGGAGAACTTTTTGCTGACCTATTCAAGAATCTATGTAGGTTCAATGTTACCGCCAAAGAGTGGTACTGTTATGACGGCAAAGTATGGACAGAAGATATGGGAGGTATGATCGCTTCCAGATATGCGAAAGAACTATCAGATGCATTATTAATCTACGTGACCACTATTCAAGAAGAAACCAGGAGATCTGTTTATTTGAAGCATGTTGCAAATTTAGGGCAGTTAAGATATCGAAATACTATGCTACAGGACGCACGGGACAAGTATTTCATATCGAGTGATAATTTAGACAAAGACCCTTATCTTTTCAATTGTCAAAACGGAACGATAGATTTAAAAACATTTCATTTTAAACCACATAATTCAGACGATTTATTATCAAAGGTATCTAATGTATGGTATGAAGCAGGAACAAAAAGTTTGCCTTTTGAAAAATTTATGAATGAAGTTATGGAAGATAAAGTTGATAAAATTGAGTATTTGCAAAAGTTATTAGGATATTCGCTAACAGGGGAAACGCGAGAAGAGACTTGTTTTATTCTTTACGGTAATTCTACAAGAAATGGAAAATCCACATTAGTTGAAACAATTGCATATATGCTTGGTAATACACAAGGTTATGCTATGAATATGAAGCCTGAGACATTGGCGCAAAAGCAAAATAATGATAGTAGGCAAGCAAGTGGAGATATAGCTCGACTTAAGGGGTGTAGATTTTTAAATGCATCAGAACCGGCGCGCCGCATGCTGTTTGATGTTGGATTGCTAAAAACTTTATTAGGTAGAGACAGTATAACAGCAAGACATTTACATGAACGTGAGATTCAGTTTTATCCAGAATTTAAACTTTTTATTAATTGTAATTCACTCCCACTTGTTAATGACGAGACGTTATTCACATCCGGCAGAATTAATGTAATAACATTTGATAAGCATTTTAGTCCAGAGGAACAGGATAAAGGTTTAAAAGAACGATTGCGGTCAAGGGAAAGTATATCAGGAATATTTAACTTTTGTCTCGAAGGGTTACGTAAGTATTATCTGGAAGGTGTTGAACCCCCTCTTACTGTTAAGGAAGCGACAAATGATTATCAGCTGCAATCTGATAAGATAGGTAATTTTATTAATGAAGTGCTGAAAAAGTCAGAGCGCAATAGTAAAGCTGGTGATATTTATAAAGTGTATTCAGATTGGTGTAGATCAAACGGTTATGGAGTAGAAAACAAGGGAAATTTTTTTGCAGAGTTAAAAACTAAGGGATTATACAAACCCACTGGTACCGTGAATGGATGCACTGTTAAGAACGTTGTTATTGGATATGATATTGATAATTGGATAATGGTTGAAAATGAAAAAATAGTGCCATTTGATTAATAAAAAAGTAAATGTGCATTTTGTGCAAAAAAAATGTAAAGTTTTCACTATTCATAATTACAAGAAGCTTACATAAAAAAAGCACATTTTGCACATTTGAAAATAAAAGCTAGTAGAACAGGGATTTTGATTGATAGCATAATATCTGAAATTTTATTAATGCTTACATTAAAAGTGTAGGTGAATCTTTATATAAGCAACTATTAGATTTACATAGCAACTATTAGATTTACATAACTAAACATGAAAAGAGGACAAAACAATGAAAATATTAATTCAAGATAGGTCGGTTATCACGACGGAAGGAAAAGAACTCTGGATTACAACATGGGGTTCAATGACTGATTATATGGTTATGCATAATGGATATATAAATAGTCAATTGGGTTTATATCATTCCAAAGAAAGAGCATTAGAAGTTTTGGCGGAATTATACAGTGGCATTGAAAGCGGTAAATCTACTTTCATAATGCCAGTAAAATAAAAGAAGGGAAGGAAGCATAGCAGTGAAAACAGTAGCGGAGATTATCGAGAAAATAGGGGAATATGAGAAATTTGGATATAGTCGAGATCAAGCAATTGAGATTATGAAGATTGAACAGATGGTCATTATTGGTAATCGGTTATCTAATATATCGAATAAATTGGGTAACTCGAGTAATCGGACGCCATAAAAAAGAAATATCAGTTTAGACAGAGAAAGGGTGTTGTAAATGGCAGGACAAGGAAAGAATTCACCAACGGTTGGTGATAATGGGATGATGACGGCTCCAGGCGAAGTTTCACAGATGCTGTCAAGTATAGATACTATATGCAAACTACCAAAAGTTAGTACTGATGAGGAACTACGAGAACGTATTAATTGGTATTTTGAGTATTGCGTAAATAATGACGTGAGACCAGGCGTAGAACAATTAGCACTTGCTTGTGGATGCGACAGACGAACATTATGGGATTGGCAAGTAGGTAATTCGAGAAATGGTAGTAGACGTGGTGAGATTATTAGAGAAGCAAAACAAAGGCTTGCATCGTTTCATGAAACATTAATGCTTTATGGAAAGATAAATCCCATAACAGCGATATTTATCGCTAAGAATCACTATGGGTACATTGATCGTACCGAACTTTCAGTTGTGCCAAGTAGTAATCCATTAGGTGATCAAATGACCGCGGATGAAATTAGGAAGTTGACTAATGATATCCCAATGGATGTTGATTATTCCGAATTTGAATAATATCCACTGATTGACAGCAATCATTATAATATATTAACCCGGTACCGTAAATAGTAACCAACTAATTAACTAAAAAAAAGAAAGAGGTAAAGTATTATGAATTATTTCGCAAGATTAACAGGAATTTTAAAAGATTACCAAAAAGTAGCAGAATTGAATTACCAAGAATATCAGCAATCATTGAACTGGATCCATACTAGTTTCCGCGGAGAATTTGAAACACAAAAAGTGAATGAAGCTGAAGGACTTTATAATAGTAAAATTAATGATAAGAGGTCGTGCTGCCGGAAAGCATTCGGTGAAATATTGGGAGAATTTCGCAGAAGTATTTCGGAGAAGTTGAAAGCAAATCCCGAAACTATGGCGGAATTAAATGCACTTATAAATCTCAAATTGACACAAGGCGAAATTCAGACACTTGCAGAACGATATAAAAATGATTATGTTGGAATGCGTGTAATTTCGGAAATTGCGGAGCGAAATGGAATGAAAATTAAAGGAACTACCATTGACAGTTTGCTAATTTTATTAGATGATTTGGAAAACAATTACGGTTCATTTCTTGATTTTTACGATGGTTCAAATATGTATGCTTCTGTAAGATTTGCAAGTGTGTGTCAATCTGATACACCATTGGTGCAGTATGAAAGATTGTTTTCTAATGATGTTGTACCTTATGTTGTTCCGGCTCCTAAGACTTTATCCGAAGAACAAGCACAAACGATACAAGAATTATTCAAGGGTTATGAGAATGATTTACAGCTAAGAGCAGGGGCATTATCCAATTTGGGAATGAAAGAACTGATTGAGTTATCGGAATTTGCTGAATATTTACCGCAGGAGCAATAATTCGCTCTGGTTTCGTGTAAATTTAGAACATACATTAGACATAGGCATCTTGTGATATTGTATAAGTAAATAAAAAACTGAGAGTAACTAATAAGTTTCCATATGGTAGCAGAATTATGTCATGGATATATATATTGAATAAAAATGAGGACTAGGTTTTTCCTGGTCCTCTGATTAAAAATAAATATTTATTTTTGCTTACCAAGTATTCTATTAATTGTGCTTCTAGATAACCCGGTTTCCTTCATAGCATCAGTAATTCTCATGCCACCATTAACCAACGCCTTGACAGCAGATGCCTTTTCGTTTTGTTTATTAGGGCGCCCACCAATGCGACCTCTTGCTCTTGCACTATTTAAGCCCTCTTTGGTTCTACTAGATATCAAATCACGTTCTAATTGGCTTAAACCCGACATTACGGTCAAAAGGAAGTCATTATAAGGATTGTTACTCGTAGTATCCAACCATGTATCCTTAAGGCTCTTGATATAGGCTCCTTTAGACTTAATGTTATCAACGATAGATAGCAAGTCCTTTGTACTTCTACTCACCCTTGTAAGGTCAACAATGACTACTGTATCTCCAGGTTGTAATTCTTCAATCATTCTGTTTAATTCTGGTCTGTTTGCCTTAGTGCCAGTTATCTTTTCAGAGTAGATATTACGTTTGTCAACCCCTTGTGCTGTCAACTGGTCTGTTTGTCTATCCAAATTTTGTTCGGTGGTACTTACGCGCGCATATCCTATTAACATATTTATTCCTCCATATGATTTATTAATGATAGTGTATCATAAACGTATATGTATATCAATAGATACACTATACAATATTGAAACGTTTTATGATACATATTTAGTATGATATTACTATAGTTTAATGGATGTAATAGATCAACGGTAATATGTATCAATAACATTCGTTTTATGATACATAATTAATATGTGAGTACTTACTTATATCTGTGGATATATAAGCATTAATAAGATTAATAGAGTATACACGAGATATCCACTCTATGACAGCGTTAATTGTCCTAATATGCTTAATGATAACTATACATGCTTGTTTATATCATTAATGTCAATAAATGGCTAGAATGTCAATATACGAGGTCAAGGCTATGTTGTGATAGGGTAAGGATAGGGGGGGGGAGGGGTCTGTGGGGAGCAACGCCGGGTACACCCCCTCAGCTCTCCAAATTATTTTTTAATAAAAAAAAGACTCCAATTAATAAATTTTCTAAAATTTAAAATATGCGATGAAGCCAGAAATTTAGTAAGTTAAATTTGCAACAGAACATGGAATAATGAGACCGACAATTGATAAGTTGATTAAGGAATATAAAGAGAAGCATAACTTGAACTAATGTATATAGTAATTGCCATAACAATAGATTATGAAATAAGCCGGGGAGAGAGTCCGCGGACTCTCTCCCCGGGGTTACCTTGCCTCTCCAAATTATTTTAAAAATAAAAAAGACTCTTTATACTAAGTGTTTAAAATCGAAAAAATATAAAAAGTTAGTACTTAGGAGAGCGCAGTATTGAGCTGTCCGATATTGCACATCCGAGATGATGGAAACAAAACATTATCAAATTTTAGAAAAGTTAGAGGGAACCAAAACAGTCAAGGGAATCATCCCGACAATGACTAACCATAAAATTATGGTCAGTGATTACTTCACAGAAAGTAATATTATGAGTATTTAGGAGAGGGGAAAACCTCCCTCACCGATTACTATGCCGAAGCCAAGATTGGACATGGGAATATAGGGGCAACTAACCCAATATTGGACAGGTTGTATTGTATGCTTAACGGGAGCAAGATTGCGCTGGTTGAGAGGAGAAGCCAAAGTTGGACTGTCGTATAATATTTAGCCGGGAGCAAAATTGCGCGAGGGAATTCTTTATAAAAGGCATATATGAAGGCATAATGACAAATTTTAATCTAAACAAAAAAATGTTAATATTTAGTTAAAACTAGTGTGTTGAATATTTATTTCAACACACCTTTACAACGATATAAAACAGATGATACGATTAAATAAGAATATCGGTGGAAGAGATAGTTTTCATCAAAACAATAATCACATATTAAAAATTTATATAAATTTATTTATTACGGGGAGGAATAATATGAGGGGAAGATATAATTGTGAATTTAAAGAAAGCGTAAAAGCTGCAGGGCTAACATTATGCGACTTGGGATATGCAGCAAACATATCAGAGACCACAATATTTAGATGGTTAAGATATCCGCTTAGTCAGGAAAACGAAAAGAAATTGAAAAATGTTTTAGAAAAATTAACGATGGATAAGGTGAAAATATGAACGCAAATATCGAAAAATTACATAAGGTCTTAATAGCATTCGATTTTAATTTGGCGCCGTATATTAACGAGATAGTTCCTCTTAATGGGATAAAAAATATAGACACTAAAAGATTTTGCGAGATATATGTCAATGGTGTAATTGGAATAAATAAAGCTCATACAAGTTATGAATATTACAAAGAAATGTTTGTTAAACTCGTTAAAATGCCAAAATATAAATTGAAAAAAAACCTAAAAAAATTTAAAAAATTATATGATAATTTAGATGTAGAAACATTGGATCAAATAGTAGAACAATCTGAAGACCAGTTAAAAACTTGGGAAAATCTTTTAGAACTAACGCTAATACCCTACGAATTACAAAGAAGAGAAGTTAGGGCAAATTATAAATAGTTTTTAATAAAATTATAAATATATATTCAGGCGTCCACTGAGCCACAATGAAAAGATGTGGAACAAATGAATGTAGACTGTTTGGAAAACTAATTAAATAATATCGTCACCTGATCAAACTTGATAAGAGTAATTTTGTCAGATAGTTTTATATTCGAGAAAATGCAGAGAAGCATTATAAAAACTCACTTTTTTAGCAGAGAAGCTTAATCACAAATCTAATCCGGAGAGAACCGACCAAACACGAATAAATGAAAATCAACAACAATCAATAAAATAACAATAGACGGCCATTGAGCCACGGTTGAAAGCGTGGTGAAATGGATGCAAGTAGATAGACTGGAAATACTCATACAAGCCGAAGCAAATAAGGCAAATGCTGAGCTTGATAAGTTGATATCAAAATTAACTAAAGTTTCATCTGTATTGACAGCAACAAATACAAATGGATTGAAAAACCTTTCATCTGGAATAAGACAATTGTCTTCTTCTATGCAAACAATGAGTGGTGTAAAAACCACTGATTTCAATAGGTTAACAAAAGGTATTGAAAAACTCGGAAGTATTAATAATTCAAATCTATATAAGTCATCTAATAGCATTAGAAACTTTTCAAACTCGCTACAAGGCATTGGTTCGGTTTCTGATGATGCTGTCAAACTTGGTGAGATATCTAATAGTATTTCAAAGTTCGGCAGCGCGTCCATGCAGAAAGCAACCACTACTCTTCCACAGCTATCATCTGCATTAAAAGAATTTATGAGGGACTTATCAACCTCTCCGAAAGTATCTGAAAACATTATCAGAATGACTAATGCTATGGCGGGATTGGCTCAGCAAGGCTCGAAATATGGAAGTGCGATAAAAAGTATATCCTCTGCTACAAATACTCTCACAAAGTCAAATAACAGCGCAACGCAATCACATAAACAACTTGGAAATTCCATGGCTTCATTGACAGCACAAGCCGGAAAACTTTTAATGGCTTATTACTCATTGAAAAGAGCGGTTGAATTTATTGGTGGTTCCATTAAAAAATCAATGGACTTTACCGAGACGGTCAACTTATTCCAGACTTCCTTCAAGAAGATAGGAATGGAAGATGCTGTCAAAAATGGTATGGAGTGGGGAAGTAAATCAGCTGATGCCTACGCAAAGAACTTTATTGCAGAAGCGCAGACATTCAATGACAAGATAACCGAAGCATTATCACTAGATCCCAACATGATGTTAAAGTATCAAGCTACATTTGCACAGATATCATCAGCAATGGGCTTGACAGCAAAAACAGCTTCAAACGTTTCGCAATCCATGACTTTGTTAGGAAATGATATTGCTTCACTTTGGAATATTAATACATCCACAGCAATGACAAAATTACAAGCTGGGTTAACTGGACAAGTGCGTCCACTTCGAGAACTTGGCATTGATATCACACAAGCTTCACTTCAAAATACAGCATATAAATATGGTGTAAATGAATTAGTTGCAAATATGTCACAAGCTGAAAAAGTTCAGTTAAGATGGCTTACAATTATGAAACAATCTTCCGTTGCTTTTGGTGATATGGCAAAAACCATTAACTCCCCGGCTAATCAGATAAGAATTTTAAAGCAACAATGGGATAATTTAAGCCGTTCTATCGGTAACGTATTTTTGCCTATCGTATCAACTGTATTGCCATACATAAACGCTTTTGTAATTGCCATTAGAAGAATGGTTGACTCTCTCGCTACTGCAATGGGATATGAATTGCCGGATTACACAAATTCCTCAATCTACACTGACTTGACAGGTGACCTTGATGGAATGGGCGATGCTGCCGAAGGCGCAGCCGAAGCAAACCAAAAGCTTAAAAAATCAATGGCAGGATTCGACCAATTAAATATTTTATCCAAAAATTCAGTTGCAACAACTACTCCAGGAACCGGAGGAACTGGCAATCCAGCTCTTGACGATGCCATTCGTGAAAAGACAGATTCATATATGAAAAAATTCAATGAACAGCTTGCCGAAATGAGTAATAAATCAAAAGAGTTAGCAGATGGAATTTCTGAGTTCTTTTCAAAAGTAGCTGACAAAGCAGCTCCATCAACTACTGCATTAGCAAATCTATGGAATAATGGACTATCTAAATTTGTTGGATTTATTGGAACTGGAATAACTGACTGGTATAAAGATTTCCTTGCTCCAGTTGGAACGTGGGTATTGGGAAAAGGATTGCCCGATTTACTTAATATTTTAAATGATTTTTTAATGAATATCGACTTTGATAAATTGAATAAAGGATGGGATGATTTATATAAAGCTCTCGCACCATTTACAATTGCTCTTGGAACTGGATTAATAGCGTTTATAGGTGGGTTAGCTAGTTTTGTTACCCCTGCATTTAATTTGGCAATAGGAGTATTTTCAACTGTTTTAAGTGGAATTGCATCAGTTATAAATTTAATTCCTAGCGAAGTTGTTTCGGCTTTAGGCGGTGCAATTGGTGGGTTTGTAGTTGCTATACTTGGATTCAACTCCATAGCTAAAGCGTTAGATATGATAGCTGATTTTAAAATTGCTATGGGCGCTTTAATGACAGTAATTCAAGCAAATCCAGTCTTATTAATAGCTGGAGCTATTGGCGCATTAGTTGGGGCATTTTTAACCCTTGACAAAGTAAAATTCGATTCTTCCGCTATTGGAAAATACGACAAAAAAATAGATGAATTAGTTTTATCGTCTCAGAACTTAAACAAGGAAATAGATGATTTACTAAAAAAACAAAACGACCGTAATCAAGACATAAAAGACGAGTACGGTGGAATTCAGATTTTAGCTGATAAATATTTTAATTTAGCAGATAAGCAAAGTAAAACTAATGCAGAGCAAAAGCTCTTAAAATCTTATGCTAGTGACCTTGTTAAAAAGATTCCGGAATTAAATAAGCAAATTGACCTTCAAACTGGTGCATATAAAGGCACAAAAGATGAAATTCAAAAGACAATCAATAAGACAAAAGAATATTATCTTGTTCAAGCCGCACAAGAAAGTTTAACTGAAATTACAAAAGAGCAATATAAAGCACAACAGGATTTAGCAAACGCCGAAGCATCAAGAAGAGAAACTGTAGAAAAGCTTGCAACGGCTCAAAATTCATTAAATAGAGAGCTTCAAGATAGTGTTAAATTTGGAGATTCCCAAGCTACTTCCGCAAAAAAAGCGTTTGATATTCACCAAAAATATGACGGAATTATCTATACATTAAAAGAAGATTTAAGCAAAACCAATGCTGAAATTTTAGAGACCACTAATAGGCAAGCCGACTTAAATAAACAATGGGATTATGCTACTGACTATATAACGAAATATTCCGACACGACAAAGGAAGAGTTTAAAACCTTACCATCCTCCGTACAAGCTGCATTAGATGCCGCTAAAAAATCATTAAGCGGATATAAGCCACCAAAACCTAAATGGGGTATTGGAGATGAATTTACAAAACTTCCAAGTTCTGTTCAAGCCGCTTTGGAAGCTGCTAAAAAATCGGTAAAAAAAATAAAACTTCCTAAGATTAAACTTGAAATTGAATTTAATGAAGTTATTAAAGAGTGGAATACATCTGGAGGCAAGCATGTAAAAATACATATATCTCCATCTGGTTATGCATACCCAGAAGTTTACGCAAAAGGTGGTTTCCCTACTACTGGTCAATTATTCGTTGCTAATGAAGCTGGTCCCGAATTAGTTGGTAACATGGGTGGACGAACCGCAGTTGCTAACAGAGATCAAATTCAAGTCGGTATTGCATCTGCTGTTGAGGAAGTAATGATGAAAGTATTAGTACCCGTGCTGTCAAATATGAATAAAGGTAGTGGCAATATAGAAGTTCCACTTTATCTTGACGGTGAAGAATTAGCAAGAGGAATTTATAAAGGAGAACAATCTCGTCAAAATAGAATGCGCCCAGTGAAAGTTAATTAAGTAGGATTGAATTTTATGTAAATACTTGACATTGTGTAAGACCAAGCATATGATTTGGTAAATAGTAACTATATTACAATTAATCGTATGTAAAGTCACATGCAATATAGTTTCTATATGAATTTAGTGTAAATTTAAAATAGGAGGTGACTATATTGGCAAAACGAAAAAAGGAAGATCCTCACGAGTATGTAGTTATTGAAATAAGATATGGAGACAAAAAACTTATTGATTGCATGAAATCAATCATAAAAGCCAAGCTTGAAGAGGAATGAATGGTGGAAAGTTATTAAAATACAACAAATTGGAGGTATCTCATATTGGGAAAACGCAAAGTTGATAATCCTCATGAGTATGTAGTTCGCAATATAACTTATGGGGACAAGAAGTTTATTGATTGCATGAAAGCTGTAATAAAAACCGTAATAAATCAAAAATAGATGATATTATTCTATTGATTACAAGAAGAAACGGACTAACAAAATGCTAGTCCGCTTCTTTTATATTATCCTCAACATACTCCATTAAATCGCCGGGTTGACAATTTAACACTTTACATAATCTTGAAATTGTCTTGCTGTCCAGTCCGCCTGTCCCGTTTCGTAAAGCAGTTAATGTTCCCTGCCCAATAAGCTTTTCTTGTCTTATTTTATATGTTGTCCAACCTTTTTCCTCTAACAATTTAAATAATCTTGCATAACTAATTGCCATAGTGGTTACCTTCCTTTCCAAATTTCATTGTACTATTTTATATGTACTTATTCAAGTGTATAATATTATTAAAAATATACACTTGATTTTGTGTACTATTACTATTTTATATACACAAAACTTTGTGTATAATACTGTTATAAGTAACATTTAAAAATCAATATCAAGGAGGTAATATGGCAGCAGACAAAAGAATTGATATCATCTTTAATGAGGTTGACAGCGAGTACATTAAGGAAATGGAAAATCAAAAAGAGTTATTGAGTGACATAATGTTAGAGCAAATGGAAACTATGTAAATCAAATTTATGGAGGAATTTTATTATGAGCATAAACAATGTGGCAGTCAAGGCAATGTCAGGAGTAGCAGAAGGTTGTGAGTCAATGAATCACATAACAGAAGAGCAGAAACAAAAAATTTTACCCATCATAGAAAATTATCCGGGGTTATGCGATATAATCGGTAATTATACACTGGATGAAATATTGGTTGTGTTTAGAACGGTTCAGTTAAAACAATTATTAGACAGACAGAATATGCCTACTGATAGCGAATTAACTGAAATTAATTCAATAATTGATTTCAATTCGGAAAACGGATACTTTTGGGTTGCGTTACAAGCTTATCAATATGGATATATTCAAGGTAAACGCGTGGAGAGAGCTGGAAACAGGAAAAGTCATTGCAAATCGTAAAGATAAGTCATTGAATAATTTATTGTAATATCAAATAACTTTAAAAGAATGCTGTCAAATTAAACATAATAACAAAATGGCGCTAGTTTATCCGCCATCTATATATTATAAAGGAGTTGGTAAAATGGCAACATGTCGAAAAGATAGTAAAGGAAGAAATTTAAGACCTGGGGAATCTCAAAGAGCAGATTTAAGGTACCAGTACAGATATACTGATAATACAGGAAAAAGGTGTACTATATATGATTGGGATCTATCAGAGCTAAGAAAAAGAGAGAAACAAATTCTTAAAGATCTTGATGATAATATTAATACTAATGGGGCAAAAGTTACCTTTAATCAGCAGTTTAAGAAATATATTGATACTAAGCCCAGGTTAGCTGTATCCACAAAGAATAATTACCTTGACTTATGGGATAAGCATGTGAAAGTTTCATTTATAGGGAACATGAAAATATGCGATATAGTAAAGTCTGATGTTCTTAAATTTTACAATGGACTAGTTAAAAAAGAAATGAAAAACGGTACTATCCAATTATTCCAGAATATTATATATCCATGCTTTCAATTAGCAGTAGATGATAATATTATTCGTACTAATCCGGCTAAGGATTGCATGAAAGAGTTTTCGGGTAACGATGCAAAAAAGAAAGAAGCATTGACCATTAAAGAACAAGCTGCATTACTTGATTTTATTGCGAAAAGCCAAACGTATAACATATATCTTCCGTTAGTTACATTTATGCTGTCAACGGCTTGTAGATGCGGCGAAACAATCGGTATTACATGGAATGATATTGATATGAAGAAGAAACTTATTAGTGTCAATCATCAATTGATTTACAAAAAGGTTGATGATGGTATTAAGTTCTATGCTAACACACCAAAGACAGATAGTGGAATAAGAACGATACCTATGACAACCGAATTGCATGAGCAGTTGAAAGAGCAGCGCGAGTTTCAAATGATCTTAGGTATTGACCGAACATATAAGGTTGACGGTTACAAGGACTTTGTATTTACAACAAAAGGTGGTAAACCTATTCAGCCAAATTGCGTTAATCGCTTCCTTATTAACATTGTTGATACTTATAATGATGATGAAACAGCAAAGGCTAAAAAGGAGCATAGAAAGCCGCTACTACTTCCTAAAATATCAGCTCATACATTAAGGCATACAGGGTGCACTAGGATGGCAGAAGCCGGTATGGATATTAAGACACTACAGTATATTATGGGACATGCGACTTTAAGTATAACAATGGATATCTATAACCATATTGATACTACTAGAGTAATAAGTGAGATGCAGAAGGTTGATGGAAAAATTAAAACTTCATAAATTAAAAAAGGGAATGGTAATAGTCATTCCCTTTTTATACATTTGTGTTAAATTATGGTGGAAATTACATAAAATACACTATATAATACAAGTAATAAATTATAGTCGCATAAGGAGGGTGTTTTATGAATGATCAGAATTCATTGGTTGAACAGTTAGCTGGTTTTATAGGGTTACCTCGTGAAGTAGTAATAAAAGCAATGACATTTGGAGGAAATTTATTAAAGGAGCCATTATCTGAATTATCCAATATATTTGTTGATGATATTAGATACTTAAGAGTAAAAAATCAAGTAAAAATATTAAATAAGGCGCATGACTATTTTGAAAAAAAAGGGATATCACCTAAAAAAATTCCGGCAAAAGTATTGGTACCATTATTGGAAGGCTGTTCACTAGAAGAAGATGACTCTTTGCAAAAAATGTGGGAAGCTTTATTAATCAATGCTATTAATCCTGAGAATAACGAAATGTTTATATCCGGTTACAGTAATATTTTGAATCAGTTATCTCCTGGAGAAGTAGATTTGCTCGATAAAATATATACGGAATATTACTCAAAAACTTTTTCTTTTAAATCCTATATTTATAATAATGAGAGCGCTCATGATATTTCTTTATATAAAGATAATTTTATTAGACTTAATCTTGTGAGAAATTTATTACCTGACCTATTACATAATGAATTGGAAAACGAGGAAAGAGATTCTGAAATGTTTAAGGGTTTAGGCGATACAAATTACTGGCCTGTATCTAATACAAGATATTGGTATATTGAAAAAGATACTTATGAGCTAACTACATTAGGTATTGATTTTATATGCAATTGTAAAATAAGAAAATAGTGAATAGTTTTACACCAATTTTTACACCAATTCAAAAAATAATGATAAAACATGATAAAAAGTAAAACACCTAATAAGACGTAAAAGTTCCATAAAATCAGTGTGTTCAGCCGTTTTTTAACCAAAGACAAAACATGATAAAATCAGCCACTTACTTACAACAAGAAAGAAATCATCGCTAGCACAGCAGAATAATTTAATTAATCAAGGCTTCTCGAATTAATTCGGGAAGCCTTTTTTCGTGGCCCCAGCATGGGCGTAATCTTTTTGGGAAATTGTTTTGTTGGAGTTAAAGATGCGCACTCGCTTGCTTTGAAGGGGTTCGCCATTGGCAGAAAGCATCGAGTGCGCAAGTTATACTCGCAAAATATCTTATTAATTAGAAAATTCTACAGAAGCAGCAACCTCTTCTACGCCTACGTCTACGGCAACAACACATGTTAATTCCTCCTTTACTGTCTTATACTATCTAGTATATTCGGAAAATGGTGATATGTGTCGGATATGGTCGTATTAATGTAGATAATAATGTATCATCAAAGTACTAGAAAAAATAATCTTCAATACATAAATAGGCTTTAATTATAATGGCGAAATTTTTAACTTCTACATAAAGCTCTTCGCGTAGAATTGTCCAATCATAATTATTTATGCAACATCCACCCCATCATATATTTCACATACAATTCCAAATTGTCCTCTTGAAGAAGGAAATCAGTGTGAACCTCCAGGAAGGTCAACTTATCTTGATGGTTTAATTTGAAGAATGGGGAAAGCATCGGCTCATATTGAGGTACGAAGGTGCCCTGTTTTTTAATATAACAGGTGGAAGGCTTTGCCTTTACTCGGTGCTCTTTATCCACATAGGAAGCCAAGCTCTTGTGAATCGCATAATCCTCAGCCGGAAGATAGTAATAATCTTTATAATTGTCGTAATAATGTTTTATCTCACCCTCGTAGATATGAATCTGTAGAGTGGCTTTGTTTTGATAAGCAGCAATATAAGCAAGATCATTGCCAAAGGTGATTGGTACGGGAAGATTCGCATTCAGTTCATAATTTATTCTTAGTATGTCACCCTCTACCGAGGCCTGTAATATTCGAATTGGTTTTTCGAATAAATCCATATAGAATAGAATTGGTGTAATAGAAAGGAGTCCCTTGATATCATCCTCATTATGAAGAAGTAATTGCTGCAAGAGTTGTTCTGATTCCGTTGGGGTGGAGAGGGAAAGCCCGGGATTTCTTACTTTCCATAGGGTTTCAAAATTCTTTTTACCGAGGTAGCTTTGGTATACTTGAATTAATTCACCACCCCCAAAGGTATCCTTGCGGGAGATATTTAAAAATTTCTCCAGAACTTTTAACTTAAGGCTTTGCAATTGAAATATCTTCTTATAAGGCAAGATACGCTTATATAAATCAATACTGATTATATTGTTAAAAGAATAATCAAGGCCGAGTAGTTCACATTTACGCTGTAAGTAGGGGATATCAAAACCGTTACCATTATAGTGAATCAATACCTTATGAGAAGATAAAAATTCAAAAAAAGAGTTTAATAACAAGGCCTCCTCATGGATTCCTTCAGAAAACCATTGAATGAGGTGAAAGGAAGAGTTTTGATAAAAGGCACATCCAATTAAGTAAAGATAAGTGAAATCCGCAGCAAAGCCGGTGGTTTCAATATCAAAAAATGCGATGTCACCAAGGTCATATTCATTATCAAAGGGGTATTCAGGTAATTGGTTTAGCGAAAATTGTCTCGTTATCAAGGGTTTTCCTCCTTTCCATTATGTGTTAGAATATGTATTAATACTAAAATTACAAATTATCAGTACTTAATATTGTCTACTTATTCAATTGTATCATAAGAGAGAGAACCTGAAAAGATGAAAGGTAATCGCATGGATAAGATGCCATTGCAGTGATGAGCTGCATTTGCATGGATAAGAAACAATTGCAGTGATAAGATATAATTGCAGGGATAAGATACAATTACAGTGATAAGATACATTTGCATTGATAAGATATAATTGAATTGATAAGATACATTTGTTTTATGGGGAAATATTGGCGCTGATAGGAACTTTATAGATGGTATAATCAAGTATTACAATGGGGGGTATTCTGAATGTGGGATAGCAGGTTGTTTGGACTGGATTTATATTATATATTCTATCTGTTTGTAATGTACGGAGTACTTGGATGGATTTATGAAAGCTGTCTTATGTCTGTACAGAAGAAGTGCTTAATTAATAGGGGTTTTTTAACCGGCCCGGTCATTCCCATCTATGGCTTTGGAGCATTATTTGTTTACTTAACCTTTTGGAATTTGAGAGATAATCTTATACTAATTTTTGTTGGTAGTATGATGATCACTACGTTACTTGAATATGTGACTTCATTAATAATGGAACTTGTATTTCGTACAAGGTGGTGGGACTACAGTCGAATTCCTTTCAACATAAAAGGAAGAGTATGTGTTCCAGTTTCAATTTTCTGGGGAGTTCTTGCATTGGTAATGATACATATATTACAACCAAGGATAGATATGTTGATTGGTATAATTCCTAGAAGAATAGGTGAAATTATTGCATATCTGATCGTTTTGCTTTTACTCGTTGATATTGCATTTGCAATAGCATTTACAGTTAAGATTGACAAAATGCTTGCCAAATTATTAAGTCTACGCCAAGATATTACAGAGTTTGTTAGTGCTACTAAAATCTTTGAAACCAGTGAAGAATGGAAGGAGAAATTCACGAATTTAAGAATGATTGGAGTATTTTTTGAAGTAAAAGAGGCGTTGGAAGTTAGACTTAATAATGTAAAAAATAACACACGTATCAGTATAGCTGAGTTGAAGCTGCCAAAGCCAGAAATCGAGCTTAAGATGAAGGAATTCTTCAAACGTTATCAGAATATTAATATACACAAGGCTCATATCCGTCTCTTAAAAGCATTTCCCACGATGAAGATAAGTAAAAAGGAAGATGCTTTAGGTGATTTGCGTGAGAAAATGAACAGAAGGGGTGTACTGGAATTGAGCAAAGACATAAGAGATGAAGTAAAAGAGATAAGAGAAGAAGTGACAGGTCGAATTAAAAGTTATTTGAGCGGCTTTTTTCGGGGGTCACTGGTTGGTCTTTTGGTTTTAGCTCAATTTACACTTATTCTATATTTAACCTTTGTACTTAGAGAATATACACTATATATTTATACGGCACTTCAAATTTTAAGTATTATCATCGTCATTGGTTTGGTCAATGATAATCGAAATGCTTCCTATAAGATTAGTTGGATTTGTATTATCGCAGCATTTCCGATTACCGGACATATTATGTTCGTATTATGGGGTAATATGCGTAGGAAGAAGATAGACCAAATTATATTAGATAAATTGTTAAGAGGGAATAAATTTTTAGAATACAGTTCAGAAGTAATGGATGAATTTAAAGAAAAATATCCTACCAAAAGTAGAATAACTAGGTATCTGGAGTCCAATGGGTATCCACTTTATAAAAATAATAAAGTAGTATATTATCCGATGGGTGAAGAAGTATTTGAATCGATAGGTGAGGAGATTGATAAGGCGAAGAAATTCATTCTTATGAACTTCTTTATTATTGGTGAAGGTGTTTTGTGGAACCGACTACATGAAAAGTTACTCCTTAAGATTAAAGAGGGAGTTGAGGTGCTCTTTATGTATGACGATTTTGGAGCCATGCTTCGTACCCCAAGGCATTTTAGAAAAAGTTTGGAGAATGAAGGCTTTAAGGTAAGAGTATTTAATCCGATCTATAAATATACGGATCAGCTATATATGAATTATCGATCCCATCAAAAGATTATCGTTATCGATGGTAATATCGGTTATACCGGTGGAATGAATCTAGCAGATGAGTATGTAAATCTGGTGCATCGATTTGGAACGTGGAAGGATAATGCTGTAAAGGTGGAAGGGGATGCAGTATGGGGATTGACTGTTACCTTTCTTCGTATGTGGGAAGTATGTGAAAACTTACCTCCGATGGATTATAATCCATACCGCCCCACGAAACAATTTGAAGCAAATGATGTATACTGCCAGGTATTTGCTGACGGACCGGCGAACAATCCAAAGAATCCTGTTGAAAATATATATAAACAAACCATCTATTATGCGAAGAAGATATTGTACATTACCACGCCTTACCTTATAATTGAAGATGATATGAGGGATGCGTTGATTACCTCGGCAGCGAGTGGAATTGATGTACGAATTATTACTCCTTTTATTCCAGATAAGAAGAATGTAAAGATTCTTACTAATTATAACTATGGCAGACTGTTGGCTGCAGGTGTACGTATTTTTGAATATACTCCCGGTTTTATTCATGCCAAGACGATTATTAATGAGGATTGCGGTATCATTGGTACTGTTAATATGGATTATCGGAGCTTTCACCTACATTATGAGTGCGGTGTTTGGATGTGCGATCAGGAAATCATTAATACGATTCGAGAAGATTTACTTCAAACAATGGAACAGTGTCATGAAGTTACCTATGAAGAATGGAAAAACAGACCATTTTATATTAAGTTTTATCAAAAGATTTTAAATCTGTTTTCAACACTGATGTAAGACATTTTTTTTGAAAGGGAAGGAGTTCTCAGTGTATACGAATGTATGTAAACATTGCCAAAAGGTTTTTAATTCGAGGTTAAAAGCTTATAGCTGTGAAGCGTGTAAGCAGATTGACAGTGATCATTTTGATGATATTGTAGAATATCTTAAAGAATATCCGAATAGCAACGCGTTACAGATATCGGAAGCATTGGGAATTACGGCTTTTGAGGTGCTTAACTACTTGAAAGAAGGCAGATTAAATATAGCAAAAGGGCGTTTTGAACGACTTTCTGACTAATAGAAGAGGTGCGTTATGATAGGTTATCTAAAAGGAGAATTGGCTGAAGTAAAAGAGAGCTATGTCGTGTTGGAGGTAGCCAATATTGGGTATGAGGTTTCACTACCTTCCTCTTCCATTATGCAACTTCCGGGGATAGGAAACACGGTGAAAATATATACTTATATGCATGTTAGAGAGGATGCAATTGGCCTGTTTGGCTTTTTGACCAAAGATGATCTTGAGATGTTTAAACTATTAATTACGGTTAACGGAATTGGACCAAAGGGAGCACTCGGAATTCTTTCCTTTATCTCTGCCGATGATATCCGCTTTGCAGTGTTAGCAGATGATGCAAAGACCATTTCAAAGGCACCGGGCATCGGTAACAAGACAGCAAGCAAATTGATTTTGGAATTAAAGGATAAATTTAAATTGGAGAGTGCTTTTGAACAGAGGATCATCAATCAGGGTGATAATCTTACACGTTCCGGTGTTGTGAATTTAAAAGATGAAGCAGTACAAGCCTTGACGGTACTTGGCTATTCCGCTTCTGATGCATTAAAAATAGTAAATCAGGTTGAGATAACAGAAGGAATGACCTCTGAGGCAATCTTAAAGCTCTGTTTAAAGAAGATGTATTAATTTTTATCAGAGCAAGGTTTATCACACTATGTCTGAAGGAATTTAGTATCAATTTAGTAAAAGAAGATGTGATAATACGGTGTAAAAAATTAATATTAAAGTATTTCGTATTTAAGGAAATATAATGATAAATTATACGAAGATTAAATAATAATTCAACTTAATAAATGGAAGCTTAATTGGATTGAATTACATAATTATATGATAGATACATTGGAGAGATTATGGCAAAACGTTTGATAACAACTGAATTTACCGAAGAGGATAATAAGCTAGAGGGAACGCTCAGACCGCAGATGCTTGAGGATTATATTGGACAGGTTAAAGTTAAAAATAACCTGAAGGTATATATTGAGGCTGCCAAGCAGCGTAAGGAAAGCTTAGATCATGTATTGCTTTTTGGACCGCCTGGACTGGGTAAGACCACACTTGCGGGAATTATTGCGAATGAAATGGGTGTTAATATTAAGATTACCTCTGGTCCAGCAATTGAAAAACCAGGTGAGATGGCAGCTATTTTAAATAATCTGCAAGAGGGGGATTTGCTCTTTGTAGATGAGATTCATCGTCTTAATCGTCAGGTGGAAGAGTTACTCTATCCGGCGATGGAGGATTTTGTAATTGATATTATTATTGGAAAAGGCTCGGCTGCTAAGTCCATTCGTTTGGATCTTCCAAAATTTACATTGGTGGGGGCAACGACGAGAGCCGGCATGCTTACACCACCGCTTCGAGATCGTTTTGGAGTGGTAAATCGTATGGATTTTTATACCATTGAAGAATTGACAAATATTATTATAAGATCGGCGCAGGTCCTTCAGGTAGTGATTGATCAAGAAGGTGCAGTGGAATTAGCACGTCGCTCTAGAGGGACACCTCGTCTTGCAAATCGTTTGTTAAAAAGGGTACGTGATTTTGCTCAGGTGAAATATGATGGTACGATTACGAAAGAGGTAGCTGATTTTGCGCTTGACTTATTGGAAGTCGACAAACTTGGATTGGATCATATTGACCGTGAGATATTGGTAACGATGATTGAAAAATTCGGAGGGGGTCCGGTAGGGATCGAGGCGGTAGCCACAACAATTGGTGAGGATGTTGGTACGATTGAAGAAGTATATGAACCATATCTGGTTCAAAATGGTCTGATATTAAGAACACCAAGAGGAAGAGTTGCATCCGATTTGGCGTATAGTCATATTGGCCTTTCATAATTGCGACATATGGACTATGACATTTTCTAATCCTAGCTTGTCAACTACATTAACATAAGTTATAATTATTTTAATTATTTGCATTCAAAGGGATATTCCAAGAATTTTAGGGGGCAGGAAAATTTATGGATAAGTATCACGATATGGAAGTTATTATTAATAACAAGAGATATACCTTAAGTGGATACGAAGGGGAAGAATATTTGCATAAGATTGCTTCCTACATAAATGGAAAGCACTTGGAATTTCGTAGTAAAGATGCTTACCGGTTTATGGATGCTGAATTAAAGAACATATTGATGCAGATTAATATAGCGGATGATTATTTTAAGATGGTCGACAAGATGAAGGAAGTCCAGGCGGAATCAGATGCAAAGAGTAATGAAATCTTTGATTTAAAACATGAAGTGATTTCGATTCAGTCAAAGCTACTTTCTACAGAAAGAGAGCTGGAGTCATTGCAGAAGGAACTTTATGAAAATCAGAAGAAGATGATTCGTTTGGAGACAGAATTAGGAGATGCAGACAAGAAAAGATAAAGTGAAATTAAGGCTGTCCATATAGCTATTGTAAGTGTTGCAACAATCAATACTTATAAGGAGGGGCAGTCTTTTATCGTTCTTGGGAGTTGCGTTATGATATAGCTTATAAATAGAAAGGCATGATTGTCATGAGAGATAAAATAGAAATACTTGCACCGGCTGGTTCCTATGAAGGAATGAAGGCTGCGATGAACGCAGGATGTGATGCGGTATATATTGGTGGTACCAGCTTTGGCGCGCGAGCATTTGCCAATAATTTGGAGGAAGATACTTTGCTTCGTGCGATTGATGAAGCGCACATACGTGATAAGAAATTATATCTTACTGTGAATACATTATTGAAGGAGAAGGAGGTAACAGAAAAGCTTTACTCCTATCTTGAAAAGTATTATTTGCAAGGATTGGATGCAGTAATTGTGCAAGATGTTGGTGTGATGCATTTTATTCATGAGCATTTTCCAAACCTTCCAATTCATGCAAGTACGCAGATGACGTTAACAATGGCACAGGGTGCGAATCTTTTAAAGGACAGCGGGGTTACTAGAATAGTAACTTCAAGAGAATTAAGCCTTGGCGAGATAAAGAATATCAGTGAAAATACGGATTTAGAAATTGAAACTTTTGTTCATGGGGCGTTATGCTATTGTTATTCGGGACAATGTCTTATGAGTAGTATTATTGGAGGAAGAAGCGGCAACCGAGGGAGATGCGCACAGCCTTGCAGGATGCCTTATCAATATTATTCCAACAATAAAAAGGTATCATGCGGGCAGGAAAAATATCTTCTTAGTCCTAAGGATATTAACACGATTGAATTGATTCCCGATTTGGTGGATAGCGGAATTCATTCCTTTAAAATTGAAGGCAGAATGAAACGATTGGAGTATGCAGCAGCCGTATCATATCTATATCGTAAATATACAGATTTATATCTTGAACTTGGCAGGGCTGGCTATTATGAAATTTTATCTAATCATGAATTTGAACACGACATGATAACACTGCAGGATGTATACAATCGTGGAGGCTTTTCCAAAGGGTATGGGAATACTTATCACGGCAAGGAGATGATGTCTCTTTATCGCCCAAATCACAGTGGAGTGTATGTTGGAAAGGTTAGTAAGATAAAAGGAAGCCAGGTAAGTATCCAGCTTAGTAGGGAGGTCAATGCACAGGATATTCTTGAAATTAGACAGACGGAAGAAGAAGGGTATGAATTTACCGTGAAAGATGCTCATCTGTCAGGAGAATGTTTGGTGACGAATGTAGGGAGACGGTCGGAGAAGTCATTCGCGGGAAAACCACTCAAGAACTCCACTAATTTTAAAGATCCAGTTATTCAAATTGGAGAGTTGGTATATCGTACTAAGAATAATGAATTATTAGATACTTTGGCTAAGTATTATCTATTGCAGGATAAAAAACTTGGTGTGAAGGGTGAACTGACCGCTAGACTAGGTGAGAAGCTTAAGCTGACGGTCACTTATCAGAACTTCTCGGTAACCGTTTATCAGGAGGAGGTTCCTCAAGCATTGAAGCAAGCCATGACCCATGAGAAACTACAAGCTCCGATTATGAAAACAGGTGATACTTTATATTATTTTGAAGACTTACAAATACATTGTGATAATAATATCTTTGTGCCGGTTGCTTGGTTAAATGATCTTCGAAGAGAGGGACTTAGTAAACTGGAGCAGGACGTTACTAACTATTATCGTAGAGAAAAGGAAGAGCTTATTGTCGCAAAGAAGGATGAAACGCTAGAATCGAACGGCAAAGTGAAATCCTTTGAAAATGAAAAAATGAAATCCTTTGAGAACAAAAAAGTCATATCCTTTGAGAAAGAGAATGTTCCAGGATTCAGTGTATCCGTGCAGACACTTCAGCAATTTGAAATAGCATTGAGCTTTGGTGAAGTAGGGAGAGTGTATGTCGATTATGATTATCTTGCTATGGATACCGTGCTTGAGATGTCCAATAGTACAGCAAAAGCAGGGAAGAAATTATATGTTACGTTACCCCATATCTGCAGATTATCAACTTATCAACGATTAGAAAAGGAAATAAGTGGAATAATTAATAACAAGAACATTGCTGGATTTATAGCTAAAAATCTTGAAGAAATTACTTTGCTTAAATCATTATTAAAAACAAATGGCTCTGATAAGGATATTATTTTAAATTATAATATGTATGTTTTTAATAAAGAAGCGAAAGAATTTTGGAGAGAGTTGGGAATTCGTTGCTTTACAGCACCGCTTGAACTTAATTATCAAGAATTAAAACAATTAGGGATAAGTGACAGCGAACTTTTGGTGTATGGCTATCTACCACTTATGATTTCCGCACAATGCTTGCATGAGAGTACCTCCGGTTGTAAGAGGTGTAAGAATAACAATACCGGGCATCTAATTGACCGAATGGGGAAGAAATTCCTGCTTCAAACCAATTGTATCGGTTGTTATAATACCATTTATAATGGACAGCCTTTGGCACTGCATAAATATCAGAGTGAAGTAATGAATTTAAAGCCTTCCGCTTTGCGTATGGATTTTACTTTTGAGACAGCGGAGGAAGTGGAAAAGGTACTTCAATGCTTTGTGGATTCCTATTATAATGGCATAAAGAATGATGAGGGCTTCACTGATTATACTACAGGTCATTTTAAACGTGGAGTGGATTAATAAGATATATTAATTGATTAAAATAAAGAAAGATAACATCGAAATTTAAAATAGATTTACTTTATCGAATAGGATAAAAAGAAAGGAAGTGATGCAATGAGTTTGATTGTAGAACTGATTAAATATTTGATGCTCTTGTTAGTTGGTGTATATACATTTTACTGCTTCAGGGTATTTGGATATAAAAGCAAGGAGGAGCAAGGACGAGCATATCATTTGATGTCATTTATGATAATCCTTGTGCATTTTATTGGATCCGCAACTTTGTTTGTTCAGGTTCAGTCATTCAAGCTAGTACCATTATATGCAATTGAACTTGTTATGTTTGTATTGGTTCTATTTCTTTATCGCATGCTATATCCCAAGATATCGAGACTTTTAGTTCGTAATATGCTGATGCTTTTAGCGGTCAGTTTTGTCATATTAACAAGATTATCCTATGCTGATGCGGTAAGACAGGTGATGATTGTTGGAGCCTCTTTAATCGTAGGACTGATAATACCAGTTGTGATTTTTAAAGTAACATGGTTAAAACGATTTGGATGGTTTTTTGGAATAACGGGCATTGGGATATTAGTTTTTGTTCTTGTGGCAGGTACAACCAGCTATGGAGCAACCAACTGGCTGACTGTATTTAATGTTACGCTTCAGCCCTCTGAGTTGGTGAAACTATTATATGTATTTTCATTAGCGTCGTTGTTAAGAAAGGATATTGGCTTACGAAAACTCTTTTTTATATCAGCATTGGCAGGTACCAATGTATTAATTCTGGTATTCCAAAAGGACTTAGGCGGTGCTCTTATCTTCTTTATAACTTACTTATTTATGCTTTATGCCGCAACATCTCGGGTACTTCTGTTAATCTCAGGACTTATTGCAGGTAGCGGTGCAGCATTTGTGGCCTTTGAGCTGTTCAACCATGTTAAGGTGCGTGTTATGGCTTGGCAAGCTCCCTTTCGTTACATTGACAAAGAGGGATATCAGATAACACAGTCATTATTTGCTATTGGTACCGGAGGATGGCTTGGAATGGGAATTAATCGAGGACTTCCAAACTCTATCCCTGTTGTGGAAAGTGATTTTATCTTCTCGGCGATTTCGGAAGAGCTAGGAGGAATATTCGCCATCTGTATCGTCCTAATTTATATTAGTTGCTTTATGATGATGATTAATATTGCACTGGATCAAGAGGATGCATTTTACCGCCAACTTTCCATTGGCTTTTCAGTTATGTTTGCCTTTCAGGTATTCTTATCTGTTGGAGGTGTTATCAAATTCATCCCCTCAACAGGTGTGACACTACCACTTCTTAGCCAGGGAGGAAGCTCGGTATTTGTTACAGTTATTATGTTTATGATTCTCCAGGGGATTTATATAAAAGGAAAACAAGGCAAGCAGGAGATTGATGAGGATGACGAGATGGCTACAGCAGAAACGGAGGAGATTTAATGAAGATAAATGCGGATCGAGACCCGAAAAAACCAGTATATTTAATTATATATATCTTCTTAGGGCTCTTTGTATTTATGATGGGGTATTTTGCATACTTTATATCCTTTCGTAGTTCCGAAGTAATTAATAATTCTTATAATAAGCGCCAAGAAATTCTTGCACAAAGAGTGGTTCGAGGAGATATTCTTGCTTCTGGCGGTGAGGTTTTAGCGAAAACAAAGGTGGATGAAAAAGGAAAGGAAACTAGAGAATATCCATATGGGAATGTATTTGCCCATGTGGTAGGAAGAACTTCAAAAGGGAAAACAGGGATTGAAGAATCGGAGGATATCAGGTTATTATCCTCCAATGTCAATGCCTTTGAAGTAATGTATAATGATTTGATTGGAGTGAAAAGCCCTGGAGACAATGTGGTAACGACGCTGAATGCAGATCTTCAGCAGGTTGCTTATGATGCTTTGGGGAACTACCGTGGAGCTGTAGTAGTGATGGAACCATCCACTGGTAAAGTACTAGCAATGGTGTCTAACCCCTCCTACGATCCTAATAAAGTTGATGAGCAGTGGAAGGATCTTATCGATGATTCGGAAACGAAAGCTCCGTTATTAAATCGTGCAGCCCAAGGTTTATACCCACCAGGGTCGACCTTTAAGATATTAACCTCATTAGAATATATGAGAGAAAACCCTACAAACTATACCAATTATTCCTATAACTGTGATGGAAGTATTGAATATGATAATATGGTGATCCACTGCTATGGCAACAAAGTTCATGGTAAAGTGGATTTGATCCAATCCTTTGCGAAATCATGTAATACATCGTTTTCGTCGATCGGCCAGAAATTGGACTACAACTCCTTCTATAATCTTAGTGAAAGTTTATTATTTAATCAGAAACTTCCGATAGAAATGCAGAGCAGTGTAAGTAGCTTTACCTTGAAAAAAGGGGTATCGGGAATAAAAGAAGGGATGCAGACCGCAATCGGCCAGGGTAATACTTTAATATCCCCACTTCACAATGCCATGATTACAGCAACGGTAGCCAATGGTGGTGTTATGATGAAGCCTTATGTGGTAGATCATATTCAAAATGCAAACGGTAACATCGTTAAACATTTTACTGCTCAGATGAATTCTAAGCCGATGACTCCACAGGAAGCTAGCTATATCGGTAAGATGATGCGTAGCGTGGTAACAGACGGGACAGGAAAAAAATTAAAAAATATGAAACAAAAGGTAGCAGGAAAAACTGGCTCTGCTGATAATAGTGGAGGGAGTGCACATGCATGGTTCGTTGGATATGCGCCATATGAAAATCCTCAGATTGTAGTAAGTGTTATAGTAGAAAATGTAGGAACAGGAAGTGATTATGCTGTGCCTATCGCAAAAAAGATACTTGAAGCATATTTTAATAAGTAGATGCTATTGTGTGCTATTTGTTAATTTTGTGTATTTCCAATAATCGTGGGTTGAAAAATTATGCAAATTGATGTATACTGAACCTTAGTATTGATGGTACACCGAATAGCAGGAGGAATTGCGATGGTTGAAGCAACGAGCTGTGGTGGTGTAGTTATATTCAGAGGAAAGATTTTATTACTGTATAAAAATTATAAGAATAAATACGAAGGGTGGGTTTTGCCGAAAGGGACCGTTGAAGAAGGGGAAGAATATAAAGAAACTGCGATACGTGAAGTTTTAGAGGAAGCAGGGACTAACGCTTCTATCATCAAGTATATCGGGAAAAGTCAATATTCTTTTAGCACACCTCAAAATACAGTATTAAAGGATGTTCATTGGTATCTAATGATGTCTGATAGTTATTACAGCAAACCACAGAGGGAAGAGTTTTTTATGGACTCCGGTTATTACAAGTTTCATGAAGCATATCACATGTTGAAATTCGCTAATGAGAAACAAATACTAGAACGTGCTTATAATGAATATTTGGATTTGAAAAAGAGTAATCTATGGGGTAGTAAAAAATATTTTTAAAATGAATTTATTGAATGGCTGTTTTTTCATTAACGGGTATGTTGATGGAAAGGCAGCTAGCTTTTTATAGTAGACACTAAAGTCGCGACGCAATTTAGCAAAGGAGAAATGATATGAATTTAATTAATAAGAAGGTAGCTCATAATAGTTTCGGAGAAGGAGTTATCACTAATGTTACAGATAAATATGTAACAGTCGAATTCGAGAAGGAAGTAAAAACATTTCAATATCCAATCTGTTTTGATCTGTTTTTAAAAATATTAGATCATGATCTTAATGGAAAAGTTGCAGAACAAATCGAAGTATTAAAAGAGGGAATGGAAGAGGAAAGAATAAAACTAGAAGTGAAAAGATTGGATGACGAAAACCAACTTATGTTGAATCATCCCTCGAAGCGTATTATAAATAAAGCAAAGAAGCAAACGATGGATCTATTATCAATTCATTCACAATGTTTTGACTATTTAATGAATTATAGAAAAACACAGGAAAACTTTAATTTCTTACCAAGACAAACAAACAACAAAAATCGCCTTGATGAAGGATATTATTTTATAGGCAATAGTAAATATTTGCTGATCACCTTTTGGAAGGGAATTGATAGCTTAGAGAAAATTTATAATATCAATTTTGGAATCGAACAAACAGGTCAATGTTACATTGAACTATCTGCAAGAGATAACCCAGAAAAAGCCAAGTATTTTAGCAAACTCGCTCAAGTTCTAGAGGACAAACTACATGTACCGTATAATGAAGTAAAAATCGGTAAATTACGCAGAAATTACCCGATGAAAGTATCATATCTGGAAGCGCTGGATAGTTTCATTCTGAATGAGAAAGAAATAATCGATGATTTTATAAAAATGCATAGTGGATTGGGTATGAAATTCATTGATAATGAAACTTTTAATAAAGCAGTTCAAAAAATTATTATTGCAAAAGCTGAGGCGTCGACAAAGCCTGTTGTTATGTAAGTTTTGAACGAAAATTATTGAAGAAGTAAATACGAATGAGTAAATGATGGATTTCAATGAATAGATACAATGGTATAAACAGGCTAAATAAGGTTAATAAGTTTTGAATTAATTTTATTCATATAAACCAGCTTGGGCAACTTGTTTATGATATACAAAGTAAGGTTGATAGAACATGAATTTGTCATGTTTGATCAACCTTATTTTTGTATGTGAAATTTCAACATTTTTTGTGAATATAGGATTAGATTTATTTGTAACAGTGGTATAATATGGATAAATGTAATTAAACAATCTTATAATACTAGCATTGATAGTAATACTTGTTTCCGGCTATTTATTTGTGAAATTTAAAGGCTGGTTCATTTGAAAGCTATCTAATTTATTGATTTGTAGAGATGGAGGAGAAAATGAATAAATTCGTTAAATACAATTACATATCGTTACTATTAATCATGCTTTGTACATGCATGGTATTAACAGGCTGTAAGGATAAAACTGTAAAAGTGACAACGCCTTTGAAGACCACTAGTATTCCAACTATAAAACCGACAGAAGTGCCAGTAGTTCAACCAGATAATGAAACAAATATTGATTCCTATTTGAAGAGCATTAATTTTATGGGTACAGTTTTAATTAGTCATAAGAATGAAATAAGTTATGAGAAATCTTTTGGTCTTGCTAATAAAGAATTAAAGACACCAAATCAAAATAACACTATATATGAAATCGGGTCTGATACGAAGCAATTTGTTGCAACCGGAATTTTACTTCTTCAGGAAGAAGGTAAGTTATCAATCACGGATTTAGTATCCAAATACCTGCCGGACTTTAAAAATGGAGATAAAATTACTTTAAAAAACCTCTTAAATATGAATTCTGGAATCGTAGACTATATGCAGATTTTAAATGACGAGAGTGGGACTACTGATTTCTATTATAAAAATTATGATAAAGATTATGTTTATAATTTAATAAAGAATCTGAAATTATCTTTTGTACCTGATGAAAAGAAACCCAATTTCACTTATAGTAATTCGAATTATTATCTCTTGGCTAAAATTATTAGCATTGTAACGAAAGAAAGCTACGAAGATTTTTTAACTCAAAAAATATTAACACCTTTAAATATGAAAAATACTTCCTTTGATTTGAATAACTGTACAGGGGTTGGTTATTTGGCTAACGGGAAACCTTGTAAGCGTTTTTCGAAAGAATTAGTATATGGTTGTGGAGCGATGGCTTCCACCACAGAGGATTTAAAATTATGGGTAGATGCATTAATGGGTGGTAAGGTATTATCTTCAAAGAGTATGGATATTATGTTTGAATGTGTAAAACCTGAAGGCTCTGATTCTGGATATGGATGCGGATGGTTCATAGATGGTGATGTACGCACGCATAATGGAAATACAATGTCTTACAATTCCATGATTTTTTATAACACGAAAACGGATTTGTGTATTATTTGCCTATCCAATGTAAATTGGTATACGGTTAATGCAACATCTGTCGCAACCTCTATTAATGATATTTGGAAGTGACAATTGATGAAGATAAGTAGTTGAATATATACTTCTTACGATATGCAGATTAAGTAGTTTGGAAGGGCTGTTGCACCATTTCAAGAGTTAAAGTTGGATGGGGTTGAAAAAGTCGAAGTATCACTACAACCACCTAACATTAAGGTATAAATCACAGATAGCAAACAGCTTCAAAGCTTAATTGATATCATAAATAAAGTTGTTATATATGAAAAAGATGATTCATGGAGAGCGTATAATGGTCAATATGTTCAATATACAATTACTACAAAGAATGGTGATATTATAGCAATAGGAGCTTACAATCCATTTTTAATTATTGATGGAGTTGGTTATAAAACAGAATATAAGACTTATGAAGATTTAAATCAATTGGCGAATTCTATAATTGAATAAAGCGGTAAATATAATAATACAATAAAAAAATCCTTAGAACCAATTAGTTCTAAGGATTTATTTCGTACTGCGGATGGAGGGACTCGAACCCTCACACACTCACATGTGGCAGATTTTGAGTCTGCTGCGTCTGCCATTCCGCCACATCCGCATTAGTGACGATGTTTATTCTAACACAATATATTTTATATTTCAAGTATGAAAATGAAATTTGAGAAGAAAATAAATTCATGGGAAATGTTTCTAAAATTTGGAGGTTAATAGTGTGAAACTGACTATAATTTTAGATTTTACTAGATTTTTTATCTGGTTTCCGTTATGCTGATAAGTGTGAGGATTGTGGCAATCTTGAGAATAATGCCCAATACCGAACAAAGTAGACACAGCATAATAGCGATTACAAACCGCAGGTAAGCGGTGAATATAAATATAGGAACACGAAAGGAGGTTTCGTTGGACAAGCATATCGTCTGACGAGAACAAAATGGATAAGAAAATTGTATTAATTGATGGACACAGTATACTGAATAGAGCATTTTACGGATTACCGGATTTGACGACCTCAAAGGGAGAGCATACCAACGCGGTACTTGGATTTATCAATATTGTATTTAAAATATTGGAGGAAGAGAAGCCGGATTATCTGACGGTAGCTTTTGACACCAGTCATCCGACCTTCCGCCATGAGATGTTCACCGCGTACAAAGGAACGAGAAAAGGAATGCCGGAAGAGCTAAAAGCACAGGTTCCGGTGATGAAAGAGGTCTTAAAGGCGATGAACATCACCATAATTGAGAAACCGGGCTTTGAGGCGGACGATGTCCTTGGAACGCTAGCGGTTAAGGCAGAAAGGCAAGGCAACCTTGTATCCTTAGTATCAGGAGACAGGGATTTGTTACAGCTTGCCAGTGAAAAGATTAAGATTCGAATTCCCAAGACCAAGAGAACCGGTACTGAGATCGAAGACTATATGGCAGCAGATGTATTTGAGAAGTACCATGTAACTCCAAAACAATTTATAGACCTTAAGGGTTTGATGGGTGACACCTCGGATAATATTCCTGGCGTACCGGGCATTGGTGAGAAGACCGCTTCCAAATTAATTGAGGCGTATCAATCCATTGAGAATATCTACGATCACATCGAGGAGATGCCTGCCAACAAAGCAACCTCCAACTTACGAGAGAATAAAGAACTGGCCTTCTTATCAAAGAAACTTGCAACCATTTGTACGGACTGCGAGATAGATTTTAATATCGATGAGGCTGACCTAAGCAACATATACAATGAAGAGGTTTACCTGTTATTTAAACGATTGGAATTTAAGAACCTGATTGCCCGTTTTCAAAAGGATCAAGAGGAAGTGAGCCATACCACTGGCGTTGAAAATGCTTTTATCCTGGTTGAAGATTTTACGGAAGGAGATCAGGTATTTGCGCAAATGAGTGTGAAGGGTTCTGATCCAATCGGTCTTCAGATGGTTACGGAACAAGGGAAACTGCTTGGTATCTCACTTTGCAAAGAGGATGAAAAAGTATATTTTATCAAATGCAGTGGCTTCTTAACAGAAGAATATCTCTGTGATAAAGCAGGTAGGCTTGCACATGAGGGGCACCTTCTATCCGTCATAGGATTGAAGGAACAGTTACCTTTCCTAAAGGTGAGTGAAAAAGATAATATATTTGATGCTTCGATTGCAGGATATTTGCTAAATCCGCTTACCGATACCTACCACTATGATGATATTGCAAGAGATTATCTAGCAATGACAGTGCCTTCCAGAGAAGATTTACTCGGCAAAACCTCCTTGCAAGCAGCGATAGAGGAGAAGCAGGAGGCGTTCCTACATTGCGTCGGATATAGCGCCTACATTGCTTACCGCGCAGCGAAGACCTTAAACGAGTTATTAACCAAGGCTGGAATGCTCGAATTATTTAACGAAATCGAGATGCCTCTTATCTATTCCCTATACGATATGGAAGTAAGAGGAATTCATGTTAATAAAGAAGCGCTTAAGGAATACGGTGATAATCTGGCTATTGGCATTGATCGACTTGAGAAGGAGATCTATGAGCAAGTTGGAGAGGTATTCAACATCAACTCACCAAAGCAGTTGGGCGTCATCTTATTTGAGAAAATGAGAATGCCCTTTGGCAAAAAGACAAAGACGGGATATTCTACCTCGGCAGACATCCTTGAGAAGCTACAGTCCGAACATCCGGTGGTGAAAATGATCTTGGAATATCGTCAGCTGACGAAGCTCAAATCCACCTATGCGGACGGTCTAGCTGTCTATATCGGTGAAGATGCTCGTATCCATGGCAAATTCCAACAGACAATTGCAGCAACAGGAAGAATCAGCAGCACCGATCCAAATTTGCAGAACATTCCAATCCGTATGGAGTTGGGAAGACAGATTCGTAAGGTATTTATCCCGGAAGAGGGCTATGTATTCTTAGATGCGGATTATTCCCAAATTGAACTTCGAGTTCTAGCGCATATGTCAGGGGATGAACGTCTTATCAATGCTTATAAAGAAGCAAAAGACATTCACCGAATCACTGCCTCAGAGGTATTCCACATTCCGTTCGACGAAGTAACCTCTGCGCAGAGAAGTAGTGCGAAGGCAGTTAACTTTGGTATTGTATACGGCATCAGCTCCTTCGGCCTTGGCCAGGATTTGAATATAACCCGTAAGGAAGCAGAGCGTTATATTGAAAAATACTTTGAAACCTATCCAAAAGTAAAGTCTTACCTTGACCAACTGGTGGCAGATGCAAAAGAAGCAGGCTTCTGTACCACCTTATTCGGCCGTAGAAGACCGATACCGGAGCTAAGCTCCAGTAACTTCATGCAGCGTTCCTTTGGCGAACGTGTGGCAATGAACTCACCAATACAGGGTACAGCAGCAGATATTATCAAGATTGCAATGATCCGTGTCAACCAGAGATTGAAGGAAGAGAAATACCGTTCCAGATTAATCCTTCAGGTTCACGATGAATTGCTCGTAGAAACTCACAAGGATGAAGTCGGCGAAGTCTCCAAAATTATCGTTGAGGAAATGCAAGGGGCTGCAGAACTTTCGGTTGTATTGGAAGCGGAAGTGAAGGAAGGCAAGAACTGGTTTGAGGCGAAGTAATGTGGAAGACTGGAACAGGGTTGATGTGGAGTGAAGAGAAGTAATAGAATTGTTTCTTTAGGAATATTGAGAAGTAATGGACTTATATGATTTGGAGTTAAGAGACTAGAATTGTTCTAAAGTATTGTAAGAAGATATAAGAACTTATTTTAAATATTATTAATAAGATGTATACATGTTTTTAAGTGATAAAGCTATTATTAAAAGGTTTAATTGATAAAAGGTGGAGAGTTATGAAGGTAATTGGATTAACAGGCGGGATTGGTAGTGGTAAGTCACTGGTTGCAAATATCTTAGAACATAAATACGGAGCATACCTTTTAAATACGGATGCAATTGCCAAGAGACAGATGGAGCCAGGAGGTGCAAGCTTCTCAGAGGTGGTAGCGTATTTTGGACAAGGGATATTGGCAGAAGATGGATTTATCGACCGTGCAAAGCTTGCCGCTATTATATTTGACGATAGTGAGAAGCGTCTTAAAATTAATAAAATTACCCATCCAAAGGTACTGGACAGTGTGATGGAAGAGATAAAAGAGAAGAGACAACAGGGCAATATCCCCTACCTCGTAGTTGAAACTGCTCTTATGATAGAAGCGGGTTATGATCATATCTGTGACGAAGTGTGGTATGTTCATGCTCCCGAAGAGGAACGCAGATCAAGGTTGAGAACAGATCGCAATTACTCCGATGAGAAGATCGATGCTATCTTCTCAAATCAAAGCAAGGAAGAAGCATTTCGTGCGAAGTTTGCGAAGGTTGTGGAGAATGTAGGAGAGGTTGAGGAGTTGGAGAAGCAGATTGAAGGGTTGTTGGGGGAGTAGATTGATATGAACTTTAAACAAACTTTAAAATGAACCCAAAATTTATCATAAAACGAACACTATAAAACGAACTATAAAGCGAACTATAAAATTAACAAACTATAAAACAAACAAACTATAAATAGAAGCATAAAATGAAACTTAAAACGTATTTGTAATAATTATAAGAATTTGAAAAAGACCTTCCGAGGCCTAAAGAAACTGAAAGAGAGCAGTAATTGTTGAAAACCCAACAATGAAAGTACTTCTCAGTTCCCTCTAATACTTCGGTGGTCTTTTTATTTATTTGAAGATATATTACAAGAATCCATATGCCTACTCGTGTACAATAAAAAGATAAATTAAGCCGTAAAGCAAACGGAATGAAAGATAAATTTAGCCGTAAAGCAAACAGAGAAAAAAGAAAGAAGGTTTTAAGATGGATACACTAATGAGCAAATGTGTTATGGTTATTGATGAAAAACTACCCATAGGTTTAATTGCAAATACAGCCGCAATTCTGGGTACAACACTTGGTAAAAAAATACCTGACTTTGTCGGAGAAGATTTTACAGATCAGGCTGGCTATGAGCACCTAGGCATTGTAGCTAACCCGATTCCGATATTAAAAGGAGACAAAGACATAATCAAGACAATCCGCAAAAGATTATATGAGCCAGAATTTAAAGATATAGTAGTTGTTGATTTTACAAATGTAGCGCAAACCTGTAATTCTTATCCGGAATTTGTTGTGAGAATGTCGAGGGTTTTAGAAGAAGATTTGCAGTATTTGGGGTTGGCGATCTGTGGGGAGAAGAAGAAAGTGAATAGATTGACAGGTAGTATGCCATTGTTGAGATAATAATAGTTTATATTATAGAACTTAGAGAGTTGAATTTAATGAGTATTTGAAGCATCGTCACATTGTGGGGGTGCTTTTTTAAATTTATGGGAGAATGTTAAGAAATTGTAATAGAGTAGTATAAAATAATGGCATATTATGGATTAATATGGTATTGTTACATTAGGAAAAAGTCTATTTTAGATAATTGTGATATTGAATTTCGATATGCATAATAAAAAGAGAATGTGTAGGAAATTGCAAGTCAATTGACGGTATATAATAGCAATAATGCGAAGTAAAGGTGGTGTTAAGAAGTGCCAGTTAAAGATCAAAAAATAACGCATGATAGTAAGAAAATGACAATAAACCGCCCAACATTTAGATGTCTCGCGTCTGTTACATATACTGAGGACTTGTATAACATGGTCGCTTCTACAACGTGGACTAAGGTAACATCTGAAACAGGCAAAGAGTATTTAAAATCAGCGAAGTATGGATTATTGCATCAGTTAGTAATGAATTATTTTTATGGTGAAGATGTATTGAAAGAAGCTTATAAAAAAGGTTATGTGATAGATCATCTCGATAATAATGGGTATGAGTGTACCTACGAAAACCTGACTTTAATACCCAAAAAAGAAAACTCGGCAAAGGGGTTGACATATGATATAGAGCGAGCAGAATCAATGCGGAAGTTTGCAATAAACATTACAAAAGATTTTGATACGCGGGAATTCCAAATATCATTAGTATTTAATCAGCCTGCAAAGATTAAAATTGAAGATGAGGAAGTGCCATTGATAAGATTGTATTTAAGGTATGGAACAGATTATAAGACAGCTTTTATTGATGCAAGAAGTATTCTGAATGATTTAAATGAAAAGAGTTCATTGGATTTTGCAAACCTTCGACACAAGGGATTAGACTACAAAAAGGCTGAGGTTATATTTGCAACGCATGAAGAAATAGAATCAGGATATGTAATTAGGGATGGCCAATTATGTTTTATCCAAGGTTCACAACACACATTTATGATAAAGCCAAATCATAACAAGGAATTGCATAAGGATATAAATTAAAAACATAGGGTAGCTTTATTCGCGGTGAAAATTACATGCTATGTTTAGAAAGTCATGATATTCAACGGAGCATCATGGCTAATGTATTGGAGCTGCCTGCAGCCTGTAGTTGACCTTCTTCAACGTGATTGGAGACTTGGTATTACACATAAACATATAAGCGGAATAACGGGAAGTTAACAGTATAAAATCTCATTAAAGGTTAGCACCTTTATAAACAGAAAGGAAAATATGGATAAAATATTACAGGTAATTGATCTGTCTTTTGAAATTGGAGGAAGATCAAAAGCATTTATAGAATTAGGATTTAATCTTGTTTGTGCTATCGCTAATAATAAAGAATGTGCTAGTGTGTTTTCTGATCTGATTGGAAATGATAAAATTATATATGAGGAATTAAAAAATATATCACCAAAGGAATTACCTAATGCGGATATTATTACAGGAAAAATAACAACTCAAAGTTTTAGTGTTACTAATAAAAAAATTATAGAACAAAGCGATATTAAAAATAGCATATATAATATTATCGAAAATAGACTCCCTAAAATGTTTCTTTTGGAAGCTCCACCAATTATCCTAACTAAATACAGAGGGGAAGAGTTTAAACTTATTTTAGAAAGCTATGAAAAAATAGGATATAATATTATATATCAAATTTTTGAAGAAAGTAAATACTCAGGATATCCTATAATTGGAAAGCAATTATATATTGTGGGAATAAGAAAAGACTTTGAATTTGAAGAATTTTATTTTTCTGAACCTAAAAATGCAAACTATAAATTGGATTTATATAAAGAACAGGATAGTAATGTTAATGAATGGTATAGAAGAGTTAATAAGATTGAAAATGTTCAGTATGAAGTAGGTAAATACTATTTGCGCAATAGAGGAAAAATGTCTCAAACGAATCTTATTAATATTGGATTGTTTAGAGAAATGTTTTTAGTAGATTCTATTGGACTTCGAAGATTTACTCATAATGAACTTGCGAGGCTGAAGGGGTTAAATAAATATGACTTCAATAGTTGCAATAATAAGCAAAGAATGTATATGGAGATAAGTTATGCATCTAACTTCTATATAGTACAGTCAATTGCAGAATCTATTAAAAAATATTTTGGAGATAAAAAACAGCTTGATGAAGAATACATACCAAAACAGATATTAAAGAAGATTAAAACTAAAATAGAAAAGTCATCGAAAGTGAATATTAAAGATAGTTTATTTCCTAAGCATAGAATTGTTGATTTTCATATTGATATATTGAAAGGGCTGAAAAATTTAGATATTCATATAAGTAAAAATCTGACTGCTATTATGGGAGTTAATGGGTGTGGAAAATCTACGATATTACACGCCCTAGCATGTATGTATTCTCCTTATCAGAACGGTGATGATTATAAATTTAGTTTTTTCTTTACACCGAATCCTGATTCAACTTGGAGAAATAGTAAATTATCAATGACCTACTATGATGAAAATTCACTAAAAGAAATAACTCGTGAATACAAAAAAGATTTGGATAGATGGTCACCTAGATATGAGAATCGTCCTAAAAGAGATGTGTTTTTTATAGGAATAGATTCTTGTATTCCGGAAATAGAAATAGAAAAACAAACTTCCTTTATAGATTATTCAACAAATGCTGCAAATGATGAATTATCTCACAAGATAATCGAAGCATCCGCAGATATTCTTAATAAAGATTATAAAAGTTTGACATATCATAAAACAAAGAAAAAGGAATTAATTGGCGTGCATATTACGGACAGTATTACATATTCTTCTCTAAGTATGGGGGCTGGTGAACAAAGAGTAATAAAAATTTTAAAATTAGCATATTCAGTTAATCAATATTCGTTAATCTTAATAGATGAAATTGATTTGTTGTTGCATGTGACGGCATTGAAAAGATTAATAATTAAACTTTCCGAGATCGCAACAAAAAGAAAATTACAAATATTTTTTACAACACATTCACTCGAAATGAATAAGTTAGAAGATTATATTGACATTAGATATTTGGAAAATCTTGAAGAAAAAACCATAGTATATGATTCGATAAACACAGATTTTATTTATGAATTAAGTGATTATGTTTCAAAACCATTAGAAATTTATGTTGAAGATTTATTAGCCGAAACAATTGTAAGACGTATAGCAGAAGATTTAAATATTTTAAGTTGCATTAAGGTAACCAAATATGGTGCTTCAAATAATGCATTTGTTTTGGCTTCAAGTTTTATATTGAAAGGTGAAGAATGTAAAAATACATTAATTGTATTAGATGGAGACGTTTATGTTACTATGAATGAAAAGGAAAGGGCTATTAGAAAAGTATTGTCAGGAACAGAGAGAGATCATGATGATAAAGTGTTATATGCAGCCGCTGTAATTAAAGAGTTTGCTTTACCCAGTGGAATATCGCCAGAAAAATTTATTTATGACATGCTTGTCGAGATGGCTGGGGATAATGAGATTATTAAAGCAGCCAAAAATTTAAAAGCAGTGTCTAATAATCATCAATGGCTTGATAGATTAGTAACAAGAATGGGGCATAGTGAAGAATTAATGCTTACTGGGATAATTGGTATAGTGGCTGATAATAGTAGATGGGAAAACTATATTCAAGATATACGTCAATGGATGATAAATAAGAGAGAAGAATTGAAATTATAAGCACATTACAGATTCTTACAACTGTGATTTTATATAAGTTTTTAAAGGAAGTTTAATTTTTCAATATTGGTAATAGATTCGAATCCAATCATCTAAAGAATTAGTCAATAAGTGTATGGGAGACTTAGGACTTATCTTGGTCCAACTTCTCATTATGTTTATAAGGGAGATACTAAATTTAGAAGATATTTGATTCACAATAGTTTACAATGACGCACCAATCAATTGTCAGCTAAAGTAAAATTTCCAGACGCCAACGTCGGGAATTCAATAGTTATCCGAAATCAATTTAAGGAGCAAAAGCATGAGATTAATTGATAATATTGATGATTTCGAAATATGGCTTAATGATAATTATGGATTTGAAGATAGATACGTTAATGAAATCAAAACACAACGAAATCAAAATGGAGGTATAGATTCAGTAGAACTAAGGCTTGGATATCAAATTAAAGGAACATATCAAGGCGGTACGCCTATAACACTTAAGGAATATATAATCAAGGGAAGAAATGTAAAGCTATGGACCTTCAATGAAGAAACATCTTATAATCCTGATAATTGTATTGAGAGACTTGATGTTATTGATAATTGTGATGGTATCGGTTTTGAATTTTCCGGTCCTGAGCTAATTAGACTTATATGTGGGACTATTACAATAGAAGGCCCCTTTTTTAAGGAAACAGTAAGCAAGCCTTGGGTTAGTGAAAGAGAGGTTTTTATTCATACTAAAGATATGATAATCCCAGAGCCAATCGAATGGATTAAGTGGTTATTAGAATTAGGGTTTGATGTCTCTTGGAGGTATTGTTATGGCGAAGCTAAAGATGTAGAGAAAGTACCATACCCTAACTATTCAGGATGGTTTATACAAGAAACTTATAAAATCCCAGAAACTCAGTTCGGAATCTTCTTTATGCATATTGGATTCAATAACAATAAAACTTCACTACACTTAATAAAGTATGAAGATACTTGTGAAAAGCTATGGGATGCAGTTATAAAAATATTCGCTATAAAATCCAATGTTGAAATATTAAGTGGGAACTGTAGATTTAACGGTAAGCAGTGGCTTGAATATCTTGACTCAAAATCTATACCAGATAATATGTATAATTGGTAAAAACTTCGGATAACATTACATTCAAGTTCGCTTCGGTTTTATTAGAGTCAAGCCTTCGAAGTAGCCAAAGCACATTCCTTCACCAAACCAAATCTGGCTAGGCTCAAGGAATGACTTGAATACTATTCGTTAATACACAATCTTTCACAATTGTGAAGTAAAGTGAACTTCCCATTATATTTATTAGGGAAATAAATAAATTGGAAAATATTTGATTTGCAATAGTTTACGACTGTGTACTAAATATTATATATATTTTGAATGATTGGAGAAAAAAGAATGTGTAAACATAAATACAAAGCAAAAAATTATCTGTTTGAGTGGAATCCTATGGGTATAAAAAAATGTGATAAATGTGGATTCACTATACATTTAAGTTGACCTTGCAGAATTTTATATATTTTGACATGCTTTGTTGGACCAATAGCACTCCTTTTACCTCTAATAATAAATGATTACTATTTGCGTTTTGGCTATTACGCTTTTGTAATCTTTCTAATAACTTACACTGTTCAGTTGTTATTACAAATTACTATCATGAAACATGGAAAATATGTTTTAGTAAATAATCCGTCAAATGATGACAACCCCGAAGTATAAGCATTATGCACAATAAGGATGGCTCACTTTCTTTCATAATAGTGAACTACCCATTATGTTTATTAGGGAGATACATATTGGCTAGATAATTGACTCGCATTAGTTTACAACTGAGAACTATACAGACTATTATTGTAATGTATTTGATAGGAGTTATGTCATGACTTTTGAAAATTTTAAGAAACAGGTAGAGGTGCTTTCAAAAGCAGAATCAATTATATTAAGAGAGTTATATATTAAGCAATTCATAGATACAAGTATATCAAGCTATAAAAAGGATATTGCTAATATGAAGTTATTTTCTGATGGATATTGTTATACTGGATATCTTTGGGACTGACTATTACAGCATAATAAGATTACGTTGAAGAGTCTTCTCGAGGAATTAGTAAATAAAGGAAAGATATTAATACTATGGGATATTCATTCATGCGATAGAATTTTTATAGAAAATTATTGGAGATTTCCTAAAGTTAAGGTTATAAAGGTCGATGCCGAATATCTAATAGAAGGAATCGAGTATTTGCCAGAGGATATATACATTTTTGATTACGATTTTTCATGGACTTATATAATTACTCATGAGGATGATGGGAAAAGAAGAATTTGCTTAAAGATAAATTAATTCATCTACTTTCACAAAAGCGAAGAAGTCCACTACCCATTATATTTATTAAACAATAACTATAATGCTAGAGCTATATTTTGGAAACAACAAATATATGGTTAAGTACTTTGATAGATACCTAAAGGAGGAAAAAATGAGTTTATTATCTTTTCTAAAAAGTCCAGAAGAACAGTTTTGGAAATGGTTTCAAAATAATGAAATTTTGATTTATAATTTTGAAAATGACAGAGAACATATTTTTGATAAGTTAAATTCTGAATTAGAAAAAGTTAATAAAGGCCTAACCTTTGAGTTTGGGCCTATTAAGGAAGATGACACAAGAGAATTTATTATAAGTGCAGATGGAATTCAAAAAGTATTTCCGGCGGTAGAGCGATTATTTAATAAGAGGCCTGAATTAACTCATTGGAAGGTAATAAAGTTCAGACCAAGAAGATATCCATTAAGTGATATAACTATAAATAATACGACTGTAAAGGCAGATGAAGTAAATTATATTCTTTTTGATGATCAAGATCCGGATAAAGTAGGTATCATGTTATTTTTCAAAGATTACTATAAAGATGAAAAAGACACATTGGGGCAAGCCGGTTATCTGCTATTGGATGAAGCATTAGGTGAATATGATGTTGAGACTAGAGTAGGGGCAATTATTTTTGAATCTAGAGATTCTAGATATTATGCACAGTCACATCCATTGATCGAATTAGCAGAAGATTTTAATGGTCAGTTTTTTCAAGAATAGAACTACCCATTATATATGTATGAGATAAATACAAGCACAGCAACTTCCAAGTTGATTAGCACATCAACTCCCAATAAATTTATTAGTCATTTAAAAAGGTGGTGTTTTGATGGTTCCGATATATTATACAGAAATTATGTTTTGTGCTTATGGAACTAAGCATTTTAGGATTTCCTTAAATATACACTATAAAGAGCTGTCTTATGAAGAATTCGATTCATTTGGAAAAGTAGATTGGAATTATGAAGTTAACCTGAAAAACGAGCAATTCGAACAATTAATTCCATATATTAATGCTTATGATTTTGAACCATTTCGTAATAAAGAACAGCTTTTTACTAATTTCATAGGGTATAGAGATGAGTATTGGATAGAATTTGTAGGTATAACAGATTCATATATCCCAAAACTCGAATTACCAATGACAATAATTTATGATGAGGCTCATACATGGCCTAATGAAAAATTGTATCAGTATCTACTTAAGAATTATGTATCTACGTGGGGGTTTGAAAAGAGCTTTTAGGACGTGAAGATTCACCTTTGTATATTAGATATTCAACAGATACTGAATAAACCAACAAACTTAGCAAACGAAAGCAAACAAAAAATTTACATTATGTTTAAAAACATTGAAAACTCATAAAGAAAAATGGTTTCACAATCGTTTGCTATTGTATATAAAATAATCACAAGTTGTAATTATTAATAATCAAAGGATGATTCGGAAATATGGAATTAAGAGAAGTATTTGCAGATGAAATAATAGAAGTTGCAAAACTATATAATGAATTGGCTTATTATATTCAAAAGGAAACACAAGATGTATATTGGGATTTTGAAGACTTATCTCTAGAAAACATAAGTAGTCATTTATCGTCATATATAGGACATCCTGAACGAAAAATATTTATTGCAAAAGATAATGAAATATTAATTGGTTTTATTGTAGGTGAGATTATAAAATGTCATCTCCCAATATCAAGTATTAAGGATATTGGATATATATCAGCTGCATTTGTCTTGCCGTTGTATAGAGGAAAAGGGATTATGAAAAGGTTAGAGAGTCTTCAAACCGAATTTTTCAGGCAAGAAGGATTGAATTTTATGGAACTTAATTTTGTATCACAGAATCTACTTGCAAAGAAAAGCTGGGAAGGATTAGGTTATAAAACTTTTAGAGAACAAGCAAGAAAGGAAATATAGATAATTCGTTTTCTTTTACAATAGTGAATTTCCTATGAATAGATAATGTATATCTTATGTAAGTCCTTCGAGTGGATGCTTTGCAAAGAGCATTATGTTTATCAATAAGGGTTTTGAAGAGGTGAAAAAGTTGGGATTTGCGCGAAGTAATGATTAGTACATAAGTAATTTGAAACTAAGTAGATAACTCACTTTTGTTATTGGTATCTAAGTAGAAAATCAATTCAAATTAAATGGGCTTGCGTTATAATAATTGAATAGAGGTGAACGTGAATGTATTATTTTATTATAAATTTTATTTGCATTGTATCAGGGATAATTATTGGTAGAATGGTTTTCTTAAAGTTAGATCACAAATTTTTATTGAGAAATAAGATTTGGTCAAAATTTAAACTTAGGCCAAATCAACGATATGCTTTCACAACTTTATTATGCATTTTAATGGGATTAATCGTTTTTTTGTTAGTAGGTTTAATTTGGACAACAATCTCGCATAAGTTATGGGATCTTGACAAATATGGATTCATTGCTAACTACATTTTATTCTTTTTTATTGGTGCTTGGGGGGTTCTCACAAAGAAAATAAATCATCTCAGGAACGATAGTAATATAGATATTGATGCTCATAGATAAAATGGAAATTTTCTTATAATAGTTGATATACTTATTTGTACCTGAATGATTCATGCTTAAAATTTAAGGAGACTGAAAATGTTCAAAAAAAACTATCTTAGTGTTTACATAACTGATGAAAACATTGTAGCTTCAGAGTTTGATAATGGAATATTTATAGATAAGCCTATTGCAGATATAATTAAAACAGTTAACATAGAGTGGGACTCCAGCAAAAAAGTTTATGAACAGATAGAAATTATAATTACATTATTAAATTATTGCGTATCCCGATTAAATGTTAAATTCATGGATAGTATAATGTTGTTCCTAATTATACCAGTAGAGTATGAAAGTGTTATTCATGACAAAGCAATTGAAGATGCGCTTTTTAAGGTAAAGCATATAAGTGATGTGGCTTTTATAGAAAACATTTTATCGGCGGGAGCAACTTTTCTCCCCAAAACATCGACTGATTATAAAAGGAAATTTATAATATATAGCGAAAAAAAGAAAACGTATATTTCATTATTGTGGGTTAACGCAAAAGTTGATTTTGTATGTATTGAAAAGGAACTGACTGATGTTACAAAAGATGATTTATTAAATTCAATTAACATAATTTCTATAAAAGTAACTCGTGATATTCCATATATATTTGAAGCGCATCCCGAAATCGATAAATTTAGATATTCATGGAAAGAACCAATTGAGAATAATGTGTATGTTATTGCCCCTGATAGAATGCAATATTATTGGGGAGAATTCATTGATGAATACAAATTAGTTTATATTGACTACATGGATAATATTGTATTAAAAGGTGCAGATACTGTAATTGAAATTATAAAGAAAAATAAATAGTGCAAAACCTATTTTGGATGTTGCTGTCAAAGTGAACTCCTTTAAATTAATGAACATAGCAGACGCAGATACAGTTACTGCAAATTGCCAATTATGTTTATTAGAAAATTACAAAATATAAAAGAAGCTTGGCTCGTAATGGTTTACATCAACGAAATTAGTCTATTTGAAAGGATTTAGAATGAAGATAATATTTAAGCCAATAAAATATTTGCTCGGATATGGTTATTTGTTGCTTCTACTAGTTGGAGGAGCAATCCTTGGAAGCTATTTTACTTATAAAGGTTTTAATAATCATCATTTCAATGAGGGATTCTTTATTTCTTTTGTTTATTCTGTTCTATGTATTTTTTTAAGCTGGTATTCGTATACACTGTTAAAATGTTCTCATTATATTATTGAATTAAATGAAAAAATGTTCAAACATAAAATACTATTTACCAAGGAATATACATATATGGAGATTAAAGATATATACGTACTTGAATTAAGATCAAGGAGCGGTCCAATGTATATATTAAAAATTATAATAAAAACAAAAACGATCCGATTAAGACTAGACAAATTGAGTAGTAATGATTTTTCTGGATTAATAGATTTAATGAAGATTAAAACAAGGCGTAGGTTTATCTCATATAAAAATAAAAGTTATAACGCATTTCCATTAATATAATGACATAAACAGAACCTTTACTTCGATATTTTTCATTAAAGCAATGAAATTATTTCTGTTAGAAATAGATAGTTATCCGAAAAATTGCAAAAAAGTAGACACTGATCAGACAGATATGTGCCTCTATTATACCTGTAACTAATTGAGAATAGTATAATAATAACATAAAGCATAAAATAACCATATTTGTCGACTAGTGTGAATGATTTGTGTTAGGAGAGAAGGAGAAATGATAATGGTTCAGAGGAAAAAGGAAGAAATAGTTGACGGCGTTACGATTAAGTATCATGCGAATGGACAAACCATCTGGTCGAGAGGCAAGGTTGTTGATGGTGTGGCAGATGGATATTGGGAGTGGTACCGTATTGAGGGAACAATAAAACGTTCAGGATACTTTAAAAATGGCAACCAGGTTGGCGATTGGACGACCTATAACAAAGAGGGCCAGCCAGTCAAGGTCACGTCAATGGGTAGCGGCATATGAAAAGATTAACCACCGAAGCACTACGTAATCAATTCAACTCCACATTACACATGGTACGTGTTCTTGTTAAAGTTTGTCAAGAGAATGTCTGGGCTACGTCCTATAACGAGGTACCCTTCTGGCAGCAGGTCTTTCATTTCGTTTATTATATTGATTACTGGATGCGCGAAAATTATGATAGCAGTGAGTGGCGTTCCATGGTTTTTGAAGATGCCTATACCACTGATTTGTACGCTGGTAGCTATGAAGGATTATTCATTTCACAAGATAGAATGCTAGAGTATCTTGATGCAATTCAAACGAAGACCACTCGTATTTTTAACCATTTGAATGATGATAAATTAGGTACTTCGGTTTATGACAATGACCCGCTGTATACCTATGCGGATGTGATTCTTGGACAAATAAGGCATATCATGTACAACATTGGATATCTCAATGGCATATTGCGGGAGTTGGGATTACCGGAATCCGATTGGTATGCTTATAATGAACCAGAGGGTTCGTAATGCTATTGTTGAAAGGAGATTCTTATAATGGAATATACTTCGAATGAGATTCAAGATTTGTTGGGCATGAATTCTTTTCAAATGTATGAGAAGATAGATAATTACATTATAAAGCATTACACTGTCACCCAAGCATGGAGCAAAGGTGGGAAACATGGACAAGCATGCCTTCGATACACCAGAGGAGGAAAGACTCTTTGCACTCTTTATATCAGAGAAAAACAAATAGGGATATGGATCATTCTTGGCAAAGATGAAAGAAGTAAATTTGAAGAAAACAGAAATCACTTCTCCTCTGAGGTTCAAAGTCTATATGACGCAACCCAAGTGTTTCATGATGGCAAGTGGTTAATGTTTGATGTGGAAAATGATTCTTTGTTTGATGAAATAATTCTTTTGGTGCAGGTGAAGAAAACTCCGAATAGAAATACTGATTAAGTGTAATGTGAAGTTTAAAAAACTGGCAAGGATCAAGTTATGTAATACCTATGAATATCATTTTACACAATTCCTAACGTCAAAAGAAAGGACAGATTACTTTTGTAATCATTTAGTATGAAAATATGGAGTTCATATAAAAATTAGGCCCTGTTAGACAAGTTTATCAATTTTAATAAAATTACAATATATAATATCACAAAGTATATAAGGTTCGTCATCGTTTACAATTACGAAAGAGTCTGGAGGTAAACAATGAACTATACAAATAAATTTAATATTATAGTAGCAATTTTAGGTGGGTTAATGGGCATATTCATTGTTATGGTCTCCTTTAATTATTTCGGTGAAATACCACTAGATAATATTAAAATTACTCAAGGTCATTTTGTTAAATATTACGATAAAATTATTAGTAAATATCCCGATGGATATATTTGTATGGATGACGGGAATGAATATGAAATTGAATCAGTTACTTTTCGGGCATTCGATAGAGAAAAGTTTTTAAAAGAAGTGAAAACTGATGATTTACTAAGATTATCATACTATGCAGATACAAATTTGAATTCAGACGTTTCATACAATTTGATTTCAGTAGATTTGGGTAATAAAAATTTTATGAATTTACAAAAGAGTCAAAATGCACGATATGTTAATCAAATTATTGGTATAATATTAGGAAGTGCGTTTTTACTAATTAGTATTATGTTAGTGATTTTATCAATTATAAGAAAAAAATAATTTATGAAGTGAATGCATAAATACAATACAGATTATTAATATTGGGCATGGAAAACAAAATTTAAGGAGTTTATATATTATGAAAAAAGGAAAATATAAAGTTGCACTGCATTTATTGATCTCCATTGCAATTACATTTATTGTGATTTATATACTCATTTTCTTTGGAGGTTGGAGATTATTCGAACCATTAGATCCAATTCTACTTGAGATAGCTGGTGCTATTGTTATAGGAACTATCTTTTATGTAATGGTTGAAATAGTAGCATATTTTGAATCAAAAATTATAGAATTAGAAAAACGCATATCTGAACTCGAAAAGTAATAATTGAAAGTAATATTTTTTGTCAACAAAATCAGCGGACAACTAGGTTGATACTTCACAATTATAGGATATTTGAATTTAGGAATAGATAGTTATCAGAAGTTATATTTTCCAGATCAGTAGAAAGGACAGATTACTTATGTAATCTTTAGTATGAAAATATGGAGATATCCTTAAGTGGAACAAAAATTTATTATCACATGATTGGAACTGGGACGCCGGTTCTTATGCTTCATGGATGGGGAGTGGATCACAGAATTATGTGTGGTTGTATGGAACCAGTATTTAAACGTGGATTGAATGGTTATCAACGTATCTATATGGATTTGCCGGGTATGGGTAAATCAAAAGAAAGTGATAGTATAAAAAATTCGGATGATATGCTTGAGATTATTGCACAGTTCATAGATGCTATCCTACCGGATGACGAATTCCTTTTGGCCGGAGAATCCTATGGAGGATATCTTGCGCGAGGACTGGTGAAGCTAAGACCGAATCAAGTTTTGGGACTATTGCTAATCTGCCCACTTGTGATTCCTGGATATCGCAAAGGCAACGTACCGGAATTGAAAGTAATGGAATCGGATGATCTCTTTCTAGCTGAGCTAAGCGAGCAGGAAAGAAGCTATTTTGAATTTATTACGATAATCCGTACAATAGCGGTATGGGAAAGATTTAAATGTGATGTTTATGAAGCCTTATTGCATCAGAATAGTCATTTTCTTAATGAAGTTCTTGATGGTGCGTTTTCCTATGATGTGGATGCTCTTGATAAACCCTTTGATAAGCCTTGCTTGATTTTAACAGGAAGAAATGATACCGAAGTCGGTTATCAGGACCAGTTCAAGTTGCTTGATAATTACATATCTGCGTCCTATATGGTGTTTGATCGTGCGGGGCATAATCTACAAATTGAACAGCAGGAACAGTTTGTGACTGCGGTAAGCGAATGGATAAAATCACATTACCCTACTGCGTAAGTTAGAAAGAAATCAACAGAGATAGTACTCTTGAAAAACAATACGAATGAAGGAATGTATATTTTAATATGTTTAATAAAACAATAAATCTTCAGATTTAGATAGGATTGGAGGATTGCAATGATTATTAAAGTAGAAAAAGAAAATATCCCTGAATGTGTAGAAGTGATTCAAACTAGTTTTATGACTGTGGCAAGAGAATTCGGTTTTACACAGGAGAATGCTCCGCGGTTTACAGCATTTGCAATAACAGACGAGCGATTATTCTGGCAGTTGGATGTTGGTCGTCCTATGTTTGCTTATGTTAACGATCAGGGGAAAATGATTGGTTAATATTCACTCCACATACAAGGTAATAATGAATGCGAATTAAATAATCTTTGTGTTCTACAGGAATACCGACATCAGAAGATTGGAAAGGCATTAATTGAACATGCTTTTACATATGCCAAACAATTAGGCTGCAAACAAATGAATATAGGAATTGTAGAAGAAAATATTAAATTGAAACAATGGTATGAGTTGTATGGTGCCGTACATATTGGTACGAAGAAATTTGATTTTTTCCCATTCACCTGTGGATATATGATAAAAGAATTATAATCGATAATTTGCAAAAGGTAGTAGTATGTAGTAAAGGAACAGTGGAATAGCGAAATAGCGAAATAGCCAAATAGTGTACATTAGGGGGGAAGACGCATGAATAAACCATATAAAGTTGTTAAGGGAAACCATGTCCCTTGTCTTGATGGGATCGAAGAGGGCTATAGTTTAAGTAAGACAAGTGAATACAGCGAGATACTCATCAATGTCAGTGCCGAGAATATAGAGAAGGTTTTTAGTACATTGTGTAGGAAGGTTAAAACACCTGCGTTTTTAGTATTAGAGCATGGAACAAATGCTAGCATTGAAGAAACGTTACGTAAATGTAATACTGATCCATTGCATAAAGATATTTACTATCTTGATGGCTTAAAAACAGAATCATTTTTTCAACTATATGAACAATATAAAGAATTACTGATTAATGATGGAATGATAAATTTTGGTTATGCATCACATGACTGTATGGATGAAGTCTTTGTAGGTCCATATAAGATATTTACTATATACTCTAATGAAATTGAAAAGTATGTGGATGCATTGTTTGAATTATCTATTCTAAGAGTCGAGAAACTAAAAACGGTATGGGATAATTTTTCTAGCGATATGCCTGGCTCTATAAACTCAGTAAACTATAATGGTATGGATATATATAGTATGATTGGAGAACTAACGAAGATTGGATTGTATTTAGCTGAAAGACGAGAAGATTCTTGAATTAATAGACAGTAGTAAATATGGTTTATTGTATTAGCTTATTATGAATAGATAATAAACCTATAACATGAAGAAGCGGATGGCAATAGAATCTTAGGTTGGAAATGAATTTGTATAATTCACTTAAGGCCTGTAAGCAATATTATCAAATACTAAATATGCTACCATATGTACATAATATAGGGTACTTTCAACTTGTTACTTTATTATTGATTTATCCGAAAAAGGAGACAAGCTTATGTTGAACATCAAAAAGAATCTATCTGGTCAGGCGCTAGCGCCAAATACAGTACAATTTTCGAGCGAAGCATTTGACAAAATTGATTATACAGAAATTCGGTGGCTGGGCAATGCCGGTGCGCTTATCAACAGCAGGGGGACAACGATGATGATTGATCCTTTGTTAAAAGGATTTGATATGCCATTACTAATTGACATGCCCATTGAACCACAACAGGTCCCTGAACTAAAGGCACTACTTATCACTCATAGTGATAACGACCATTTTAGTAAGGAGACATGCTTAGGGATTAAGGATATTTGCAGTGAGTTTCATGGTCCACATTACGTCGCTTATTTAATGAAAGAGATGGGGATTGCAGGAATAGGACATGATATCAATGAAACAATTTGGATTAATGAGGTCAAGGTCACATTGACTCCGGCTGATCACGCATGGCAAAATGTTTATCTTAAGGATCGAACAAGAGAATTTCAATCTGAAGATTATTGTGGCTATTGGTTAGAAACAACAGATGGTATTATCTGGGCAATTGGAGATTCGCGATTAATGAAGGAACAGTTAAACATGCCTCAGCCGGATGTAATTCTTTTCGATTTCTCGGATAGTGAATGGCATATTGGGTTTGAAGGTGCTGTTCGTTTGGCCAATGCGTATCCGGATGCGAAGTTGATTCTGTGGCATTGGGGATGTGTCGATGCTCCGCAGATGAAAGAATTTAACGGCAATCCAGAAGAACTGGCGGCTAGTATTATGAACCCTGACCGCATAGTTGTTTTAGCACCAGGTGAACCTTACAGCATGAAGAGAATAAAACGATAGTATAGAGATAAAAGATAGTATACAGATAAAAGATAGTGTAGAAATTACTAGTGAGGGAAGCTAAGTACTCAAAAAAGAAAATAATGGCGTTGACATAGGCATAAGTTAAAAACATTCACAGTTGCAGCGGATAGCATTTTTACATCCTGTAAGTAAAGACTAACGGTTTTTGAACCGCTGCACGAGCAGTTTTGTTCTATGTTTAATATTTATATTGAATCCAAGCCAAAACGATATAGAAAGAAGAATATCATAATGAAAAAGAATATTGCTATTGTAACGGGTGCAACAGGCGGGATAGGTCGTGAATTCGTAAAACTATTACTTCATGAGAATGTTGATGAAATCTGGTCTGTGGCAAGAAATATGGATAAACTGAATAGGCTGAAAGAAGAATTCGGTGAAAAAATAATTCCTATTTCGGGTGATTTGTCCAGGGAACAAACATTTGATTTATTAAGAGATATGATTCAGGAACAAAACCCCGATATTACTTATCTGGTTAATAATGCAGGAGGAGGACGGATGGGAGAATCCAGCGGGTTTTCGCAAGATGAGATAGAATCGCACATTACGACTCATTGTACTGCAACTGCAGTCTTATGTAATTTGTGCTTACCCTACATGCAAAAAGGTAGTCATATCATCAACATGGCATCACAGTCTGCTTTTCAGCCCGTTCCATATATCAATCTTTATGCAGCAAGTAAAGCATTTGTAAGAAGCTATTCCAGAGCGTTGAATGTGGAATTGAGAGGAACAGGTATTGTTTGCACGGTTGCATGTCCGGGCTGGATTAAAACCGAATTGCTTGAAACAGAACGTAATGGAAAGCAAGTTCATTTTCCTGCGATGGCATTAGCCGAGGATGTTGCTGCACATATACTGAAAGATGCAAAAAAAGGTAAGGATATGTCTGTTTACAGTACATATGTCAAATTCATGCACCTATTAGCCAAGCTATTCCCTCACAAGCTTGTTATGAGATCCTGGTTAAAGCAGATTAAGGAATATATTTAAACGGCTATAAGGATTAACTGCTACATTATAATGACAAATATTTTTAACTTTAATTTAAACTTTATTAAAGTAGACTGACGAGGTAAGAATGGGAAATACGGATAAGTTTGAAATGATGGCTAACTCATATGATACGGAAGAAAGGGTACTAATTGCGAAGGTTTCCTCAGATGCGATTAGTGAATATATCATTGATGTTGAGAATAAGAAAGCAATAGATTTTGGATGTGGGACAGGGCTTGTAGGAATGAAGTTTTTAAAGGACTTTGAGTCTATCCTATTTCTTGATACCTCCCAAAATATGATTAATCAAATTGAGAAGAAAATATCTCATTTTGATATTCAGAATGCAAATACCTTATGTTTTGATTTTGAAAAGGATGGCAACACCGATTTACATGCTGATTTTATATTTATGGCGCAGGTTCTACTTCACATTAAGGATACAGAACTTATTTTATCAAGGCTATATGATGTTTTGAATGTCGGAGGACATTTGGTAATCGTTGATTTTGTTAAGAATGAGGACATAGTGTCAGATTTGGTTCATAATGGATTTGACCAAGGAGAGCTAGCTCAACTTATGAATAAAATTGGATATAAGGATATTCAATCTAAAATAATTTATACTGGCAGTAAAATATTCATGGGGCGTGATGCATCGATGTTTATCCTGGATTCTCAAAAGCAACTAACAACAACAGGGTAGGATTCTTGTGAATTCCACCCTGTTTAGCTGTATTTTACAGTGCTTTAAATGAATTCGGTTTAGCTTCTAGCTATAATGCACTGTCACATTATTTTTTGTTAATCTGAACGCCCGTAACCGTTATTGTTTGATTTGCAGTTATATTTTTAATTGTATAGATTCCGTTCACTGCGGTCACTATCTTTCCATTTACCTTCACCGTAAACTTTGATTTACTGTAGGAGGAAGCTAACTGCACTTTAAACTGATAGTATCCTCCATAGGATACCGGACTTATGCTTCCTTTTTGTGGTAGTATGCTATAACCAGTTCCTTTTACAGCTGTCACCGCATATTTGTTAATCTGAACACCCGTAACCGTTATTGTTTGATTTGTAGTTATACTTTTAATTGTATAGATCCCGTTTACTGCGGTCACTATCTTTCCATTCACCTTCACCGCTATCTTAGAATTGCTATAGGAGGAAGCTAACTGTACTTTGAACTGATAGCTTCCTCCATAGGACACCGGACTTTTGCTTCCACTTTCCGGTAGTGGGCTAAAACCAGTTCCACTAGGAAGTTTTATTGTGTACATGTTGATCTGAACACTACTAATCGTTATGGATTGATTTTCTGTTATATACTTGACTGTATAAATCCCGTTCACAGCTGTTAAGGTTTTTCCATTTGATTTTACCGTAATTACAGAATTGCTGTAAGCGGAGGCTAACTGCACTTTGAACTGATAGCTTCCTCCATAGGATACCGGACTTTTGCTTCAACTATCCGGAAGGAGGCTATAACCAGTTCCACTAGGAAGATATATTGCATATTTATTAATCTGTAAGCCCAAAACCTCTATGTTTTGTGTTTCTTTAATATTATTAATTGTATAAATGCCGTTTGTAGCCGATAACACATTCCCATTTGCCTTAACCACAATATTGGAATTGCTGTAGGAGGCTGCCAACTTCACTTTAAAACTATAGCCACCATTATAATCAACTGGACTTGTACTATTAGTCAGTGTGATTATTCTTGCCACATCCGGACAGCGTTCTTGTAACATGCGGACAACGTTCTTGGATTATCCGGACAAGGTTCTTGAATTATTCGGACAGCATTCCTAAAATATCCGGACAAATAG
>Ga0302215_10000024_pt1 | contig 131020 bp, 107 predicted proteins | sample II_Fen_N3_1_FD_194580 | JGI IMG/M metagenome (GOLD analysis project Ga0302215, IMG submission 194580) | Peat permafrost microbial communities from Stordalen Mire near Abisko, Sweden - II_Fen_N3_1 | ecosystem: Environmental > Terrestrial > Soil > Wetlands > Permafrost | place: Sweden: Abisko... | reverse complement strand
CATCCAGCTTCCTTCAGATTCCACCTCACGATGGACACCCTTGCTTTCGGCTATATCCTTCCCACTACCGGGCGGATTCCGGACTTGCACCGGTTAGAAACGTGCGCCGCCAGGCGCACCTAATTAACACGCAAATCCTTACAAAATAAGGACTTGCGTGTTTTTTGTTTAAAATTCTTTTAGCAAGATGTGTGCTACATTCTTTTTCTTACTCAACCTGCCATAATTCCTTATTCCTCAAGGTACAATTCAGCTCGTTTACATAGCAAAATCAGATTGGGAAAAGGCTAAGCAGATTCACAGAAAACTTATTCAATAAATGAAATGACTTGAAAGTAATGCGAAATAATTGTGAAAGAAATGTTGAAAGAGATGTTTGTAAAAAAAAATCATCATCCTGTCACTTTTTTCATCTGTTTTACGAATGGTATAAGTAATCGCGATTATTGCAAAAAGGAAGGTGATTATTTGCTAAGTGAAAAAGAAATGTGGTCATTATTGATGCAAAATCCCGAAAAGGGATTGGAAAAAATAATGAATCAATATATGGCCTATGTCTACACAATTGTTTATGGAAAGCTGTATAGTTTATGCAGCAAACAGGATATTGAAGAATGCGTCAGCGACATTTTTTATGAGGTATATAGGACAAGAAACGTCATTAATTTGGAAAAGGGCTCCCTTAAATCGTATCTTGCAGTTTTATCAAAACGTACCGCTATTGATGTTTTCAGAAAACTGCGAAAGAATGTTAACGATATTTCCATAGACGAATTTGAGCATGATTGGATTGCTTCAGATATTAATGTAGAAAAAAGCATATTGGATAATGAGACAACTGATTTATTGATACAAGAGATAAAGGCTCTTGGCGAACCTGACAGTCAGATTATAATTCGCAAATATTATTTTGGTCAATGTTCAAGAATGATATCAAAAACATTAGGAATAAAAGAAAACACCGTTAATAAAAAAAATTCGCGAGCGTTAGTCAAATTAGAAAGTACATTGGGAGGTGTTCTATAATGGATAAAAAAATTTCCAACAGTTTTGACCATCTTACAATTGAACAAACCGAAAGATTGCTTGATGGAAATGTGGAAATAAAAATTAGTGGTAAAGACCGCAATCGGATAAAAAATTCTGTTTTTAAAAAAATAGGCTCCAGCAAGAAAAAAAGTATATATATTCCCAAAAAGCTTGTGGCTTGCGCTGCAGCCTTTGCCTTTATATTTACATCCCTCTCCATTGTGGGCTTGGATAATGTATATGCAGCTGTCAACAAACTTTTTACCTTTATACCGGGTATGAGTATTAACGATAAAAGTGAAGCTACCATTTATACTCTTGACCCTATTATGGGACAGATCAAATCGGGAGATTCAAAAGCACATGTCCTTAATGTTATCTACTCAGAAGGTTATTTAACTGTATCGATTGAGGTGAATGGTTTGGAAGTCCATAATAATTATTTTTCGTTTTTTATCAATCAGAAGCTGACCGATTTTCGTAAAGATTCCTCATGTGTCTTAGTAGTCGCATCTTCATCCATGCTACACTTTTCTATCAAAACAGATACACCGACAAGTGATGATATTTACGAAATGGCGATTAGTGGTTTTCCTGAGAAGCTTTCCTTCAAAATGTCTCCCTGCCATGATTATGATGACATCACAAAGATCGGTCCAACCGATACTAAGAACGGAATATCAATTACTTCAGTCACTACAAGAGAGGATAATCAACTTACAGTATGGTGCTATCCATTTAAAGGTACCAATAGTACAAAAGATTCGATAATAAGCTATGGTGATCCTGCTAATGCGGCATTCAACCAAGAAAAATATATTGAAACAGAAAGCGGTAAAATCCATGATACTAGAGATGGAATTGTACAGAGTGAACGTTTTATATTTGATATGCCACATAACTTCAAAACTGCAACATTACACATACCATATTTATCAATGCTACGTAATGAAAAGAACAAGTTAAGCATAAATATTCCTAAAGATTACACAACCATAGAAAACAATACTTCAATGAAGTGCAGTCTCGGAACAATAAAGGTTACGGAAGTGACAAGGGCACCTAGCATATATGAAAAAGGAAAAGATACGATCAGTCTCAAATTCAAGTTTGATAATAATGATAGCAATTTATCGCTATATTCCTTTGTATTTGATAATGACAGTAAGTGTATGCCATATGTAGAAAAATTCAACAAAGAAAATGGCTGCTTGGAATACCTCGATATTGATGTTAATAATGACCAAACAAAGATTTCACTTGATATAACAAACCTATATTACTATCTGTTTGGCGAATATGTCATTCCACTTGATATACAATAATAAACGCACTAATTAACTTAGTCATTTATATAACAATACAAACGGGTCTCTCTTATGGAGTGACCTGTTTTTTTTAAGTGCTCCCAGTATGGGAAGGATTATATAGCTGGCAATGAAGTCGACATAGCGTAATGTTTCAAAGTTTGCTTATATAATTAACCTACCTCCATTCCAAATCATCAATAAGACATCTTAAAGCGATGGTTATCGATGTAGATATTATTAACCCTACAAGAAGGGGATGGTGCCAAGCTAAAAGAGAGTTACGAAGTTCTTCTTGTGTTGGATATTCAAATCCTAAATGAAGCCTTGAAAATACAATGACAAATAAAATTGCCATTAAAATGGTTAAACAAATAAAATAATAATAACAAATTCTGGTTCTTTTCATCAAGTTGTTCTCCTTATATCGCAATCGCGGAAAGTTGTAAATTCTTTTTAGTGTACTTTTTCTCTATACAAAGCTGAAAATAAATTTAAGTAAAGACTTTAACATAGTTAACCTCCATTTGATATACGATATTTACAAGTTTTTACGCAATTTTGTTTTTGCTATTTTCGAAAAATTCACCTTCATCATAGGCATATATATAATTCCACTTAATATACAGTAATAAATGGTCCAATTAACTTAATCATTCATAAAGTAAATTAATGAATCTGTGCGTATATATATGCAGATGCGCAGACCGGCCTCATGCGGTTGTCTTTTACCGCATGTGGGTAAGGCAAGTCATCTGTATATATATGCGCACAGATTCATTTCTCAGTCTAAATCTAATTTCTCAGTCTAAAGCTTACTCTAATTTCTCAACCTAGCTCTAATCTCTAGCCCAAATCTATTTAATATACTATCAATTATCCAATCTAAACTTCTGAACAATTTCCTTCAAGCTTTTCGCATTATTCATGCTTTTTTCAGCCATTATATTAGTCTCGTTGGACATATTAACAACTTCGGAGGTCTTTTCCGCAATGTCCGAAACTCCTAAAGCAGACTGCTCCATTATTGTGTTAATTCCTGCAGCAGAGGTTGTGATCTGATTCGTTATTGTTTTAAGCACTTCCATGGACTCGTTGATCGTTTGGAGCATATCTCTAATTGAAACTGCATCTTTTCCGTATTGATCGCTGGTCGTAACAATTTCTTGCAGATCTTTAATTGCGGTACCCTCAATAAAATTAATCGATTGTCCAAGACAGACTGCAAGACCTTCTACTGCAGATACCGTCTCCCCAATAATATGTTCTATTTCAATTGCCGTCTCATTAACAGTACTAGCTAATTTTCTGATTTCATTTGCTACTACTGCAAAACCCCTTCCGTGTTCACCAGCTCTTGCAGCTTCAATGGAAGCATTCAGTGACAGTAGGTTTGTCTGACTAGCCACTGTTTTAATAATATTGGTAAGTTCCTCTATCTTAGTGATCGCTTTGGCCTGTAGTAAAGCAGCATCCGATTTCTCTTTAACATCGATAAACAAGATGTTTGCCTTTTCCGCTTTTTCAGTATTTGAATTCTTTACAATATCCGCCCTATCTTTTATCTCCTCAGCGAGCTTCGTACCTATAGCTGATTTATCCGTTACATCTCTTACACTCTTCGAGATATTAAAGATATCCGCTTTAATTTCTACCGTAGTTGCTGATGCTTCTTCCATACTAGCAGCAAGTTCCTCAGTAGTAGCTGAATTGTCGGTGGAGCTACTATATGTCTGTTTAGCAATCTGCTCCAATTTCTCGGCATTATCATCAATAATCCCAGAAGTATCAAAGATCTCCTTCATAAACTTATTGATGTTGTTGCGCATCTCTTCTATTCCATTATTCATTGCTCCGATTTCATCTTTACGTCTGAAAAGTTTTGTACCTTTTACTTCTCTCGTCAGATCAAGTTGAGCAAACTTATTAATTTTAATTGTTATATTTTTAATTGGTTTAATAATTATAATTGAAATTATTTGTCCCATAATAATACTTACTAAAATGAAAATCCCTGCAAGAAGCAAATTAAACTTGGTCATTCTATCACTTTCAGAGAAGAAATCACTCTTCACTGCATAGATTCCTACACTCCAGCCCGGGGTATTTTCTATTGGAGTATATCCAATATATATCGTCTCCCCGGTCTTTTTATCCACATAACTCCCTGTATCCGATTTACCTGGCTCCAAAGCAAGCATCTTGTTATAAATTGCTTTCAAATCAGCCGGAGCACTATTTTTATCAAATGTTTCGGGTGTGTTAATACTGGATTTTCCTTTTTTATCAATGACAGTAATGATTTCGGCATTCTTATTAATAATGAATGCTCCGCCATTCTCTCCGATTTTTATCTTTTTTATCATATCGCCTAATGCATCACGTCCTGAGGTTGCTAATAATACTCCCTGAAGAGAACCACTTGGTAAACCATTCTTTATTATAGGCACCCCAATCTGAAAGGTATACTTACTAACACCTTGCGATTTATCTTCTTTCGTTGCATCCGATAAAGCTAATTCCCCTGTCAATGCTTTTTTATAAATATCCGATCCAGAAAAATCTTCTCCATCGTCAATGTTTTTTCCTTTCGGATCTATAAATATAATTTGAGAAAAATCATATCTGGAATGTGAAAAGGAAAGTGTATCCTTTCTATTTTGCTCAGACATCTCTTCACGGCATAACAAATTACTTACCGCTTGGGCTTCGGTGATGGAATACTTCATCTGGGTCTCAACCTGTAATGCTGTCTCCAATGCCATATCATCCAAGGATGATTTTACAGCATAATCCGTACTCTGATTCATGGAGTTCAATGCAATACTACTTTGGATCACAGTCAGGACTACAACGACTATTACAATTGACAAAGTAATCTGCAGGCTTAATAGCCTCTTTTTAATAAAATGGTTTTTTCCTTTTGCTACTGTTTTGTCTTTCTTATTTTCTTTCTTTTTCTCGTTTTTAATTTCTGAATCATCTTTTAAATATCCCATTGTTATTACCTCCTCTTTGAGTTAGCCGCAACGTATAGCAGAAGAAAATACTACATTATTAATTTCAATATGTATCGTCGTTTTATAAATTTTTTTATTAAGTAATTATACCATATAATACATAATTTTTCTATTATTTTGTTAAATTTGATATAAATATAGGAAAAAATATAGTATATTGTAACTATAATTACACCATAATTCCATAAAATTCCATAATATTTTTGGTTATAATTATTTTTACATATTTCTCCTCTCTTATGTTACAAATTCAGATGTATTATAGAGATATTTCTCTATCGAATGGAGTTGGCTAATAGAATAATATACATATCATGAAGCAACCTGAATGGTTTCAGAATTTTAACATTTTAGATTGGATGCAGAATAAATCTACGGTCTAATGAACTAATTATAGCCATTACGCTTTCACCTTCCATGATTGACTTTCTATATTCCGAAAGATATAATTAAATAAATTTCTTTATGTGAGGTAAACGTATATGAAGGTCGAAAAAATAAATTCAAAAAATGCAATGTACCAAAAGTTTGAGGTATTGAAAACAAATCGCAACAAAAGATATAAATATCAAGAGTTTTTAGTGGAAGGTGTTCGAAATATTAATGAAGCCGTTAAAAATAAATGGAAAGTAAATTCTTTTCTATATAGCAAAGAACTTCCTTTATCAGACTGGGCCAACGATTTATTACGTTCTGTAGAAACTGAAGTTAATTACGAGCTATCTCTACCATTGATGAAAGAAATCAGTGGGAAAGAAGACACTTCGGAATTATTAGCAATTATTAAAATGAATGAAGACCAATTAGACGAACTAATCTTCTCTGACAGTCCAATTGTAGCTTTATTTGATAGACCTTCCAACAAAGGAAATCTAGGAACTATTATTCGCTCCTGTGACTCCTTAGGTGTTGAAGCTCTATTGCTGACGGGACATGCTGTAGACTTGTATGACCAAGATGTTATCGTATCTTCTATGGGTTCTTTTTTTAACATGAAAGTGATACGTGTACCTGAAAACCAAAAGGTTTTCGATTTCTTAGATAAGATGAAAAAGAATTATCCTACTTTCCAAACAATTGGAACGACTGCCCACAAGGAACATCCCTTATATTCACTCGATTTGACAAGACCAACCATGTTTATGATTGGAAATGAAACAGATGGACTAAGCAATGCATTTCAAGAATATTGTGATGTATTAGGAACGATTCCTATGGTGGAGACTTCCTATGCCTCCTCCTTTAATGTTGGATGTGCCGCAACGGTGATGTTTTATGAAGCTTATAGGCAAAGATTTCAATATAATATATAATTGATATACGGAAACATCGCAATTCCTATTAAATTTAGGTTACTTAAAGGTTACTTAAATTATGGGATTGCGATGTTTTTTGTAACGTTTTAATTGTTTTACCGTCTAATCTATATGGGAGGTGGTCAGATGCTGGATTTTGATGAAATCTATATGACATATGCAAAGCAAGTATTCGGATACATAATGTCTCTCACTGATGATATCCACTTGTCCGAAGAGATAACGCAGGAAACATTTTTCAGAGCTTATAAAAACATTAAATCCTTTAAAGGCAACTGCAAATTATCAGTATGGTTATGTACTATTGCAAAAAACTGTCTGGTTGACCATATGCGGCATCAAAAAAAATATAATGAGACTGAATTGTCAGAATCAATCTCGACAAGCTTGTTAATCGTTGATGATATTGTGAGTAAAGATAATAACAAACTGATACATAAGGCGTTACATAGTTTAAAAGAGCCCTATAAAGAAGTATTTATGTTACGACATTATAGTGAGTTATCATTAAAAGATATTGCCGATATCTTTTCCAAAACAGAAAGTTGGGCACGTGTAACCTATTATAGAGCGAAGAACCAATTGAAAAATATTTTAGAGGAATGGGAGGTTGACTTATGAAAACAAATTGTGATGTCATAAAAGATTTAATGCCCTTATATGTGGATGATGTATGCACTATGGAATCCAAAAAACTTGTAGAAGAACATATTATGGAATGCGTTAATTGCAATAATGACCTTATTCAGATGAATGGAGAAATCCCTCACATCCCAAACCAATTAAATGAGTCTTTTGCAAATGAAATTAATCCTTTGAAAAAAATCAAAAAGAGAAATAATCGTAAATTAATTCTTGTTACAACCAGTGTAATTATTACTGCACTATTATTTTGCATAGTCTTTGCCGTTTTTATAAAAAAAGGGGCTGATTCAAATTTTATTGAAGTAAAAGTTGATTATAAAGACGTTAACGTCAATAATATTATTGAAGAAGTCAAAAAAACGCTTGAACGTAAATGGGAAATATCAAAAGATATTTTGATTGTTGATATGAGTCTTTTAATAAATCCAGATGGTCAACTTATGAACTTAAATTTAGACCGTATGAAACTATACGATCCTATAGATAATTCTTATTACGATATAAACATACTTTCGGATATTAATGCTGAAACTACAATTCAAGTTTTTAAAAATAACAATACAATTAATATTGATCAAAAAATCAAAAAAACTTTGGAGTGGGCAATCGAGATTTTTAAAACTATAGATATAACCTCTTTACCCGCTAAAAATTACGACTTTTGGACTATCAGGCTACCATATACAGATGATAAAGATTTTGATCAATATTTATATCTTGAAAAGGGTGAGTTTCGTGAAGATAGCAAGTCTTCTCTGGCCGGAACAGAAAAATCATATGATCTAATATTCCTTGGTTATGTAAGAGAAACAGATGGGTGGTCTAGTAGTGGTGATGATACTATTCCTATAATTGTAAAACCGTAGTTGGTTTTAGTTCGTATATATACAACTGACCTTTTTGTCTACCTTTTAATAAAACTGCACAGAGTTCACTTTTTTGGATTTTTTTAAGATATTATTGAGTTTGAATCCTATTTATCCTAAGGATCATAAACAATTTATTAATCGATTAAAATATATGGCATTAATACATTTGCAAATGGATAGGACATTATTGGGGTTGCTATACTGACTCATATTTGCTATTGTCATGTTTCTTGCTTAAGAAGGAAAAGAACTGATTTTATTTATAAGTCCCTTTCCTTTTATAGTCAAGCTCAAATAGTAATTCAAACTAAAATATAAGTTCTAAGAAATATCTAGTTTCAAACAAAGTTCTAAATTCAAGTCTTATTCTAAATTCAAGCCATTTTCTAAATTCAAGCCATATTCTAAAATGTAATCCCAAATCTAAAAACTTTGATAAACCAACTAATTACTGGTACATGATAAATAGACACTTCGCAACATTTTGTTCTTCCATTCCACTATCTTTATAATATTCACCCGGGTTTCTCCCTCAGTACTCCCCCTTTGATACACAATCGTCACCATAAGCAATCATAAAATAGTAGCAATTCAGGAAACACTTCATAAGATAAACTAAAATAAGTAAATGCATATATAACTTGTCCTATTTTGGGTAATAATATAACAAATCATCCTAATTAGGTTAATTTATATACTTGTCCACCTTTTCAGGGTGATTTATTGACTTTTTCCAAATATAGGTGTATTATGAGAAAGGAGCTTGTCCAATGAAAGCACAAAATGATTGGAGGCATAACAATATGTATTGCGTAGTAGTTGGCGATATTATTAATTCAAAACAAATTGATCCGGATGCTTTAGATGATATTAACACTTCCATTAAAGAGACCATGGATTATATAAATACCACATATATGAATTCCATACTAGCTGATTTTGGTGTAGTTCGTGGCGACGCATTTGAGGGAATCTTATTAACACATTATAAACTTCCGCAAATTATTAATGAAATAATTAAAGGGTTTTATAAAATCCAACAGACAAAAGTCAGAATATGTGTGGTACTAGGCGAACTTTCTTCTATTAGCACAGATAGAAATGAAGCGAACGGCCCGGCCTTTTATCATGCAACCGAATGTTTAACTAAAATGAAAGCAGAAAAAAGTGAACATTGGTTTCAAGTAACAATAAATACAACTTCCTATGCCCAGCCCCTTCTTAATGGGATCCTTGGCTTAATTTCATCTACAACCGAAGGTTGGACAGATCGACAACGTGATATAATCTGGGCAGTTGAAGAGTTATCAAATCAGCAACACCTAGTTAGTAAAAAACTCGACATTTCAACTTCAGTAGTGAATAAACAACTGAAGGCTGCCAGTTATAATGCCTATCGTAAAGCATGGTTAAGCATCGAAGAATTTTTTATAAATTTAGAGGAAAATGATATAAAAGAAGAGAACAATTTTTCAGCTTATTATGGCTTGGCGCAACGTAAGAATGAAAGGAACGAATATCAGGACGCATATAAAATGCTATTAAAGGCCTTGGAAATTACAAAAAAAGAATCAACTAAGAATAATCCACAGCTTGTATTAATATATAATGAATTAGCAGAAAACTTAATTCAATTAGAGGATTATGAAAATGCAGAATTTTATCTTACTCTTTCATTACAAGCACAGCAAGATCTACCTAAATCGCGTTTGATTTATGCTACAACATTGAATATTTTTGGTGATTTATATTTCAAAAAAAATATACTTACTAATGCAAAAGAAAAATATGATAATGCCCTGGAGATAGCAATAAATACCGTTGGTAAAAATCATTATTTTACAAATTCTTGTTATAACAATCTTGCACTTGTATTACGTTGTGAAAAAAATTATCTTGAAGCAATTGAATACTATATGAAAGTCTTAGAATTTTTAAGTAACCATTCACAGCATGACCCGATCCGATTAGCTGATGTGAATTACAAGATTGCTCTATGCTATTATGATAGCGGTGACATAAAGAATGCACATGATAATGTGAATGCAGCATTAAAGATATACAAGTCAAATCTACCTTCAAAGCATAAGGACATTAAATCAGCAAATAGTCTTATTGAAAAAATTCTATCTAAGGAGGATAACAAACATGGCAATTGATTTAGTTTTTGTCATATTATTAATCGGCCATTTGATTGGTGATTTTTATTTACAAACTAATACAATTGCCAGGAAAAAGAATGCCTTTTTAAAGTACTTTGTATTGCATATAATTATTTACACAATTAGCATGGGCATTGTTTTGATGATTGCTATCCCTTACTCAAAGAATCTTTTGTATATATGGTTATCCGCAAGTATCCTACATCTTTTGGTAGATTCCATTAAAAGATTTGCTAAAAAATATTTAAAGAAAAGCTCTATTAAAACTTATCTTGGTAATCATAGTTTTATTATAGATCAACTCTTACATATTATTATCCTCATATTCATCTGGTATATATGGGGTTCAGCACTAGAGGTGAACTCTTTTGTCGGACAGGATATCACCGGTTACCCAAATAAGCCAATAGTGATTATCTTATGCTTTTTATGTATCCTTCGTCCTGTTGGTATACTGATTGGTAACGGAGAACTTTGGGACTTTAAGAAACATAATATTCAATCTATCTCCTCCATTCAAAATGCGGGTAGGATGATTGGTTACCTAGAGCGTACCATCGTTCTGTTTTTTCTACTATACCAACAATTTGGTGCCATCGCTTTTATTCTTACCGCCAAATCAGTAGCGCGGTTTAAAGAAATTGAAAACAACAAAGACATGGCCGAATATTATCTGATTGGTACATTATTGAGCGTAGTGTCTGTTATTGTTTTAGCATTTTTATTTGGATTATGCGGTGGGAAGGCATAGATTAAATTCATTAGTATAAAAATTAGTACTAGATACTTTAGACAACTTTGAATGTCATCAATCGGTTATACTTTGTATACGTTTACTTAAAATAATTTATATATTAATTTATTCGATATTTATACTATCTTACTAAATCATAATGTATCTCTAACATAATTTTTATACAAAAGGAGTGTTAATAATGAATCTTCAATTTATAAAAGGAACTACAGCTTATTTAGGAGATTGCGCAGAAGCGATTGCCAATTCGTCCATGTGTTCATCTTATTTTCAATCAGAAGAAAGCAGAATTAATGCCGTGGTGGAAGGACTCGACAACGGTAATCTATATGTTGTTTTGTGCGACGGTAACTGTGCCGGTTTTGCATATTTTATTCCGGAAGGTGCTTTTCATGCATATCATTACCTGCATCTCATTGCTATAAAAGAGGAATATAGGGGAAAAGGAATCGGTAAGAAATTACTGGAATTTATAGAAAATATGCTTTTTGAAACACGAGATAAAATATTTTTACTGGTCGGTGATTACAATCCAGGTGCGAAGAGCTTTTATGAGAAATCAGGATATACGTACATAGGAACCATTCCTAGCCTTTATCGTAAGGGGATTGATGAGGCTTTAATGATGAAGGTCTGTGAATTGGATTCATTGGTTACAAACTAATATTGAAACATATTTGATAATCATAAATAAGAAATACATTAACTACAATATGACTAAATTGCCAAAGTACCTTCTAGTAGTGGAGACCGGAAGGTATTTTGGCAATTATTTTTGTAACCTTTCTTATACTTGTGTATCTAATATTCGAAAGGAGGAGTAATGGAAGCATTTGCAGAAATATATAAAAAATATTATCGTATGATTTATCACTTTCTTTTGAAGCTCTCCTATAATGACACAATTGCGGAAGAATTGACTCAACAGGTCTTTTATAAAGCCTTCTTACATATCGGGAAATTCAAGGAAAAGAGTAGCTTATACACATGGTTATGTGCAATTGCCAAGAACGAGTGGCTAATGGAATGTCGAAGAAACAAGCATTACTCATCTGAAATTATGGACGAGCTCTCCTACTCGACAGTTAACACAAGTATCATTGATACACTGATTAATAAGGATTTGTCGAAGAAATTAAGAAAAGAATTATTGTCAATGCCCGAATTATATCGGGATGTAATAATCTTGCATGTCTATGCAAATATTCCGCTTAAGATAATTGCCAAGGACAAAGGGAAGTCGGAAAGCTGGTCGAAAGTAACCTATTACCGCGCAAAGGAATACCTATTAAAAAGATTGGAGGAATATCATGAAAATTGATTGCAATGTGATTAAGGATTTAATGCCTTTATATATTGACGATTATTGTAGCGAGGAAAGCAAACAGCTGATTGATGACCACTTGAAGAAATGCGAAAAATGTAAAACCACCTATATACATATGACCTCTTCCCTACCCGATGAGGATCAAATCATAATGGAAAGTTCCGAAATACAAGATACCAAAGTAATCAAAAAAGGAATCAAAAAGCTTCGAAGGCTATGGATTATGTCACTTGCAATCATTGTTTTGTTATCACCAATTGCTTATCTGAGCATTAATCAGGTCAGAGGGGTGGGCGTTTGTTTTACCAATATTGATGATATCTACCGATGTAACCAATTTTTAAACCTGATTGAAAAGGAAGATTTTGAAAAAGCTTTTGAATATTTGGAAATTGATAGTCATTATAGAAATCTCAGTACTTTCAATATTGAAGTTACAACCGATAAATACCACAAGATATGCAAAGATTATTTTGTGAAGAATATGCAACTGTTATATAAAAACGGATATAAAGTTGCTGATTCAACATTTGTTTCGATTTCCCAAGATTATGATTTTGGCTGGAAACTTGACTATAAAATATATATGAAAGATAAAAACGGTAATAAATATCTCGTTGGTACACTACAATTTTGTGGTGAAGGAGATCGTATTGATGTATCTGACGATGATCCACTTTTTAATATCGCAAAAGAAGAACCCATCCGTAATGAAGTCACCTTCTTGCATGAGGCCTCCACGGATTGCTTTCACGAAGCTTTCGATGAAGTTGCCGGCGATGACCAATTCAAACCTATTAAAGATAATGAACTCTGGAGATAGTATCATTTATTTTCATTGACTTGTTTGGTTTAATGTGTTAGACTTTAGTCATAATCTAACACATTAAACCAAAGGGGATAAATTTATGTCAATTCCTAAAGTATTCGCCAGTGAATATCGATTTTGTTGCATTTTATGGGAGTATGAGCCAATAAAAAGTAGTGATTTAGTGAAATTATGTAACGAAAAACTTGAATGGAAAAAGTCCACTACTTTTACGGTATTAAAACGCCTGTCCGATAGAGGGATTCTTAAAAACGAAAATTCAATCGTAACCTCATTAGTATGCAAAGATGATGTACTAAGTGCTGAAAGTCATGACATTATTGATAAGACCTTTGGAGGTTCCTTGCCGCAATTTATTGCTGCATTTACGAAAGACAAGGGATTGTCTACCGCGGAGATAACCGAAATTAAACGAATGATTGAACAGTTTGAGGAGGAAAGTTGATGGAACTATTTCTCTTAAAGTTGTTAAATCTGAGTATAACTGCTAGTTATTTAATTCTTGCCGTAATTATTGTTCGATTTATTCTTAAGAATGCTCCAAAGAAGATAATTTGTATGTTATGGGGATTGGTTGCAGTACGCCTACTAGTTCCTTTTTCTATTGAAAGCATTCTTAGTTTAATTCCAAGGATAACTTTGGTTACCAATTATTTTTCACTCCCAGGAAGCCCCCAGATTAATAATATAAGTCAATTTAATAATTTGAATCCTATTAACAATTTAGGGTCTCTTAATAATTTAAGTCCTCTTAATAATTTAAATCATCTTAATAATCCACTCAAAGGCAACCCAGTGGTTAGTTTAATTCCACCTTCTACGACACCTGAAAGTATCAGCCCAATGCAATTTTTCTTACTTGTTGCTTTTATTATTTGGCTAATTGGTGTTTTAACACTTCTGATTTATAGTATAATCACATATATCAAATTAAAAAATAATGTTGCCACTGCTATTCCAATGGAGGGCAATGTTTATCAATGTGATAATATTGATACTCCTTTTGTATTGGGACTATTGCGTCCACGCATTTATCTGCCCTTTTCATTAAGTGAGAATAATTATACCTATGTTATTGCTCACGAGCGAGCTCATATAAAAAGGTTAGATCATTGGATTAAACCGTTTGGATTCTTATTGTTAACAGTGCATTGGTTCAACCCCCTAGTGTGGATTGCTTTTTCATTACTTTGCCGTGATATTGAGTTAGCTTGTGATGAAAGGGTGATTCATCAAATCGGTATCCGTGAAAAGAAAGCATATTCTAGCACACTACTCCTGTGTTCTACAACTCACAGAAATCAATTTATGTTTCCATTAGCATTCGGAGAAGTCGGAGTAAAACAAAGAGTAAAGAATATCTTAAATTATAAGAAACCAACTATATGGTTTGTTATAATTACCATCCTTGTACTCATTGTACTTGCTTTGTGTTTTCTAACCAACCCTGTTGAAAAGTTGCCTTTGAACAATTCAAAGGTAGATACAAATATTTCTAATAACGGCATGCAAGTAGAGCCAACAAAAGTACCAAAATCCAATTCTAATGAGCAGCTTTTTTCCACTAAATCAAAGGACGGAAGTATCATCATTAATACAACTACAACTAAGGAAAACAATCAAAATAAAATTAAAGAAATCTCGGTTATTGTTAACGGAGTGACCTTGTATACCGATAATCATATTGTTGGATATTATGATGATATTACGTTGGACACCTCTACTTCATTCGCAGTTATAAAATATTATGGGCGAAAATGGAGGAATTTTTCATTATTAGATATTACTAATGGTCAGTTCATTTATGATGAACCTTTTAGTTTTGCAGATATTAAATTAGCATTTCATAAAAATAATATGTTAAATTATGAAATTAACGATAATGACGTCATAGCATTTTACTGTGACAAGATACTTAGTAATGATTCTATAATAATTAACTATCAGATACATGATATGAATGGTAATTTGCAAAGTGGAAAATTCAAATATATCATTTCGAAACACATATTTGAAGATTTGCAAGAAAATAAACCTAGAACTGAGGGATAGCTTTTTAACATAACTACAGAATTAAATTTGCGGGTTAGTTTTTTTTCATAATTACAGAATTAAATTTGTGGGATAGCTTTTTGGCTTTATTAATTAATCAAATTAGGTAGATAGCTTTTTCGATTTATTAATTAATAAATCAGTTAGATAGCTTTTTCTCTTTATAAATTAATCAAATTTGAAGAATTGTTTTTAAGCTAATCAAATAATTGAATAGGATACAACGATGAATGACATAAATTTAATCAAAACCAAAATAAAGAATTTTCCTGAGCTCCCCGGTATTTATAAGATGTTGGATTCCTCCAATAACATTATCTATATCGGTAAAAGCAAATGCCTCAAAAAAAGGGTTCAGTCCTATTTCGTTCATTCTCCAAAATGGGAAAAAGTGAATAAGATGATTACAATGATACAAGACATTGATTATGTTGTAACTGATACTCATCTAGAAGCTAGATTATTGGAATGCGACCTGATCAAAAGTCTCCAACCACGCTTTAATGCGCAAATGAAAAATGACCGGAGATATATCTATATTAAAGTGAATACTTATAATCCCCACCATATTTTATCTGTAGTTCCTGAACGAGAAACCGATTGTTTCGGACCCTTCCGTAATAGATATTCTATGAATGATTTTCTCAGGAGTTTAACGAATATATACCCTTTGAAGAAAACCGATTGCGGATATGATTTTAATTATAATTTTTTTCCTCAAAAGTTTAATAAGGAATCCTTCGAACAACACCGTGAAATATTATTAGAGCTCTTATCCGACGAGAAAAAACTTATGTTGTTAATAGATTTCATCCAAGTCAAATTGGAGGAAGCTGCTCTTGAATACCGATATGAGGTTGCCTCGTATTACAGAGATATCAAAACTGGGTTTATGAATATCAAATATAGTCTAGAACGATACCAGCGTTTATCCTCCAAAAACATTTTGTTGAAACTCCCGATACCAAACGGATACAAATTATTTTTTATATCCAATGGTATGGTATGTAACATCAGAACCGTCCCTGAGCTATCCAATATCGCAGTTAAGGATTTTCTTGAGTATAACAAATTATCTGACAATTATGTACTCCCTGCTGCAAAAAGCGAAAAAGCCTTTCTTGATTACCGTGATATATTATTTTCAGAAACAAATGATCTTCCAGACGATATGGTGGAGTATGTTTAGATTATCTTCCCCGATTATTATTTCTCTGTAAAGATTGTCTCTATTTAATAAAGTGAATTAATAATCAACCAAAGTTGCGGAAATTATTTATATTTTATTATTGCAAAACTCGATGCGTAATTGTGTATCTTAAAAAATTATTCTATTAGTCAAGCGAGGAGTAGAACGAATGGCGATAAACACACCGATAATTATTGAATTCCCATTAAGGGGAGAGTGGCTTTCACCTAATACTCCCGGAAAAAAGATTCCGAGCCACGGCACAGACCGTTTAGGATCAAGATATGCTTATGATTTTTTGCAGGTTGATTGGAAACGAAAGGGCTGGCCCAGTTATAGTGTTCACTGGTTACAGTATTTTCTTTTTGGTGTTTCCTTAAACAAATGTTATTGTTGGGGGCAAGAAGTACATGCACCTTGCGATGGGATAATTGTTCAAGCCCAAGATGGCTATGAGGAAAGAGCCAAAGCAAATTTATTATCAGATCTGTTTGTTGCTATTAAGAGCGCTTATGCTTTTAACCCAAGAAAAGACAATATACAATTGGTTGCCGGTAATTACATAATTATGAAATGCAGCGACAATGTATATGCCGCATTCGTCCATCTTCAAAAAGGGTCTATTGGGATTTCGGTTGGCCAAAGCGTGAAAAAAGGTGATGTTTTAGGTAAAGTGGGCCATTCCGGTAATTCATTTTCTCCTCATTTGCATTTTCAGCTTATGGATAGCAGTGACATTCTTACAGCAAAAGGATTACCTTGCGCCTTTGAGCAGTTAGAAATATTCAACGACGGTGAATGGAGAAAAGTCTTTAACAGTATTCCCACAGATAAAGATAGGATAAGGTTTTATTCTTAGTCTACTAGAAAAAAGCAAGTTTTGTAATGACTTAAATCTGGACTTCGGATCAATTTGACCAGAAGTCCAGAAAAACTCTTCAACATGAAGAGGATACATTATGATGTTGGTTCTATCGTTCTGAAGTTCCATTTTCCAAGAACTTTCGCAAGTTATTCCTTTACAAATTATATTGCTACATTAAACCTCTACCACTAAAATTCAAAAGCAATATAGCTTAAAGTTCCATATACATAATCTCTATAAAGAAGCTTCGGCTTTTCTAAGTTACCGCTTCCCATTGCAATAAACATAGGAACAATATGTTCTTCTCTCGGTATGGCAGTACTGGCATTCGGTGCTAATTTTTGATAATTCTTGACTGCCTCGACATCATTCTCCACCACCTTTTCTACAAGCCAGTCATCAAATTGAACTGCCCATTCTTTTGGCTTTGTTGCTCCCCATTCCACCGTTCTTAAATTGTGTACTGTTGAACCACTTCCGATGATCAAGATGTCTTCGTCCTGTAATGAACTAATTGCTTTTCCAATCGCAAGCTGTTCCTCTTTCTCCAAAAATGGATTGATCGATACCTGCACAACCGGAATGTCGGCATGAGGATACATCAGATACAGAATATCCCACGAACCATGATCTAGTCCTCTTATCGAATCCAAGTTGCTTGGAATCTTCGCATCCGTCAACTGTTGTTTCATCCTCTCCGCCAGATCCACCGAGCCCAATGCCGAATACTGTATTTGATATAATTCCTCTGGAAAACCGTAAAAATCATATATCATATCATATTTTCCATTAATCGATGAAATAGTCGTAATTTCATTTTCCCAATGAGCTGTAAATATTACGATTGCCTTAGGTTTATTATTCTTACCATATTCTTTTAAAAAGTCAATATATCCATTCTGCTCCTTAACAATGATAGGTCCTCCGTGACATAAAAATAATGGATTCATCATATTAAAACCTCCTCTTCTATTTTAATATTTCAAAAACTCAGATGATTCTGAAAGAATAAATACTTTTCACTTGCTTTATTTAACTATTTATTAGATCTTGATGAGCAGTTATTTGATTTACTCAAAATCATTATCTCACAACTCTACCACCCCATTCAACTACTGCAAAGCCTTTTCGATTAAATTTCCTTAGTTTCTGCTCTTCCATCTTTTCATAATGATTTAATGGCTGAAAAACCATATACACTCTAAGAAGACTATCCGGTTGTGGGCTAACCAATAATTTTGCATTCTCCGTATAATTAGAGGACTGAAAACAGATGCGATTATATGGATTCTGTTTCATGAATGGCACCCAAAAGGACGTAAAATCTTGTATCTCCTTCTTATTCAGACCCATGTAACTAAGCTTATCTCTCAAAAAATCTTCCGTTCTATCACCCGGAATACAAAATCCTTTTGTTAAATCATATTCAAATTTACTATTACCTTCCCAAAATAAGTATGGATATTCTATTCCATTCTTATCTACGATGGTTCCATTCGGGTATGCAGTTACATTCCAAGCATTTGAATAGTTTGGATACGTATGCGTTAAAACACCGTTATAATCCAGGGTAACGGTAACATTTATCTTCTTGGTGGGGTAAAGATATATAACAGGCTTATAGTCTTTTTCAGGTTCTAATTTGAAGTTACTTACTTTAATGTCCAATGCCTCAATCTCATCATATTCATTGTTTGTTTTCTTTATCTCCTTGTAATAAACATCAACATAATCTCCTACGCAATATTCTTTACCTAGTTTGGCAAATACTTTATATTTATTCGGTGAAGGCCAGGGTAGTTGAGCAAGGAAATATTTGTTTTCTATTTTGTCAATAGACAATGTCATATTTTGTGCATTTTTAAGGCTTTCATGCAATTCTTTGTTCTCTTCTTTTTTCCCAGAACATGATATTAAAAAGGACATTACTATTGATAAAAATAAAACCAGTATTAATTTTTTCATATAATTCCTCTCCCCAATAATCGTAATTTTACACTAAAATGCATAGAAACATTTACCTTTTACTAATATTAGACGAGCGCTTAAATACTTAGTTCCAAAATTATACTCATGACTTTTTTGCTTTTGCTTTCTTGGCAATAGATTTATCGGACACTCTTCCATTCTTATAATTGTGTTTTATAACATATAAATTATAAGAAATATTTTTTACAATACTTTTCCAAAATGATATAATGGGATATATTTATTTATTATCCCATTTAAAATTATAAAAATAGGAGGTTTTTATGAGAATTACATTACAAGCATATCTAAAAGAAACCCATGAGGCTATTGCACATTATCAAAAAGCATTTGATGCAACACTTGGTTATCATGAATTTAATCCTGACAACACCTACATGCACGCTGAAATAAATCTAAACGATCAGCATGTTATCTCTATAAGCGAATCCTCTGACAGTCTACTACTGGGGAATAACATGCAGTTTTGTGTTAACTTCGGAGATGAACAGGAAGATAAACTTAAAAAAGCTTATAACGTATTAACTGAAGGTGGCCAAATTCTATACCCCATTGGACCTTGTGCTTGGAATAGATGTATGGCAGACGTAATTGATAAATTTGGTGTCCGTTGGTATCTTGCTCTATAAATATTTAGCTTTTAAATTTCATGAAACCTTGTTATTTACAGTAGTACTGAGATTGTAAAGGAGAAATTTCTTTATGAAAAAAGTGATGGATAGAATGAAAAAATTTTTACCACTACTATTAACTCTTTGCGTAATTTGCATAATACCCACCTCCTGCAACAGCAAAACCATCAAAGACGCCAAGGTTGATGAGATAAGAAACACTCCAATAACAAAACACACAATACCATACCCCTCCGGATATGATACAACATCTTCTGGTGCCTCAAGTTATGATGGTATAGATGATCATACAGATTCCAATTATTATAAGACCCTTGATGTTTATAACTTGAAATCCAAAGGTAGTCTCACTGTAATATCTAATTTTAAAACTTATCAACAGACGACGGAATACACTTGTGGTGCAAGTTCTGCCTTGATGGTATTGTATCATTATGGAGAAACCACCTATGATGAACTAACAATTGCTAAAAAATCCAATACAAGCAACGAGACTGGTGTCAGGGTAGCAGGTTTGAAAAAGTTTTATAAAGGAATTGGATGGAAGATTGAATCAAGTACGAGCAAAAAGATGACGTTTGACTATAATAATGATGTAAATGCGCCGATTAAGTTCAAGGATTGGGTAAAGAAAAATCTTAAAGCAGGCAAACCAATTATGGTGGACTGGTTGGATTGGAATGGACATTGGCAGGATATCATTGCATATGATACCATGGGAACCGAAGATAATATCGGCGATGATGTAATCATCATGGCTGATCCCTACGATACCAGCGACCATTATCAAGATGGCTACTATACGGTACCTGCTGAACGATTCTTCTACATGTGGCGTGAATCAAGTTCTTTGACAGATGAGCCCGATGACCAACCATGGATTATCGCGACCCCTTGATATGCATTCATTTCTTATATAAACATAGACATGATCTCGAATAAGTAAGTGACTGCGATACTTAAGTTTATTGTTTTTAATGGATAATGTATAATCTTAGTATAACTCTTAACATATGAAATATTAAAAAAACCATACAAGGAGGTTTGTAATGATTAATATATCCATCGCTGAGGAGGATATTAATTCGAGTGATGCCACCGCTTTAATTGAAGAACTCTCTCGTGAACTAGGGCGAATCACTGGTGATAGTGGTCAATCAAGCTTTACGAATACAGACCTCGATATTCCAAGATCATTATTCGTAATTGCACGAGAAAACGGTGAAGCAAACGGATGTGGGGCTTTTCGAGAAATATCAACGGATATCGCTGAGATAAAGCGAATGTATGCAAGAAAGAAATCTGATGGTATCGGGCATAAAATCCTCCACCATTTAGAAGAAAAAGCGAAAGAATTAGGTTATAGCAAAGTAATTCTTGAGACAAGAAAATGCAATGAAAGAGCAGTTATGTTCTATTTGAAAAATGGTTACAAAGTGACCATTAATTATGGCAAGTATGAGAATCTAGAGGAGTCAGTTTGTTTTGAAAAGTATTTGTGTTGACGAGAAACTTATCACATCATCACCCAAAAAATGAAATGGCCATTGTGACATACTAAGTTTAAAGGAACCAGTTCTTACTCCGCTAGTGATTAATGGAAAAAGAAAGAAAAAGAATTATATGGATAAACTGGCATAAAAAAATGTTATATGGTATTATTAGAACGATATTTTTACAAATAGGAGGAAACATAATTTTGAGAGGAAAGACACTATTATTATTAGCAGTAGGCATTACCTTGGGATTAAGTGTCAGTTTGTTTGGAAAAAAAATTGACATAAACCATAATGATATGATGAAGTATTACTTATTTGGAGCACTATTAATTATAATTATTCTGATTTCTGTTGGATTATTTAGAGTGTACCGCCTTAAAAACGTGTATAGTACAATTATACCAATTCTAAATACGCAAAAAGATAGTCAACGATTTATTAGTGAATTAATAAATTTGGTCAACAAAGCACCTAACTTTACTAGAAATTTATTAGAAATCAACTTGGCGATCGGATATTCCGCCAATGGCGAAGATGACAAAGCATATCAGATAATAACTTCAATTGATCCAAGAAATTTATCAGAAGAAAACCAGGCGGGTTATTATATTAACTTATTTGCAATCACTTATAATCGAGGCGATGAAATAGCAGCCATATCGATATTGGAGGAGAACAAAGAATTATTACAAAGGTATGAAAACCACCCCTCCCTTAGTGCTGCTATATCCTCTAATATGGTATATCGCTACATTACAGAACAAGATTTTGACAATGCCAAACTTTATCTTGAAAAGGCTGATACCCTTTGCACGATTCCATATATAAAGGACACGATTGATTATCTGAAAGCAGTTATTATGATGAATGATAATTGTTTAGAGGAAGCTCGTCTCCAATTACAACAGCTAAAAGAGAATAAACCAACGCCTTCTCTTAGAATAAAAATAGGCAAGTTAGAAGAGATGCTCTCCTTAATGTAATAGTAATGGACTCTTATATATCAATACGGTAGACAGTTGTGCTCACACCTTGTTATTAAGGTTATGAGCTGTGGTCTTAATTGTAGATTAAAACATGGAGGTATCATGATGTTTATTAAACGGAATAAGATATGTTTTATATATGTATTACTCCTCTTATGTTTCCTCCCAGTTTTAACCGCCTGTAACCGTGCTGTTTATAATAATCCGAAAAATAGTACTGAGGAAAAAACATTTGAATTTAATTCCTTTGGAGAAGATGCCTATAACTATGTAAAATATTTTCAAAATAATTTGAACGAGAGAATCGCAGGTACAACTGCCGAGAAAAAATCCGCAGATTATCTTATCTCCGTACTAAAAAAGGCTGGTTATAAGGATTCTCAGATAGAAATACAAAGTTTCAACTCACCTACCAGTCAAAATATTATTGTAACAAAACAGGGGTCTAATGACAGAATTATTGCAGTGGGTGCACATTATGATAGTGTAAATACACACGGAATTGAGGACAACGCCTCAGGAGTCTCTGTTGTACTCTCCACAGCTATTCGACAGGTTCACACAACGTTGCCGTATACAACAAAGTTTATCTTTTTTGGTGCTGAAGAAGTCGGTTTTGCTGGCTCTGCTTATTATGTAAATTCACTTACTTCGAATGATATAAAAAAAATCGGATTAATGATCAACATAGACTCCATTATGACCGGGGACAAAGCCTACCTCTATGGCGGATCAGTAAAAGAGGATGGTACTATTGTTGATACCTGGGCAGTGGAAAAGGCAAAAGCAATGGCGGATAAATTATCACTTAAAACATATTTTAGACCGGATTATTATAACAATGAACAGCGAATTCCAAGTCCGGTGGCCAAGGATTCCAGCGATCATGCCTCCTTTAAAAACATAGGCATCCCATATATTTATTTCGCTTCTGGTAATTATGATCAAGTAGGACAAGATAAGTCTATGGGTAATAATACTTTTAAAGAAGTCCTTCACACCCCTAATGATAATTTAGATATATTGGATAAAGTACTGGGAAAACATATGCCTCAGATGCTTCAAACTTATTCCCTCTTACTACATTATCTTCTACTTGATAAGGAATTAATTAAATAACTTGAACTATTTATACATAGATGGAGGTAACATGAGTTATAAAATACTTTTATTTGATTTAGATGATACCTTGTTAGATTTCCGCGCTAATGAAGCAGATTCTCTTAACAAGTTATTTTTACAACACGGATATACTTTTTCGGACGAGATGTTTGAAGTATATAATTGCGTTAACAAACAACTATGGTCAGATTACGAAAATGGCAAAATCGTATTAGCGGATGTGTTGAATTCCCGATTTTCACAGACTATGATGCGACTTGATAAGGTTGTAGATGGCATTGAATGGGAGAAACAATATAGAGAACTTTTGGGCAATGGCAGCCTGCTTATGGATGGTGCTTTGGAGTTATGTCAGAGCTTATCCTTATCCCACAGACTCTTTGTCATTACGAATGGGGTTACGCAAACTCAGATAAAGCGGTTAAAACAATCAGGCTTATATGAATACTTCGAGGGTATATTTGATTCACAACGCATTGGTTTTCAAAAACCTTCAAAAGAATTTTTTGATTATGTAATAAGTAATATTAAAGATTTTAGCAAAAAAGAAGCTCTCATCATTGGAGATTCCTTAAATACTGATATAAAAGGTGGGCTTTTGTCAGGTATTGATACCTGTTGGTTGAACGTAAAATCACAAAATCACTCGGAGGACATACAAAGCACCTACACAATTACAAGTTTAGCCCAACTATATGACCTTCCTATATAGCTAAGAATAGAATTAATTTTTTGCTGACTAACAGAATATTTTTAGAGAAATAACTTCCTGGAAGCTTTGATTATCAAGGCTTCTTTTGTATTTTACAAACCATAAAGCTACTTAATGAGTGCTTTTTTTTCTCAATAATTTGACTTCCATATTTCGGTAATGTATAATTATTGGTAGTCTTTATTAATTGTAACTCATCTGGAGTAGTAGTAATTTTTACAATAATAATTGTATATATTATTACTAATGGGAATACAATGCTTCGATAGGGACAGGATGAAGCAGTTTCTCATACCACTCCAGCAATTGTAACATCAGCGTAACCACCTCTGTTGTAACTCACAAAGTTACATTACCAATTGCGACTCCGCAATTACTAAACATTCCAAACCACTTTGTAATGTTTTTTATATCAAAGATGGAAATGTATATTATTCATCAACTGATGAAATTTCTCCAATAAAAATATTGATACCGGAGACTTATTAAATATGAAAAATATTATAGAATTTGATTATATTATAATTAAATAATGGAGAAAAAATATGTACGACAAAGTAACACAGAAAGATATAAAACGAATGGAAGATGAAATAGAACATCGAAAGCTTGTTGTAAGAAAAGAAGCCCTTGAAGATGTAAAAACCGCCAGAGCTCATGGGGATCTAAGTGAGAATTTTGAGTATAAGGCCGCTAAACAATATAAAAATCAGAACGAAAGCAGAATCCGATATCTAGAGCGTATGGTAAAAACTGCCCAAATTATTCCCGAGGATTCAAAGGATGATGAAGTTGGCCTAAACGATAAAGTTACCATCTTTACTCCTGAGGATGGTTGCGAAGAGGTTATAAAAATTGTAACTACTGTAAGGGCAAACCCGCTCAAAGGAAGGGTAAGCATCGATTCCCCTCTTGGGAAAGCCCTTTTCCACCATCATGTGTCCGATAAAATAACCGTTCAAGCAAATGATAACTACTTTTATGAAGTAATAATCAGGCATATTGAAAAACTTGAGGATAACGGCGAAGATGAATTAAGTAAATATTAATTTGATATGGTTATTACTTGTCTTCCCACTTTTGCAGATTCTTTAAAACAACTAATCATGAAAGCTAAGATTTACTCTTCTACTTTTCTGCTTCATTGCAATATTCAACACTAATCCAACTGCAATCATCGAACTAATTAATGAGGTTAATCCATAGCTTATGAAAGGTAATGGAAGTCCTGTATTGGGTAGAAACTTTGTTGCGACACCCACATTAACAAATATCTGAAACATTAGAAAACCGGATACTCCCATACATATTAGTTTCCCCATGTAATCCGAAGCACGGGTGGCTATCATCAAACATCTTATAATTAGTACCGCGAAGAGTATAATTACACTAAAACTTCCGATAAAGCCAAAATCCTCACCAACAATTGCAAACACAAAATCGCTCTCCTTTGCAAAGATTAAATTATAATCTTTGTTATCATCAACCTCCGTATCCAGCACCTTACCATGAAGTCCTCCCGAACCTATGGCTCCAATGGACTGCAATTGCTGATAATCACCTGCTTGATTTTCGCTCTCTTCATTCGATAAAAAATCCAGCACTCTATTGACCTGATAATTTTCTATAAAAGGAAGTTTAACATTAAATAACGCTACAGCAATAAATACACTGACCACAACAGGTACGACGATGGCAAGCGCTGCCCCAATTACTTTATATCCAATTCCAGAAGCATATACGATAATCGCAAATATAAATAACAATGATAAACTGGAGCTAAGATGAGGCTCAAGTAAAATCAATACCATAGGTATTGCTACAGCGATACCCATTATAATTAGTACATATATCTTATCCAATTTGCTTCTGTAATGATTACACAGATATACCAAAAAGAGAATTAATACTATTTTGGCCAACTCTGATGGTTGTAATTGAACTCCCAATACTGTTACCCATCTTTTTACATTGTTCTTATTCGAAGCAAATACCAGCGTTAAAGCTAAAATCACTTGCATAATAACATAAAAGGGAAGTGACAATGAACAAAGAATACGATAATCTATTAGGGTGATTCCCATAATAAGAATATAGCCAAGAAACACACCTGCTAATTGCTTAATGAATATTGCATCCTTATCTTTACTTGACATAAATGCTTGCTGTTCACAATAGAGACCTACACATATTAATATAGTCATAGTAATCACTAATATATAATCCACTCTATTAAAATAACTTTTAACTTTTCCTATCACGTTTCCCTCCCTTCTATCCAAGGTTGGCATGGTTTTATTGATATCTACATGTGACAATTCTAAGAATTAATTTTTTTCCATTGACTTTTGACCAACTATTACACCCATTATATTCTATGAATTAGCAATTCACAAGGGGTGCCTTCTTTCATTTGCTAATATTAAGTAAGTAAATGAATAATCTCTTTCACTGTATAAGGAGGATGTGTATGAGAATTTTCGATATTAAATTAAGTGTAACTACAGATTACTTAATCAAAACTGATTCAAAGCAATATATACTGGTTGATACTGGATATGAGTATGATTGGGAACTATTTCGCAATAGATTAAAGACTTGCAGCATCGACCTTATGAATATCAGTTATGTAATTTTAACCCATCACCATGATGATCATTGTGGTTTTTTACATCTACTTCTTAAAGAGAACCCTAGAATCACAGTTGTTATGTCCGAACAATGCAGCGAATTAATTACTGTAGGTAGAAATGACTTTACTCATGGAGGCGGTTATATAAACAGAAGAATTAAATTTCTTCTTAAATTCAAACTCTTATATGTGTCCATATTATTAAAGAAGCACATAAAGAGCTCAACCAATTTGACCTTTAAACCTTATCCATACCGAAATCATGACATTTTAATTTACGAGGACACTCGATTAAAAGATATTGGAATTGATATTGAAGGTTCCTTGATCTTTACACCTGGCCATACCGTTGATTCAATATCTCTTTTACTAGATAATGGTCAGTGCTTAGTTGGTGACGCAGCTGCTCACATGCTAACCTTTGCAGGGACAAAAAATTGTGTGATTTTTATTAATGATCTAGAACAATATTATAGAAGCTGGGAACTAATAATCGATAAAGGAGCTCAGGAAATCCTCCCTGCACATGGCAATCGATTTTCAATAAGCTTATTAAAGCAAAATATTCGAAAATATAAGAAACTCTCTTAATAATTCCTTGCTTTACTACGTTCGGACCATGCAATAAAATATATTTTAATATATATTTATAAGAAAAGAGCACATATCGCTATGTGCCCTTTTCCCTTTATAGTTTCGGAATAAGATAATAAACATGGTTAAGAAAAGTAACTCTACTAATTTGAGTTAAAGTTCTTTGTATTCAAGATAATCAAAATCGGCATAAACATTTCTGCCGGATAAATCCTGACAACAGATACCGATAAATGCTCCGGTAAACATAATATGACCTGCCAGACTATAATAATCATCCGACAAAACCGTTGCATCCAGATCATTTCCAATACGGATGTAGCTCTCATTGTCGAGAGAATAGGAGAAATATGCCTTTTCCTTGGCTGTAGTTAATCTTAGATATACTTCGCCTGTAGCCGGTAGTTGGATTCCCACTCCGATTGGCTGTGTACCTTTTCCAAGTACACAAGACATAATACTAAGAACTCTCCCTGCAACTTCATCTTCTGTAATATATAAATAATAATAACTCAAATTGTTATAATAATACACCAATCCTGCCATAGTTTGGAAACTCTTCGGCTGAAAATCAACCTTTGTGGTCGCTTCCGTATAAAAACTCTGCTGCCTATGTGCTAAAAGTGATTGTTCATGATAGGAGCTAAAGGATTCCTTACCGTACAAACGCAAGTAACCCGGTCTCTCTGTCAAAGACGCTCTTTCCATCAATGGAACTCTAAGTGTCTGTAGGTGTATACTCCATTCATTCTGATCAAAATCTTCTAGAAGATATTTTTTCTCTACTGTCGAATCTGCTTCCACACCATATATTTCAACTGTTTCACTTGGTGTATTGCCTCCATTCGCAAGTCGAAGCCATCCGTCCTTCCAAACAACCTCTTCTAGTGCGGTCTCTCGCCCTAAGATACACATACGACCCTCGCCGACAGGACGACCACAAAGATGAACTAAATACCATCTATCATTATGTCCCTTTACAAGACTTGCGTGGCCTGCTTTTTGTAATGGATTCAAACGTGCATGCTGTGAAGTTATTAATGGATTGATAGGATCTACTTCATACGGTCCTTCAATATTCTTACTTCTAGCAATGGTAACTGCATGCTCATAGGAAGTTCCGCCTTCCGCTGTCATCAAATAATAATAACCATCATGCTGGTATAGATGGGGTCCCTCTGTTAGACCAAGCGGTGTTCCCTTAAATATATTAATCGGTTCCCCAATTAATGCCTTCTTTTCTTCTGAATATTCTTGCAACAAAATTCCACTGAACTTTGTACTCCAACATCTATAATCATTCAACATATTAACTAGATATTTTTTACCATTGGTATCATGGAACAGTGACGGGTCAAATCCACTGGCATTCAGATAAACTGGCTCTGACCATGGGCCTCTGATATCCGTTGCTGTTACGAGATAATTATGTGTATCCTTAAACATACCAATAAAAGATTTTACATCTGTATAAATAAGATAATAGATACCATTGTTATAGGATAAACATGGTGCCCAAATTCCGCATGAGCTAGGCTCTCCTAACATATTAAGCTGTGACAGACGATTCAAAGGATGACCGATCAATTCCCAGTGAATTAAATCTGTGGAATGATGAATTTGCACTCCTGGAAACCATTCAAATGTTGAAGTTGCTATATAATAGTCATTCTCCATCCTTAAAATAGATGGATCTGGATTAAATCCGGTCAAAATTGGATTAGTTGCATAAGCCATGTCAATGTCTCCTTCAGTAAAATCACAAGTCTTTTATAATATAGACGCCATGTACAATCTCTATACATTACTTTATTATTTAACAACTGTAAATTATTTAGCAATTATAAAGCAAAACTTTAATATCAACTCTTACTATATTATACCACAAGATTAGTTAACATAATATTCATATAATAATAGAAATATTAACAAGTTTTTTATGACATTTGCCCAATTCTAATGTAGACCGTACCCAACTGGGAATAGTACCTTGTCAGTACGAATATCCTTTACCTCAGAATAATAGGGCATTGGCAAAGTTCCTGTAAAACTACTCTTTCCGGTTAGTACATTACCAACACCATCTCCCTCGCTACCAGGCAGATAACACATAACTATACTATCCCATTGATTCATATAATCACTGAAGATTACATTCCTGCCTGCCACTAATAAGGTTACTGTAGGTAGACCTAAGTTTTTGGCAAATTTAATCGCATCATCATTGCCTTCCAGCGCTAATGCACCGGTTATGTTGATGTCCTCACTATCACCCTCCCATTCAGCATAAGGTTTCTCGCCGAGACACAGAAGGGTCATATCTGCTTCGGAAGCTTTTTTCTGATCTGTAATAATTGTTAAATCAAATTCGCTGGCAAGAGCTTGTAATCCTTCAAGTATCGTCGTTCCTTCCGGAATCCACTTACTATCTCCATGCTCCGCATCTGTACTTCCCGCCCAAGTTATGGTCCACCCACCACACTGAACTCCTACATCATTTGCAGCAGGACCCGTTACAAAGATTTTTGAGCCCTTCTTAAAAGGAAGTAGTTTATTATCATTTTTCAAAAGCACCATACTTTTTTCAACCAAGGTTTTTGCAAGATCACGGTACTGTTTTGACCCTACCTTATCTACCTCAGAAGTTACCTTTTCCATCATCGGATCCTCGAGAACTTTCATCTCCTTCTTAACAGTAAGGATACGGGTCACTGCATCATTAACGCGATCCATGGTTATGCTACCCTCCTTCACCGCATCAACGATATACTGACGACACTGTTCATAATCCTGATCCTCCATTAGCATATCGATTCCCGCATTGATTGCTGTTATTGTCTGATCTTTTAGATCATCACCCGGTATATTATGTATGGAATCCCAATCACTGACGATAAACCCCTTAAAGCCCATATCCTTCTTTAACATAGTGATGTATTTTGCATTTGCATGCATTTTAACGCCATTTAAACTGCTATGGGAAATCATGATTGTTTTTACACCGGCATCAATTAAAGATTGGTAAACTTTTAATAGTTTCTGTATCTCACTATCGGTTAGCTGTGCATCGCCTCGATCAATGATTCGGTTAATTCCATCCACATCATCACCTGTACCATAAAGCACATTCCCATCCCCTAAGAAATGCTTTGCGCAGGGAAGAATTCCTTCGTCCATCAATCCTTTGGCAAATGACGTTCCTAGCTTTGATACAATATCAGTTTCAGAAGAATAACTTTCATAGGTACGTCCCCATCTTGGATCTTGAACTACGGCGATACAAGGTGAAAAGGTCCAAAGCATTCCGGTTAACTTCGCTTCATTCGCTACCGCCTTACCCATCTGATAGGTCAACTCTTTATCATTGGCAGCACCAATTCCGATATTATGTGGAAAGATTACGGTTCCTGTACAAGTATTCACCCCATGAACGGCATCATTTCCATACAGAAAAGGTACACCACTTTCCGATTTCAGAGCAGCCTTCTGATAGCTTAAGATTAAATCTTTCCACTGGGTCGCATCCATCGCATTGTCTCCGAAGGTGGATAGAATGCTTCCATAATCGTATTGCTCCATCGCTTCATTATTAATTTTATAAACTGCACCCTGTACCATCTGTGCTGCCTTCTGGTCAATGGTCATGCCCTTCAGTATCTCATCGACTGTTTTCGATGATATCTTATTGTCGTCAGATGTTACAGTACTAACTTTGGGGTTGTCTTTTGAATTGTCTTGTTGATTGTTTTTCGTATTCTCAGCAGGCTTTGAACATCCGGTAATAATTAAGCATAACACAAGTAATAATCCGATTAATTTTCTTTTCATAGATAACTCCCCTTCTCTATTAAAATAAATATTATTACAATAGTAAGCTTACTCCAATTGGTATAATTTCACAACTTTAAATTTATTGTTCCCGGAGCTTTTGATAAGTTTTCATTGGCCACACTGTTCTCAACAACCTGAACTCCATCCATATTTTTAACTTATTTACTTCTACCCTTTTGTAAGCGTATCTCACATTTTTTGTTTTGTATCAAAAAAACTGATTGTCTTAAATTAGAAAAATCTTGTTTATAATCACCTTTTAGAATATAATTGGTATTAATTGTTATCCTTATTAATAATGTTAAGGCACAATAATATAACACATGATGGAGAACAGAAGATGAAAATGTACAGAAAAATAGCAATTATCACGCTTATTATTGGAATACTTCTTATTATTGGAATATATTTTTATCCAAAAAAGCTGAACAAAGATTATAGTGGTGTTATATATCGTTTGGGAGACAGTACTTATTCTGAAGAAATAAAACTCGGTATACATGGCTATTATTCCAAAGGACTACTTAAAGGTGATCATTATAAAGGAACCATCACCATTGGAGACAAACTTCTTGAGAAGATTGATATTAGTTTTGATACCAAAGGAGTAGGTCTTATCTCATATTATGATAAAACCACGGGTGAATATATTTCTTACGGAAATCTTATTGCAACCAATCAGATGAAGGAATTTACCATCTGTGTGCTAAACGATAGTCAACAAGGGGGCAAGGGTTGGTCAGCTAAGCATGGCTTTATGATTTCTGCTCCGGCGAGTAATCGCGTTGAATCACTGAAACTCACACAACGATTAATGAAAAATGCCATGCCGGAGGTGCATGTTGAATAAGATTTTCTTTCTATTGAATTAGATGTAGTAAGTCTATTGAAAAAATTATAAACATATAATATACGGAACAACAACCGGAGGCATATGATGTTAAACAATCTTGGTAATGTATTCGGTGTTCTTATTGGACTCGCACTCTGCGCAGTATCTCTTGTTGGAATTTTTCAGATTATTGCATCAAAGGACGACGATCCCTCTAGTTTATAAGGACTAGAGGGTTTTTTATTGTTAACAATCAAGAAAACAAATAAAAAAGATGGACTTTTTTACAAATTATTAGTAATATGCTGATTAAGGGTTTGTTAATAACGATTTATTAATAAGAGTTTATTAATGAATTACTTATGATGAATTTTTATTTAATTCGTATCTGCTTTAAGTCAGAATTGTATTAATGGAGATGTTTAATATAGTTTGAATAAGAGTTTGAATATTTAGGTTTGGATTATAGAAATAATAATTAATATGATTCAAATATTATAGTTTTAGGTTATCATGATTTGATTTAAAATAAATAACTGCGAGGTCTTACAAATGAATACACGAATGAAATTTGGACTAAAGGATAAAAAGAGAATCTTTGCTGTGTTTGCGGCAGTAATAATAATGGGTTTTTCTTTATCGTTTCTAATAAGAGTAAATTTTGGAGCTGATCCATGTACCTATATGAATCTCGGAATTTCCGATAAATTAGGGATATCCTTTGGAACTTGGCAGCTCTTGTTAAACGCCATTTTATTTATCTTTGTAATCTTATTTGACCGTTCACAGATTGGATGGGGAACCCTAGCCAATATGGTGCTGTTGGGATATACAGTGGATTTTTTCAGATGGTGTTTTGATTTTATAATCCCATCACACACTTTTTCTAGTTTAATTGTTCGTATTGTAGTATTAGTGCCTTCCTTAATCTTGTTTATCTTAGCAGCAGCCGTATACATGTCTGTTGAACTTGGTTCAGTACCCTATGATGCAACTGTATTTATTATCGCATCAAAACTGAAACGTATTCCTTTTCGTGTAATTCGAATGACTTGGGATATTTCTGCATGTATTATTGGACTTCTATTAGGTGGCGCCATTGGAATTGTCACCGTTATAATGGCATTTTCTCTTGGCTCCGTTATCTCCTGGGTTAAGTCAAAGGTCAATAGATTTTTTACCGTTTAAAGTACTTACTCTATCTTGGTATTGTCTTTCTGACTAATACATTAAGATGTTCTAATCCTTATAATAATTGTTTTAATTAAAAGATTTTTTCATGAAAAATATTGAAAGATTCATGCACAAAAACACAAAAGAATCTTTTTTGTAAAAAACCTATTGACTTTATGTTTAATTTATTATATACTAAGGAAGTTATATGAGATGTAATTTAGATTCACATATTTTTATAAATCATTAACACTCTTTAATGACTTATAAAAATATGTGATTTTTAATTTTCACCGAAAATAATCAAATAATATTATCAGGAGGTATCTTTCATGAAAAAAGGTACAGTTAAATGGTTTAACGCACAAAAGGGTTTTGGATTTATTACTAACAGCGAGAATGGCGAAGATGTATTTGTACATTTCTCAGGAATCGCTTCAGAAGGTTTTAAATCTTTAGAAGAGAATCAGAATGTAACATTCGAAATTGCTCAAGGTGCACGTGGTTTACAGGCAGTTAATGTTCAATTAGCTTAATTATAACTACAATTAAAATTAGCCTCGGATTATGTTTTAATCCGAGGCTATTTATATGTCATCTTCTAGTAAAGTTAACCTTAATTCTATATCATTGAACATCTTTCTTCTCATTAAGGCAACTTTCATCCTATATCATTAAACATCTTTCTTCTAAATAAGTAACTTTCATCCTATATCATTGAACATCTTTCTTCTAACTAAGTTATCCTTCATCCTATATCATTAAACATCTCTCTTCTCGAAAAAACCTACAAATAAATAATCTTATTGAGAATACGAATCCTTTTGATTATATATGAAAACAGAAAGCACAAAGGAATCGCTACTATGCAGGTGCCAAGAAATTTTAAAATCGGATGACACTGTATTTTAATAAAAATACAAGAAATCGCAATTAAGATTGGTGGATGAAATACATATACTCCAAATGCGGAATTGGACATAATACTAATGAATTTAGATTGACCATTATATTTTTCTTTAAAAATTCCAATTAAACCAACTGACATAGTGACTGCGATAAAGGATTCCCATAATGCATATGCTCCACTCTGCCAGGTCAATCCTCCCTTATAAGGATCAAATCCGACATCCAATGCTCCTCCCGTGACCATCAGAATAATCCAAATCAATATTCCAATTCCAACTGCTGACAGAAACCATCTGCGTCCCATTGCAAAATTTATCTTTGAAAACCAATCATATCTTCCTGCTTTCACACCAAGTATAAAAAGAACTATGTATTGAGTAAAAAAACATAATTGCATGTTAAGAATGCTAGTGTCAATTGGCTGAACCAATCTTACGAGAAAGGTGACAATGGCAATGAACCCGATTAGAACAAATAAAAATATCGTCTTAGGCATCTCTTTATTAATTGCCACTTTGTGATTCCTTGTTATTATTCTGATTAATGCATAGATACAATTGAATATTAATAATGCTAGCGCAAACCACAATGGACCACTTTCTCCAATAAATATAAAATTGACTACGTAAGCCAGATACATCTTTCCTATTTGATATACATCAAGAGGATTTAGCATCAATGAAATAAATGGACCTATAATTAACATATAAATTAGAGTTGGTATCCCCAGACGAATGAATCGATCCGCCAAGAATCTCTTACATCCTTTTTTATCATAAGATTTAGCTACAAAGTATCCGGATAATAAAAATAAAAACCCCATAAAATATGTTTGCGTAAATGATTGAAATAAGCCAAAGAAAACTGTGGATATCACATCCAAACTATTTTTATCTTTGATATACCAGCTGCCTATCCCACTAAAGGTCACAGCCGCATGAATCATAATTACAAATATTATCATTAACAACTTTAAATTATCAATATACTGGTATCGAGTTTTTTGAATAGAATTGCCCTTGCCCATATATCCTCCTTATAATTTACATTTATGATAAATTATAACATTAAGAATTATATATTGTACAGAGGGGGTGCTAATATTTGTATTTTGTTTCGCATAACGTATAATGAATAATGTATAAAATCAAACTATTAAGTAGGAAGATATTGAATATTGTATTATATCATTGAATTTCTATTGAATTAATTATTATTCCCTTGGATTAAAGGCAGAATTTTAGTTTGACATTTAAGTTGCAATTATTACAAGTAAGTTTTAATAAAAAATCCTAAAATAGTATTGACAAACTTCTCATTTTATTATATCCTATCTCTTGCGCAAGACAATTGCACAGACATATGCGCGAGTGGCTCAGTGGTGGAGTATCGCCTTGCCAAGGCGAGGGTCGCGGGTTCGAATCCCGTCTCGCGCTTAGTTGAAAAGTATCGCAAAGTCCGATAAAATAAGGGCTTTGCGATTTTTTATTGTTCGATTTCTTTGATTACCCTTGATTACCTTTTAGTAAACTGCCTTAGCTATCGAATCGTGAGTTTGTGAATCATCATAGCGATTATAACAGTAGCAGTTCAAGGTCGTCTTAGCGTCTTTATGTCCAACTTGCTCTCTGACTGCATTAAGATTAACTCCTGCATTAATTAACGAAGAAATGTATGTCTTTCTGATTTTATGCGTGCTTCGTTCATTGATGTGTAGTTTTCTACAATACTTTCGTATACAGTTATCGACGCATCTTTCATGCATTCTACCCTTTTCATAGACAAAGATAAATTCGCTCTCATAACCATTCTTAAAGTTGGCCTTTTTAATCATTTTTAGAAGGTCCCTCGCTTTGGGAGTCAGGTAAACTTCTCTTTCTCCATCAGCTCCCTTTGTATTTTCTTTGATACCGATCACATATTCGCCTTTAGTACCGTCTGGATTAATAGTGCGATAACGGTTTTCGGTACGTTGAACAGTTAACATATCACCATTGATATCAGACCATTTTAATGTAACTAACTCTCCTAACCTAAGGCCTGTTTGAAATACAAAAAGAATTGCAAGCAGAATAGTGTTTTTTATACCTTCACTAAAATCTTTTAAAAGCAGGCTTTCCATTTGCTTTTTTTCTTCCACAAAATAAACTTGCGTATAATTCTTTTTCTTTTTATCCTTTCTCAAGCCTTTAGTAGCAAGTTTAAAATGCTTTATTGGGTTGTCATTGATTAGGTGTTTTAGCACAGCATACTCTAAAACCTGTCGTAAAATAATTGACATATTGTAATATTGCTTTTTGTTGAGGTTATAGTCTTTTATAGCAAAGTTCTTCATTACATCGCAAAGGCGGAATTTTTCATTGTAGCTATACACCTTTTCTGTCATTTCTTTGTTCTCTGATTTTATGGAATGCTTGTCCATACCTTCTGAGAAATTTTGATTAATGGCAAAAGTAAGCTGATTCTTAAGGCTTCTGCTCATTTAATTTCATCTCCTTTAAAAGTGGTTTTCGCCTTCTTTATCAAGAGATTCCTCGCATATCTCCATTCAATTCCGGACTACGTCCTCCATTGAATGGAGACATGCGACGTTGCTAATAAAAGTAAAGTTTCAGTTCCAGCCAAGTGTTCCATGGCTAAAGTCACCCATCCTACTTCATCAGACTGTCGGGTTATAAGCCCTATTACAAATGAGCTAAGAAGTCTTCCCTGCCAGTGCAGGTCAGGCTATAGATTACGTATTTCACATCACTAATGTCTGTGTGTTGATATATATAATAGTGATGTGAAACAAGGTGAGAAAATCCAGTTCATTATTCTTGGTTAAGCATCTGTGTTCATTGAGTCAGTTGGCAATGAATCAGTATGCAGATACGGTTACGGTTGCTTCATCCATCAGCACAGCTTCTATGGATGGCAACAAAATGATTTCTCTTTTTTTATCGTCCACTCCTTCTTTATCAGATTTTTTACACCTAGAGTATACGAAAGAAAAAACAGAAAAATAAAATAATAAGAAGATAATTTTTATTATTTTATTTTAGGGAGTTTTTGGTGGTAAATCAGATTAGATTATGGTAGAATTTAGTGGATAAACTTGGTTGCAAGCTCAAATTTGAATAAGAAGAGGTAAATTTATGAATAGGATCGCAACTATTTTTAGTAAAAAAAAAGGCTATAAAAAAGTATTATTTATACTTGGAATCATTTGTTCATTAAGTATAATAGTTTTAGCAATAATGCAACTTCCTGTAGATGTATTGGAACCGTTAGTAGGAGTATTAATGTTGATACAATCATTGGGATACTGGAAAAAGAATAGAAATTTAGCCATTTTTTCATTATTGGTAGCTCTATTTATATTTTTTGTGGCAATTACTAAATTTGTATTTTAATAAATTCCAGTTGAATAAAATCACTTTGCCACAGACTAGGTATACCATCGAGCAGCGATTTTGTTCAATTCAAATTTGACGACAAGTCGAGAGATGCGCTATTGTTGGCTAAAGTGACTTTGGGTGATTTATATTATGTGAAGGAGGTTATAACGTGAAAATATTTCCAAAGATATTTAAAACATCTTATATTATTGCATATCATACAGTATTACAAGGAATATTTTTAGAATTATCCTTATTAGTGATTTACTTTTTTGCACTATTAGGCATTGGTACTACTCTAAATTCTATCGCAAAATTAATGCCTTTCACCTACAGTTTTGTTAGTGCTCTTGAAGGTATTATTATCTACATGCTGGTATTGCATTATTTTGTTGGTCTTATCGTTTGCATATTAATTAAAGTTAGAACAATTAAACATAGGCATAAACTACAATAAACTTCTTGCACAATCTTTTACAAAAGGTAATCATTTGTTTTTTGATTACCTTCTTGATTACCTTTTTCCGATGATGTGCTGAAATCCCCTTTCTTTCAGTATTTGAAATGATGCGATAGGGTTCGAATCCCGTCTCGCGCTTAATAACAAATCAAGCAAAATCAAGGCTTTCCGAGTTTCGGAAGGTCTTATTTTTTGTCAAAGTGAGAATTATCAAAGTTTTTATCAATGTATTTGATTTTTATGATAATCCCTTATGCAAAAATCTTCTCCGAATACAGATTGAGTGCAACACTTTGAGATAAATTCGCCACATGCACGTAACGTTCCGTCAGTACCCGCTCAGAATTGCCATTTTCGAGCTTACGATCGACGTGGAAATGTTTTCATTCACGATGAGATTAGTTTCAACGCTGTGTCTTGCCGCACTGTAAAGACTGTTAATTTCAAAAATCTCTTACTTCATCAAATTTATCATAGAGCAATTTAATATCTACTATATTTCCTATTTCATTATTTACTAGACCAACAATACTAGACAGAGCTTCAAATATTTTTTCACTTTCCATTGTTTCAATAAAATCTGATCTCTTATTAATTTTATTAAATAGTTCCGTAAAAACAGATACCTCGTTAAGTAATTCTATCAATAGTTGTTCTGAATTTTTATTATCCCTGAAGTCGCTTATCATGCCAAGTATTTTAGAACGAGTATTCTTATACTGCGTATGAGCTTTTTTAACATTCGTAGAGCTAATATTTTCTCGACCATCCCAATTTCTAAAAGGATTATCTAAATTTTCAGCTAACCATTCAGGTTTTCGTGCTTGCACTACCGTAAGTTATAAAAGCCACAACCATACATATCAAAAAAGATTGGATCCATTGTTTGCTCAAATGCATTAATGTAGCAATCATCTCATTTTTCAGCGGAGGCTTCAATCCATTGAGACCCCTTATTTCAAGCCTAGAGTATACTTAAAATAGACGTATTGGAAAGCTCCTTTTTATCATACTTTCAAAGAATTGTTCAGGTTCGAATCCTGTATCGCGCTTAACTTTAATAAATGGGAAGCCTCACATCTTGTAGGGCTGCCCATTTTTTATGTACAGCATTTCTAGTACTTAAAACTTATATTAATTGCTTAATTCTATTGATCAGTTTTCTTATCCAACAGTGTTAAGTTACTACCGTCATTTTTCACAATGTAATCGGCAGTGAAAATATAGTGCCCGCGCCAACTGTCTTCGTCACTCTGCCCATGTACACTTACGGTAAACTTCACATTATTTTTAATTATCTTTATATCAGAATATTCAATGAAATCAGAATTTTTAAACTTGGGTAAACTATCGCCCTTAAAAAGCGTTACTATTTTGCTACCATCAGGTTCACAACGAATAAAATCAACTACAGCGTTCCAACCATTAACCGTCTTGCTAGTTGCATGTTCGCCATAAATGAAACCATTTTCAAAAAAGTAAATATTGTTAATAGCATCTCCTAGATACTCCTTTTCGGTGCCGTCAGGCCGAATACGATAACATCCATAAGCATCGTTTTCAGGTTTATCTTCATTGGGCCAGTAGTTATAATAAATCCAGTCATCAATAATAACAAAGGTATCATCGTCAGTCAAATAAAAATGTGCAAGTTCGCTTCCATCCTTTTTGAGTCGCACAAAATCGCCGTAAAAATAATCTCCACTTCCTTCATAATGTCCAACACTTGCAATGAGCCAATCACCACATACTCCAAAATCAATAATACCACTATTAGTATCGGGATCATCATTATCCATCGGTGGGAAAATTGCAAGTTGTTTTGCATATTGTTCACTGTCTTCTACCAAGTACAATACACAATTATCTTTCTCCATTCGCCAAAAATATTGTGTATTACCATAACGTCCAAGCATATTATCACTTTCTTTTTCCAATGTAACACCTTGTTTATTACTTATTCGTTTTGAATTAACGATAGAAGTTATTGCCACACCCGAACTAGGTGATGGACTATTTTGAGTTGGCTTAGGTGTGGAAGAAACATTTATATTATTTTCCGAATTACCGCATCCTGTTATAACAATACAAAGGACTACAATTAATAAAACTATTCTTTTTAATTTCATTATTACTTCTCCCGTATCTATCATGACTTAATAACTAATAGATTTCATTACTTATTTTTGAAACACATTATGCTTATTGTAGCTTGCGCGGTACTCGGATGGAGAGAGATCGGTTACTTTATGGAAAGCATTGGAGAAATTGTGTGCATCAGAAAAACCCAGACTGTATGCGATCTGTGAGATAGGCTGGGTAGTTTCTGATAGGTTAGACTTGGCAAGTTCCATCTTACTTTGTAACAAATGTTGTTTCAGTGTAATGCCAGCATACTTTTTAAAGAAAGTTGTAAAGTACTTTTGATTGTAGCCAAAATAAGTTGCTATTTCAGTAATACGCAGATTCTCCTGGATGTGCCAGGAAACATAATCTATAATATCACTAAACAGCTGTTCCTTCAGTTGTTTTTCTTTATTGATACGATGGAAACTTTGGGCACTGATTTCTGATAAAACGGCACTACACAGATATCGATTCAGTGACGCTTCCTTGTATCTTCTGTCAGAATCCTGCAATTGTTTCATAAGTATAATAATTCGTTCCAAGGAGGATAAGGTGCCAATGACAGGGATTTGTAGTTGACCAGCGACATATTCTGCCTTATCAAAAGTAATCTCGTGGTCTTGCAGCTCATTATTATATCCAAAATGAAGCCAATAAAAGCTACAAGCAGAGGATTTTGTGCCATGCTGAAAAGGAGTAGGGCCTGTAAGCAGGTATTCTCCTTTCGCCACTGTATATTCTTTTTCATGATCAGCAATGTAAAGAGTCCCTTCCGTCACAACCATAAGCTCATAATCCACACTACTTCGAGTGATATGTATCCAGTCATTGTTAGGTGATGTGAATATTCCACACCAATGATAAGTAAATTCCTTAGCAGCATCAAATTGAAGTATCATAATAGCCCCTTTGAATTGAATCGTTAATCCTATATTCATTATAGCACACAATAAAGCCTAATAAACTAACTTTTTTACACCTTTTATAACCTTTGTATATTTCATTCTTCGAAAGGAAATGACATACTAACAATAAAAATAAACCAAAGGGAGTTAAGAGCATGAGTATAAGTTTGAAAGGAAATAAAGCATTTTCACTTCGAAGGGTCGCATTAAAGGATTCCTATTTAGTGAATGCTTTTGAGAAAGAGGTTTCATATCTTACAGCTATTGATACGGATAAATTATTAGCTGGATTTCGTGAAACGGCAGGAGTGGATTTGCGAGGCGTAGAGCGATATCCTGGCTGGGAAAGCATGTTGATAGGTGGACATACCCTAGGTCATTACATGACTGCTTGTGTGAGAAGTTGCGAATCTGCAAACTGTAATGCAACGGATAGACAGGAGCTTTTGATGATTATAAAACGTCTAGTGGATGGGTTACAGGAATGTCAAAAAGCTGGTAAAACAGGCTATTTATTTGGAGCATCTATTCTGGACAAGGAAAATGTTGAACTTCAGTTTGATAACGTAGAAATGAATAAAACAAACATTATTACACAGGCTTGGGTACCATGGTATACCATGCATAAACTTTTTGAAGGTCTTGTATCCGTATCAAACATGGATGTGGATGGAGAACTAAGCGCAGATATCATAGCTACAACCAAGGAGATAACCACAAAGCTTGCTGATTGGGTATATGGTAGAACCAGTAGCTGGAGTGAGGAGCTACAAAAAACAGTACTTGAAATCGAATATGGTGGAATGAATGACTGCATGTATGATGCTTACCTAATTACAGGCAAGCAGGAGCATTTAGATGCAGCGCATGCCTTTGATCAGGTAGAATTGTTTGAAAGAGTTTTACATGCAGTGGAGGGAGATAACATTCTCAAAAACCATCATGCAAATACAACGATACCTAAGTTTGTAGGTGCCTTGAAACGTTATATCGTAACAGGGGATGAGGTTTATTTGGCATATGCTTCGCATTTTTGGACGTTAGTGGTAGAAAATCATACCTATATAACTGGTGGAAATAGTGAGTGGGAGCACTTTGGGGAGGATCTTGTATTAGATAAAGAGCGTACTAACTCGAATTGCGAAACCTGCAATGTTTATAATATGCTTAAGATGACGAAGCTATTATTCATGATTACAGGTGATGTGAAGTATGCAGATTGGTATGAGAATACATTTATAAATTCGATACTCTCCTCTCAGAATCCTGAAACAGGTATGACTACCTATTTTCAACCTATGTCAAGTGGCTATTACAAGGTATATGGAGAGAGATATAATAAGTTCTGGTGCTGCACAGGTACTGGTATGGAGAACTTCTCCAAGCTACAGGAAAGCTTTTATTTCGAAAAAGATGATGCTTTGATTGTTAATCAGTACTTTTCTTCTTCTGTATTATGGAGAAATGTAGAAATAATACAATCTGCAAGTATACCACAATCCGAACAGGTGTCCTTCCTCATAAAACAGCCTTTAGCAAGTAATATATTATTCCGATTACCCTATTGGTTAGCAGATACTGCGAAAATCACAGTAAATGGTAACGTCTATAAATATCAAATTACAGGTGACTGTAAGAATAAGGGATATGCGTTAGTGGAAGGTCCTTTTGAAGCAGATACCATGATTGAGTTAGTGCTCCCTATGAAGGTAGTGGCATACAATCTTCCAGATGGCAAGTATACTTATGGGTTCAAATACGGTCCAGTGGTATTAAGTGCCCTTTTGGGAAAGAAAGATTTCATTGATACTACGACTGGAGTAAATGTAACGATACCAAGCAATAAAATATTAGAAGAACAATATCTGCCAGGGCAAAGCGAGCAGATTATTGTCTCAGAAGGCTGTGTAGAGGAATTTACTCATAACATTGACCAGTATTTGATACGCAAAGATGGTGGTGTCTTAGAATGGATATTAACAGGAACCAATGCAAACCTTACCTATGTACCTCATTACTCCCAGCATAATGAGCGCTATGGTATCTATTTTAGATTTGTAGATAAGTATACTATCTCCGTGGAGGATAAGAATGCAGAGATAAAACGTATTGATACCGTTCAGCCCGGCTATGGTCAGTATGAAAATGATGAACTTCATAGTATGACAGAGTATGGAGCAGGTTCAGTAGGCTCTACAGCAGGTGGTACCTCCCGATTTGCGAAACAGGGTGGAAGCTTTTCCTATACCATGGAGGTAAATCAAGAGTCAACTAATTTGTATCTTACCTTTAAAAATGCAGATGCCGGGAAAGGTATTAAGGTTACTGTTGAAGGTAAAACCATATATGAAGCTATCTTGGATGTGGATGGAGCGAATGAGTATTTTGACGTGATCGTTTCTATTCCAACAGAAATACTGAAACAGGCCGAGAAGAGATTTTTTGATTACAGAGAAAGAAGAGTCCTTACGTTTCACTTTCAAGGTTTACGTGGTGAAGAATCAGCGGCGGTATGTCAGTTTATCTATACTTTAGATGCTAATAAGTGAGGAATATGTAAATCAATCCCGTCTCTCGCTTTATTAAAAAGAATCGCTAATCTTATAAATCAAGGGTTAGCGATTTTATGTTGATTGAAATTCTCTGACTACTCATAATAGAAATTTTATATAAATTTAAGAAATAAATTAGTTAATAAAATTTACAATTTTAGCACTTTTTAGTGGATAGTTGTATGTTATTATGATAGTATTAATAATATTTACAATTGCGAAGTAAAAATTATTTTGTTGGGTGAGAGGAGGAATTTTGTTGTGAAATAGATTTACCTTAACCATATAACAATTCTCTCATGTTGGTGGTTGAGGAAAAAATAATAGAATAGAGGTATAGTATGAAAGACTTAAAAAAGGAATTATTTAGACTTAAAGTTGAGTTTGATATAATTCAACAATGTTATTGTTCGATAGAGGAAGAAAAAGATTTGAATTTACTTACAAAGAATAAGCAACCTTTGCCAGACGATATGAAAACTGATGATGTTGGAAATCACTATAGATTTATAAATGCAAATTTATCGAAAGATGAGTTAGATGAATTTCTACTACTTAGGCAGATTAAATATTTAAGAACCATAAAGAATTGTATGATCTTCTTTGTTTTGCTAGTCATATTATCTTTTATACTACGCTATCTCTTGGTACGCATGCAGCAAGGATTTTAAATAATGAACTATCACAATTAAGAGGTTGACTGGAATTGAATCAAAGAACTAATTATTACCAGATGACAAAGGTTTTATGGATAATGTGCAAAGTAATTCCATTGACTGGCTCACTAGCGGTAAAAAGGAGATGATATGAAGCAATCAAAGAAAACATTTAATCCAACGAGGTGGGATGTTATTTGGAGTATAATTCTATTAATATTATCACCTATAAAGATTGTCTTAATTGTAGTGTTAATCGATACACGTATACCTGGATTACTTAAGTTCTTATTATTTATTTCAATCCCAGTATTGGTATTTTATATCCTATGTTTTTTAATTATATATATAAAACGATTATTTGCATTGGCAAACTTAAAATTTAATATTAACAGGAGTATTAAAAAGTTATTTCATTTAGACCGACTAAAAGCCCTACTTACTTTAATAATCTTAAGCTCATTACCTGCATTTATATTAATGATTATGAGGGGTGCATGCAATTTAACCGGTATCTCTCCTAAATTAGTTGATTTATATAATTTTTTTAATGATACCTATTGGGGAAGCCCATTTAGACCAATTTATGATATCATGAATTTCTTCTACCATCTCAATATACCGATTATTAAGTTACTTTCCTTATGTTTTTATAGTAACCTATATGATATCAGTAATCCAACGTGTTTAGGTCAAAGTAATTTTATATACTCAGTAATCATGATTTTATTAATGATTTTTGACACTTATGTGTTCTCTTGCATCCTAAGTGAAACTAGTAATTTTTTACTTAGAAAGATTAAAAAAGCAAAATAAATACCGCACTCTCATACCAATTAATGAATTTATTTATATGAATGGCGAGCATTTATAATTAATATTCGTATATGGCTTATGATTTGATTTAAATTTCTACATAATTTAGTAGCATCAATAGAATTGCGGTTCATATTTAATTAAGTAATTGACTTCCCTCAATTCCGATGTATAATTAGTTTTAATTTATAAATTGGAAGGAATGAAGAGATATGGTTTTGCTGATTGTAGATACACAGAAGTTAATTACTCTTCCAACATTATATCAATTTGAACTATTTGTTGAAAATGTTACTAAGTTAATTAAAGCTTCAAGGGATAACGGAATCGAAGTGATTTATGTGAGACATGATGACGGTTCGGAATCTGAGCTGACAATCGGGAAAGCCGGATTTGAGATTTTTGATAAATTTATGCCCCAACCAAATGAACAAATCTTTGACAAGAAAGTAAACAGTGCGTTTAAAGGGACTGGATTATTAGAGTACTTAAAGGGCAAGAACGAAAAAGATATCCTTGTCGTTGGTCTCCAGACGGATTATTGCATCGACGCCACAATTAAATGCGGTTTCGAGCATGGTTTTCATATTATGGTTCCAAATGATGCTAATTCAACCTTTGATAATAGCTTTATGTCAGCACAGCAAACTTATCAATACTACAATGAATTCATGTGGAAGGATAGGTATGCGCAGTGTATTACCATGAATGAAGCGCTTCTAAAAATAGGTGGTGAACGATGAATAAAAAATACAAACCACAGCTCTTCGCACTTGGTACGATACTTTTATGGGCTTCTGCTTTTTCACTTACGAAGGTTGCACTTACATACTTCTCCGTTCCTGCCGTTGGTGCCCTCAGGTACTTGGTTGCATCCATCTTCTTTATTATACTCGCATTATTTAAGAAAATCGGATTACCTGATAAAAGAGATGTTCCTAAATTTCTCTTATCAGGGGCATTAGGATTTACCTTTTATATGATCACGTTTAATCAGGGCTCACATTCACTGACCTCAGCGACGGGAAGCGTTATCATAGCCTCAGCACCGATTATTACAGCGTTACTTGCAAATGTTATATTTAAGGAAAGAATTAAATTATTATGCTGGGTTGCTATTATGATTGAGTTCCTTGGTATTATAGTACTAGCACTTTGGGACGGTATCTTTTCCATGAATTCCGGCATCTTTTGGATGTTAATTGCTGCACTATGTATCAGTTGCTATAATTTATTCCAACGTTCCTTCAAGAAGAAATATACCCCCTTACAAGCTACTGCCTATAGCATCTTCTGTGGAACAATACTTCTGCTTTTGTTTTTCCCAAACTCAGTATTGCAACTAATTGATGCTCCACCTCACCAATGGCTTATCATACTCTATATGGGCATCTTTCCGAGTGCACTCGCTTATCTATGGTGGGCACAGGCAATTTCTACTGCCAAGAAGACAAGTGATGTTACTAATTTTATGTTTGTAACGCCATTTATTGCATCTCTCCTGGGTTTTCTTATAATAGGTGAGGCGCCCTCCGCATCCACTTACATCGGTGGTGCGATGATCCTAGCAGGATTGATTTTATTTCAAAAAATAAATTTCAGCTCAGATAAATAACATAACGAAACAGAAAATCAGTTAAACATTTATTACCAGCAATGTTTAACTGATTTAATTTTACTGCAATCCTTTACAAGGATTCTACTCTTTATTCCTGGTTTTTATCTATATGAAAAATCCCTATTTCCTTATAATGATCAATTTTAAAATTAATTATATTGAGACTATTATCCAAACTACTTATTTGTTCCAATATTCGTGCCCTATGTTTTTCAAGTAGCACCTTTCGCTCTTCGAGGGAATTTTTTCCCTTAAGACACAATTGCATAAATTCTTTTATTTCCAGCAAAGGCATGCTCGAATTCCTTAAACAACAGATTAAATTAATCCATTCTAGGTCATCCTCAGAAAATTGACGAATACCGCTTTTCGTCCTTGTAATTAATGGAATCAGTCCTTCTCTATCATAATATCTTATTGTGTGCTCGCTTAATTTAGTTTTTTCTGCGATTTGTTTGATTGTATACATAGTTCTCCTTCAACAATTATATAGTATAGTCGTATTCCATAACCATTTTAACATAGTTACTAATAATTTCAATAATAAGCTTGACTTTGAGTCAACTCTAAGGAATATAGTTAATATAGTACAAATTGCTGATACTATCATCAGCATTGATCAGGAGGTAGATATGAAAAAAATAGTGTTAGGAAAAAGTACTCTTCAAGTTCCAAATATTGCGGTTGGATGTATGAGAATTAACGGTCTTGAGTTCCAGCAAGCAGAAAAATTTGTTCAAAGATCAATAGAATTAGGTGCTAATTTTTTTGACCATGCTGATGTATATGGTGCTGGTGCATGTGAAAAAATATTTGCTGAGGCAGTGCATATGACTCCACAGGTCCGTGATAATTTAATTATTCAGTCAAAATGTGGTATTCGACCGGGAATGTTCGATTTCTCAAAAGATCATATCTTACAATCCGTAGATGAAATTCTAAAAAGATTAAATACGGATTATTTGGATATTCTTTTGTTACACAGACCAGATGCGCTTGTTGAGCCGGAAGAGGTTGCAAAAGCTTTTGATCTATTAGAACAATCCGGTAAGGTTCGTCACTTTGGTGTATCCAATCAGAAACCAATGCAGATTAAACTTTTACAAAAGTATGTTAAGCAACCGATTGTTGCCAATCAGTTACAGCTGAGTATTACCAACTCAACGATGATTAGTAATGGATTTGAAGTGAATATGTTAACGGATAATGCTGTGGATCGCGATGGTAGCATCCTTGATTTTTGTAGATTGAATGATATCACTATTCAACCGTGGTCTCCGTTCCAATATGGATTTTTTGAAGGAGTATTCCTTGATAATGAAAAGTTTCCTGAACTAAACAAGACTGTGAATCAAATCGCGGACAAATATAATGTTACTAATACGACCATTGCAATTGCATGGTTATTGAGACATCCTGCAAATATGCAACCGGTAATCGGAACCATGAATATTACTCGTCTAGAGGAAGTATGCAACGCCTCTGAATTATATCTAACCCGAGAGGAATGGTATCAGATCTATTTATCCGGCGGTAATAAATTACCTTAAAACTATACCAAATTCAAATTAAAGGAGCTCTTTATGAAAATATTATTCATTGGCGGAACCGGGATTATCAGCTCTGCAATCACTAGGCAGATTCTTGAAGACAATAACCATCAGCTTTATTTAATTAATCGTGGTAATAGAAACAATGCTTTTTCCAATAATGTAAATCTGATTCAGGCGGATATTAACGATGAAGAAGATGTTGCCACTAAAATTCAAGGATTGGACTTTGATGTGGTTGCCGACTTTATTGCCTTTGAACCCAATCATCTTGAACGCGATTATCGATTATTTCAAGGAAAAACGAAGCAATTCATCTTTATCAGTTCTGCTTCTGCTTACCAAAAACCGCTTAGTGACTTTAGAATCACAGAAGGTACTCCCCTCTCCAACCCGTACTGGGAATATTCAAGAAATAAGATTGCTTGCGAAGATTATCTTATGAAAATGTATCGTGAAAACTCCTTCCCTGTTACGATTATAAGACCCAGCCACACCTATGATGAAAGATCCGTTCCTTTGGGCGTTCATGGGGACAAAGGTAGCTTTCAGGTTATTCAAAGAATGTTGGACGGCAAGCCAGTAATTATTCATGGTGATGGCACTTCCCTTTGGACTATGACACACAACTGCGACTTTGCCAAAGGCTTTATTGGACTTATGGGTAATATCCATGCAATTGGAGAGGCAGTTCAGATTACTTCCGATGAATCCTTGACCTGGAATCAAATATACAAAGCCATCGCCAATCAACTTGGTGTTGACTTTAAGCCATATTATGTACCATCTGATTTTCTGGATGCTGTAGGATGTTATGATTTTAAAGGCGGCCTAATCGGCGATAAATCTAATTCCGTGGTATTTGATAACAGCAAATTAAAACGCCTCGTACCCGGTTTCATCGCTACCAAACGCTTTGATGAGGGTATCGGTGAAACTCTTCGTTATGTCTTAGCTCATGAGGAATGCCAGAACCCGGATGAGAAATTCGACCATTGGTGTGATCAAGTGATTGGTGCACTCGAAGATGCTAAGAAAAAATTAATGAATTAATGGTTAAAGTTTCATAAGTTCTCTGCATTGTAGAATTAATATAAGCATATGCTAAATATTTGGTTAACATATAAATCTGACTTATGACAACGCCCAAAATATTGTTTAAAGAAATAGGAAGGATATACCCATGGATTTTAGTCAAAAAGCTGCTAGTTGGGATTCAATCGAACGAATCCAGCGCGCAAAAAAGATAGCTGAGGAAATCAGTAATACGATACCCCTTAAAAGGAATTATTTAGCTCTTGAATTTGGATGTGGAACGGGATTAGTTAGTTTTAATTTGATGGATCAGTTAATGCATATCACTCTCTCAGACATTTCAGAGGGTATGATCGAAGTACTTCGTCATAAGATCAAAGCACATCATGCTACAAATATGGATGCAGTTTTAGGCGATATCAATGAACATCCAGAGCTTGTGCCTGCAAAGCTTGATCTTATTTATACTTCCATGGTAATGCATCATATAACGGACACTGAGTCTACGTTAACCACTCTATACAATTTATTGAATGATCAGGGATATATATGTATCATAGATTTAGTAGAAGAGGATGGAAGCTTTCATAAATCTGAACTGGACTTCCATGGACACAATGGTTTTAATCAAGAAGAGCTAAGCCAATCATTAACGAATATCGGTTTTCATGATGTAACTACCAATGTTTTTTATCAAGATATAAAACGAAATGATTGCGAAGATATTGAATACTCCTTATTCATCATGGTAGGTAGAAAATAGATTGCTAAATTAAATTGATAAGGAGCGGTACTTGAATTCCTTACTTATAGTAACTTAATTTTAGACAAATATTATGGGCTGTTGTATAAATTGATTAATTAATCAATAATTCTTAACGGGGAATTTTATACAACAGCCCTCTTACTAGCAATATTTAATTGGGTGTATCATACCTTCTCACTAACGCAGTCGATATGTATCCATGCGCTCATATTCATATACAAGCTAAATCCTACTTGTTCACATATTCTATTTTGTGATTGTTCCGTCCAGATCCCAAAGATCATCCCAGCCTTTTGCGCCTTCCCATAAGAAAACCTGGCCTTTAATTAAACGGTTATTTTTATCAATAGTTTTTAAAATTGCCATTTCTTCGTCTGTTAACGGATCTTCTGTTGTACATTTCAAGTTACTTACATATTCAACTTCAAACACTGAAAATGGAATTGGAATTTGTCCTCTTTGAACAGCCCATTTCAAACAAATAACTGCAGGATGTACATTGTGAGCCTTTGCAATTTCAACTAACTCCGGAACTTGGATATCTGCAATATCAGTATCTGTCTTATCACGGTCAGGTCTTGTTGGAGAACCGATCGGACAAAAACCAATAGGCTGGATTTCATTCGCAATACAGTAATCATATAATTCTGGCTGCTGGAAGCATGGATGTAATTCCATTTCAATTGCAACAGGCTTAATTATGCAAAGAGGAAGAACCGCTTCAAGTTTAGCAATTGTCATGTTGGACATACCGATGTGTTTTACGAGTCCCATCTCAACTAATCTTTCACACTGTCTCCAGGTCTTAATAAATTCTTCAGCACTGAATGGCTTTGAATCAGGGTTACGAGAATCTGCATCACAGCCAGGTGCATGATAATTAGCGAAAGGCCAGTGAACGAAGAAAAGATCAATATAGTCTAAGCGCAAATCTTTTAAGCTATTTGCACAAGATATTAATACATCACCTTTACCGTGCATGTTATTCCAAACCTTAGTTGTGATGAATAACTCTTCTCTTGTTACTGTTCCCTTATCGAAGGCTGCTTGAAATACGTCGCCGATTTGATCTTCATTGCCATATACTGCGGCACAGTCAAAAAGACGATAGCCAACTTCAATCGCACCTGCAACTGCTGCAGATACCTGATCTGGTGTAAAACGGTCAGAACCGAAGGTTCCCATGCCGATTGCAGGGATATAATCACCTGTGTAAAGTTTTCTTTGCGGAACTGATTTTGGATCAATAAATGTTGTCATATTGTATTCTCCTTTTTATTATAATAATTCCTAGTTGTTAATGATTCAATTTATCTAGTTATTTGATTTTAAATCTGAAGCAATTAACTTTCTGGCTAATCACTTGATTTTTCTTGCTAGAGCATTGATTTCTGCTACTGAATTACTTTATTTTTCTAACTAAACCATTGATTTCTGCTACTAAATTACTTTATTTTTCCAACTAAGCCATTCATTTCTTCTTCTGAATTCTTGATTTTTCTAACTAAACCATTGATTTCTTCTACTGAATTAATTTATTTTTTCTACTTGAATCTTTGGTAAAAGTTCTTCCATGTCATGTCTGACAAAAAATCCTGTTTCCATACGCATTGCATTGGCTGCTGAAATTGCACTTGCAAGTTTTATACTATCTTCCATTGATAACCCTTTTGAAAAACCGACAGCAAAACCTGCTATCATCGAATCTCCACAGCCTACAGTATTTACAGTATCAATCTTTGGTACAACTGCACGGTATACGCCTTCTTTACATACAATAATAGAACCTTCTGATCCGCGAGATATCACGACCACTTCAATTCCGGATTGTTGAAGTGAAAGTGCCGCTTCAATTAAATCCTCTTGATTGTTCATTTTTTTCCCTGTTAGCATTTGAATTTCATCCATATTAGGCTTTATCATATATGGTTTTGCTTCTATAGAATCCTCTAATAGCTTACCGCTGGTATCAAGTATTACCTTCTTACCATGTTGATTAGCTAAACGAATCATATCCTTATATAATTCACTATCCACGCCCTTAGGAACACTTCCTGATATTGCTACAACACTACATTGATCAACCAGTCCGATGAACTTTTTTAACATCTCTTCCTTGTTGGAATTCGTAACAAATACTCCCGGTTCTAAGAATTCTGACTGTGTATGATTCACTTCATCATATATATTAATGCAGGATCTGCTTTCTCCGCTAATATGAACAAAGTCACTGTTAATCTTCTGCCCTTCCAGCACTTCTACTATATAATTTCCTGCATGTCCGCCTACAAATCCCGTCGCGGTAACTTCTTCACCGACAATCGCTGCAACTCTAGATACATTTAAGCCCTTGCCTCCGGCGGAATAACTGCACTCTTTTACTCTGCATACACTACCGGGTTTAAAATCCTCCACAACATATCTTTTGTCGATGGCTGCATTTAATGTAACTGTTAAAATCATATGTATATCGTTCCTTTCCACCATCCTCGGTATCATCTGATTGATACCAAGAATCCTAGGCTAATCCATGGTTTTATTATTCGTTAACCAATAAAATTTTACCGTTTACAGCACCAGGAACTTTAAATAGCTGGAATGCTTCCTGTGCCTTGCTCATTGGAAATCTATGTGCAATTAATCCTTCGTCAAATTTTAATTGTCCTGTTGCATAATAATGAGCTGTTAACTCCCATTCTTTACCTGGGAACGGAGCACTGTAGGACATCCAGGAGCCAGTTAATTTAAACTCTTTACGATTCATGTTTTCCCACATCTTCTGAGTGAATTCCAGCTTTACGTGAGGAGTACCGATAAAGCATACATGTGCTTTGTTCGCTGCAAGTTCAAATGCCATATACATCGTAGGTGCTGCTCCGGCGGTCTCAAATACGAAATCATATCCTTTGCCTTCCGTAATCTCTTTTGCCATTTCCATATAGCCTTCCACTTTTGTATTAACTGTTTCATCTGCTCCTAGGCGTTTTGCCAGCGCAAGCCTTTCATCGTTAATATCAAATACAACTACCTTCTTTGCACCGAATATTTTTGCCCATTGCATCGTGAATAAGCCAATGGTACCTCCTCCTAAAATCGCAACCGTTTTTCCGCCCTCATAATCATTGAGAAACAGTCCATGGAGAGCGACAGTCGAAGGTTCAAACATCGCACCCTGCTCAAAAGAGATACTTTTATCAAATACAACAGCATTATTCTCGGGTAATACAACATATTCTGCATTACTTCCCTGTTCTCTGGAACCAATAAAGCTATAATGCTTACATAATGAATAATTACCATTTTGGCAATCTTCACATATCATACAAGGAAGAAGCGGTGCGCCAGATACTCTGTCTCCTACTTTAACCTTTGTTACACCTTCACCGATTTCTACTACTTCTCCTGAAAATTCATGTCCCAATACAATTGGATAAAAATGCACACCATTTTCCAATACCCTAGGGATATCAGATCCGCAAATCCCGGAAACTTTAACTTTAACTTTAACCGTACCGGGCCCTGTTATCGGTTCCTCATAATCCAGGTATTGTACATCTTCGTTTGCACAAACAACTGCTGCTTTCATAAATCTTACCTCTCTTTCATGGTATTGCTTAAGTTTTTATATACTTCCAAGTATGTTTTATAGTTCTCTTGATAGATTGCATGATTATCCATATTCGGTTTATGATATCGTTTCACTTTTACAGTCAGCTCGACTGCCTCCTCAAAATCCTGATACATTCCAACACCAACACCAGCCAAGATAGCTGCTCCAAGGGTTGTTGCGGTATCAGAAGAAGGTACTGCAATCGGTTTACCCGTAATGTCTGATTTTATCTGAGTCCATAACAGAGAGTTAGCTGAGCCGCCCATGGCTCTCATTTCATTTACTTCAGCTCCGGCTGCTTTTGCTACCTCCAAATTATGCTTTAATGAATATGCTACCCCTTCCATTACTGCCCTGACAAAGTGTCCCTTCGTCTTGCTGTAATCAAGTCCGTAATATACTCCCTTGGCCTTCACATCCCAAATTGGGGATCTTTCTCCTGCCATATATGGTAAGAAAACCATCCCGTCACAACCCGGATTAACCTTATCCGCAATCAAGTTTAATTGCTCAAGTGAAGATTTTCCTAATCTTTTTGCTTCTTCTCTTTCAAAGTCAGCAAATTCTTTTTCAAACCATCTCATTGCACCACCGCCACCTGTGGTACCGCCTTGAAGTAACCATCTTTCCGGTATTACATGAAAGCTAAGAATCAAACTGGGATCTGCATTATATTCACCCATACAGATACTCATACCACCTGCTTGACCACCTTGCTCCTGCGTCTGTGAAGGATGAATCACTCCTGCTCCTAACGTTCCACAAGCTGCGTCCAAACCACCAGCTACAACTGGGGTTCCTACAGCTAACCCACTTAATCTAGCAGCTTCTTCCGTTACACAACCTACAACCTGATGGCAGTCATAGATATCTGGAAGTAATTCTTTTGCAATGCCAAGACGTTCACACATCTTTTCATTCCATGTACCACTGTGCATATCAAAGCAATGTAACCCGTATCCTTGGGATTTATCCTGACTAAAAACTCCGGTCAGACGATGAACAATAAAACTATTTGACTGCAGTATTTTGTATATCTTCTTATATACTTCAGGTAGATTTTCCTTGTACCAAATTATTTTTGCAGTAGTATAGGAAGGTTGTAACGAATTACCTGCAAGATTGAATATGTTATCTGCTCCGATTTCTTCATTCAGTCTTTTACAGATTGAATCGCTTCTGCTATCCATCCATATTGGGGTATTATGTAGAACGGTTCCCTTCTCATCAACCGCTATGGCTGACCAGCTTTGTCCATCCACACCAATTCCTGCGATATCCTTGCTGTCAATGTCTGCTTTTTGAAGGGTAGCTTTCACAGTATGGTAGATTGTTTCCCACCATTCTTCCGGTTTTTGCTCTGCATAGCCTTGCTGTGGATAATAAACCTGGTATTCTCCATTCCCACTGGCGATTACTTCACCTTCTCGATTAAATACCGCTACCTTACAGGCACTTGTTCCAATATCGATTCCTAGTAAATACTTTTTCACTCTAATCCTCCATGATGCCGCTTCGCGCCATCTCAACTCCTGAATAAACAAGGACTGAGCACCACATGCGAGCTTCGCAGTTGTTTTTGTGTAAATCGCTTAATAAATCGTACTAATTATAAATTATCCGAATCGTTTCGGTTTAGCTTTAAAATTTTTTCTCTTTTTTCTTTGCTTTCTCTATATCTTTTATTCTTTGTGTCTTCTCTCTATAACTGTTTAATTGACTTTCATTGTCTTCGCTCTATAACTGTTTTATTGAATTACCTTCTACAATTTCAGTTTGCAATTTTACAATCTGATATTCGCGTTCTTCTTCACTATTATTATCATTAATTCGAGCAAGAATTAACTCTGCAACATTCTTTGCGATTTCTTTCGTTGGCTGAGTTACTATGGTCAATTTTGGTTGGCACGCCCTTGCAAATTCTACATTATCAAAACCGATCACAGAAATATCCTCTGGAATTTTAATACCAAGCTCATTAATCCCAATTACTGCACCTAAGGTCATCTCATAGTTAGCAACAAATACAGCCGTCATATCTTTATTCTTATCCACTAAATTTTTCAAACAGTTTACACCGCCATCAATGGTGTAATCGCCGTGTGCTATCAACCTGTCTTCTGATACAATACCAGCCTCCATCAATGCAAGTCGATATCCTATCATTCTTTCCTGTGCTGTAAAGATATCTTCCGGGCCACCAATCATACCAATTCTGGTATGACCATTATCAATTAATTTCTGTATTGCATTTTTAACTGCTGAAAGATTATCGACTAAAACATAATCGCAATTTATCCCATTGATTTTTCGATCTATTATTACAATTGGTTTCTTCGCTTTGTGAAAACAACTCAAATGCGAACCATCAGAATTCACCGGCATATTAATAATTCCATCTACTCTTTTTCGATATAAAAAATCCAAAGCATTTTTCTCTAAATCTTTATTGGTTCTGCAGTCACAAACTATGGTTGCATAACCATGGTTTCTTAAGATGTCCTCCATGTCTGTAATAATTTCTGTACAAAAATTATTATTTAATTCAGGAATAACTACACCAATTGTTTTAGTTTTGTTCGTTTTTAAACCACGGGCTACTTCATTTACTTCAAATTTCAATTCCTCTATCGCTGCTTCTATCTTACTTCTATTCTCAATGCGTACATTACCACCATTCAAATAGGAAGATATTGTTGCCAGCCCAAGTCCCGTAAGTTTCGCTATGTCTTTAATTGTAGATGCCATTGCTTAAGTACCTGCCTTCAATAAAATAACTAATAAGTTTAGATTATTTTATCACTTTATTATCACTACCGCAAACCATAATACGGTTTTTCACTAATTCTTTCACCTTTTTCATACCAGCTTCTCCAAAACTCTTAGGGTCGAAGGTATCGGGCTTAACTTTTAATAATTCCTTAATTCCATCTGTATAAGCAACTCGAAGTTCTGTAGCAAAATTTACCTTGCAGATTCCTCTACTTACGCAGTCTTTCACCTCTTCATCACTTAAACCGGATGCTCCATGTAACACTAATGGAATCGATACCACTTTTCTAATTTCAGAAAGTCGTTCTTTATCAAGTACCGGAGTTCCATTGTAAAATCCATGAGCAGTTCCAATTGCAACAGCAAGAGAATTAATTCCTGTTCTCTCAACAAATTCCTTTGCTTCCATCGGATCTGTATTAGTATCTGCTACCGCTTCCAAATCATCTTCCTTACCACCAACTTTACCAAGTTCAGCTTCTACAGGAATTCCACAGGGTGCTGCTACTTCCACAACTCTCTTACTGAGTTTAATATTCTCTTCAAAAGTTTCATGTGACCCGTCTATCATGATTGATGTATATCCTTCTTTGATTGCCTTAACTGCAAGATCAAAACTACTACCATGATCCAAATGAAGTGCAACCGGAATAGTTGCTTTCTTTGCTTCCGCAGTAATAATTGCAGAAAAGGTTTCTAACGTACCGTATTTTACTGTAGAAGGAGTTGTCTGTAGCATAACAGGCGCCTTCATCTCCTCAGCAGCCGCGATTACGGCTTTAATCATATCCATATTCTCAACATTGAATGCTCCTACCGCATAACCGCCTTCTTGAGCATCTAATAACATTTTCCCCGATGTAACTAATGGCATAAATATTCCTCCTTTTTTGTTATCCGAAACGTTTCTGTTTATAGCTATATAATAATCCAAATTCGTACTCTTGTCAACGCAAAATATTATAATTTGCATTCGACATTTATAATGACTTTTGTATTGACTTTTGCAAAACAAGCCTATATCATTTGTTTTATTAATAAAAACAAGATATTTACTCATGAAAGGTGGATAAAATGCAATATTTATTACAAAACGAAAAGATAATTGTTCAGTTTGACACTAAGGGTGGTGGAATCGTTTCGATTAAAGATTTTAATGGTCTTGAATATCTGTGGCAAGGGGATGCAACTTACTGGTCAGGCCAAGCGCCCGTTATGTTTCCAATCTGCGGAAGCCTACGTAATAACAAAGCAATCATTGGTAACAACAATCTATGTAATATGGAGCGTCATGGCATTGTTCGAAAATTAGAATTTTCTCATATCGCTCAAACAGAAGATTCAATCACTTTCTCCATACGTTCTAACACTGAATCAAAAACCAAATATCCATATGATTTTGAATTGCAGATCACTTACACCATCAAATTATATACGATTACAACCTCCTATAATGTAATTAATCTTAATTCTGAGCCAATGCCGTATTTTATTGGGGGTCATCCTGGCTTTAATTGTCCTCTTCTACCCGGTGAGCGATTTGAAGATTATATCATTGAATTTGAAAAGCCGGAGATTGCCTTATGCCCAGAATCAATTCCATCCACTGGACTAATTAATACAGACAACCGTACACTTATCCTTCAGAACGAAGCTGTTCTACCCTTAAAACACAGCTATTTCAGCATAGATGGCCTAATTTTTGATCAATTAAAATCTCGTTCAGTAAAGTTAACCAACCCGAATACCGGCAAAGGTATTAAACTTGATTTTTCTGATTTTTCTTACTTTATTCTTTGGTCAACCTCCAACCAAGGTCCTTTTGTAGCCTTAGAACCATGGACAGGGGTATCCACCTGTAATAATGAATCTGATGTATTTGAAGAAAAAAGAAATGTCAAAATACTTCCCCCTTATCAAATTGCGAAACATTCATTTGATATCACTGTTTTATAACATAAAAATAAAATAATTGTTTTCAAAATATTGAATGATATCGCAATCTTTTCATTCTGTATTTACACGTATTTTTAATGGATTTACTTTTATTTTTTATGCTCATTTTGATATTAGCATTCACAATTAATTAAGTATTATATTTATATTGTATTTTTAAAGCTTTCTATTTATATCTAGATTTTAAATTTAAAGCTTTATGTGAATATAATAATTTTTGCAAATTTATTTATCACGGAATATTATATTTTAGTATTGACATTTCTAATAAATACCCTTATGATTAACTCACCGAAACGTTTCCGTTTTAAATATTTTATGGAGGAGATTATAAATGTTAAAAGGAATACCACCTATTTTATCCCCTGAATTATTAAAGGTATTATGTGAAATGGGTCACACGGATGAGCTCACCATCGGAGATGGTAACTTTCCAGGACATACCTATGGCAAAAAAGTGATTCGTTTAGACGGACACGGAGTACCAGAACTCTTAGATGCAATCCTTCAAGTATTTCCACTGGATACCTATGTAGATAAGCCTGTCACTCTGATGGGTGTTGTAAAAGGCGACACTGCTAAAACTCCAATTTGGGATACATACAAAGATATCGTTGCTAAGCACGACAATAGAGGTGCTAATTGCTTTGAAGAAATCGACAAGTGGGATTTCTATGAGAAGACCAAAGAAAAATCAACAGTAGTCATTATGACTGGTGAAACAGCTATTTACGCAAACATCATCCTCAAAAAGGGTGTTGTTATTTAGTGATATTGTGAAATATCCGATTATCCTCGGAAAAAGCACACCCCCCGTCTAATTTTTACAATATTAAAAGGGCGATTTAATCGCCCTTTTAATATTGATTTTTTTATTTTTTAATGAACAAGATACTCAGAGGTAATTTCCATCAACGCAAACTCCGGTCCACTCCAGCTAACTTTTAACCCTCCACTCTGTCTAAAGCTAGTATATAGCACTTTTATCGGGTAATAACCTGCTTTAAGCTCAATCACATTCTCTTCCGATTTGAAATCATGAGGTTCATCATTGTCAACAAGTAATTTTCCATCAATCAACAATACACTTCCATTGATACTTTCAAGTTTAAAAGTATAAACTCCATCTACCGGAATATTAATATAACCCTCATAAGAAAATGAATACCCTAAAGGAAGTTCAGCAGGATTAATATTGATCGTTTCCAGTATACCTTTTTTTTCGTACTTTATTATAGATGTGGATTCAATCAAAGCTGCAGTCTGGATGCCTCCTGTATAATACTTATATTCTATCCCTTTACTAAGTTTTGCAGAGTCTATGTACACCGGTTCAAATCCGATTTGAATGCTTTCTCTTACATCGTTCCTCTCTTCCGGGATATCGCTAAGATAAAGTCCAAAGTTATTGATCATCGGATTATCCCAGCTTCTTAGGATATTAACTCGAACCTGATTTGTAGTAACCTGTTGGAATCGTTTCATATTCTTGTAGCCAATCGTTTTGTGATGAACTAATTCCTCCCACTCATGCCCATTCCAAAATTCAAAGCTCCACTCCGCAACTCTTTGTCCTTCTCTAATATATTCCTGCAACATAACATTATCAAACGTCTTACTTTCTCCTAACTCAAAAGTAATTGTGGCCTTACTACTATTAATATCCCATGCTCCGTTGGTAGTCCAATATGTCATCTTATCATTATCTAATAAGTTTGTTGCCTTATGGTTCGAGGTCTCCGCACTTGCTGTAACGTTCGAAGTTGTTGCAAGATTAGTACTAAATGTCCGATGGGTGAACTCTTTCAACAGCATAAGGGCTTCTATTTGCTCTTCGGGTACTACACCACTCCTATCAGGACTTATATTAAGAAGTAATACCCCATTATTACCAATGGAATTATAATACGTATCAATTAATTTGCTTAGACTTTTTACTTTAGATGTATCCGGGTTCCAAAACCATTGATTTAATATGGTGGTATTCACTTCCACCGGATACCATACAGCACCCACTGCATTATTATAGTATTTTTCCTGCCCTAAATCCTGAAAGGTAGCATTTTCATCTATCATTCTGTCAAATACAGGTTGAATACTCCATTCATCCTTCCTGCTATTACCTTCCTCATTTCCAACCCAACGTACTGCTTTTCCTCTCCACTCAAGTTTAGCTTTACCGGCCTTGATCTCCTCCCACTTCTCCTCCGATGCAAAAGTATATGGGTCATACATCCTATAGACTGCATTGGGCTGAACCGACTCTATATAATCATACCAATCGTTCGGCTTATAGGTAGGAATCTGTTTCCATATCTCATAGTCACCGCAGGCACCATCAAACCATACTTCATTAACTATGCCATATTGCGTTAGAAGTTCCCTCAGTTGGGCAAGGAAGTAATTGTTGTATTGCTCTGTATTCCACAACCCAAGATCTCTCTGATGCATATCCCATGGAGAAAGATAAACACCTAGTTCAATTTGATGACTCTCACAGCTATTATGCAGCAACCGTGCTATGTCTTGCTTTACAGGAGAGTTTTTCGTTGAAAAATCTGTAGTATCGGTGAACCATTGACAAAAACCATCGTGGTGTTTTAACGTATGAATCGCCATTTTCATCCCGGCTTGAGAACAGACATTGATCCATTGTGCTGGATCAATGTCTTTAGGGTTAAAATTGGAAGGGTCTTCACTCCCTGCTCCCCATTGTCTTCCGCTGAACGTATTGGGACCAAAATGTATAAATCCAATGTATTCCTTTTCCATCCATGCAAGCTGTGCATCGCTTGGCTTGACATGCGCAGCCTTTCTAAGCTTCTCTTCCAAAGTATCATTGGGCGAAAAGGTTACCACCCATGGACTTTCACTAAAGTTTTGATTCATAAAATTTCTCCTCTCTTAAAACCCTTATTCATATGGAAATTCAATTAATATCGCTTTTTAATTAATATTGCTCTTTAATTAACATGACTCTTCAATCAACGTGAGCCTTCACAATAAAAATGTGCCTTCAATAAACAAACATGAACCTTCAATTAACATGAAACTTCAATCAACGTGAGCCTTCACAATTATCATATGCCTTCAATTAACATGAAACTTCAATAAAAATGTGCCTTCAATAAACATGAACCTTCAATTAACATTAACCTTTAATTAATAGAAGCCATATTCATCAAATTACTCTAGCGCAAATCAATTAATTCCTTTATAATATAAGTATATTGATTTTTATAATAAAACTCTTGCTCATTTATGACTATTTATAATATTATATTGACTTATGAGGTGGTGTATGGAAAATTATCAAAAAGAAATGTATAAAGAGAAGGCGATTCGAGGTGAATCTCAGTTTCCGGTTGGTTTTTATCGAATTACCGACCTACAATCCGTTCAAATACTTCCCTATCACTGGCATAAGGAATTTGAAATCATATATATGACAAAGGGGACTGCTCTATTTCAAATAGATGATGAGTGCTACGAGGTAAAGGAAGGCCAAGCCATCTTTATCAATGGCGGAAGACTTCATTCAGGATTGTCTGCGAATAATCAACCTTGCAGTTATGATGCCATCGTCTTTGAGCTTGAGGCTTTGGCTGATTTCTCTGACAAATGTATTGAATATTTAAAAGATATCAAAATGAACAGAATTATTATTAGAAGTTATTACACAGACGAAAATTATTGGGAGCAGGAACTTTTGCATAATATAAAAGAGATTTCTACCAGCCTCTATAAACAAGAATATGGTTTCCATCTTGCGGTTAAAGGACGCCTTTTACTATTGTTTTCAATCCTTTTGGCCAATGGGGCTTATTCAACCAATATAAAAGGCAATATCCCTTTGACTGAAAATGTTGAACGAATGAAAATAGTAATTCAATATATCCAAGAACATTATCAGAACAAAATTACAATTGATGAATTAGCAGCGCAATTGAATATGAATCGCCACTATTTTTGCAGATTCTTTAAAAAGATTACCGGTATTACTGCTGTTGACTATATGAATGGCTATAGGGCTGATCGCGCCGCTGCTCTCATTGAAGCAACAAGTATAAGCATTATGGAAGCGGGGATGGAAGCAGGTTTTGACAATTTTAGTTATTTTATTAGAATCTTTAAACGTTTTAAAAATTGCACCCCCTCAGAATATAGAAAAATCCAAAACGAAAAACATAATGAAAAAAACATGTCCGAATAATAAGGCTGGTTTATGGTATATTAAAACAGAAGTTTTCGGGATATTAAAACAGGAGTTTTGCTTAAGAAAGAGGGTCCACACATGCATGCCTTAATGCAAACTGAGTGAACCCTCTTTTTATATTTATCTAATAATATTTATCTTATATTCTCTATTCTTCACCATTCCTTGATAACTACCTACGGTATCTCCAATACTCAGCTTTTGTTCTTCCTCGAACCAGGTCAACTTCGTAATTGCATATTCCCCATTCTCATAACGATAACTGTTGCCTTCATCCTCATAAAGTTCAAATTCTACGTCTTTACCGGCATAAATGCGTAGCTCAATCGGAGCATCCGGTATCTCGTCAACGTAATTCATAAACTGAGTCATCGGTAAGATACTTCCTGCTTTAACAAATAGCGGTATGATGTCAATTGGTGCCTCTGCTGTGATTATCTGTCCGCCTTCATAATATTTATTCGTCCAGAAATCATACCAATCAGCTCCCTTAGGAAGATAAACCTTACGCACTTTTAAAGATTTATTAATCGGACTTGAACCTTTTTCAAAGTACATCGGCTGAGTTACAGGGCATACCATAAGGCAGTCGCCGAACAGGAACTGATCCTTAATTTCTCTGGCTGTTGCATCATTTGCAAAATCGAAAGCAAGCATTCGAAGCATGGTGTAATCGTCCCTCCACACTCTTGCTGCTATGGAATAGATATATGGCATGAGTTCATATCTCAAATGATTTATTTTAACCAGTGCCTTATAAAATGGATCTTCCTGATCTCCAAAATTCCACAATTCACGGCGAAAATCGGTTCCATGGCTTCGAAACATTGGGAGAAAACATCCGTACTGGAACCATCTGGTAAATAATTCACGGTAACCGAGATCCTCATAACCCAGTTCATAATCTCCGTTCCAGAACCACTGAACGCCTTTTTTTATAAAGAAAGCACCTATATCCAGTGTCCAGTATGGGATACCGCTCACACAGAAGTTCAGTCCTGCCGCAATCTGTCTCTCCATCGTTTGCCAGGTTGCTGAAATATCTCCCGACCATAGAACTGTTCCATATCTTTGTTGTCCAGTATAGCCGTTACGTGTGAGATTAATTACCCTTTTTTCATCCGTAACGCCTCGTTGACCCTCATACATAGTTCTTGCATGATACAAACCATAAGAATTAGTCAATTCAGCAGGAATATACTGGATGGCAGTATCATAGAATTCATGATACATGGCGCTTGCCTCCGGCTCACCCATATGATTCCACTCTGGCGTAAACGGCTCGCAGGAATCACACCACCAAGAATCAATTCCATGAAAAAACAGTCCCTTATTCGCTTGCTCCCAGTATAGCGTTCTTCCCTCCTCGGTAAAAGGATCATATATACAGCTGCCCGGTAAAAGCAGCTTCTTTTCTTCAAATTCCTTAAAGTTATCACAATCACTGCTCATATTTGGCCAGATAGAGATCATCAGATTCGCATGATTTTCATGTATCTCTCGCATCATAGCTGTGGGATTCTTAAAACGCTTGTTATCAAAGGTCTTTTGTCCCCATAACTCTCCTTCCCAGGAGCGCCAATCTAGCACAACGCAATCGAGACCAATTTCTCTACTTCTGTAATTCTTAACAAGATCAATCATTTCATCTGCACTCTCATATCTTTCTTGAGATTGTACAAAACCAAATGCCCACTTCGGCAACATAACCGCTTTACCTGTTAGGAATCGATAACCCTTGATTACTCCATCCAAATTACCTCCATGGATAAAGTAAAAATCCATCTCCTCATCCGCTTGTGTATACAGATAGGAACCAAAATTAGTATCATTGAATATCATCGGTGAATAAGTATCCACCAGCATTCCATACCCCAGGCTAGATACCAATAATGGTATTGCAATTTTCTTATTCGCCTGATGAAGGAAGGCGGTTGTTCCACGAAGATTTAGATATCCTTCCTCATGCTGCCCGAGTCCATACAGCGCCTCTTCCTCCTGCCATTCTAGAAAAAGCCTAGTTCTATATAGCTTCTTGTCAAAAACCTTCGCAGCATCCTTAATCACTTCTTTAATACCGTCTGGAGTGACTACCTTTTCGATTTTCGTATTCTCATCGATTACTGTCTTAAAGGAATCAAATTCCTCTAGATTTTTACTTTCATAATCTCGTTCCTTAAGAAGGAGCTTACCATTATGGTCAAAGTACTGAATGGAGGCGGTGATTTTATTTAATATCAAGCTAAGTTTTTCAGTTCTTAGCGTAATTTCGTTATCTGTTTCTTCATAATTCCAACTAACATAAACATCATTTGATACAATTCCCAGCTTCTCCTGCTCGTTAAATGAGTCTGCCAAGGTATAAACCACCCTGATGATCTCCGAAGTTTTTGGTTCAAGCTTAATCATACCATAATTAGAATGCAGTATTAGTGCTTTATTTTTTCGTTCAACCCTGATGATTTTTCTTATTGGCCTTTCAATTACTTCTAACATAGTATCCTCCATTCATTAATTATAACAACTATCTATAAATAATACCTATAAATTGATTCATATAAAAATGTTTTATATAAATATGCTACCTATAACATGCTTCATATTAAAATGTTTTATATAAACTGCTACCTACAACATGCTTCATATAAACTGCTGCCTATAAACAACACCTATAAACAATACCTGATAAGGGGTTCTACTAAGCAGAACCCCCTATCACACATAATCTTTAACGATCTCAAAACTCTTCCCTTGAACTTATAAATACAATAATTAGTCTTCCGTAACAAATATATTAACTTTTTCCTCTAGAATATTCGAATCATGTCCCATCTCTTCCACAGTCTGATTCAAAGCTTCTACAGCTCTAAGCTGTTCTCTGGCCGTTTCACTGAGCTGATCCATCGCTGCGGTCGTTTGCTGTGAAATTGCAGAAATCTCTTCAATTGCTGCTAAAGTATCTTCCTTTGCATTTTCAATTTCATTAATTCTATATGTAATGTTGTCGAGAACTTCAGCTAATTGTTCAACATTGCTATCAATATCATGAAAAATGATAATAGCATTGTTTAGCGCATCTTCTCTAAGTGCCTCTTCATCCTGCGCCTGTCTAGCAGTTTTCACTGTAATCTGAGTCTGCGTTTGTATTTGCTTTATAATTTTTCCAATTCGTTCCGCTTCTATCAAGGAACGATCCGCTAACTTTCTTATCTCACTAGCTACCACATTGAAGCCCTTTCCTTCTCTACCGGCTCTAGCAGCTTCAATAGAAGCATTTAATGAAAGTAAGTTTGTCTGTTCTGATATCTCATTGATACTCTTTACGATATCCGATATTGCCAACGATTTCTGTTCCAGATTTTCGATATTGCTGATTACAGATTTCACAATTTCAGATGATTTCTTTGTTTTGTCACCTAAATCATCAATGATTAACATACCTTTTCTGACCACTTCCTTGGTAGCATCCGCTGATCGTTTAATATACAGAGTATTTTCTGATACTTTACCGATCTGTTCAGATAGATCAGACATTTGCAATAGGCAGCTTTCGGTTCCCTGTGATTGCGATTGAATACCTTCCTTAACTTCATCAACGGATGTAGTTATATTTTGCGTGGTATGCATAAGTATCTCAGCATTATCTGAAACCCCTATCGCTGATGTAGAGACTGTCTTGCTGACAATTGCCATATCCCGTATCAAACCCTTAATACTTTCCAATAATTGATTGATACCGTTTCCTAACATAGAAAATTCATCTTTGCGTCTGATACTAACTTTATTGGTCAAATTACCCGATGTACTTTTGTCAAGTACCCTATTTACCTTTTTAATAGTATTGCTGATGCCATAGGATATCAACGATCCGAATATTATAGCAGTAACGCTAGCAATTATAACTATGATTATGGTGAGATTCTTCACTGCATCTGCCTGTTTTGTAATAATTTTTTGTGGAATTAATGCACACAGGTAGCTGTCACTTTGATTAACATAACTGTAAAGAAAAAGATATTTTTGACTATTTACAACTACATTATCAAATCCACTTTCTTTTTTCCCATTTTGTATTAGTTTTTTATAGTATTCCTGACCATTAAAATACTTTTTATTTGATGATGAATCACTCCGTATCTCTTTTCCGTCGTTTGAAGCAAAAGCCACTATACTCTCTTTTGGCAACCCACTTCCCTTTAACGTATTACTAATAAAATCTGTTGATACATCCAAAATGATATAACCAATCTTTTGGCTATTTCTATTATAGATATAGCTGACATTGCTAATTGAATAATCACTATCCGTTATTGATGTTACCTGATCCAGATAAGAATGTCCTCCAATCCACTGATTTTTAGCCTGTGAATTCATAAAGCTTTTTCCTTCATCAGATTTATTAAAATCTTGATACAGAGAACTTTGGGATATACCATGAGTCAAAATCCCATTTCCATAACTGCCAAATATATAGACGTTTTTTATAATACTGTCAGTAAAAATATTAGTATAGACAAATTCTTGTAACTCTTTAAATTTCTTTTGCTCACCAACTAAATCATCTTTGTAGTCGCTGGAATAATAATTTTTCAATACACTATTGGTATTCAGTAGAATCGATTTATCTGAAACCATCTGAAAACCGAGATCAATATAACCTGCCATATTGTTCATATTGGATAACGTTGATGTCTTGTAGTTATTAACCAAGGCATCCGATGCTCTTAAGAATGATGTAAGCCCTAGCAAAATGATGAATCCTACCGGAATTAAAAATGCTCCAATTAACTTTATATGAATTTTATTTAATTTACCTGTCTTATGTTTTAATTCATCTTTCTTTTTATTTTTCTTATTATTCATTCTTAATATATTAATAATTTTTTCTGTTATTTTTTTTAATGTTGATAACATCGTTGTTACCCCCTATTCGTGTGTATGTCAGAATTAATATACCAATTCATAATTATTTACAAGAATTCTGGATGTCGATGGATGTCGATAAAACCTTAATCAATCTATACTCTATCCCTTTACAGCTCCAGCCGTCATTCCCGATACAATATGCTTTTGTCCAAGAAGATAAATCAGAATAACTGGAATACTTGTCATTACAATATCTGCGCAAATAAGATTCCAATCCTTGAAATACATTCCAAAAAAGTTATAAACAGACAAGGTCATCGGCCATTTTGTAGAACTACTTAAAAAATAAAGAGGGGAGACAAATTCATTCCAATTATTTAAAAAGGTAAGAACAATAACAGTAGCCACTGCCGGTTTAAGAAGAGGGAAAACAATTGATATAAAAAGCCTAATTGGTTTACAGCCATCGATTATACCTGCCTCGTCCAGTTCAGTTGGTATCTTAGATATAAAACTGTATAATAAGAATACGGAAAAAGGAATCTGCATTGCCGCATATAAAAGGACAATTCCGAGTCTCGTATTGTTGAGGTGCAACATCATCATTACCTTCACTAACGCAACATAATTCATTGGCATCGTAATTCCAAGAACTATAAATAAATAGATTACCTTACTCAGTTTTGTACGGTTTCTGGATAACACATAGGCCGCCATCGAAGAAAAAAGACAGCAGACAACTACGCTTCCTACCGTATATATACTACTATTAATAAAGGATTGAAATAATTTACCTTTTTCAATAACCAAAGCAAAATTACTGAACTGCAAAGGGAACTGAGGGAAACTAAGATTCATGTCCGAAGCACTAATACTAGTTTTTAAGGAATTAAATATAATTAAAAACAAAGGGACAAGCGAAATAATTGATATTAACCAGGCAATCGAATTTCTTAAAATTGTATACAGTCTTTTTTTCATTATTCCACCACCTCATCCTTTGTCATTATTTTAATCATAAACACTCCAATTACCACCATGAATAAAAACATAACAGTAGAAAGTGCCGTTCCAACCGCGTACTGCCCTGTAGCAAATTTTTTAAACACCGCGGTATATAAGACTTCTGTTGTTGTTTTTCCTGGACCACCGTTCGTCAAAGCATAGATCATATCAAATACCTTGAGACCGTAAATTATATTCAAAACTGTTGTAGTAGCTAATGTCGGAAGTAATAATGGAAAGGTAATATAGCGAAACTTTTGGTAAGCGTTCGCTCCATCGATGCTGGCTGCTTCATAATATGTGGTGGATATAGACAGAATACCAGCAATTAATATTGTCATAATATAACCGGTTCCTCTCCAGATATCAACCGCCATTACTGAACCAAAGGCAAGTTCAGAAGAAACCAACCATTTGCCTGCAAGAAAACCAAGTCCTACAGAATGTAAAAAAGTATTTAATAGCCCACCCGACGGATCAAGAATGGATTTAAAAATCATACCAATAATCAACGTAGACAAAATGGAAGGCATAAACATAATTCCTCTATGAAAATTCAAAAACTTGATTGATTTCGTAAGTAATAAAGCTAAAACAAGGCCTAATACATTTTTTAATATGGTAGTGATGAATGTAAATTTCAATGTATTTTTAATAATAGCCATATAATTCTCGTCCGAAGAGAATACCAATTTAAAATTATCTAATCCAACAAAATTCAACTTATCCGAATATGAAGACCAATCCGTAAAGGAATACGCAATTCCTATCAGACTGGGAATTACAAACAAAACGATATATAACAAAAGAGCACCAAATACAAAATAGATAGGGTAGACTTTCTTTTTATTCATTGTCAAAATTCCTCCTGTTTATTAAACGAGGCCGTCTTAGATAACAATTAAGACAGCCTCATTACTACCTATAACTACTTAGACCAAGCTGAATCTTTTGCCGCTTTAGCCTGTTCATTTCTAGTTTTATCAATAGCAGCTAATACTTCATCAGGTTTCATTTCACCTAACAACAATGCTGACATATTCTTTCCAATATCCATCCACTGAGGATTTACATATTTAACAGATGTTTGGAGCACTGTTTTCTGATTTGGATATCTGCTATAGAAATCCTTAATTGTATCAGTATACTTTGAAGGAGCATTTGTATATGGTAACTTATTGAACTTTGAAACCTTTTCTGTCATGTATTTCAAACTATCAGCAGAAGCCATAAATGCCAAATATTTCTTAGCTGCTTCAGCATTCTTGCTTCCTGAAAAGATAAAGCGGGAAGGACCGGATGGATTTACATTCAAGGTCTGATTATCAGCCAAAGGAATAACAAAATATCCGATGTCATCTGCACTGAACTTAGGATCAACCTTATTTACTTCAGCACCAAATCCCTGGTTAGCAAGTGTCATTACATATTTGCCAGATGCAATATTCTTAGCAGAATCTGCATATGTATTAGACATGTAGTCATCTCCCCAGTATCCTGCATCAACATCTTCTTTAACCTGAGATAAGATTAATTTCATAGTAGGATCCTGTGCAAGTGTGGTTGAATTACTATTCAATTTGTCAAAAAGGCCAGGTGTAGCTACTTCAGCCTGTACTGCTGCTTCAGGCAACCAAAGAACATGATGCCATCCGTCGGAAACACATTCATAAATTGGTGTCTTTTTTGCAGCAAGAATTTTATCACAAATTTGTTTAAATTCTGCATAATTCTTAGGAATTGAAAGACCTAATTCAGCAAATATTTTCTTGTTGTATGCAACAGCCCATACATTAGATACATCCTGCATTGGTTGTCCATATAATTTTCCATTTACTGAAAGCTCAGCAGCAACCAATGGATCAACATCCTTAGCCCAGCTTTCACCGGATAAATCAACCGCATTTTTTTCTATATTATATTGTGTAACAATATCAAATTTACCGCTTTGACCTCCAAAAAGATCTGTACATTCACCAGTATTGATCTTTGTCATTATCAAACTCGTATATTGATCCGATGGCACAATCTGATAATCAATTTTAATACCAGTTTCCTCCGTGAATTTTTTACCCAACTCAATCTCAGCATCTTGTATCCAGTCCTGACCTGCCATAAAAGATAATGTAATGTCCTGTTTCTGAGGTGCTTTTGTTGCGCTCGGAGTGGTTCCTCCTTTAGTTTCTTCTGTTGCCCCCTTAGAACCACATGCCACTAATAAAAATGTCATGGTTGCCGCTAACACTAATGTCAGCACTTTTCTCCAAATTTTCATAAAAATCTCCTTTCTTGTCCTCCAAAATCAATTTAGCATTTTGCCTAATAAACCCATATAACCGACTTTATTTTTTATACATTATTGACACATCAATGCTATGACTTTATTATAATGGTTGATACTAATTGTTGGAATGTATAATTCGTGCCTTGTATATGTAATAATTTTACCTGATAGAAACTCAGGAACTTAGTTTAATTTACAAAAAGCCGAATATCAATACCATCATTTAGTTTAAAACTTGGCCAATTTGTGGCGTTTAGCATTATGTCCATTAATTGTACCTAATCTTATTTCCTTTTATACATTATTGACATTTGAATGCTATGATAATATCATAGATGTTGACTTCTTGCATTGGAATGTATAATTTGCGCAATGTAAATGAAATAATTCTACCTAAATAACAAATATAGTGAGGGCTTGTATTAATGAAAAGATTATCGAAAACCAAAAGTATTCAATCCACCTTGTTTGTTACTTATTTTTATATATTATTTAGTGTTTTAGTATGTTTAGTGTCCTTTTTTATTATTTCAGAAACCAAAAAAATAAAGAAAAATGCTTACATACAACTCACACAAAATACGGATACCATTTCATCCTATGTAGATGAAGAAGCAAAAACATTGGATACAGTAGCACAAAATATCGCTTATTCTAACTTAATAAAAGAACGTTTTTTAACTTACGTTAATAATGTTGAAAACCAACCATTCCCGAACCAAATTTCAGAATATAATAATTTTCAAAATACAAAAGTTCTGATTGATATGCTGACTGCTATATTAGGTCCAAAACAGCCTGTCGCACAAATTTACTTATATTCTCTCGACAAGGGAGTATTTGGTGTGGGACTCGATACGACAACCTCCAAAAGCACGGCCAAGGATTTTCCATGGTATGATAAATTTATGTCATCTTCGCATTATAAATTATTAACTTGTGATGTAGATAAACGTCTTAAGAACTTTTACTCTTATAAAAATGGATCCTCTTTTATTTCCATGTACAAAATGTATTACAATTCCTATTATAACCCTCAAGGTATTATTGAAGTTAAAAATCCGATTTCTTTATTATATAAAAAAGTCAAAAAAATTGTTAGTTCCTATAATGAATCAATTTACATATATGATTCAAACGGCAGTTTAATTTATCCCGAAATTTCAAAATATCAATATTTAGATTATTATACTTCAATAACCTCACAGGCAAAATCGAGCGATAATATAGTTCTTAATTACAAATATGATAAGGACATCCATATATTTTACAAAACCTCAGAATACACAGGTTTTACGGTTGCCACGGTTGTAAAAAATAATGATTTGTTTAAACCGATTAGTGAATATGTAAAAGCGAATGTAATAATGCTTGTTATCATTGGTATTGCTATGCTTTTTGTTTCTTTTATCGCTGCCAGAATAATAACAATTCCGATTACAAAAATATATAAACAAGTACAGTCCTTTAAATTAGATATTACGAATACGAATAAAAACTTTCCTGATATTGATACACATATCATTGAATTTAATACTCTTTATGATGCCTTAGTTACAATGCAAAAAAAGGCGCAACGATCAATGGAACGGGAAATCAACTTACAAAATCAAGAAATGCAATCTCGTATGCTTGCTTTACAGTCCCAAATGAACCCACATTTTTTGTATAATTCGTTAGCTGCTATTCAATCTATGGCTGACGAGAATATGAATGTAGAAATACAATTAATGTGCCAAAATATTTCAAGTATACTTCGTTATATCTCTTCTGATAAGGAATTGTTGGTTCCGTTGCAGTTAGAGATACGACATACACTTGATTATTTGAAGTGTATGAAAATACGATATGACGATGACCTTATTTATGAAATCTCTATTCCCGATGAAATGTTAGATATTAAAATTCCAAAGCTTTGCATGCAGCTGATAGTAGAAAATTCCATTAAATTTACAACAAAATCAGTAAAACCACCATGGAAAGTTACGATACGTGGTACTATAACAAAATCCTATTGGGAACTTGCAATTTCAGATAATGGAATGGGTTTTACTGACGCTGAAATTGAAAACCTGAATGAAAAAATTGACACCATAAATAAAACAGGATTATTGCCTAATTTAGAGATAAGTGGTATGGGTCTTATGAATATCTATATACGGTTTAAAATTTTATATAAGGGCAGTCATATTTTCCGCATTACTAATCTAGCACAAGGCGGTGCGTTACTCACAATAGGGGGGAAATTGGATGAATGATAAAAAGTTTTTTTCTGTTGTTGTTGTTGAAGACGAGAAATTATTAGCCAATAATATAGCCAAAAAAATCGAACAGGCGAATAATAATTTTAGAGTTATTGGTATTGTCAATAATGGTGAAGATGCATTAAGTTTCATAAAGGAACAAACTCCCAATGTAATATTTACTGATATTCAAATGCCGATTATGGACGGTATCCAACTAATCAAGCAAATTTCTGAATTTAATAATTATATAAAATGTGTTGTATTGAGTGGCCATGATGATTTTTCCTATGCTAAATCAGCGATTGAATACGGTGTATTCTCATACTTACTCAAACCCATAAGCACGGATGAATTAACCAGTTTACTAAAAAGATTAGAACTTACCTTTCTCTCTTCTCAAGATATGTTTGCTGTGAATCAAGGTTCCTCCATGCGTAGTTCGGAAGAAATTGCAGAGTTAATTAAAAAATATATTGAACAGAATTACCAAAATCCAATTGACTTAAATTTAATAGCCGATCATTTTTCATTTTCTCCATCCTATTTGACCAAAATATTCGTAAAACATACGAATATAACCCCTTCAAAATATATTATGAATTATCGCATCAATATAGCCAAACAACTACTCAGTGATTTTTCATTTACGATTAACATGGTCGCCAATATGGTAGGTTATACCGACCCTTTTCATTTCAGTAAAACTTTTAAGCAATGTGTCGGAGTAAGCCCTGCCAGCTATAGAGAAGAACTGAATAAGAATAATAAGTAAGGTAATTATGCTTTGTTAGTTAGCTTAAATTAAAAAGCAAATTACACATAAAGAGAATACGAAGGTTGCACAGTGTGCTCGCTTCGTATTCTCTTTTATTATATTTTGTAAAGCGGCATTCTCAAGTAGTGTAAATAATAGAAAAACACAATTCACACTCTGAAATTTATGCCTACTTATTGTCACTCATAAAGCGGGACATTAACCTCGACACAAACTTATTCTAAGGGTGGTATGTCAAGTTAGAAATAAAATCTATCTACCAAGTCTAATTACGTGGAAGCTTTTATTACATAAGATTGCTTGCAAAACTCCATTGTCCACCTGAGAATAACATTTCTTATAGGAGCTACATTATCTGGATTTTCCTTCGAATTAATCGCCTTTAGGTCAGCATGCGTTAGTATAATATGTTCTTTCACTTGATAATCGTTAAACTGACGCAAATCGTAGCTAAATTCCATATTCTCTTGCAGATCCTTATTTACAGCAAATATCGTTAATAAAGCATCTGACGATAATTCTGCGGAGATTTTCCAGTTATCTTTTTAAACACGGTAGAGAAGTAATAAGGACTGCTGAAAGCCAGTTCAGCACTGACGGAGCTTATTTTTAAATCAGGTGATGACAGCAATTCACATGCCTTTTGAATTTTAAGTCTCATAAAATAATCCAATGGGGTATAACCTGTTTTCTCTTTAAATATTCTTATGAAATGATATTTTGAGATTCTTGCATATTCAGAAAGTTGCTCCAGTCCAACCACACTATTTATATTTTCAAGCATGTAGGATATCACTTTTTCTATATCTACACCATCATTAGCAGTAAGAGATTCACTATTGATATATGTAAAAATATTAATCAAGTAAGATGTTGCATAAAACAGATTACTTTGGGTGTACCCTTTTCTTAGAATATTAAAAATTTCCTGTATCCAAGACACAATCTTTATATTGGTGCCAATGTGTTTCATCGGTGAGCTTATGCTAAGCCCCATCAATTTCATATATTCATCCGCATTGCTCCCTCTGAAATGAATCCAATACTTTGTCCATGGATCCTTTTCATCCGCGCCATAATTATGTATCATCCCAGCAGGGCATATAAAAACATCCCCAGGATTCACTTTTAGCTGTCTGTCTTGCAGTCTAAGCCAACCATAACCATCAACACAGTAGATGAGTACATGGTCTTGAATGGTACGGTTGCTTACTATATGTCCAAAAGCTCTCGTATAGCTACCTGCCCAAGTTATTATTAGCTCTGAAAGAATTTTGCTCTGCGTTTCCTTTTCTACTATATTCTCTGGTATGTAATAGGATATTTGTTTATAGGCAGTATGTTTATTTATTTCTTTCACATGTTCCATAGGCAATCTCCTTGTTTTGAAAAATCTCAATACAGATGAACATCATGTATAATAGCAATATTTTATATCATATTCAGCAATATTGCAAATTTAGAAAAAAGTAAATAAGTTTTATAATAAGATACAGTTACATAAAAAAGTAAATTTTTGAAGGAGCGTACAATGAACATATTTCAAAACTTCCACTATAAGCATGATTGGGAAAATATCGATGTGACTTCCATTAATAGAGAGCCATGCCATTCTCCATGGGGAGCATATGAAAACAGCAGTCAAGCTGCGACCTGTAATCGCAATATTTCAAAGTGGGTTAGCACTTTGGATGGATTATGGAAATTCGCATATTATGAAAAACCTACATTAACCAATGATTTCTGGCTTCAAGATTATGACCATTCCGACTGGAACGATATTATTGTCCCCGGGAATTGGGAACTGCAAGGATTTGGAGAACCGATTTATACAAACTTGGTGTATCCTTGGGATTATCATAGTACAGCAAAGCATATCATTTATCCTAACAACCAAGATGGTCGGGGTTTACCCAATCCTCCTTACATCCCTGAAGATAATCCGACCGGTTGTTATTTTAGAGAGTTTTACGTGGACAGGGATTGGCTAGATAGAGATGTTTTCATTCATTTGAAGGGTGTTGAGACAGCATATTATTTATGGATTAACGGAAAAGAAGTGGGATATTCCCAGGACAGCAAACTACCGAGTGAATTCAATATTACTCCTTTTATCGTAGAAGGTATCAACTCTATTGCTATCCAAGTAATGAGGTTTGCAGATAGTACCTACCTTGAAGATCAAGATTACTGGTATCTCTCAGGAATTTTCCGCTCAGTTTATCTCTATGCAAAGCCAAAAGAGAGAATCGTTGACTGGAAAGTTGATGCCACACCGGATGTTTACTATTCGTTCGGCGTAGTCAAAGCCGATATTGCAGTGAATCGGTTCGACGGTTTTGCAAATTATAAGATCAAAGTGGATATTCTTGATGGGGATAATCTATTGTCTAGCACTATCTCAGATATAAATCCTCAGGCCGAATATAGACCCTATGAAAAACCCACCTCTAACACTGCACGAATTGAATTGAAAGTGGATCCTATAGAAAAATGGTCACCTGATACACCGACACTATACACTATGATAATTACACTGCTCTCTCCTAATGGTAAAGAAATCGATTTTGAAAGCTGTAAAATCGGCTTTAAGAAAATTGAAATCGTCAACGGCATAATTTTATTTAACGGAAAAAGACTGATCGTAAGAGGGGTAAATCGCCACGAGCATGAACCATATCATGGTCGTACCGTCTCTATGGAACATATGATTGACGAAATTAAACTTATGAAAAAGCTAAATATCAACTCTGTACGAACCTGTCATTATCCGGATGATCCTATTTGGTATGATTTATGTGACGAATGGGGACTCTTGGTAATTTGTGAATGTAATTTGGAGACTCACGGTGTCAGTGGTGCATTAACCCACAATCCGGTATGGGGAACCAACTTTCTGGAACGAGCTATCCGTATGGTCCTTACTCATAAAAATCATCCCAGCATCTATTCCTGGTCCTTGGGTAATGAAAGTGGCGTTGGTGCAAATCATGCCGCTATGTACGGATGGATTAAGGAGTATGATCCTACTTGTTTGTGTCAGTATGAAGCAGGAGAACCTGGTAAAAATATTTCCGACATAAGAGGTAATATGTATGCAGTTCAAGACAAAATTATAGATATGCTCACAGATCCAAATGATATTCGTCCTGTTGTTTTGATTGAATATCTCTATCAGATTCGCAATGCCGGAGGAGGTATGAACAAATTCTATGACCTTGTTGAAAAATATGATAGATTCCAAGGAGGATATTTATGGGACTGGCAAGATAAAAGTCTTGTAGCCAAAACACCGGAGGGAAAAGAATTTTTTGCATATGGTGGGGATTTTAATGAGAGTATTGTTGACTGGGTTGATCCACCCTTTATGAATAATAATGGATTGGTGCTCCCTGACCTTAGCATCAAACCGGTAACATTAGAGGTGAAACATTTTTATTGCCCTATCATTTTTGAAGAAATAGGACTTGAAAATGGATGGTCAAGAGATGCTGAATTTGGTTCCTTCCAAATCAAAAACCGCAATATTATTCTTGATACTTCTGCTTATGAGGTAGTTTATAAAGTTAGAGAAAATGGTGTAGTCATTGAAACAGGAAATTATGATTTACCCTATTTAAAACCCTATGAAAAAGTAATTAGCTCTTTTACTGGTACCTATGAAAGAAAGCCAAATAAAGAATATCATGTGGAATTCTCGGTAAGATATGCAAATAATACTGCTTTTGCCGATAAAGGATATGAATTAGCTTGTTATCAATTCAATCTCTCCAATGGTATCTATGATTATTCTACTTTTGATTTGACAGTTCATAGCGAAGATGACTCCAAAGTAACATATAATATGGGAATAAATTATACCGAAATCGCAGGTTCCGAATTTAAGGTTATTTTCGATAACAACACAGGTATTATCAACTCTTATACGAAGAACGGGATCGAAGTTCTTTCCAGTGGACCAATCGAATGTTTTACAAGACCATACTCAGGTCTTGATGCAATAGAGAGCTGGGGCCAAGCACCAAAGTGGAAGATATTTCATTCTGACAATTCTACTTGTTCCTTAAAGAAAATGGATGTTAAATCCATTGAGGATATGATGGTACGGGTTGAAACAACAAGAGATGTTAGATATAGTGAAAGTGAATATGGCATTATCGTAGTAACCATCTACACTATATATCAAAATGGTGATATAACCGTTAACACCACCTATCGGATTGAACCAACTCTGAGGGACTTACCAAGGGTTGGCATGGAGCTGATTATTCCTGAAGGTTTTGAATACTTAGAATACTACGGACTTGGCCCTATGGAAAATTATCGTGATAGAAAAGGCTGTGCTATACAGGGTATTCATAGAAATACCGTAGAAAAGGAACATTTTGCTTTTATACCACCATCAGAAAATGGAGGTCACGAGGAAACGAGTTGGATTAGCTTGTCTAATAACGATGGAAAAACTATCAAAATCTCCTCTCCCGTCAAATTCCATTTTGATGCTCATCACAACTCCATATCGGATTATAAATCTGCCAAACACGAGCATGAACTGATACGCAGGAAAGTAACATACCTCCATTTAGATGTAGCACACAGCGGTATAGGTTCGGACATGAATTGGAGTGCTTTTCTACAGATGAATGATAGAGTTCCAGCAAAAAACTATACCTTTGAATTTACAATTCATTTCGACTAATTTTTATTTTACATGAAAGTAAAAAGCCTTCCCTATCTTTCCTCTTTTAGTTAATTATACAGCTTGTATGGGATGAATCAAATTTTGAAGTCAATTACACCACACAAGAATCCAATTATAAAATAATACAAATTAGGTATATGACTATAAAATATATCTCGCGGAAAACTTCATACATTTTTACATATGATCTGTAGTTTCCAGTATCTGCAAAAGTCTTAAAATAAATTTGCATATCCATAAAATCAGGTGCCCCAAATGGTTGATAGTTCACCATTTGGGGGCACCTGATTTTTTTATGATTCAGTGTATCAATCTGCATACCTGAATTTCATATCATCTACATCTTTAAAGATCATTACCATTCGTTGTGTAATAAATCTTTGCTCCTACCGTAGTGGAGCTTAATACTACTTGTTGAGGTGTTGCATAGGTTCCGGAGGGAACGCAGCATAAAAAAGTGGCAGCCCTATAAACTCACATAATGCAATGTTATGAGTAGAGGGCTGCCATTCTTATTTAAGGACTATTTGATTTACTTAAAACTATTGTACTGTTATATAATCGAGATTTGCACATGCTGTACTAGCAGTTTCTGCCTTATATGCAATTGTATTTGAGCCGCTGTTCAATGTAACTGTCTCAGTCTCATTAGCCCATGTATTCCAGTTTGTTGTTGCACTACAGGTTATATTCTTTATTTTTGTACCATTAACGTAAAGACCCAAATTGGTAGATGCACCGCCACCAGCGCAATATCTTAACGTTAAAGTCTTGGAACCTGCGGAAGCTGCATTAACCGTAAAGGTAGTTATTGCAGTAGTACTGTTGTAGTAACCGTCTACAAAGCCAGTACCGGAATAGCTGGTATGATCGGTATTTACCTTTGCTCCTCCAGACATAGTTGCATTTTCAGCTTCGTATTTTGAAGATCCGCTGGTGAAATTAAACCAGTTAACGTTAAATAAGTATCCGCTTCCACCTTTATATACCAGGTACAGGTTATGTGTACCGCTTGCTCCGCTGATTGTGCAAGAAGCAGTAGTATATGTCTGCCATGCGCCAGTTCCTGCAACTGTACAAGTTCCTAACAATGTGCCTGTTGCGCTGTCTTGCCTTACTTCAATAGTTCCTCCGCTGGTAGCACTTGCTACTCTTGCCTGGAAGGTTGTAGGTGCGCCGGTTAAATTGAAGTTATTGTAAACAGTATAATCCCCATTTTGTATGTTGCAAACATCAAGTCCGCCTTCACCGCAGTTTTCAGTTGCTATTCCCGACTGTGAGGAGTAGCTCTCGGCTTCAACCTGTGAAGATGAACCGCCTCCGGTAACTCTTAACAGCGAAGCTGATTCACCAATCTTAACACCTGATGAATTCACTACAAACATCTTATATGTTCCGGCTGTAGCAGGCGCAGCAATAGTTGTAGCAGTTCCGCCTGCTTTGGTCATGGTAGCTCCTTCTGCAAAAGTGGTTGTTCCTGAAGGAGCAAACCATACAGAATTTGAAGAATTTCCGCTGCTTCTTATGGGTATGTTATCTCCTGCAGATGCTGCACAGCTTGCAGGGAATACATAATCCTGTGTAGAAAGTAAACTGCTCGGTATAATGTTTCTGTATGCTTCCTGTACTCCGGAATTCACACAAATAGTATACGCTGCCAGCGGCCATACATTGTCAGAAATTACAATTGGTGTGTCAATAGTGCTGTTTGGAGGGTTAACACCCATTTTATTTACTGTTGCATAAGTTCTTCGAATTGTCAAATCGTGCTTTTGTCCAAAATCCTCACAGTTAATGGTATACTTAACATTTGGATCGATATCAAGCACATTGTCATTTTCAGTTATATATGCGCTGCCTTCATCGTTATGCAAACCATAAGTAGGGCCTTCCGCTTGTGAAGGAATTCCTTTGACATAATTTTCATTTATCGTTGTCCCCGGCTGTTGTCCCAATGTATACAGAGCTCCGCTGTCATGAGTACGATTCACAGTATCGATCAACCTGTTTTTATCCAACTTATTATTTCTACAGGTAGTAGAATTATTAAAATTACACCAACCCCATCCGAGTAAGACTGCAGCGGAAGCAGTTTTCATAAATGTATTTTGGGTTAACTGAACTGTATCACCATAGAATATGCAAACTGCATTAATACCACCAAATCCCGGCGCGGTACATATGTCATAGAACATGTTATTATTTACATTAATATTCTTACATACACCTTCGATACCGGGGGCGTATTTTTCGTGGGTACCTCCGTCACCGATATAGACATGCTGCGGATGCCCTATCGTAAGTGAACTAGAAGCGGTATTGGTAAAGTAGTTGCCTATTAGCTCACAGTTAACTACATCATTCACCATTGAAATTCCATCACAGCCACTATTCTTAATAACATTATTATAAAAATTAACGGATTCACTATTGGTAACTTCGATCATAGCTTGCAGTGTATCTATGATTCGGTAGGTGCTGTTATGCCAGTTGCCGTCACCAAAAGCGATAAATGCAGTAGCTGTCTGTACGGTTGCCCTTCCGTGTGAGCCTGCAACCTCAACTAAGTTATAATCGTTATTGGCAAAGGCAATCCCCTGGAAGTTAATGTTCTTAACCCTGTTCGTGGTCGATGTTCCGGAGATATCAATCAGCTGCTCCAGCGTTGGAGCCTCCACTTCGGCATTCGCCATATTTTCACCTGTACGGGGATAATAATAAAGTGTATTCGAACTCTTATCAAAATAGAATTCACCGGGTGAATCCAGCCATTCGAACACGTTATATATCTTATGGGAGCCAGTGGTAGTAAAAGCAGTGCTCCAGCCCGGGGTCTGTGCTATTGCTCCATAGGGTTGTTGCAGAAGAAGCACTCTGTTCGTAGATGTGGTATAAAGATCCCTGGCACATACTATGTTTTCATTCCAGGTAGTACCGTTCATAATCTCGATGTCATCCTCATTAATCGTTGCTGCAGGTAAATCCGTCAGATTATATTTCACACCGTCGCTTTTACTTCCACTTGACCAAGCCCAGGATGCCTGTCCGGCCGTTACAGTATAAGTATTGTAGCCGCCCTGTGCTGTGATTGTCTTCATGGTCATGTCAGCCGGCTTATCATTTACTATCAGTCTCCTCAACTTTTTGTTGCGATTTAAAGTGGCTTTATAAATACCGTTCTGATATTGGCTCCAACCCGTCACCTGTGTAGCACCATTGATGACCGGTTTTTCATTATTATATGCCTCATAATATATCTGGTTTCCATTTGTTCCGGAATCCTGAGGCCCGAAATTAATCGTTTCTGTAATACGATACTGACCTCCACGTAAATAGACATGAATATCCCCAGTCATGTCATCATTTACCATACGAACAGCGTCTCGTGCCTTCGTGATTGTTTGAAATGGTTGGGCAAGTGTTCCTGGGTTATTATCATTACCCGTCGGCGACACATAAAAGGATGTTTGTACTTCTGCTGCTTTTACAACCTGAGTGTTAACATCGTTAACACCAAATGGTATGTTACTAACAGAAAGTAAAACAGTGAGAAGTATTGATATACTTCTTTTAAAAGTCCTGGCCTTGTTAAACATAATTTTCCTCCTAATTCAATTTTTTTCATAATAAATATCTTGTCAATAGTATTGTGTTGGAATTTTCATTCCCAAATCAATATAGCATATTAAAGGGTAACAACAAATGTATATTATATGATACTTAAATGTATATTTTTTACCTTATAATGGGTTTCAAACGGTCAAAAATAAGGGTTGATACAACTCCTTTATAGCAAAGCATAAAATATCTTCCCTGCCCCATTTTCGATAATGGGCTTGCTCTCTTCTCTGACACATCCACAGACTTTATTCAAGGTACAACCGTTGATGAATGTATTTCCCTTATTCAGGCTAAGCCATTTGCTTTCGACTTCGATGAGCAGGCGATGAGGCGATTAATTTATACGGTCGTCAACTTAATTTCACCTTTCATATGAAGGGGGTTAAAGAAGAGCTGCATAAATTTCATGATATTTATGTGGGATGGGTGCAGGAACGAATTGAAAATACCCTCCTCCAGCAAATGATAAAGTATCAATATTTCTTTCTCCCATAAAAACGGGGAGAACTCAAAATAAGCAGAACTACCGAATTGTTAGTGAATGTTTCTCTTCCATTCACAACTAACAATTCGGTAGTTCTGCACCGCTCAAGGGATTAAATTATTATTCACTTCTATAAAAATTAAACTCATTCGGTGGCTTTAAAAATCATCCAGCACTTAATACAACATATTTAATATAATTATTAAATTCAGAAATTTGCTTGATTAGTTGGATGCCGTCCATAATTTTATAAGCACATAATACATAGAGAGAATACGGAACTTGCACGGTATGCTCATTCCGTATTCTCTCTATTTTAAATGTCGCGACGCTGCATAAAAATGAATCAATTTGCCTACCAACTTAGAAATATAATTTACTTTCCCAGCCTGATTACATGAAAGCTCTTATCACATAGGATTGCTTGTAAAACACCATTATCCAATTTAGCATTACCATTTCTCACGGGAGTTACATTATCCGGATTTTCCTCTGAATTTGTCGCCTTTAAATCAGTGTGTGTCAATATAATATGTTCTCTCACTTGATACTCTTTAAACTGGGGTAAATGGCAGCTTAATTCCATATCCTCTTCAAGATCCTTATTAACAGCAAATATTGTTAAGGCTTCCTGCTCCTCATCCATGATACATACCGCATCCAGATATGGTGCATCCCCATGTTTGCTTTCATATACCGGAGCTTGTACAACTGTATTTAACACAACCCCCCGGCCGTAGTTACTGATTAATGAAAATGGGTGATAAATTGTTTGCATCCATGCACCAGTATCCGAGGTCATGATTGGGGCAATCACATTGACTAATTGCGCAAGACATGCGATCTTAACTCGATCTGCATGACGAAGCATAGTAATCATCATACCAGCTACCAGAAGAGCATCCTCAAAGTTATAAATATCCTCGAGCTGATGCGGATGTTTGCTCCATCGTTCTAACTTCTTATCCTGCTCATTCGAATGATACCATACGTTCCATTCATCAAAGGACAAATTAATTGTTTTGGTTTTTCGTTTCTTTGCTTTCACCGCATCACAGATTGATATTACTGATTGAATGAATTGCTCCATCGCAACTGTATTAGCAATGAAATCCGGTGTGTTGTTATCTGCGTTACCATAATACTGATGCAAGGACAGATAATCGACTTGATCATAACATTCACTAAGCACAGTATCTTCCCAGTATCCAAAGGTCTCCATACCAAGTGCAGAACTTCCGCAGGCTACTAATTCGATGCTTGGATCTACCATTCTCATAATACGTCCCGCTTCGGCAGCAATTCTACCATATTCCTCTGCCGTCTTATGTCCCATCTGCCATGGACCATCCATCTCATTCCCTAAGCACCAGAGCTTAATATCATGAGGCTGTTCATATCCATGCTTTAATCTTAAATTACTGTAATAACTTCCTCCCTTAATATTGCAATACTCTACAATATTCCTTGCCTCCTCTATGCCTCTTGTGCCAAGATTGATTGCCATCATAGGCGCCGAATCCGCTTTCTTTGTCCAATCTATAAACTCATTCAAACCAAATTGATTTGACTCAATCACACTCCATGCAAGATCTAATTTTTCTGGGCGATCCTTTTTAGGTCCAACTCCATCCTCCCAGTTGTATCCGGATACAAAATTACCTCCCGGATACCGGACTATCGGAATATTTAGCTTACGCACTAACTCGATAACATCTTTACGCATGCCCTGCTCATCTGCATATGCGTTCTCCGGCTGATAAATACCCTCATAAACCGCACGCCCGAGATGTTCAATAAAGGATCCATAGATGCGTTTGTCAACTTCACCAATTACAAAATTTTTGTCAATACTCAATGTCGATTTTTTCATTAATAAATTATCCTCCCCTATTAATTAATCCTAAAGATAACTAAATTATAACATTAGTACAGATAAATAAAATCATAAATTGTTATAAATACCAAAAACATATTGTAAATTTTCAGAGTCATTCTATATTTTTCTGTTGAAATTTCTCGAATTAAATGATAAGATGTGCCTTGTGCGTCTTGCACAATTATAATAAAGGAAGGACTATTAACAATTATGTCAACTCAAACAAATCAATCTAATATTGCTAATCCAGCTCCCCTTGGTCTTTTAGGCTTCGGCATGACTACCTGCTTATTAAACTTACACAACGCAGGCTTTTTACCACTTTCAATCGTTATTGTTGCAATGGGCTTTGCACTCGGTGGTGCTGCTCAGATAATAGCAGGTATTATGGAATTCAAGAAAAATAACACCTTTGGAGCAACTGCATTCACTGCATATGGCTTCTTCTGGTGGTCATTAATTTTAATCTGGATTAATCCATTCAAGGGTATCAATGCTGCTGATGCGAAAAGTGTTGGTTTTTACTTAGGGCTTTGGGGCGTATTTACTCTATTTATGTCTATCGCAACCTTAAAGCATAACCGTACCACTCAAATCGTATTCTTTTCATTAGCTGCATTGTTCTTCTTACTTTCAATTGGTGATTTTACTGGCATTGAGCAGATTCACACAATTGCCGGATATGTTGGTATTTTCTGTGGTTTATCCGCAATATACAACTGCGTAGCTCAGGTTGTAAACCAGGAATTTGGAAAAACTGTATTACCACTGTAATATTAATGATAAAAATATTGGTTAGTGCGTCGTAAGTCGGATTTGTTATGAATAAGGAATATAGGTTAGTGTGTCATAAGTCGGGCTTATAATAAATAATGAATAGGTGCACCTATATATACATATGCTTACCTTACCCACATGGGGGATAGGACATCCACATCAGGCCGGACTGCGCATCTGCATATATACGTGCACTTATTCATTGATCTACTTTATGAACGACTTATGACTCCCAACCATAACCATCTATCCAACCCAAGAATTAATATTTTCTCGTGTACTCTCCAGTAATATTCCTTACACTAGAGGACTCATCAATGTATAAAGTACCGCTGCAATCTATGTTCTCAATCATACAGTTCGAGCCAATTATAATATCTTTACCATTCACGGTATGTGCTTTCACACCATACAATTCAATAGAAGTTGCCTCAATCACCCTCACCTTTGAACGAAAATGATTAAACCAATAAATTATCTTATGTTTCGGTTTGTGAGAGCATATTTTAATTTTATCACCAACAATCTCATCTGCTTCTATACAACCCTCTGCATCAAGTATGTCTGTTGATATTTCACCACCTGTTTTGATAACACCTTCACAGATAATCTCGGAAGCTTCAATCTTAGCAAATTTACTTAAATTAAATACACCCTCGACATTTATTTTTTTCGCACGAATATTAGCTTTAAAGTTTGCTACACCTTCGCAATAAAGCGACCCAGTATCTATCTCACCAGAACAATTAAAAACACCTTCAATATTAATACTAACTGCTTTAATATTATTAGAACAATTTCCAACTCCCTCAATCTTTACCGACTCAAATTCGCCACCGCTAATTTTACCGATGCCTTCCATTATAAAATCACCCATTTTTGTTGCTCCTTTCATTCTCTTATTTCATAAATAAATTCTTGTACTTCAACTTAATCAAATCTGATATTTCACGCAAATTAATCTGATCAATTGCTTCAATGTCATCGTCAAATGAAACAGCTACCGAATTCACAGAAAAAGCCGCATGATATTCCTCTTCTAATCTGAAGATTGTACATAATACATTGGTATTTTTCTTTGCTATAGCAGGAGATATCATTCTGCTTAGTAAGCTTTTACTCAGTTCATTGGAAATACTCTCTTTTTCCACCACTTGAGATAATCCAACAATTAATGCCACCTCAAAAATTTCAAACTGCTCTCTTTTAAACACCTCAGGCAATATCTTTAGTAACTCCGAATTAATTTCTGTAATATCTCTCAATGCATTGATAGAAATCTGTGTGACAGAAGTTTCGGGTGATAATAATTTCGCAAGCTCCTCTAAAGAGTAGCTATCCTTCAGTTCTAAAATTGAATTAATTCTACTTAAAACCTGCTCTCTAGGAAAAAAGGTTTCTTGTCCTGTGTAGGAAGATTGTTTGATAAACCATTCTTCCGGTATCAAGCGCTCTCTTTTCCAACGATATAGCTGACCATAAGATATTCCAGTAATTGCTAACAAATCCTTTTTTGATATTAAGTTCAAAAACTCACCTCCGTAACGTAACATTGTTTTATTTTATAATTGTAATATAACATAACATTGTTACGTTGTCAACTGCGCTTATGTATAATTTTATAATTTGTTTAATATAGTAACCATATTTTGTTATCTTTGGCATCTTTATTATTGAATGCTAGAGTTTAGCTTATACAAATGGATACAAGAAATTTATTACATTTGAAAAACGATTAAGGTGTCAAAAATTTAACTATTTTTTGACATACATAATATATTTCATTTAAAAAACTTAAGATTAACTTGTTTGATAATCATAAAAATTAACTGTATCTTTTCTATAAAATACGATATACTTGAGTTATTAATTATACATAAAACTAATTAATGTATTATATTGATTATGAATTACAAAAGAAAATTCTTGGAGGTTAATATGTACAATGAATTATTAAAAATTGGTCCCTTTGTTATTCATGGCTACGGATTAATGATTGCGATAGGCATCTTAGCTGCATATCTATCAGTAGAATACCGAGCTAAAAGGAATGGTTTAAAACATGAACTCATATTCAACTTGGGAATATGGTGTGTTACAGGTGGAATACTTGGTGCAAAGCTTTTATATTTAATAACTCAATTAAGAGCTATCCTTGCAGATCCTAGTGTACTATTACAAGTATCAACAGGCTTTGTGGTTTATGGAGGTATCATCGGTGGTATTTTTGCTGGATATTTATTCACTGTAAAACATAAAATGAATTTCCTAGAATATTTTGATTTGGTTATGCCTTCGATAGCCTTGGCACAAGGCTTTGGTCGTATTGGTTGTCTGTTATCAGGCTGCTGCTACGGTATGGAGACAAAAGGCCCATTAAATCTAGTATTTACCCATTCCGATTTTGCTCCGAATGGAGTACATTTGCTACCAACACAGCCCATTTCAAGTTTACTTAATTTTCTCAACTTTGCTGTACTCGTATTCATATCAAAAAGAACGAAAGCACATGGACAGGTCGCAGGTTTTTATTTGATTTTCTATAGTGCAGGTAGATTTATTATTGAGTTTTTCCGTGGAGATTTAGTTCGCGGACAAGTTGGGAACCTATCTACTTCTCAATTCATCTCAGTCTTCCTGTTTCTATTTGGCATTGCTATTGTGGTTGTATGCGGTTTCAAAGCTAAAAAAATTGTCATACCAGATGCTTCAATTGATAATGTTGACCCTACGTCAACAGATGATAAAAACTCCACTTCAGATGATAACTAGGACTCTACTTTATCTGATAAAAAACTTCAGAAAAATCCCTGACTAATTAAGATTTTGTTAATCTCTTAATTAGCCAGGGATTTATTCAATACTAAATCAATCTTTTAAGTTTAAATTGATAACAATCAATTGTATCAGAATAAACTCTCTGTATTATTAGAAACAACGATAGAATATTATTCTGTTTCTAGATATTCTGTCAAATTCCCATCGGTTGCCTCTCCAGCGAAAACCTTGAATAAAAACATCATCAACACGAGTAATGTAGAACCAAAAATTACTACCATTTCTTAGCCAAATATACGTAAAGCTGTTTACGCATCTTCTGATTGGTCTATTACTGCCACCTCTTTGTTGTGAAGGGTTAACATAATATACTCCACCCATTGGGCTTCTCTCCATTTTAGGAGCTTCAGGTATAAAATTGGGAGGTGCAGTTCTTGGCATACCGTCCATACCAGCGCCTGGAGGTGGAAAATTAGGTGGTCCCATATTAGGTGGTCCCATATTTGGAGGCATCCCCATTCCCGGACCAGGTGGTGGCATAGGATTTCTTCCACGATCTCTTTGGTCTCTTTGATCTCTATCCTGCCTTCGATCATTTGATCTATTGTTGTTATCCTCTCTATTCAACGATTAATCCCTTTCTTCGTTATAATTCATACATTATTTTATGATAGTTAAGCAGAAAGGTGAAAAGTTATACTAATTCACTTCAAATGTTTTAAATAATATTTATCTGATTTTTATTTGTTGAATGCAAGCAACCTAATATAAACCATTATCATTGACATACAATAACATTGTAACAGTGGGTTCCAAACCGCAGATGGATTAAGAGAATGTTGGAAATATTTCATTTATAATATATTAATCCCGCAAAATAATACAATTTATTGAAGTAATGTATTAAAATTTCTTTCTTTATCACCAATTGATTATTTCTAAAACTTATAATATAATGTAAAAATATAAGTTTTAATTTTTAAATAACCGCGCGGCTTTTATGCGTAGAAAGAGGATAGTCTATGAGTGATACTAAGGTTGTAAAATTTGGTGGAAGTTCCCTTGCTGATGCAAATCAGTTTATAAAGGTTGCGGAAATTATCCATGCGGACAAAACCAGACGTTTTGTAGTTGCATCCGCTCCTGGTAAGCGATATTCCGAAGATATTAAAATTACAGATATGCTTTATAACTGTTATGATAAAGCAGCAAAAGGTGAGAATTTTGATAAAGAATTCTCTGCAATCGAGGAGCGTTATAATACAATTATTAAGGATTTAAACCTCGAGTTATCTTTGGAGGAGGAGTTTAAATACATAAAAGCTTCCTTCGCACACAGTGCAGGACGCGATTATGCAGCGAGCCGTGGTGAATACCTTAATAGTATTGTACTTGCCAAATTCCTTGGCTTCCCATTCCTTGATACCGTTGGCCTACTTTATTTTAACGAAAGTGGTGTATTTGATTTAGAGAGAACCATTTCAAAATTGGGACCGAAGTTAACTACGTTAGAAAATGCCGTTATCCCCGGATTCTATGGTTCTATGCCGAATGATACCATAAAAACCTTTTCAAGAGGCGGATCTGATATAACTGGTTCTATCGTTGCAAGTGCAATCAATGCCTCTATTTATGAAAATTGGACTGACGTTAGTGGTTTTTTAATTTGTGATCCAAGAATTGTCGATGATCCTGAACCAATCACTACAATCACATACAGAGAGCTTAGAGAACTTTCCTATATGGGAGCAACGGTTCTCCATGAAGATGCTATTTTTCCTGTACGCACAAAAGGCATTCCGATTAATATTAAAAATACAAATCACCCAGAGGCTCCCGGTACCATGATTGTATCTCAGACTGTTGACAGCAGTAACTTCATAATTACTGGCATCGCCGGTAAGAAGGGCTTCTCTGTAATCAATATTGAAAAGGATATGATGAATAGCGCTGTTGGATTTGGTAGAAATGTACTTCGTGCCCTGGAGAAAAATAATCTTTGCTTCGAGCATATGCCTTCCGGTATAGATACTCTAAGCGTTATCATTAATACTGAATCAATTAAAGGAAAAGAAAAAGCTGTTTTAGACGAAATCGTCTCCAGAACTAGCCCAGATCATATCGATATAGAAGATAACCTTGCTATAATTGCAGTCGTTGGTAGAGGAATGAGAAAAGCTAGAGGTACAGCGGCTAGAATCTTTACCGCACTTGCTGAGGCAAAGGTTAATGTTAAAATGATCGATCAAGGTTCTTCCGAGCTTAACATCATTGTTGGTGTAGCAGAAGAGGATTTTGAAGAAGCTACAAAAGCAATCTATCACATATTTGTTCAAAAATAAATCATGTGATTTTATCTTAATATTCATTTCAAAGGGATGTTGCAAAAATTATTTAGCAACATCCCTTTTTTTAATTATATAATTTTTCTGACTTAAGTACGGATGATTTATATATTTAAACATATGCATCATTTAAATTAAGTTAGCCATCTTTAAAATATCATAATAATTATACTTGATAAGTTTTTTATAAATCACCTACGAAAGTATCTCAATTAATTTGCTTAATTAAGTTTTCATAACTCACCAAGAAAGTATCTCAATTAATTTGCTTAATTAAGTTTTCATAACTCACCAAGAAAATATCTCAATGAATATGTGGGTGTGGTTAGAGGGTCATAAGTCATCCATAAAGTATATAAATGAATAAGTGCGCATATATATGCAGATGCGCAGACCGGCCTCATGCGGTTGTCCTATACCGCATGTGGGTAAGGCAAGTCATCTGTATATATATGCGCACTTATTCATTTGTCATCCTAAATCTGACTTATGACCCTCTAACCATGCATATCATTGAAACGAAACCTTCACAACCGGTCGTATTTGGATATTACGACTTGTAGTTACATAACCATAATTCATAATAGCCCCATTTACTGAATAGAAAGCTGCTGTTTCTTGATTACTACCTGGTGAACGAAGCCAGGCATTTACGCTTATAGCAGGTAGCATTGGCAAATATATCTTAGCCTCATCGATACTTAACAGATAAACGCTATCCTTTGTGTCATTACCGCCCTTCGTACCATATTCAGAATTATCATTATTCTTCAAAGTTGATAAAGAAATCACTTTTTGATCTTCTTTCGAAAATGTATAATTCAAATAAGTTGTATTGAGCCATTCTCTAACGAATGAACTTTCCCAAGTCACATTGCCTTTTGTAAAGTTATATGGCATAGCTGTTAAATTTTCATTTCGAATTAACAAAGCCTCATTTCCATTAATAACCAGTACTCTCCATTTACAATCACCGAAGGTAACGGTATCACCAACTTTACTGTTTGTTACTTCCTTCTTTTCAACTAACAATTTTAATTTTTCACTATCCTTATAATTGCCAGCTTTCCCAAATGCATGAATTGCTTCATCCAAGTCGTTGCCATTTGATAATTGCTTACCCATCAAATAATAGCCTTCCGTTATTCGCAGTTCACTATCCTTATAATTGTGCAATTCTGTATACATCTTAATAGCTGAGGGATAGGCTTTCGTAACCATGCAGATGTTTGCATAATAATATTTCGCACTTGTAGTGTTCCCAGCTATAAAAAGCAATACAATAATAAGAATTGCTACTACTGATTTAACAATAGCTTTTCTGGATTTCGCTTTACTCACCTTATCAGATAAATTTTTACATTCAACAATCAAATCTTTTGAATCAAGATATCCTTTGATTTTTTCAAATTCGTAAATTGCTTCCATATAATCATCAACATTTTTTGCTTTTTCTTTTTTGTATTTACCCTTTTGATATATGGAACTCTTCAATTCTTCTTTAATTCTATTTATATCAGCTTTGCATTGCTTAATCAAATCTTCTGTATCTTTATAACCATCTATCTCTTGCAATTCAGTAATTAATTTTTGATACAGATCAATCATTTGATTGCTTATAACCATACAGTCGATGCAGTTCAATATTCTTACTAATCCCTGATATTTTTGCTCTAACTCGATTAAAGCAAGTTCCTCTTCACTAATTTCATTCATTTCTAAACTGTTATCATCTTGATTGAATTTTTCATTCACTTCTGTTATCACTCCTCAATTATTATTTTTATCCCATTATTCCCCATTTCAATCCTGCTATATCACCTAAATATTATTCACACATTCCGCTCTATTCTAGCACACATTTATTAACATGCAAATATCAATTTACACGAAAAAACTATTTCCTAAATAAAGTTTATTATAAAAAATAACAGTTGAAATCTTCGACATATTTCTATATAATATATTAATCCAGTAGATTTTAAATTTATAATTCAGCGAGACAATGACGTCTGAAGAATGAGTACAGGTATGTTCTCATTTTTTTACGTCATTTTTTATTGCATTTTTCTACTGTTTATATAGATATTGATTCATAGAATGTATCATGCTATCAGTCCTTCAAAGGGGAAGCGGCATCAGATTTTTATATTCTGAACATGCATGAGTAGTCTGGTTTCTAATTTAATAGAACTAATTTCATTTGAGAAATTATGTTGAAATGAATACGATTAGAGGTAACTTCTCGGAACAATGAAGCTCCGAGACCGCTCTACTTAACAAGGAGGTTTATGTATGAACGCTTTAAACTCAGCAGATATGGTATTTGTCATCTTCTGCGCGGCACTTGTCATGCTTATGGTGCCCGGATTAGCACTGTTTTATGGTGGTATGGTAAAAAGTAAAAACGTATTAAGTACAACATTACATAGTTATGCTGCATTGGTTATCATCTCTGTGCAGTGGGTATTCTTCGGTTATTCTTTAGCCTTTGGATCCGGTAATGGATTCATTGGTAATCTAGATTGGTCATTTTTGAATAAGGTTGGTTTTGACGCTAATGCATCCTATTCATCTACAATCCCACATTTATTATTTGCAATCTTTCAAATGATGTTCGCAGTAATTACAGCAGCGGTTATCTCAGGCGCGTTTGCTGAGCGTATGCGATTCCCAGCATTTATTATGTTTATACTATTGTGGACGACCTTGGTATACGATCCTATCGCACATTGGGTATGGTCAGACTCGGGTTGGTTAAAACATTTAGGTGTTCTTGATTTTGCTGGCGGTAATGTAGTAGAGATTAATTCCGGTATATCCGGTCTTGTCGCTGCTATTGTATTAGGTAAAAGAAGGAAGACCAAGCCCGATCCTCATCACCTTCCAATGGCTATTCTTGGTGGTGGTATCCTTTGGTTCGGTTGGTTTGGTTTTAATGCCGGTAGTGCACTTGCAATAAACGGCGTGGCTATCAATGCCTTTTTAACTACGAATACTTCAGCTGCTGCTGGAGCAATCGCTTTTGTAGCCTGTGAATGGTTTATCAATAAAAAACCAACAACACTTGGCACTATCTCAGGTGCTATCGCCGGTCTCGTTGCTATTACGCAAGGTGCTGGTTATGTAACTCCGATGTCTGCCTTCATCATTGGTCTGGGTGGTGGTGCTGTAAGCTTCTTAGCAATCGCCATTATGAAAGTTAAGCTTGGTTACGACGATGCTTTGGACGCGTTCGGATGCCATGGTGTAGCTGGTATATGGGGTTCCATCGCTACCGCCATATTTGCCACCACCGCGGTAAATTCTGATGGAGCAAACGGTTTATTATATGGAAACTTTCAATTATTTGGGGCACATCTCATAGCTATCCTAGCTTGTGCTGCCTATGCAGCTGCGGTTACATTCGGAATATTAAAATTCATCTCCTTATTTGCGAAATTGAGGACAGAAAGCGAGCATGAGTCCTTAGGTTTGGATATTGCACTACATGGAGAAGCAGCTTATAACATTTACAACCGATAGGAACATATATTTCTTTACAAGGTATCAATTGGTACTAAATGCATTTAAACTATATGATTGAAGTCATAAAAGCGATATAAATACTTGTATTATATCGGAAAGCTTGGTTGATATTAAATTGATATAATTGCCATTTTATGATACAATGAACGTACCAGAAAAATGAGGAGGTATATTATGAGTGATGTAATGACCAAAGTCGATATATTAACTTCTCCTAACAAGCTTGATGATTTGATTGATGCATTAAATAAGATAGGTATTACAGGCTTAACCGTTTCGAATGTATTAGGTTGCGGTGTTCAAAAAGGCCACAAGGAATATTATCGTGGAATGCCAGTCGAAATTAAACTATTATCGAAAGTCAAGGTTGAAATTGTAATTTGTGAAGTACCGGTGGATTTACTGGTTGAAACCGCTAAAAAAGTACTTCATTCCGGCAATATAGGTGATGGTAAGATTTTTGTTTATGAAGTGAAAAATGTAATCCGTGTCAGCAACGGCGCTGAAGGAAGAGAAGCTCTAAAATAGTTTTAGCAATACAACAATTTGATTTACAAAGAGAATGGGCTGTTACAAATTATAAATCTTAAGAAGAACGACGTTAGTTCCTTTCTAATTTAAAGATTTTCATTTTGTAACAGCTCTTTTTCTGTTCATTAACAGTAGAATATCAAAGTAAACAAAAACAATTTGCATAAAGAATGAATAATGATTCACTATTAATGGCAAATAAAGTATACTTACGTTAATGTGTATTTTATAATACTTAACAGAATAGATGTGATTGATTTTTATCTCATAACAGTATCGCTTTATTGAACTTTACTACATAACAACATAGATATTATTTTTCTAGATCACATAACAACAAATACATTTTTTATCTACATTACATAACCGAAAGTATATTATTTACTTATATAACAACGAGTACAATCTTTTACTATTTTACATAACAGCAAGGATATTATTTAACTTATATTACACTTTTCAATTATTATAATGATTACGGAGGTAACAAACCATGGTTAACAAGAGAAGTAATTTCTTAACATTTTGTTTTGCATTTCTACCCGGTGCAGGACAAATGTATATGGGTTTTATGAAGAGAGGTGTAAGCATAATGTCTGCCTTTTCTTTATTGATTTTTTCCTCAATATGGCTTAATTTTATTCCTTTGTTGTTTGCAATACCTGTAATTTGGTTTTTTTCTTTTTTTGATACGATTAATCTTCGTACTTTACCGGAGGAATCGTTAGCTGCTATGGAAGATTGCTATATCATATTTCCTGAATTACTAAAGAATAAATCGTATTTCTTAACTGGAAAATACCGGACAGTATTTGCTATTATTCTTATTTTCTGTGGTGTTTCGGTGCTTTTAAATAATCTTTATGGAATGCTTGGTTGGATTTTACCTACATTATTAAAGAATTTTTTATATTCCTTTAGCAGTTACTTTTTTCAACTTATGGTTGCTTCCGGCTTGATTATATTTGGCATATATCTTATTGTGGGCAAGAAAAAATTCATGAATTTCAAAGATAAATTTCATTTATTAGAAGATAAGGGAGATTCTGAATAAACAAAAGTACTTTCCAAACTTCTCGAATTATTAAGATAATTATTGCAAATAATAATCAAACTATAAATACATTATTAAACATAGTAACGGTATTATAAGTCACCCATATAGAGAAGTAATGAATATGTTTCAGGTTAGGTCGTCAAAAATTATTTTTTTCACTCATTCCGCTTATGACACTCTAACCAACGTTAAATTATCATCTTTTTGATTTATTATGCCTGTTATACTATGGCAGAATGGAGGTACTATGGGAGTTTCTCACAAAGGTGCAATATCACTTGGGCTTTTGTATATCCCCGTTGGTTTATACACTACAACTAGAGATAATGACATTAAATTCAATCAGCTATGCAAGGATACGAAGGAACGTGTAAAGTACAAGAAATACTGCCCTAGTTGTAATAAGGAGGTTAAGCCGGAGGAGATTATCAAGGGTTATGAGTATGAGAATGAAAAGTATGTTGTGATGACAGAGGAAGAAATTGAGAAAATTAAAACAAAAAAGGATAAGACCATTCATATCCTACAATTTGTCAATCTCTCAGAAATAAATCAGATTTATTATGAACGCAACTTATATGCGATTCCAGAAACAGGAGCGGAAAAAGCGTTTGAATTATTGCGCCGAGCAATGCTATCTGAGCAGAAAGTCGCTCTTGCGAAGACAGTAATCGGCACAAAAGAAAACCTTCTCGTGTTATACCCCACTGAGGATACCATTATCGCAAAAACCCTGTTCTATCAGGATGAAATTGTACCCGTTCCCAAACAGCTCCCTCCTATAGATCTAAATGAAGCAGAGAATACAATGGCTAAATCATTAATCAACTCTATGACAAAACCCTTTGATGCCACTCAATATAAGGACGAATACCAACAACGACTACGGGATGCTATTATGCAAAAGATTCATGGAGAGGATATCGTTGCAGTAGATACCTCAGCTCCAAACAACGTAATTGACTTAATGGAAGCCTTGCAGCGAACCCTTGAAATGTCAAAAGATCAGAAGCTGAGTGGAACCGCGTAATGGATTTATTTGAAGAAAAGAATATTAAACCGATGTTAATCTCTGAATTAACCGAACCCTTTAATGACCCTGACTGGATTTATGAACTGAAATTGGATGGCATACGCTGTATTGCCTATCTAGATCAAGTTACGGAACTGCGCAATAAGAGAAATCTTTCCCTTCTTCCCAAGGTACCGGAATTAACTAATATCTATAAACAGGTTTCCGAGCGCTGCATTCTTGATGGTGAACTCGTCGTCCTTAAGAATGGTGTTCCGGACTTCTTTGAACTGCAAAAAAGGGCACTTACCACCAATCGTTTTAAAATCGAACTATCTTCCGGGAACTTTCCCGCTTGTTTTGTTGCTTATGATATTCTGTATCGTAAAGACATACTACTAACCGATCTACCCCTTCTTGAACGCAAACAAATTTTAACGGAGATAGTTCAAGAATCCCCGCAACTTGCAATCAGCAGATATATTCCGGAAAAGGGAATCGAGCTGTTCGCTGCAGCAAAAAGCCAACAATTAGAGGGTGTAATCGCCAAAAAGAAGAATAGCAAATATTATTTTGACAAGCGAACAAAGGAATGGATTAAATTCAAGTTTCTCAAAGATCAGGACTTTGTGGTATGTGGTTATATCACAAAGGAAAAGGGCATTACTAGTGTTGTTCTAGGTCAATATAATGGGGATGAATTGGAGTATAAAGGTCATGTCACTTTCGGCGTGAAATACGGTGATTTGAGGAGCCTTGAGACAATCCCTCACTCACCCTTTACTACCACCCCTTCCGGTCATGAAGAGGCTGTATGGCTAAAGCCGGAGTTGGTATGTGTGGTTCAATATATGGCAAATGAAAAAGAGATGTTAAGGCAGCCTGTATTTAAGGGGTTTCGAGATGACAAGGAGCCGAAGGAATGCCAAAGAAAAATTGATTAGGTAACTATAAACTCCGCTGACAGCTAACGTGGCCTTATAAGAAAAATATCTTCTGTTAGACAAAAAAGACAGCCTTGCTTTCAGAGTGCAGTTATCTGCACTCTATTTCTTTAAGAAAATACTAATTCCGAACAATATTAACAACAATCCAACTACTGCATTTAAAACATTAATGATAAAGTTTGGCAAAAAGCCAGAAACTGTACATCCCAATAGAGCCACTGCACTTAAGAAAACCAAGGTAGACAGTACACAGCCTGCGCCGAAAAAGGTAAGTTGTTTTTTGGTTAAATTATGATCTGCAACTTGAGCTGAAAACACTCCACTCCAAAAAAGTATGGTCAACGGATTGGAGGCGGTGAGTATCAAACCCTGTATAAACAAATTCTGACCATCTTGTTGTTGAAATAATGATATCTGAAGAATGATTGATGCATGAAAGCTTCCGAGAAAAAGGTTTAACCCGAATAAAAATAGAATAAATCCTCCAAATAATTTGATTATTAATTTCACTCTCTCCCTACCAATAAATGCTGCGATACCAAAACCAGATAGTGCTATGTAAAGTGCATCAACCAATGCAATTGCCAAGACAAGACTTAGTCCTTCTACAAGCCCATGCGAAGAAGAAACGGTAAATACCATGAAACACATCGGCCCCACTGCAAGTTGCAGTAACATTCCGAATTTAAAACCCTTATATACCATAGTCACCTCCATAAATATTATTTCTACATTTGAATTTTCTACAATTTATGTCTTTATTATTAGCAATCCAAGAGCTTCCTAAATGTTATTATACTAATATAATAGTTAAGGAACATATGAATTTTTTTAGATAAGTTCTTATGTTATTCGATTACATATCATTCGTTTTCATGTCAATCCTTTTCATGTCATTCGTTTTCATGTCATTCATTTTCATGCCATTCCTTTTCATATCATTCGTATTGATGCACTGTACCTATGCGATTAATGATTTATTTTTTCAATATTTATATACCCCAATGACTATATGATTGTTTATTTTAACATAGATGCTTTAAAAATCAATCATTATGAAATTAGTTTAATGTTAATTTGTCATTATTGAAAATAGCACAACTTTAAACATATCACGCACAAGCACAGAAAGGGCTGTCCAACAATCTCCTTTGTTTACACAATAGGAGTTTCGGACAGCCCTTCCTTCAAATATTTAAGGGGTTGTTGTTAGCTTGATTGGTTGTTGTTAATTTAGCTGTTTTAGCTTAGCTATGTTAACTTAGCTGCTGTTAATTTAGCTGTTGCTTGCTTAGCCGTTGTTAGCTTAGCTGTTGTCAGTTTATATATTTATTGCTACCATATATGTTGTTTTATTTATTGAAAATAAGCTACTCCAGATTCAAAGATGTACTGATTCTGGTCACCTGTGATGTTAATAGCAACCGATGCACCTCTACGTTCGGAATGAGTCATCTTACCAAGAACTCTTCCATCCGGGCTTGTGATACCTTCAATTGCATAGTAAGATCCATTCGGATTGAAGTCTTCGTCCATCGTCGGATTACCCTCTATATCAACATATTGAGTCGCGATCTGGCCATTCTGTGCCAACTTCTTAATCCACTCTTCACTTGCAACAAAACGTCCTTCCCCATGGGAAGCAGGAATCGAATATACCCCGCCAAGCTCTGCCTTCATTAACCATGGAGATTTGTTTGTAACTACTTTTGTATATACTGATTTAGAAATATGGCGACCTATATTATTCATAGCAAGGGTTGGAGAATCCTCTTTCTGAGGTGTAATCTCGCCGTAAGGTACAAGACCTAACTTGATTAACGCTTGAAAACCGTTACAGATACCAAGCGCGAGACCATCACGGTTCTTCATAAGATCATTAACAGCCTCCGTAATTTTCTCATTACGGAATGCGGTTGCAATGAACTTACCAGAACCATCCGGTTCATCACCTGCTGAGAAACCACCGGGGAACATGAGAATCTGTGCCCCCTTAATTCCCTCTGCAAAGGCCCCCACAGATTCTCTAATATTGCTCTCCGACAAATTTTTGAAAACAATCGTTTCTACCTCGGCACCAGCATTTTTAAATGCTTTTAAGGAATCATATTCGCAATTTGTTCCTGGGAATACCGGAATAAATACCTTAGGCTTTGCCACTTTATTCTTCGCTACGTAGATTGTTTTTGCATCAAATAGCTTTGTTTCTAACTTTGTTGCAGATGCTACATTCTCTAGTGCTGCCTTAGAGCGCGTTGGATATACCTTCTCTAACGTTCCTGTCCATGCATCGATTGCTTCTTCCATTGTGATTGTAACGCTGCCATAAACAAAGTTACTAACTTCTGTTACTGTACCAATTACACTATATTCGTCCGCTACAAAGCCAGCTTCCACTAAAGCTGCAGCGTCTTCCTTCGTCATTTCCACAAGTAAAGAACCATATGCAGGTAGGAATAAATCCCCTTCGCTTAATTGACAATCTAACGTAATTCCTAATTTGTTACCAAAAGCCATCTTACTTACTGCTTCTGTAATACCACCAAAGCCTAAGGCAAAGGAAGATACTACCTTACCGGATCTCATCAATTGTGTGATTTTCGTATACAGTTCTATCGCTTGTGTATAATCAGGAAGATCATATTCATCCTTCTTTAAATCAAATTTTACTAATACATTGCCAGCTTTCTTAATCTCCGTTGAGATAACATCTCCACTCTTTGCAATATCAACTGCAAAGGAAACTAAGGTTGGAGGTACGTCGATATCATTAAAGGTTCCTGACATACTATCCTTACCGCCTATGGAAGGAAGTCCGAGCTTAACCTGTGCATCAAAAGCGCCTAAAAGTGCTACTAATGGTTCGCCCCAACGCTTTGGATCATTGCCAAGTCTTCTAAAGAATTCCTGGAAAGTAAAACGAATCTTACTATGATCTCCACCTGCTGCCACAATCTTTGCTACCGATGAAATTACTGCGTAAACAGAACCATGGAATGGAGACCAAGTAGAAAGATAAGGATCGAAGCCATAGCTCATCATGGTAACGGTATCACAAGCACCCTCTAACACAGGTAGTTTCGCTGTCATCGTCTGAATCGGTGATAGTTGATATTTGCCACCATAAGGCATGGTTACCGTTGCTGCTCCAATCGAACTGTCAAAGATCTCAACAAGCCCTTTCTTAGAACATACATTTAATGCGGAAAGGTTCTTTAACCACTTCTCTTTCAGATCTTTTGCTTCGATTGCAAACCCTTTATTCAAATAATTCTGCTCTTTGGCCGGTAAGGTAACATAAGCAGTCGCTTCCTGATGAGCACCGTTAGTATCAAGGAATTCTCTGGAGATATTAACGATCTCTTCCCCTCTCCATCTCATAACTAATCTTGGAGCCTCCGTAACGATAGCAACAACAACTGCCTCAAGATTCTCTTCCTCGGCAAAAACAAGCATCTTATCAACATCTTTTGGATCCACTACAATTGCCATTCTTTCTTGGGATTCAGAGATTGCAAGCTCTGTACCATCAAGACCGGCATATTTCTTCGGAACTTTATCTAAATCAATCTGAAGACCGGCTGCAAGCTCACCAATTGCTACGGATACACCGCCTGCACCAAAATCATTACACTTCTTAATTAAAAGACTTACTTCTTCTCTGCGGAATAGACGTTGAAGCTTACGCTCTGTAGGCGCATTGCCTTTTTGAACTTCAGCGCCACATGTATTAATGGATTCCGTTGTGTGACTCTTAGAAGAACCGGTTGCACCACCACAACCATCGCGTCCTGTTCTACCACCCATTAAGATGATGATATCACCGGGATCACTTGTCTCACGAATTACGTTTCTTCTTGGAGCGGCACCCATAACAGCACCAATTTCCATTCTCTTAGCCACGTAATTTGGATGATATATTTCATCTACTAAACCAGTAGCAAGACCAATCTGATTACCATAGGAACTATAACCGGAAGCGGCTCCGGTACAAATCTTTCTCTGTGCTAACTTTCCCTTCAAGGTATCCTTAACTGCAACGGTTGGATCTCCTGCACCAGTTACACGCATCGCCTGATACACATAACCTCTTCCTGACAACGGATCACGAATCGCACCGCCAAGGCAAGTAGCTGCACCACCAAAAGGCTCAATCTCAGTAGGATGGTTGTGTGTCTCATTCTTAAAGAATACAAGCCACTCTTCGCTCTTTCCATCAATTTCTATCGGTACAATAATGGAACAAGCATTGATCTCATCGGATATTTCCATATCTTCTAGCTTACCGTCTGCTTTTAATTTCTTCATTGCAAGTAAAGCAATATCCATTAAAGAGATGTATTTATCATCTCTACCTTTATATAATTTCTCACGTTCATTGATATAACTGGTATAAGCTGCCTTAATTGGTGCAGTATAATAGCCTTCTTCAAATTGAATATCCTTAAGCTCCGTTAAGAAGGTAGTATGACGACAGTGATCGGACCAGTATGTATCAAGTACACGAATTTCTGTCATGGAAGGATCACGCTTTTCTACCGTTTTATAATAATTCTGAATAAATTCAAAATCCTTTAAGGTCATCGCAAGGTTAAGGGATGAATACAGTTGACTTAAACTTTCTGCGTCCATAGTCAGAAAACCATCAAAGATAATAACCTTCTCAGGATCACTAAATTCTGTTACTAAAGTCTGTGGCTTCACTTCATCGGTTTCTCTGGAATCGACCGGATTAATGCAGTATGCTTTAATTTTTTCAAATTCCTCATCAGTAATATTGCCAGTAAGAACATAGGTAGTTGCTGAACGAATAACCGGTAATTCCTTCTCATCTAACAGCTTAACACACTGCTCCGCAGAATCAGCTCTTTGGTCAAATTGTCCCGGAAGGTATTCTACAGCAAAGTTTCTATCACCTTCCCCACTCTCAAAAGTCTCTTCATACAATACATCCAACGGAGGCTCTGAAAATACGGTTCCAAGTGATTTCTTATAGGTTGTTTCACTTACATTCTCTATATCATAACGAATTAAAACACGAACTGCCTCCAAACCCTTCATGCCCAAATAGCTGCGAAGTTCGGATTTTAATTCTTTTGCTCTAACTGCGTAAGGGGTTTTCTTCTCTACATAAATTCTTTTTACGTTGCTCATAAGTAACTCCTTTATTTAAGATTTTTAATCAATATTTCTTAAGAAGCTTGAGCTCCTTATCCCATCTTGTATCATTTACTTGCATTATAGCATAACATGTCTTATAATCATAATTAATATATGTTAAGCTTTTTATTAGATTTGCTAATAGGTATTTCTATTATTATTTCATAGATTTTAACCTATCAGCTGAAGTGTTGAACCATAATACTATTTACAATAATTTTGTGCTGACGCCCATATTCTTGGTGTTTTGGCAGAATGGAGATTAATATGGATATCAATTATGAATTATACAAGGTATTTTTTCAAGTTGCAAAAAGCCTAAGTTTTTCGGATGCCGCAGACACTCTTTTTATCAGTCAATCAGCAGTCAGTCAATCCATCAAGACCTTAGAAAAGCGCCTAAATCAAACCTTATTTATACGAAGCACTAAGCGAGTAGCTCTTACGAAAGAAGGGGAACTCCTTTTAAAACACATCGAACCTGCCATTAACCTAATTAGCCGAGGTGAAAACCAACTTTGCGCTGATCCAAAGAGCGGCGTTCAATTAAGAATCGGTGCAAGTGATACGATATGCCGTTATTACTTAGTTCCGTTCTTAAATATATTTCATAAAAAATATCCGAATATTCATATTAAGGTTACCAACGCTACATCACTTCAATGTGCTAAGCTTTTAGAACGCAATGAGGTAGATCTTATTGTAACCAATTCACCCAACTCTGCTCTTAACAACATGATGCAGATTATTCCGGTGAAGAAGTTCAAAGATATATTTATTGCCAATAAAGAGGCATTTCCTCTATCCGACCGCCCTATCACACTGCAAGAACTGCAACAAAACCCTATCTTAATGCTTGATAAGCGTTCGACCACAAGTATATTCTTGCATAATTTATTCCTTGAGAATTCCTTAGATCTCGTTCCAGCTATTGAGCTAAGTAGCAATGACCTACTAATTGACCTTGCCAAAATCGGCCTTGGTATTGCCTTTATTCCTGATTTTTGCGTAAAAGAGCTGGACAACCTTTCCATTATACAAACCACACAGGAGATACCAACTCGTTTATTGGTTGCCTCCTATAATAACGACATTCCTCTTTCTGATGCAGCGAAATTTTTTATTGATAGCTTAATAGAGGTATAAAAATCAAACGCCACAACTATCACCAAACACATAAAATGGGCTGAAGTATATCAGTTAACTTATAGAGTATAATTCCTCTCACTCTATATAAGTTGCTAATATATCCAGCCCTTTATTCATTTTATTGCCGTACATTTAACATTCATATCATATTAATTTCAACTCATGTCCTACACAGCATGCCGGGAAGCCCAACTCATGCCGATAAGCCCACCTCATAAGTATATGGCTCGGGGTCATAAGACTTCCATAAAGTAACGCGATGAATCTGTGAGCACATATATGCATATGCGCAGACCGGCCTCATGCGGTTGTCCTATACCGCATGTGGGTAAGGCAAGTCATATGTATATATATGCTCACAGATTCATCTCATACACCAACTCCGACTTATAACCTCATCCCATATATCTAATTAAACTCTTCTAATCGGCTTTGTATAATCTTGTTATAATTCATAACTCTTCTTTCATAATCCTCGTCCATAAATTTGGATGTAATCAAGAAATCCGCGGTTGCACGGTTATTCGCAACCGGAATATCATATACTGCACTAATACGTAACAACGCTTTAACATCGGGATCATGTGGTTGAGAAGCAAGTGGATCCCAGAAGAATATAACAAAATCAATATTACCTTCTACAATTCTTGAACCAATCTGCTGGTCTCCACCAAGTGGGCCGCTGTTATATGCTTTTACAGGAAGACCTGTTTTATCAACAATCAGACGTGCTGTTGTTCCTGTACCACACAAAAAATGGCTCTTTAATATATCCTTGTTTTTCTCTACCCATTCAACCAATTCATGCTTTTTAGTGTCATGAGCAATCAAAGCAATATGTTTTTGTCTTGCAATGGTAAAGTTTATATAATCATCGTTAATCATTTTAAGTTACCTCACTTATAATTCAAAAATATGTATCTATGACTATCATATAGGAAAATAAACCTGATTGCAAGTATCGTTATACAGGGATTTTTGAAATCTTTGTAAAGGGCAGGTAAACCTGCCCTTTACAAATTACTTATGATCTATTTTTAAACTATTTCTTGTTTTAATGCATCAATAATGTTTTCCTTCCTTACCTTTGTACTGGAATAAAGCATCGACATTCCTACAATTAAAAACACTGCAATAACAACGATAATAATACTTCCAATCGGAATAGTAAATGCAAATTCAAACTTTGCCATCAATGTACTATACATTAGATACATCACCAAAATACTAATAGGTAAACCATATAATAAGGCTTTTATTCCATAAAAAATACTCTCAAAGTTTAACATTTTATTAAAGCCCTTCGGTGTAATCCCAATCGACTTTAACATGGCAAATTCTCTTTTACGAAGAGCAATACTGGTTGAGATTGTATTTATAATATTAGCAACACAGATTGCTGTAATTAATATAATAAATGCATAAGTAAATACAGACATTAGTAACAATGATTGTTGTTCACTCTGCTTATAATAATAAACATTATATATACTCATATTCCCTATCCCTATATCACTTTGAACTGCTTCTAGTTTTTCCTGAAGTAGCAGTGGCTTGTCACTATTCAGATAAATTGTGGTATCTTGATTCGGAAGAACCAGCTTCTCATTGCCTTGTATCAGTTTACTAAAGGCTTCCTTTGAAATAATCATATAAAAGCTCGCCGTTTTGCCGGATGACATTACACCCATTGGCATCTTATTGGTCAACGCAGCAATTTTTATAGGTGGCAGGATTTCATCTTTGTTCGTATTTTCATTATAGGCACTTAATTTAATATCCTCGCCCACCTTGGTCTTCAATATCTTGGCTTCAATGTATTTATCAGCAGATTCATCCTTATAAGTAACTGTATCTATAACAATACAAGATAACTGTTTTGTATCCGTAAGTTGGTTCTTATCAATACCCACTTGTTTTGCATAAGCTTGTAGATCCTCATCATCCAAAATCTTAACCATAACCTCATAAGGATATTGTCCATTAATAATCATTTGCTTACTGTCCTTTTTCAAATAATCGCCAATGTTATTTTCTTGGATTAGAGTAGTTGAATTCCAATTCCCCAATACATTCATTGCTGTAATGTTTGGTAAGTCTTTCACCTTTTTAACTATCTTATCGCTTTCACTCGAAGTTTTACTATTAATGGTAACCTGAACATCAAAATTAACTCCTTCTTGTGTCATCTCTACCGATTTTCTTAAATAGCCGGTAAAGGATGATACTACTAAAAATAATACCATACTAATAATTAATGAAAAAACGGTAGCCTTATAGCGCGCTTTATATCGTTTTAAATTTTTTAACCCCAACTCGCCTTCGATTCCAAAAATCTTTCTTGTGACAAAGGACGTACGAACCTGTCTTCTACTAATTTTAAATTCAGTAACTTGACGAATTGCATCAATTGCAGATATATTCGATGCTTTACGAGCAGGAATATAGGTGGAAATCAATATTGTTAATCCCGACACCAAAACTGAAATCAACAACGCGGAAGGAAATACAATCAGACGAAAACCTTCCTTGGCTTTTAGCATTCCTTCTATCATCGGATTAATAAAGAGATAAGTAATACCGAGACCTACATACCCTGCAAGAATTCCAAGTGGTATACTAATTGCCCCAATGACCGCACCTTCGAAGAATACCGAGTTACGCTTCTGTTTTTTTGTCGCTCCCACACTAGAGAGCATGCCTAAATACCTGGAACGCTCTGATACCGATATGGCAAATGCATTGTATATCAGGGAAATGGACCCGATCATAATAATGACCATAATAATTGCCGACAATGTAAAAAGCATATTTTTTACGCTATCATCACGCACAATACCATAGTATCGAAGCAAGTCATTATTATACGAGTATACCTTAATATCATTATCCTTGGCCATTTTATCTCCCCAAGTAAACAACTTATTGTTAACCTTTTTAAAGATCACCGATACATCAAATTTTTGTCCTGTGGATACCGTATTTTCATCGACATATGAAATTGTTGTATAACCTGGTGACCAAGTATATTCCCATTCAGGTCGTTCTATTGTTCCAACTACAGTGTAGGTCTGTTTCTTTTCTACGGTTAACTTTTCAGTAACTTTTTCATTCTCCCACAGAAGCCCAGCGTTTTGTTTCAAGGGTTCTGTTTTTTCTTTTGTTGAATTTCTTTGCCCGATGGATAAGTCAATTTGATCTCCAACTTTATAATTCACCCCAGCATTTTTACTAACTGCACTGGATAGGAGTATTTCATTTGGATTTTGAGGAAGCCTTCCTTCCACCAACTTAACGGGCATATGTTGAAACATTGCCTTATCAAATTCCATGATATAAAGGTAAGGTTTGTTAATATTTTTACTACCTTTTAGAAATGCATAACCGGTTTCCCGATTTACCATCGTTGTTTTCACATTATTGTTTGACTCAATTGCTTCTAATTGTTGTTTATCCACATTGCTATATTTTACATGCCACTCGCCATTTGAGGCAATAGACTGTCTCTGCATAATATCCATAAAGGATAGTCCTAACGTAGCAACTGCGGTAATCATGGCTGCTGAAATTATGGTTCCAATAATGGTGACCAGTGTTCGCTTCTTATTCAGCATAAGTTGACGAATTGTTAATTTATTGATTATATTCATGGACGAATCACCTCATCCTTAGCAATTTTACCATCTTCAATTGAAATAATTCGATCCGCCTGAAGTGCAATTCGTTCATCATGGGTGATGATCAAAAGAGTTTGCTTAAAATTCTTATTAAACATCTTTAGGAGTTCTATAATTTCATGACTATTTTTACTGTCCAGATTTCCTGTAGGTTCATCTGCCAACATGATTGCGGGATTATTTATTAATGCTCTACCGATGGATACCCTCTGCTGTTGTCCCCCAGATAGCTGATTTGGTAAATGTTTTAGCCTCTTATCCAAATCTAATGTCTCTACAACATTTCTTAGTTGCTTTTCATCAATTTTCTGCTGGTCCAAAAGTAATGGCAACGTAATATTCTCCTCTACACTCAAAACTGGAATCAAATTATAAAACTGATATATTAATCCAATCTGTCTGCGTCGAAAGATTGCCAGTTGAGTTTCATTCAATTTATAAATATCAGCGTTATCAACAAATACTTTACCACTACTTGGTCGATCCACACCGCCTAACATATGCAGTAATGTTGACTTACCCGACCCAGAAGGTCCAATAATTGCTACAAACTCACCCTTTTCTACTGAAAACGAAACATCATCCAGTGCTTTGACTGCTGTTTCCCCAGTTCCATATTGTTTTGATAGATGCTCAACTCTTAAAATTTCCATTTGTAATACTCCCATCTATGAAGTTTCAAAACTCCATCCTATAATCGCCTTATTGTTTATAAGTACAGTCTACCTTACCGATATGACGTTTCGATGACACAAATATTACAATTTAGTCACCTTAAGGGTTGTCCAGTATTACATTAATGATATGGTTTGCTACTCTTTTATCTCTGCACAATAATAATTGCAGATTTAGAATAACCCTTGATGGTAAATTAATATACTTCTTGATATTAAACTGCGTTACTCCTTCTTGATGTTAAATCGATATACTCCTTAATATTAAATTGATACACTCCTTAATATAAATTTAGATACTCCTTGATTTTAAACTGAGATACTCCTTGAAGTTAATCGGATATACTTCTTGATATTGAACTGAGCTACTTCTTGATATTGAACTGAGATACTCCTTTTTAATATTGAATTGATTGATAAACTCCTCCTTATAGTAAACAAATTTAATTATCTAAACTGTCAACTATAAAGAGGAATATCTAATCGTTAAGTGGGGGAATTCCCTTCTTTATCCTAGAATGAATTAATCGTGATTGGTCCGCACTTACCATCAACCACAAGTTTATTTTTTGCTTGATATGCTTTGATTGCGGCATCTGTAATTGGTCCACACTTACCATCGATTACAAGCTGTTGTATCTTACCTTGAACAGTAACTTCCTTGATTCCATGATCAATTAATTCCCACTGAACATATTTTACATCATTGCCTTCAACTCCACGTTTAATGGTACGGTTCGGAACAGGATAAGGATTTGTACTGACACCATTTTCAAGTGCCATCGATACATGATTACCTTCGTTTAGATAAATACCTCCTGCTTTTGCAAAATCACCTGATGCAATGTGCTTTTTATCTGTGTATGCTTTGAACTTACCTGTATTTAACAATGCTTTTCTTAGCGTTAAGGTTGTATTGTCTGGTTCAATATTTAATCCCGCCAATTTATAGCAACTGGATATTAGAGAGGAGCAATCAAATTCACCCTTTGCACCTGCAATCTTATTATCATTTTTTACAATTGAATAGTAACCTGTCAGTCGTTGTGACTGGTCATATCCAAAATTATTATTATCACAGATCTGTTCCATATACTTTACGGCCTTATCTGCCAAAACCTTATCCAAACATTCAAGATATACATTCCATGGCCTATTATACCAATTAGTAATTAAAATCTCTCTGCCCGTCTGATCTCCTATCTTTCCACCCGACTCTTCTCCATTCTCGTCAATACTCGCGTGTCCTATCTTAATGCTCATTTTTTTTCCTCCAATCATTTCCCCTCTAATATCTTAGTATGAATCCCTACTAAAAAAGTACTTTGTCCTAGAGTAGTTTTCATGTTTTAACTCATGAAGAGAGGAAAGGGGGTGAGGCAACCCCTCATAAAATTTGCTTATAAAATTTAACACTGAATTCCACACCATGCTTTTTGCCATTCATAACAACGATGTCTCCATTTTGATTCTTTATAATACTCTTTGCCATTGCTAAACCAATTCCGACACTATCATCACTTGCATTTTTTCCTCTGTAGAACCTTTTAAAAACAAAGGGCAAGTCCTCTTTTGGTATTCCGATTCCACTATCTGAAACCTTTATTTCTGTACAAATTGGATTTTCCTCGTACTGAATTGTAATCTCTCCTCCTATCGGAGTATGCTCTATACAATTCTTTATTATATTAATTATTGCCTCTATAGTCCAAAGTAAATCTCCCTTAAAAGTTACTGAAGAATTCCCCCGAATCACCAATGACTGGTTTTTTAATTCCATTGGAATCAGAAGAGGCTTTACTGCCTGATTGATTAGTTTATCTACATTAACCGGCTCATTTTTGAATTTTGCTGTTCCTGCGTCAATCTTAGAAAGTTTTAACAGCGATGTTAATAGCCACTCCATCCGTGTGAGCTGTATTTCTAAATTCTTCGTAAATTCTTTTCTTTTGTCCTCACTCAATTTGGCATCATTAAGTAAGTCTGCCATAACCATCATCGACGTAAGTGGTGTTTTTAGTTGATGGGAAATATCAGACAGTGCATCTGCTAGTTGTTCCTTTTCTGTTTTTAATTGCTCTGCTTGTTTTGATAGGATGAGCGTAACCTTATAAATATCATTTTTTAATATACTAAGTTCACCCTCCATATTATCTCGAATATCTAAGGTATAATCACCATTATAGATTTTTCTTAGATAACTGGAGAGCTGCTCAATATCTTTATAACGATTACGGGAAAATTGAATACTTAATCCAATTAAAATAAGATCCGAAATAATGAGAATTGTTCCTGTAATAGGGTTTATAAAGCATTCTATTATCCCAAAAGCGAATAGAACCAGGAACATAAGAATTACCATGATTCGATATTCTTTATTACGTAACATATTTATTCACCCACCTTATACCCTAACCCTCTTACTGTTTTTATCAGGACAGGATTCTGAGGATCATCCTCCAGTTTATCCCTCAAGCGCTTGACATATACCGTTAATGTATTATCATACACAAACTCTCCTGCCACGTCCCATATGCATTCCAATAACTGATTTCTGGATAATACTTGTCCCTCATTATTAGCAAACGTTAATAATAGGCGGTATTCCAATGCTGTTAATATGATTTCCGAACCATTTTTATATACTTTGGCATCTAAACTATTAATTCGAATTGATCCAAGCTCAATTATATTCTTTGATCCATTATCCTTTTGATATCTTCGTAAAACCGACTTAATACGTGCCGTTAATTCCCGAATACGAAAAGGCTTCGTAATATAGTCATCTGCGCCCATTTCCAAACCCATCACCACATTTACCTCTTCATCACAAGCTGTAAGAATAATCGTAGGGGTATCCCATTTTTCCCTAGCCAACTTACATAGTTCATAACCACTCCCATCAGGTAACGTCAAATCAAGAAGGCATAAATCAAAGGTATGTTCATGAAATGCTTTTTTGCCCGATGCTACATCATTGCATAAAATAATTACATATCCTTCTTGTTGTAATGAATACTCTAACCCCATAGCGATTGTTTTATCGTCTTCCACAATTAATAACTTCATTGTTCACCTCTTTAATCTATACTTATCTCATATATAGATGTTTCTCATTAATCTGGATTTATCTTTCTTTGCAATTGTCAAACACTTTTATGTAGACTTATCTTTTTCATTTAGATTTATTTCGATCTTTCGATCTAGATTTATCTCGTCGTTTTAGTTTTATTACTTCAATCTAGATTTATCTTTCTTAATGTAGATTTATCTCTACTATCCAGATTTATCTTTCTTTCATGTAGATTCATCTGTACTATCAGATTTATGTCTACCATCTAGATTATCTCTACCATCTAGATTATCTCTACCATCTAGTCTTAACTCTATTATAACCTTTTCTTCAACTTTAGCAAATATTTCACAATTTAAAAATGATTTATTGAACTCTTTCCATTATATATTTATAATTATTTCTATTATACGCTTAGTAATTTTCCCGTAATTTTATTCTATAAATAACTTTTTTATAAAAATTCTATTAGAAATTAAAATAGTGGTTTACATATATTACTAAATATGGTATAACCAAATTATGGTACATACAATTTTTACCATAACGTTATACGCCAATTTATTTTTGGTCTTTATTCCCCTAATCCATACAGAAAAGCCCTTGTAATTGAAATATTTATATCTCAATCGCAAGGGCCTTTTTGAAGTCTATTATTTTTTTAAATTCTCAATTCTCTCTGCAACCTGATTCATCATGTCCGTATATTTATCAAGCTTAGCTCTTTCTTCTGCCAATTTACTTTCAGGTGCCTTACTAACAAAGTTCTGATTGGAAAGCATACCGTGTACGCGCTTCAACTCCCCTGTGAGACGATCTTTTTCTTTCTGAAGTCTTTCTATCTCCTTCTCAATATCAACCAAATCCTCAAATGGAATATAGATAACAGCTCCTTGAATTACGGTTGATACCGCATCCTCAGGAATTCCAGCTTTATCAGCTTGAACCAATACTTCATTGGCAAAGCCAAGTGTTGCAAAGAATACCTTGCTATCTTCAAAGATTGAACGAATTTTTACATTGTCAGATACTACCGTAAGTGCGGCCTTTCTGCTCGGTGGAACATTCATCTCAGTACGAACATTACGAATACCCTTTACTGCTTCCTTAATCAATTCAACTGCTTCTTCTTCATTCGTATATGCATATTCTTCTTTGAAAACAGGCCAGCTAGCAATCATGATGGACTCAGCTTCCTGCTGTCCTAACATGTCCTGAAGTGTACAGAAGATCTCTTCTGTTACAAATGGCATATATGGATGAAGTAATTTTAAGGAGGTGGTTAATACATACTTTAAAGTCCAAAGTGCTGCTACCTTAGTCTCATCACTCTCGCTATACAATCTTGGTTTCACCATCTCAATATACCAGTCACAGAATTCTTCCCATACAAAATCATTAATCTTCTGAACTGCAATACCAAGCTCAAAGCTTTCCATATTCTCGGTTGCTTCTTTTACGAGCGTATTAACCCTTGATAGAATCCATTTGTCAGCCATTGTTAAAAGCTTCTCATCAATGGTTTCACTAATCTCTGCCTTCTCAAGGTTCATCATAATAAATCGAGATGCATTCCATACCTTATTAGCAAAGTTACGGCTAGCTTCTACTCTTTCCCAATAAAAACGCATATCATTACCAGGTGCATTACCCGTAATTAAGCTAAAACGAAGCGCATCTGCACCGTATTTGTCAATTACCTCAAGAGGATCGATACCATTACCAAGAGACTTACTCATCTTACGTCCCTGAGAGTCACGAACTAAACCATGAATTAATACCTTGCTAAATGGCTTTTGGCCCATCTGTGCATAACCCGAGAATACCATACGAAGTACCCAGAAGAAAATAATATCGTAACCGGTAACCAATACATCCGTCGGGTAGAAATAGTCTAGGTCTTCTGTCTTCTCCGGCCAGCCAAGAGTAGAAAAAGGCCAAAGTGCAGAGCTAAACCATGTATCCAAAGTATCCGCGTCCTGTTTTAAGTGATCATGTCCGCATTTTGTACAGGATGCTGGTGCTGTTTTAGTAACTACTACTTCACCACATTTGTCACAATAATAAGCAGGTATTCTATGTCCCCACCATAATTGTCTAGAAATACACCAGTCTCTGATGTTATCTGCCCAATTAAAGTAGATTTTATCAAAGCGTTCTGGTACGAATTGAATATCGCCAGTCTTAACGCCGTAGATCGCTGGCTTAATTAATTCATCCATTTTAACAAACCACTGCTGCTTAATTAATGGCTCAACCGTTGTTTTACAGCGATCATGCGTTCCAACATTATGAACATGATCTTCCACCTTAACGAGAAGTCCCAATTCCTGGAGTTCTTTTACGATAAGCTTACGCGCTTCATAACGGTCAAGACCTACGTATTTGCCTCCCTGCTCATTAATGGTTGCATCATCATTCATCACATTGATCTCAGGAAGATTATGTCTCTTACCAACCTCAAAGTCATTTGGATCATGAGCCGGGGTAATCTTAACCACGCCGGTTCCAAATTCTTTATCCACATAGAAGTCACCTACAACAGGAATCTCTTTATTTACGATTGGCAATAATACCATCTTGCCAATCAAATGCTGATATCTCTCATCCTTAGGGTGAACCGCTACCGCTGTATCGCCTAGCATCGTCTCCGGTCTTGTAGTTGCAATCTCTACAAAGCCCTCTTCCCCAACGATTGGATATTTGATATGCCAGAAATGTCCCGCCTGCTCCTCATGCTCAACCTCAGCATCCGAGATGGTGGTGTGACAAACCGGACACCAGTTAATAATCTTAGAGCCTTTGTATATCTTGCCCTCGTTATAAAGCTTAATGAACACTTCGGTTACAGCATTGTTGCAGCCTTCATCCATGGTAAAGCGTTCTCTCTCCCAATCACAAGAAGAACCTAATTTCTTCAATTGGGAAATGATTCTTCCGCCGTATTCTTCCTTCCACTCCCATGCCTTTTCTAAGAATTCTTCTCTTGTAATATTATCCTTAGTAATGCCTTCCTTTTTCAGCATCTCCAGAATCTTTACCTCTGTTGCGATACTTGCATGATCGGTTCCCGGCTGCCAGAGCGCATTATATCCCTGCATTCTCTTGAAGCGGATTAAGATATCCTGCATCGTATTATCAAGGGCATGTCCCATATGAAGTTGTCCTGTAATGTTTGGAGGTGGAATCACAATTGTGAAAGGCTTTTTACTGCGATCCACTTCTGCGTGAAAATATTTTTTGTCGATCCACTTCTGATATTGTCTCTCTTCAATATTCTTGGGATCATAAGTTTTTGCTAATTCTTTGTCCATGATTTCTTCCTTTCGATTGTTTCGGTATTGTATTGTTAATAACAATTTTTAATGAGAATCTTTATATCGTATAAACTTGCCCTTATTAACAGTGTTGCCCACAAAGCATAAAAAAAGATCCTTCGTCAAAAAGGACGAAGAACCGTGGTACCACCTTTATTTATGGCTTGCACAAATCAATATAACAAGTCATCTCTTCGTCTATAACGGGACTTCCCGACATCTCTTACGCACCTAATGGGTTCAGAAATGTTGTTCCGGAGCTACCTTCAATAAGCTTGCTTTAGATCACCTTTCAGCCGATGAGTAATCCTCTCTAATAAGCTACCCTTATCTAATCCTCTCCATCAATACATTTATCATATAATATTTAATATTATTCAATGTTGAGTTATCTGTCAAGTAGTTTTTGATAAGCGGAAAATACAATATTGCAGTAAAATCATATCCCTATTAACAGTTTAGAATGTAAAATTAAGTTTTCAAGAGTTTATTAATGTGCAAAAAACATACTTGTCAAATAAATTGTAAAATACTTTATCATTACAGTAATAACAAAACACAAAGAATTTTTTAGAAACATGATGCACTTTATGCTCTTGTTGGTACAAGTGTTTCAAGCAAAGCATATTTAATAACATCATCTGCAGAATTATTCATCTTTGATTCTAATTTCTTTTCCCCTTCGTAAATATCCATATGCTTCACCAACTTAGTCACTAAGTTTAATCGTTTGAACTTCCAATTTATCTGTATCTCTTCTCTATTCCCAATTCTTCCAAACCTCTGCCTGAAAACCCACCGTTGCCTGTTTGCCGTTACGTACAATCGGTGTTTTGAATAGCTTTGGATTTTCCAACAGTTTATCTTCCTTATCCTCAGAAGATAAGTACTTTAGCAATGCCAAAAGATTCTTATCTTTCGCATTAGAATCTATTAACTGCTCAATTCCACCCACTGCCTGTTTCACATTGTTGAATTCACCCTTGCTCATTCCGAATTTCGCAAGATCTATTGATTGAAATTTAATTCCGCGTTCTTTAAAATAACGTTCTGCTTTCTTTGTATCAAAGCATTTTGACTGGCCAAATATCTGTATATTCACGTTTATACTCCTGTTGATTTTTATGAGAAAAACAAGTCATCCTACTACTTCGATGATAACCTTATCTTTCAAAGTCCTCAATTTCAATCTGAAATCTTTTAACTATTTTATCTCCCTCTTCCCTACATTCAGGATAGTTACTCATCGTTCTTTTGATTTCACATAAAAATTCTCCTTTTTGGGCAATGATTATGTCAATCCGCTCCCTAAGCTTTTGTCTGCGCTCATTCAGTCTATCACGCATTTCCGCCATTTCATTTTTATCTATGATTGCAGATGCCTGCAGAATCCATATTTCACAATCTGTTATACCATATTTCTTAAGCACATGTACCATATCCTTGTTATAGAATTCCAAGGTATCTGTATTCTTTTGATATTTACTTGCTTCTTCCTTGATTTTCTTATACTCTTCCCATAGGTTCTTAAACTCTTCAAAACTTCCTACCATGTATTTGTGATAGGTATATTCTAAGTAATTAAGATTATTAACTGATTTAATCGTAACTTTGTTAAGTAATGTAACCAGACGCTTCTGCTTTAGCTTAACTACATTGATTCCGGCTTCATTTTTTCTACCTTCTGTGAAAATGTAAAAGGCTGCTGCAATACCCATTATTACAGTCATACAAAATGGAATGACATAGTCGTTACCAGTTTTATTCGTAAGCATAACAAAGAGAGTAAATAAAAACACAACCATCAGACTAACTACAATTGCAATCCCTTTTAAAAAGGACTGTTTGCTTATGATGTCCTCTTGGTCATCCTCCAAGTCCATTCTTTCATTTTCCAAATGATTCTGATCCTGTTCGATTGCATCACGCAGTTGTTCATTTTCCTTCAATTGTGGTAATTCTTTTGGTATCTGTAATTCATTTCGCTCAAATATATGAAATTGTTGATCCGTTAAAATACTATTGCTTTTCTTCTGATATTTCTCGCGTTCCTTGGCTAAGGTAATTATATTTTTAGCGGCTTCCTCCAAACGACCTCTTTGTTCCAACGGAATTAGGTCAATCTTTTGTATATCCGCAAGGTAAGAAGTGACCGCCTGATACTCCACCTTTGCATCTTCAATCTGACGATTGCTTTCCCCAATTGCTTCACAATTATCCTTAATATAATCTAATTGTTCATTAAGAGTTTTAAATCTCACAGATCGCTTTTTTTCTTTTCCCATATCTAAAGAGAAGGAAATCTGCTTATCACTTCCACTATTATTTTTTGGTTTACCTTTAAATAGATTAAACAATCCCATTCTTTCAACCTTTCTTCTGTCAATGTTTATTTTACCTATGTCTTGGCTAGACACGTCTATCCTTATTTGGCTAGTTTTGACCAACCATCTCTTAGATACTTTTATCTATCCATGTCTTGTAAAGATTTGTCTATCCTTTTCATAGCTAGATTTCTCTATCCTTATCATATCTAAATCTGTCTATGCTGCACTTGGTAGTTTTGCTTATCCTCATTATACTAGTTCTGTCTAACCTTTTCTTTCCATGAATCTATGATTGCATTTATTCCTTGATAAAATTCATTCATTTTTCCACGTGCTTTCTTATCTTTTAATGTATGTATTGTCTGTATGACAGAGGTATGTTCTGCTTCCTTCTCGGATTCTGCAAGGAATTCTCTTATCTGACTATCCAAATTAGCATCAATTTGATATTCTTCTATCTTCTCATAGTATTCCTGTTCTTTATTCATTAAGCATAACGTATAAAGATATTGTTTCAAACTCTGTTCCTTTTGATTACGTTCATACGCTTTTGCAAAAAGTCTAGAGGCTTCTTTTAATCCAGTAATTTGTATCTTAGCGACTGCCAGATTATGATATACATCACCATATTCTTCGGGCGTTAACTCGATTGCTTCCGGAGAATTGATAATCCTATCATATTCTGCTGCCGCTTCATCATATTGCTGTTCTTTCAGATAACACCCTGCTCTTATGATATTACGCTTTATCATTGACATTCCTGTCACTTCATCCAATAGTTTAAGGAGGCTTTTGATTTCATATTCGGTATAATAATCAGTACTGCATAAGATAACCGTAACCAAGGTTTTTAAATCAACCTTCTGCTTTTTTAATGAGCGAAGCTTATCAGCGCGTTCCGGTAACATTAATTCCTGGCCAATAAAATCAAATAATTCATCACTCAGCATCGTATCCTCAAGGAGATGAACATGCTGGTACAAATAATAACACAACTCCTCCATAGAATAGATTCGTATGCCCTTCGGGGTAAAAGTATATGGTCTTGTTGTACGTACTCCACTACATAAAATTAGTTTACCCATGGACACCTCCACTCATTAGATTTGAACAATAAATTCGAACATCAGATTCACACATTACATTTCAACTATAAATTCTGCAATCAGTCCAGTAGCGGGATGAACCTCTCCAAACCCCAAATCACTGACGGCTATGTTGGCACAGGATTTATCCTTACAACTTACATTGATTAATAGTCTTGTCATACGATTCGGTCGTTTCGGTAGCTGATTTAGGGGGAATACCAAAGTTGCCGTATCCCGTGTCATAATGTTCTTCTTCACAAGCTCAAGATTTGCTTCTCCATCTACAATAACTTCCACACCATGTTTTATTTCAAACCAATTCTCACCCGCCTGCACGAGTGGCAGCTCTTTGTATGCTGTATCACAGTATACCTTAATAGATAGATAACTGGTTACCATATCATTGCTAAGAAGAATAAAATCCTCTAGCGTACCATCTCCTGATAGTTCCTTTGCAGCATAGCATGCTCCCATCGTATAAAGATTTTGTCCAAGGAATACTCTTCGGCCTGCACAGAGGTTTTTAATTGTTTCTTCTGCCCAACCCCCATCAAATCCGCAACCTGTAAAATAGAGCGTGGTGACAATCTTTTTATATAAAGCTGTGTTAACCAGATTCTCCAGAATATAAGGTGGATCAGCCCTTCCGACCTTCTTAAGCGCAAATACTCTGTGATTTAGAGCGTCACAATAATCTATCTTGTCAATCTCAGCGACCATTGGCTTTGATCTGCGATTCATCTTGATTTGGTAAAAGCTCAACCCATCTTTATTAAAATCAAACAATCCCACATCATTCATCCAAAGCGTTTTATCCTGACTGAGTGCATAGTACAGATAAGCACTTTCATGATTCATTATCACAACTCTATCCTTCTCAAGTCCTAATTGTGCTAAGGCTTCGTATATTTTCTCTACCAATAAGGGTTTTGCATATTGGACTGTTATTACTAATTTGGTTATTGGTTCCGCCGGAAAATAATTTTTCACCAACGTCAAGGTCCTTCTTAAAAATATCTCCAGTAAAGCTCCTCCACTAACCTTTTGACCCAAAATCTCTATATCTTCCCCTTCTATTACTTTTTTCAAGAGATGTTCTACCAAAATTCCTGCACCTTCGCCAGCACATATCTGGGCTTCTTCCCCGAACAGCCATTGTTTTGTACTTGTTTTTAGACATAATAAGGTTGGAATAGAGTACTTCTCCTCATCCTCACGAATACTAATAGGTACCGGTTCAAATGTTTTATAACTGAAGCAGCTGATTTGTGCAACATCATCGCATAAATCATAACCAACAATTAATTTTCTTGGTGTATCCATGAATCGTTACCTCCGTTTCGCTTACTGAATCGCGTCACTCAACATCCTATTAATTATCCATTTGTTTAAAGCATGCTGATATCATATATTCTTTCTTCGCATAATTACTCATCATTTCAATTAAGGTAGTATCATCCTGCATCTCTAAGGCCATTAACATTAGATTAATGTAATTGTAATTTGAATCATCATCCTCCGGATTACCACACTCATATTGAAGACTTAAGCTTTCCATGATCTCTGTCTCTTCATCCGATTCCTGCGTAATATAATATTGTAAGGTCTCATGGTAAAACAAAAGAAAACTTTTGGTGTGAATGCCTAAGAAGGTATTCTTCAAAGGCTCTGTAATATATTGCTGCCCTTTATTTTTATCCAGACGGTAATGAATTGAGATTCGCTTCCGTGGATCAGCATGATAGGAAACAATATATTGATCGAGAATTTGCTCAGGTACACTTAGACTATCTTTATATTGCAAAAAGAATGGTAATGCTATCCCACGTTTCACCAGCAACTGAATATTATATTCTACAAAGGTATTTTCTTGTTCAGAAAGCGATTGATTATCTGCATGATACTTTAACCAAGCCAATAGACAAACATCATTTTGTTCATAGAATAACTCCCTCTTCATAATCGGATATAATTCAGAATCGATAACTTGTCCATGAACCAGATACTGGTAAGCATAGTAGGAAAGAAATGCCCGAACCAGAACACGGTTTGTTGCCCCGCTGTAATAACTCTTAAAAATCGAAAAGCTATCTCCAACATAGATTTCAGTTAATAAAATCTGATTAAGAAGTCGTTCCTCCAATGCATGGCAGTTCAGTTCAAAACTCCTAGAAGCCCGCCATATACTGCACATTGACATGGTAGATCCAGAATAATATGCAATAAGATAGTATAGAATGGCTTCATCATATTTGCCTTCACAAAACACATGATAGCACAAATCTACCATGAATTCCTGCTTTTCTTCTGTACCATAAGTTTTCATAAACCCAGAGCACAACTTCACCAAACGAGTTTTGTTAATTCCATTCAATCCAAACGCTCTAATATTTTCGACTGACTTATCATATAGACCTCTTATAATCATTAGTTCAAGATATCTTGCTCTCTCATTATGCCGAACATATACAAGATTGATTTGATTTAGATAATAATCCAGCCACTCATCATGATAATTATCAAAATAATACTCAATTAGAATTTGATAACATTTTGTTTCATATTCCTTTAGCAGTCCTTCCAATCGAAGAACTTTTTCCATCAATGCAATTGCCTCTTTACTTAAGATACGATTCTTCTGATAACGGTCAAATAAATGTAATAGCAGCAATGGATGATCACTATGTAAAATGCAGATATTCACGTATTCTGATGAATCCAGGAAAGGGGTAATTCTATAGGGAACCGTATCTGCATAACGGTTACCAAAGCTATCTACAAAAATGAGTTCTGTATTGTCAGAAACAATATTCAACTGTGCTTTTTGATTAACCAATGGGATTATTTCAATCGAATCAATCTCATTTTGAACCACAATTACACTTACTATTCCGGAATCGATGCATTCAAGCTCTTGACGAAAGATTACGTAAGGTAGATGCTTCCACACCTGCGTCCCTTGAATATTCTTATTTAAAAACTCATGGTATAACACTGCTAAATCTCGGTTAATATAATGCCCTTCCAACATCGTCAGCGCAAAGATTTCCATCTTCTTGTAATACGAGCGATAAATGGGTTCATTACACTCTTTATTATTAACCACGTTAGCATATAAAAATGCCTTTTTACTATCGCTCAAATTACTATTATAGATAAAATACAAAAGTACTGGTGCAGCAATCGTCTCCTGAATGGAGGTATTAACCGAATGCATATAATATTCGTATAGCTCTGTAATTCGTAGCTGGGCTTCCACACCCAGTCGATACCAGTCAAAATACTTTTCTTCCTTCTTCATCCCTTTTATTAACAGGCAACAAATCGCTGATAAGATATCCTTACTTGCATATTCATCATATAATTTGATTAATCCATGAAACACAACCGGATGAAAACCCTTTATCTTAGTCGATAAATAAGTATACTGCTTTGCAGCCTCTTTTGATAAAATCCAATTTTTAATACCAAAATTCAGAGCCTGAATCTCGAAATCTGATAAGTCTCTTAGTAGAAACGGTTCCTCATTGTAAATGCAAACTGCTTCGTAATACATAATAGGGCTACGACACCCATCCTCATATTGCGCTTTAATATAGGTAAGCTTGACGTTCTTACTATTTTCAAAATTCTTTTCCGTATATAATAAGAACCACAAAATCTTCCAATCAAAATGTCCGCTAACATAATACTTGCGGATTGTATCTGACGCTCTCGCAATTCTCTCTTCATCCTTATAATATAGGGCATCTAAATATAGGTATGCACAGTATTCAAGGATGGATTTTCTTTTCAGTATTGCTTCATCCTTTTGAAAATCTTTCAGTAATTCTTCTGCCAGCTTTGATTTGCCAGTAATAATTGCAAGATGAGTTCTCATAAGATCCTTCATGAAGCTAATTTCTGGACCCGGTAATCTTGCTATCATCATCTCAGTATCACCTAAATATTCGTCAAGCCCGATTCGGTTCAAACGAAAACTGAGATATGTATCGAGAAGTCCAACTTCAATCTTTTGTCTAAAACGTTTGGGAGAAACTCTATGCTCCGACTTGCGATAATTACATTCTATCGTGACCGTTATAGTCTGATGAACTGTTCGAATGAAGATATGCCCATAATTGTCACCATTTTTTAGATCCGCTTGAATGATTGAGTAGGATATATGTTGCGTATTTCCAATAAAATGATCTGCCCATACAAATTTCTGATCAAGTTGAATGTATGGTGCATCCGTACTGACCTTGATCTCAGCATATCCCCAATGATTCTTGGTCAGGACTAATTTATCTGTGATATTATCTTGTTTTACTATATATTCACAATGTACTCGATCTATTTCTAATACAATTTCAGATTTTTTATGTATTGTAACTAAAAATTCTTCCAAGGCCTGGCTGGTTGAAATGCTTTTCACAAGATTTCTATAAACTATTTTATATCGATCTTCATTGGCAAGTAGAATACGTTCAAAATCTGCAGATCGAAATAATTTTTTGGCATCGGACCAGTCCATCATTGCTAGATTGGTAAACTGAAATAAATCCTTAATCTTACCCATAGTAGACATACAACATGGCGCTTCTATGTGAATGTAAAAGGGGATAGCTATCTCTCCCACTTCACTAATGATATATAATTCTCCCTTTACTTCATCACCAGCCTTTAAAGAGGCTGCGTTGAAACGATACCGTATCATATTCTTACTATCGAAAAATTCACTTTCCTCCAACTCGAATAGTTGGCTCGATGAATAAACCGAACCCTGGATACTACTATCTCGGCTGTTACCAATTGTAAAACTACCCTCCTGGATTTTACCCGCTTCCACTGTTAACATAATTTCCTCTTGGGACAGAGTTATAAACGGAAGCTCATATTCAAAAAATCCTTTTGAAAAACGCTTGATTTTTTCTCTCACCTTATCACCTCAAGAAATTAATTAACCTATGTTTGTTTTGACCTGGTTCCTAATCGATTGCCTTACTTTACACTGTCGGGCACTAGACTTACTGATATAATAATTGCCACCATTACACCTGTTGATTAATCGTACTAACCCACTAAGGATTCATGATTGCAATTTAAGGAAAATCAGCTATAATATGTATCATATTATAATTCAAACAATAAAAAAAATCTACTATTTAACATAAAACGCCAGTTAAACTTTATGTTAGACCTGAAATCACATAATTATAAGGTCTTATTCTTCAAATAATACTTTTAAAGATATTTAAAAAACGATACAGGAGGGAATAAATGTGATAAAACATACGGACCATTTTCACGGAAGTGACTTAGAAATGATAGAAAAGGTTTATGGAATAAACAAGGAGGATATTATTAGCTTCTCCGCCAACGTAAATCCACTTGGGATTTCTCCAAAATTAAAATCAACCCTCTCAGGCCGAATTGATGCCATCATGAGCTATCCGGACAGGGAGTATACACAACTTCGCGGTAAAATTGCGGAATACGTCCATACCGATATTGAAAACATTATCGTTGGCAATGGTTCTACCGAACTTATTTCACTATTTATACAAATCAAACGCCCTAAGAAAGCCTTGATTATAGGACCTACCTACTCCGAATATGAACGCGAGGTATCCTTAGGTGGGGGTACTACAAGATATTACCGTCTTGAAGAGGAGAATAACTTTGAATTGAAGCTTCATCAATTAGAGGAGGAGCTTACTTCTGATGTTGATCTTCTGGTAATTTGTAATCCTAATAACCCTACTTCAACCTCTATTACAAGGAATGACATGCGAAAAATCCTGGACATCTGTAAGCAAAAAGGGATCTTTGTCATGGTTGATGAAACCTATGTGGAATTTGCAGAAGATATCGAGAATATCACCTCTGCGCCCCTCACTGGTTATTATAATAATATCATTATATTAAGAGGTATCTCCAAATTCTTTGCTGCCCCCGGACTTCGTCTTGGCTATGCAATCTGCGGTAATATTGATTTGCTCAAAGAGATAAATCAACGAAAGAACCCATGGACAATTAATAGCCTCGCTGCTATTGCCGGTGAGCTTATGTTCTCTGACGATAATTATATCGCGGCTACGCGTAATCTCATCGCTTCTGAACGGTCACGTATCTGCAAGCTTCTTGATACCTGCCCGAATGTCAAGTATTATGAACCAACCGCAAATTTTATCTTACTTAAGATATTAAAAGAGGATGTTACTTCTATGGATCTGTTTGAAGCAGCGATTCGTAAAGGTCTGATGATTAGAGACTGCTCTACCTTTCCGTTTCTTGATAATAAGTTTATTCGTTTTTGCTTTATGAATCCGGAGGCAAATGATGCACTACTTGAGGTTATTTTAGATACGTTAAAATAGCAATAATCTAGATTTAATTTGCGGCTTTTTTGCGACTAAAGCTATTGTGATCAAAGATAACAACCACAGGGAATATCTAGATTTAATTTCGGCTTCCTATTACGAATGCATATTTGAAAAATATAGTATATGCCTCACACCACCATTTAACATTTAACATTTAACAGAGGCGGATTTAAATTAATTAGTTTTATAGCGAAAGGAGTAATCTTATGGGATGTATGATATGTGATCGTATTGAAATGATAAAAGGCGGAACAAATCCTTACTTTGTAATGGAATTAGAAACTGGCTATGTTGTTATGGGCGACCATCAGCATTTTAAAGGATATACTTTGTTCTTATGTAAGATACATGTAACAGAACTACATTATTTAGAGAAGGATTTTAAGCTTCAATTTTTATATGAGATGTCCTTGGTTGCTGAGGCTGTTTATAATGTATTTCACCCTGAGAAGATGAATTATGAGTTGTTGGGTAACGGTGATACTCACCTGCACTGGCATCTCTTTCCCCGACGAACTGGAGATACCCCGACAAAAGGTTCGGTATGGTTGATGCCTTTTGAGGAGATGTATGATGACAAAAATCGTCCCTCGGAGGATGAACTTAACAATATGAAAGAATTGCTTGAAAAAGAGATTACTCGATTAATTAGCCTATAGCCTATCATGAATCATTAATCGAATGGAGGATAAGATGGATACAACACGAATATTACGACAGAGCGACTTATAATAAGAAGGTTCCGTCAAGATGACTGGCAGGAATTATTTGAATATTTATCTGATGAAGAAGTGGTAAATCGGCATGAGACGTGAGGGTTTACTTCTTCAAAATGTATCTTTCAAAAGGATAGCGAAGGAAACCCAATTTGGCTTGACACCTATGAATATGCCATACTAAATAACGAATGGAATTCGGATTCATCTACTTCTCTTTAAGGAATATCTCTTGATCAGAATGGGCTGTATCAGTAGACAATCTTCTTTAGCAAATTATTGTCACTGCTGATACAGCCCTCGACTTATCTATTATTAGTATAAATCAATATACACCTCCCAGCTTTACCGTATGAATTTTTTACTTTTGGTTAAATTTAAAAATAATCAATAGAATCTTAACGAAATTTTAACGCTTTAGATAATTGACTTGAATTAATAGTGTGTTATAATACAAATTAGTTAGGCACCTAACTAAATATATTATGATAAGGAGGGGATTAGAAAGCGCAATGAAGCAGGAAGTCAAACAATTGATGGAAAACATCGGTGAAATTATGAAGTTTATTCATCTGCGTTCTTATCATAAAATGAATGATAAGCTAGTATATCCAGGTCAACCCAAATTACTATGTCGAATAAAGGCTCACGAAGGAATTACTCAAAAGGAATTATCTGAGAAGAGTTTTGTTAAACCGGCAACAATAACTGAGATGATTAGTAAGTTAGAGAAAAATCACTATATTTATCGTGTTCCTGACGAAGCTGACAAACGCGTTATGCGAGTATACTTAACTCCGGAGGGACACAAATTTGCCGAGTATGCAGAAGAATTTATTGATTCTGTAATTGATCAGCTATTTATTGGATTGGATGAGGAGGAACTTCAACAATTATTAACACTCACCGACAAAGTTAAAAACAATACGCAAAATTTTGAAAAACCATAAAACAGACGGATTAAACCAATACTAAACTGAAAGGAATTTATATGTTAAAATTAATGAAATTTTTGAAAGCTTCAGCATTAACAATTGTATTTGTCATTTTGCTGTTGATTTTACAAGCAAATTGTGATTTAGCATTGCCCACCTACACGGCGGACATCGTAAATACCGGTATTATGCAACATGGTATTAAGAGTTCTGTGCCAAGTGCTATCCGCAAGTCAGAGCTTGATAAAATCACAATGTTTATGACCAAAGAGGAGAAAGATACCACTCTCCAACACTTTAAACTAATGAAACAAGGGGACTATAGCGAAAAAGAATGGTCCGATTATCTTAAAAAGTATCCCATACTAAAAAATGAAACACAGCTTTATATATGGGATGGTGAAGAGGAAGATACCGTCTCCAAGTCTATTGGAGTACCAGTTGTAATAACAGGGCTCCTTGAGGGTGACAGTGATGACTCTATAAAGATGAAAGAACAAATTTTATCGAACTTACCTAAGCAAATTACTGACCAAACGACTGATATATTTAAAATATTTACTATGCTTCCCACAAAGAATGTATCTCAAATAGTAACAGCAATAAGAGAACAGTTTAATTCCATGCCGGAGATGCAAATTACTCAAGCAGGCGTTTACTATGTCAATATCGAATACAAGGCTATTGGAGTTGACGTGGATGGAATGCAAGTTAGTTATGTATTTATTGCCGGTTTAAAGATGCTTGCTCTAGCATTTGTAGGTATGTTGGCTGCTATCCTCGTTGCTTTCTTAAGTGCTAGGGTCGCTGCAAAGATGGGCTTAGATTTGAGAAGCAAGGTATTCAAAAGAGTGTTGTCCTTCTCCAATCGAGAGATGGATCAATTCTCAACCGCATCCTTGATCACGCGAAGTACTAATGATATACAGCAAGTGCAGATGATGATGGTTATGTTAATTAAAATTGTTTTCTATGCTCCGATTTTAGCGATTGGAGGTATCTTCAAAGTATTAAATACGAACACCTCCATGTCATGGATTTTGATCGTCGGAGTTGGTGCCATCTTTGTTTTAATTGGTACTTTATTAGTCATTGCAATGCCAAAGTTCAAGAAGATGCAAACTCTAATAGATCGTATCAACCTTGTTACCAGAGAAATTCTTACTGGACTTCCGGTAATCCGTGCATTCAGTACAGTAAAACAAGAAGAAGCTAGATTTGAAAAAGCTAACGTTGATTTGACAAAGAATACACTTTTTGTAAATAGATCTATGGCCTTTATGATGCCTGCTCTTATGTTAATAATGAACTTAATAACTATCCTTATTCTTTGGGTAGGTGCTGATAAGGTTGACACAGGAAATATGCAGGTTGGTGATATGTTTGCATTTATTCAATACACAATGCAAATCATTATGTCCTTCTTATTCTTAACCATGCTATCCATCATGCTTCCAAGAGCAATTGTTGCTGCAGGTCGTATCGATGAAATTCTTGTTAAGAATACAACTATCACAGATCCTACCACTGAAGAAACTTTAAATGAAAACATGAAGGGTGTACTTGAGTTTCGTAATGTTTCCTTCCGATATCCGAATGCGGAGGAAGATGTTTTATCCGATATCAACTTTGTAGCAAAACCTGGTGAAACAACTGCAATCATTGGTAGTACCGGCAGTGGTAAATCCACATTAATAAACCTAATCCCAAGATTTTATGATGTTACTTCAGGTAGTATCTTAATTAATGGTACGGACATTAAGAATGTCAAACAAGATACCCTTCGTAAGAAACTTGGATTTGTACCACAAAAGGGTGTTCTCTTTACTGGAACCATTGAATCTAATATTAAGTTTGGTGCACAGGATGCGAGCGATGATGTTATGAATCGTGCCGCAAGAATTGCGCAGGCAACTGAATTTATTGATAGCAAAACCGAAGGCTATGATGAACATATCTCACAAGGCGGTACCAATGTATCCGGTGGTCAGAAACAACGTCTTTCCATCGCTAGAGCGATTGCAAAAAATCCTGACATTTACGTATTTGATGATAGTTTCTCTGCTTTGGATTTTAAAACAGACGTTGCTCTTAGAAAAAGTCTAAAGGAAGAGATTGCAGATAGTACCATTATTATTGTTGCACAGAGAATCAGTACGATTATGAATGCAGAACAAATTCTAGTATTGGATGAAGGTCGTATCGTGAGCAAGGGAACTCATAAAGAATTATTACAGAATTGCGAAGTTTATCAGCAAATTGCTGCTTCCCAATTATCAAAGGAGGAGTTAGCCAATGAGTAATGAAGATACACAACAATCAAAACCCGTAGCACGCCCCAGAAGAGGTGGCGGTGGAATGGGTATGGGACCAGGTGGTCCTGGAATGATGCCAGGTGAAAAAGCGAAAGATTTTAAAGGTACGATGAAAAAATTGCTTTCAACCTTATCAAAATTTAAAATTGGATTTTTATTTGTATTCTTATTTGCTGTTGGAAGTACAATCTTTACCGTAATCGGCCCTACCATGACTGGTGATGCAATCACTATAATTGCAGATGGTATTAAGAGTAAAATGAAACATGGAGATGGAATTGATTTTGTTGGGTTGGAGAAAATCCTTCTTACATTAATTGTAATGTATGTTGCGAGTGCTATCTTTTCCTTTATCATGGGTCTCATCCTTACCAATATCACCCAAAAGGTAACTTACAAGTTCCGTAGGGATATCTCTGAGAAGATCCACCGTATGCCAATGAACTACTTTGATACGACCTCCCATGGAGAGATATTATCAAGAGTAACAAACGATATTGATACCTTAGGTAATAGTTTAAATCAGAGTTTAGCACAGTTAATCACTTCCGTTATTATGATTATTGGTGTATTGATTATGATGCTTCGTATTAGTATTCCTATGACTTTCATGGCTGTATTAATTCTTCCACTGTCCGGTATTGTTGTAAGTAAAGTAGTGAAAAGATCCCAAAAGTACTTTAAACAGCAACAGGAATACCTAGGCCATGTAAACGGTCAGGTAGAAGAAGTATATGGTGGTCATAATATCGTTAAAGTATTTAATAAAGAAGAAGACTCCATCAAAGAATTCGATGAGAAAAATGCAAAATTATATGAATCAGCATGGAAATCACAGTTTTTATCCGGATTAATGATGCCGGTAATGCAATTCATTGGTAATCTAGGTTATGTTGGTGTTGCAATCCTTGGTGGATATTTGGTAATTGAAGGTAAAATTCAGATTGGCCAGATACAATCCTTCTTCCAATATATTCGTAACTTTACACAGCCGATTGCACAGCTTACCCAAGTAGCCAATATGTTCCAATCCACGGCTGCAGCTTCTGAGAGAGTATTTGAATTCTTAGCAGCAGAAGAAGAAGTTCAGAACGTAACGAATCCAAAATCCATCGAAGGAATTGAAGGTAATGTAGAATTCAAAGACGTACATTTTGGTTACAATGCCGACAAAATCATTATCAATGATTTCAGTTCTATTATTAAAAAAGGACAGAAAATTGCGATTGTTGGCCCTACCGGTGCGGGTAAAACGACTATGGTTAAGCTGTTAATGCGTTTTTACGATATCAATAGTGGAGAAATCTTAATTGATGGTAATAACATTCAAGATTTTGACCGTAGTGAGCTTCGTAAGCTATTCGGTATGGTATTACAGGATACCTGGTTATTCAATGGCTCCATCATGGAGAATATCCGTTATGGTAAATCAGACTCAAGTGATGAAGAAGTTATTAAGGCTGCTAAGGCAGCACACGTTCACCGCTTTATCTCCACTCTTCCAGATGGCTACAATATGGTCCTGAATGAAGAAGCAAGTAACGTATCACAAGGCCAGAAACAGTTATTAACCATCGCAAGAGCAATCCTAGCTGATCCTAAGATCTTAATCCTTGACGAAGCAACCAGCTCCGTTGATACTAGAACAGAGATTTTAATTCAGAAGGCAATGGATACGTTAATGAAGGGAAGAACCAGCTTCATCATCGCTCACCGATTATCCACGATTCGTGATGCTGACCTTATTCTTGTAATGAATGAGGGCGATATCGTAGAACAGGGTAATCATGAAGAACTCTTAGCAAAAGATGGCTTCTATGCGAAGCTTTATAACTCTCAATTTGAGAAATCAGCGTAAATATATGATTAATTGATAGCTATATATTTGAATAAAACACTTTAATAATTAAAGTGACCCTGTCAAATTGATATCTTTATAACAACGGTTGATGTATTGTTCATTCATCAACCGTTGCTATAAAGAAATTCAATAACAGGGTCACTTTATTTGTATACTTATTTAATAAAAATCAATATTAACCTTTTGGTATAAGCTTTTATTTCCAATATTAAATTCAACTTATGGTAGAAGTATATGGCTGCTTTTCTCCTCATAGGAAGTTCCAATCGCTCCAATTGAAACTTTTTGTGTTAAATCAATGATATGCCCTGTGCTTATATCTGCTATTATACGAAATATACCATCTGAATTAGTAGCGAATGTAATATCCTGCATTGGCTGATAATCTGATAACTGAATTACTTCATTCGTTGTTAAATTCACTGCATAAATAAATGCAGTTTCATTCTTCAAACCCAGAACAAGTTGAGGAATAATGACTTTCGTATTGGCCGATAGTTCAATCCCAGTACCATAATCGTAATATACCAGATCATTTTGATTATCCGAATAATCTATATCATTCGATACTTTTATTATTTCCTTGGTTGTCTTTTGATTTTGAGTATCTCTTACCTTGTTTTGGCAACCTACTAACAATAAAGTTGATAATACAATAATAATTACAATAAACTTTTTCATACAACCACCCTTCCAAAAAATTTGGTAGTGTCAAGTTTGACACCCCGTTTTTTCTTTCAAAACCTTTATTTTTCAAAGGTTACAAAGTTTTTTAAATAAAAATAACAATGACCCCCTTATTAGAAGTATAATTAGAGTTACCACACAC